>Ga0307380_10008402_pt1 | contig 13238 bp, 15 predicted proteins | sample UN3MG_FD_202239 | JGI IMG/M metagenome (GOLD analysis project Ga0307380, IMG submission 202239) | Soil microbial communities from Risofladan, Vaasa, Finland - UN-3 | ecosystem: Environmental > Terrestrial > Soil > Coastal area > Acid sulfate soil | place: Finland: Risofladan, Vaasa | collected... | reverse complement strand
CCCGAGCCGCTTGCTGGCTGACGAGAACTGCTTCATAGGTCCGGCCTTCGCGGTCCGCGCCGAGGTCTGGAAGGAGACGGGCGAGCTTCGCGGAAGGAACAGCTGCGACTACGACCACTGGCTCCGGATCGAGGAGACTTGCCAGCGGCGAGGCCTCCGGTTCGAGTATCTTCCCGAGGTCCTCTGCCACTACTACTCGGGCAACGAGAGGGCCACGGTCACCCGCTCCAACGAATACGACGCGCACGTCTGGCAGGCCGAGGCCAAGAAGCGGAGGGCGTCATGAGCGCTTGGAGCGAACACGTTTTGGAGTTTTGGGAGGGCGTTCACAAGCGTGGCTCCAACGTCCATATCGGGAACACCCAGGCGGCTGACTACGCGACCTACTTCAGCAAGGCAGGCCCCTTCGCCAAAGACCTGGCTGCTGCCCAGTCCGTCCTAGACATAGGGCCTGGGTTCGGGAGATACCTGGCCGCGGCCCAGGGGAAGTCGAAGCGCGCAATCGACGTATCCAGATTGGCCAGGGAGCGAGTTCGCGGCATGGGCGTCGTGGCCCATGCGCCAGGGGAAATACCTGCTGGCGTCTCGGACCTGGCTACCTGCCTCTCAGTGATCCAGCACTGCGCCGAGGAAGCGGTTGGCGTGATCATGAGCGATTCGGCTCGGGCGCTTCGCAGCGGTGGTCGCTTCTACCTCAACGGCGTCCACGGCGGGCACCACACCCCCTCGCCCGAAGGTCGCTTGCACGGGGCTCGCTTCAGCTACAGCCTGGACTACATGAAGGAGCTAGCGGGCCAAAACGGGTTCAGCGTGATAGGCGAACACTCCTACCGAGTCGGGGCGCTGGGGGTCTGGATCCTCTGTTTAGGAAGGTCCTGACTGTCACTGGCCAGGGTTAGATTCCTCTCTCCACCAAGGCAAAGAGAGAAGAAACTATGCCCAAGGACGACTGGCAAAAGAACACGATCCCGAACCTGTTCCGAGCACTTGGGGCCTGGCCCTGGGGCAACTGCAAGGAGTGCGGCGGGACCGGAAGCCATGACGGAGAAGTCCATGGCCAGATCAACTGCGAGCCCTGCGGAGCGAGCGGCTTCTCAGGCGTCGGGTTCGCGCCGACCTCGGTCCTCGACGTCGCCTGCGGGCTGAGCCTCAAGGGCAAGTTCATTCCGACTCCAGTCCTCGTTGGGCTCGACCTTCACCGGCCTTACCTCGAGGCCGTCGAGTGCGACCGTCCCTGGATCCCGATCTGCGCCGACGTCGCAGACCTCTCCCGGCTGTTCCTCCCCAAGACCTTCGACCTCGTCCTCCTCCTCGACATTGTCGAGCACGTCGAGAAGAGCCAGGCCCTCCGCCTGATCAAGGACGCGGAGAAGATCGCCAAGGTCGCTGTCGTGATCGAGACGCCGAAGGGATTCCTCCCGCAGAACCTCGACATACTCGGGTTCGACCAGCACCACCTTCAGACGCACCGCTGCGGGTTCGAGAAGGAGGAGCTCGAGGCCCTCGGCTACCAGACCTTCGCGCGCGACTACCAGCTGGCTCCGATCCAGCGCCACACGACCGAGCCTGTCGCGACCGAGTGCCAGCTGCTCAACGCGATCAAGCTGACCGGCGGTGACGCGTGAGGCTCGTCCCAATCCCGCCCGCCCCTCCGCCCGGCAAGTGGCAGCTTCAGGGGAAGCGGATCCTAGTCACCGGGGGAACTGGCAGCCTGGGCAAGACTCTCGTCCGTCGGATCCTGTCCGGCGAGTGGGGGAAGCCCAAGCAGGTCCGAGTGTTCTCTCGCGACGAGGCGAAGCAGCACGTCATGAGGGCCGAGTTCGCGGAGCTTGCCGAGCAGGACGCCGGGCTCCTCTACCGCTCGATCTCCGGCTCGGACGGCCCGCTCCAGTTCGTGATCGGGGACGTCCGCGACGTGGCCTCGCTCCGCCGCGCGCTGGCCGGGGTTCAGGTCGTGTTCAACGCCGCGGCCCTCAAGCAGGTCCCCAGCTGCGAGTACTACCCGTGGGAGGCGGTGCAGACGAACATTGGCGGCGCCAACGCGCTCGTCCAGGCCGTCCTTGAATCGAGCATGCGACCCGAGGTCGTCGTCGGAGTCTCGACCGACAAGGCCTGCAAGCCGGTCAACGTCATGGGCATGACCAAGGCGATCCAAGAGCGCCTGTTCCAGCAGGCGAACATGCTGGCGCCCGACGTCAAGTTCGTCTGCGTTCGCTACGGGAACGTCCTCGCGAGCCGCGGGAGCGTGATCCCGCTCTTCCACCACCAGATCCTCAACGGTGGCCCGGTGACCGTGACCGACCCGCGCATGACTCGGTTCTTCCTCACGTTGGACGGGGCCGTCGACACGATCATGGCGGCAGTGATCCACGGTGAGCCAGGGGACACTTGGATCCCGCGCGCTCCCTCGGCGAACATTCTCGACCTGGCGAACGAGTTGACGCTGAGCAACAAGGTCGAGGTCTCGGTCACCGAGATCCGCCCTGGCGAGAAGCTCCACGAGGAACTCGTTTCCGTGGAGGAGGCCTCGCGGGCATTGACCTCTAAGGACGGTTCTCACTTCGTGATCCGGTCCATTCTCCCCGAGGTCCGGCCAGAGCCGACCGGCGAGGAGGCGTGGGGAGACCGCGCGTTCTCGTCTGGGAACCCGGATCACTTGCTCTCGTCTGGGCAACTCCGAGACCTACTTGAGAAGCACGACTTGCTTGCGCCTCAGCCTCTCGGCCAGGAGGTGCTCCGGTGAGCCGCAAGACGAAGGTGCTGGTCGTCGGCGCGAGCGGCATGCTCGGGTCCATGATCCTCGACGTCCTCTCTCGGAGCGGGGACCTCGACCTGGTGGGGACCTATTGCAGCCGGTCTCCCGCAACGTATTCCTGGCCAGTGGCGAGGTTGACCCCGTTCAACCACAAGCCTTCTCCGGTTCCCGACATTGGGCTGGGCTCCGACGACTGGATCGTGAACGCGGCTGGCTGGATACCTCAGCGGGGCGGAGGCGGGGACGACCTCCAGCTGGCGCTGGACGCGAACGTCACGCTCGCGATCAAGCTGGCGGGTGTCGCGAGCAAGACGGGGGCTCGCCTCCTCCAGATCGGAACCGACTGCGTATTCGCAGGAACGGTTGGCGGCTACAAGGAGAGCGACCCGCACGACGGGAGTTCGCTCTACGCCAAGACCAAGAGCCTGGGCGAGGTCCCTGGATCGGCAATCCTTCGCTGCTCAATCGTCGGGCCAGAGCCTGCCTGGTCTCGCAAGCTCGGCCTGCTGGAGTGGTTCCTGTCGCACTCGCCTGGGGCTACGGTCAGCGGCTACGCCGACTGCTGGTGGAACGGGGTCACGACCCTCGAGTTCGCGCGCGTGGTCGAGGGCCTGATCAGAAACCCGGATCTGTTCTGGTCGGGCGTTCAGCACCTAGTGCCGATCAACGTGGAGTCGAAGTTCAGGCTGCTTGGCCTGTTCGGCGAGGCGTTCGGGCGCGAGGACCTCGTCGTCAACCCGGTGGACACCGGGGGCCCGGGTCACCAAAGGATCTGGACCGAGAATACGGATCGCTGCCAGGGCCTGTGGGAGGTTGCAGGGCGCGATTCCTGGCCGACAATCGAGGAAATGATCCAGTCTCTCGCCAAGTGGGAGTCACGGGCGTTCCCCGCGCTGGGGGTGCCGGCATGAAAGTCGTCACCGTTGCGGGCACACGCCCCGAGCTCATTCGCCTCAGCCGGATCATTCCGGCCCTAGACGCGGTCTGCGATCACCACTTCGTCTGGACCGACCAGAACCACCGAGCAGAACTGAGCGAGGTCTTCTTCGAGACCATGCAGATCCGCCGGCCGGACGAGGACCTCGGGATTGGGCGCCGCGACAGCGCCATGGGATTCGTCGGGGCCCTCCTCCAGCAGATCGAAGCCTCCTTCAAGAAGGAGCAGCCCGACAAGGTCCTGATCCTCGGGGACACCAACAGCGCGCTCTCGGCCTTCGTGGCCAAGCGCATGGGGATCCCCGTCTACCACATGGAGGCTGGGAACCGCTGCTACGACGACCGCGTCCCTGAGGAGGTCAACCGGAAGGTGATCGACGCTTGCTCCGCGGTCCTCCTGCCCTACACGAACCGGAGTCGGGACAACCTCCTCGCGGAGGGCTACCCGGCCCGCAAGATCATGGTCACGGGCAACCCGATCTGGGAGGTGCTCGAGCACTACAAGGAGCAGCGCAAGGCCAGCTGCAAGCTGCCTGAACTTGGTCTTGCGAAGGGCGGCTACTTCCTCGTCACGCTCCACCGAGCCGAGAACGTGGACGACGTACACAACCTCAAGTGGGCTCTCGACAGCCTGCGCCTCGTCAGGGACAAGTTCCCGAACTTCCCAATGGTGGTCAGTACGCACCCCAGGACCAAGGACAAGCTCCGGTCCTTCGGGCTCAAGTGGGACCCGTCGTCCAGTCAGGTTGACTGGAACGGGATCACCTGGCTGGATCCGCTAAACCTCCACGAGTTCACGTCCCTTGAGGAAGACGCCGCGCTCGTGCTCACCGACAGCGGAACGGTTCAGGAGGAGGCCTGCCTGTTCGGGGTCCCGACGGTGACGCTCCGAAACACGACCGAGCGGCCCGAGACGGTTCAGTGCGGCAGCAACGTCGTCACGGGACTGAGCCCGGACAAAGTCCTCAACGGGGTGAGGGCCATGCTCGGCGTTCACCACTGGCAGTATCCCGAGGGCTACAAGGACCCGTTCGTGAGCGGGGCCGTGGCTAGGATCCTCATGAGCGAGGTGCCCGTATGAAGGTCCTCGGAATCGGGTCTGGGATACCGCTCACGCAGGACGTCCGGGCGGCCGGAGCGGACCTCTGCGAGTTCATGCCCGCCTCACCCGGAGGGACTAGCGTCCTAGACCACTTCCTTGGGAGCCCCCGCAAGGAGTTCGAGGGGACCCTTCAGGTCCGGTCGCTCTCGGGCGTCGAGCTCGCGGGCGGGGACTGGGACAAGATCGTCCTGGGTGACATGACCGCGGCCGAGATCAAAGAGATCCTCCCGCGGGCCCACCGGGCCGCTCGTGACGTGATTCACGCTCGCGGGTCGGTGATCTTGGAATCTGATTCCAAGGTCGCGGCTCCGGCGGCCCCGACTGGCGGCCAGGAGATCGTCCAGCAGGACCGCGCCGAGCGCTCGGTCATGCTGCACGTTCACAACGTGCGCCGCTGTGGCGGGACCGGGAACTTCGTCCTCGACCTGGCGCGCTGCTTCCCTGAGTTCCAGCACGTCGCTCTCTGCGTCAACGACGCAGCTGGCGACCCGGCTTGGGTCCAGGCGGTCAGCCCGCATATGCGGACCTTCTACGCGCCCGTCCTCACGAAGGAGTTGCTCGAGGAGATCAACCCACGCTTCGTGAACCTGCACGCGACGACCGGGAAACACCTCGGGACTGGGGATCCGAAGAAGGACAACCCCTACCCGTGGCTCTCGGACGGAGGTCGCCGGTTCGTGATCACCTGGCACCACATTGGGACCTACCCCTTGGTCCCGTGCGACCTGAACGTGTTCGTGAGCGAGTACGTCAAGTGGAATAAGTACGGGAAGTTCCTCCCGCTCATGAAGGACCACGCGGTGATCCCGCCCTGCACGGACACGCGGCCCTTCGCCAATATCCGTCGCTCCCCCGGGGCAAGCCGGCTCGCGACGACCGCGGGCAAGGGCTGTTCTGAGGCGCAGGAGGTCCTCCAGAAGCACTCCGCCTACTGGACCTTCGACCACTCGCCGCCTGGCAAGGTCGACGCCATGCCTGGCTACCTGGCCAAGTATTCGCTCGCTGTGGTCTGGAGCGGTCACCAAGAGACGTGGTGCCGGACGGTCAGCGAGACCATGGCTGCCGGGTGCCTCACGATTGCTCACCGAGCGGGAGCGATCCCTGAGCAGATCACGGACGGCAAGAACGGGTTCCTGTTCGACACCGCTGACGAGTTGAGCGAGATCCTGTCGAGGGTCCAGAGAATGACCGCGGACGAGCGCGACAAGATCGCCCAGGTCGGTCGCGACTGGGCCACCCGTCACGTCAGCTTCGCGCGCATGCGGGAGCTCTTCTATCCCTACCTCATGCGCGGAATTCTCAGCACCTAGGAGCTTCCATGCCGATCCCAGACCTGACACTGAAGCCAGATACGCGAGGCGGCGACCCGAACGGGAAGAGCACGATCTTCGCTGTCGGGACCGGAGTCCCCGTCAACGGGAACAACACCTTCGGCCTCCCCTTCGTCGCGAACGGGATCCCGCCCGACCAGATCGACGAGAACTGGCTCTCGGTCCGGCCCCAGGCGCTCGGGCCCTCGGTCACAGGCGCGACCTTCGTGAGCCTCTCCCCCGACAAGCAGTCCATGACTCTGTCAGTCGTCCAAGGGGGCGGTGATCAAATCTTGGTCGAGGTCGGCCTCATGCACACCCTGACGAGCTAGGCCGAGTGTTCTACCGCTACACGAAAGCTGGAGCCCGGATCGCCGTCGACATGGACGGCCTCTACGAAGGGGAGGACCTGTTCCTCCTCGGCGGGAGTCCTACGCTCAACGACCTCCCGCTTGACCTGTTGCGGAAGCCTGGCGTGATCACCATGGGCATGAACAACGTCCCGTGCGTGTTCATGCCCAACCTCTGGATCGGGGCCGACAAGCCAAACTGCTTCTCTCCCCATATCCACGCGTCTCCCGAGGTGACGAAGTTCACCATGATCACGAGGCGCGACCTGATCGTGCCCGGGACCGACAAGAAGGTCCGCGAGTTCCCCTCGTTCTTCTTCTTCGGGGCCCACGACAAGTTCACGTTCGAGAACTTCCTCGACCCGAGCCGCGACCTTGTCTGGTGGCGAAGCACGTTCCCCATGGCGCTCCAGCTGGCGCACCGCCTCGGGTTCAAGCGCGTGTTCCTCGTCGGCTGCGGGTTCAACATGAACAAGGATCCCGGCAAGCAGTACGCCTGGAGCACCGGCTTGAGCGAGGAGCAAGCTCAGTATTCAGCCAATACCTACAGCAAGGACGTGACCCGGATCGCAGGTCTGCTCCCGACCTTCCAGCGCAAGAGCTTCTACCTCGTCAGCTGCACGCCCGGCAGTGAAGTCAACAGCCTGATTCCTTACGTCCCGCTCGCCAAGGCGGTGGACGAGGTCCTCTCTGGGAAGCCGTCCGTGGCTGACACAAACACGCTTGTTCATAGCTCAGAACTCAAGAACCTAGGCCAGGCCTCCCCTGCCCTACAGCCAGCAGCAAGAGGCTAGGCCATGGTCGATATCCTATTCAACCCGTTCGGCGGGATCACTCCCGGCGGCCCGGCTGGCCCGACTGGTGCTACTGGCTCGACTGGTGCTACCGGCCCTAGCGGCACGGGTCCGACGGGCCCTACCGGGGCGACGTCCACTATCACGGGCCCGACCGGCCCGGGGATCACGGGCCCGACCGGCCCGACTGGCGCCACGTCTACCGTCACCGGTCCGACCGGACCGACCGGTCCTAGCGGGACAGGTCCTACCGGAGACCAGGGCGTCACCGGAGCCACGGGTCCGACCGGCCCGCTCGGGCCCTCCGGAGACAGCGGTCCGACCGGGGTCATTGGTCCGACCGGAGTTCCCGGTGGACCGACCGGGGCCACGGGTCCGACCGGGCCGCTCGGCCTCACGGGAGACTCGGGTCCGACGGGTGACCTAGGGGTCACCGGACCCGTCGGCACGACGGGTCCGACGGGAACTGGCGCGACTGGTCCGACTGGAAACACGGGCGCTGCTGGCAGCGTCACCATTCTCGAGACGCAAGTCTTCGGGATCAACGGGAGACGATAATGGCTACCTTCACGAAACAATTCTTGTCGGCATGTCCCAACGGGAGGTCAATCAGCCTTAGCGTCGGCGCTACCACCGAAGGCGCCGCCGCCGTTATCCACACCGCCACAGCGGTCGCTGGAGAGATAGACGAAATCTGGATCTGGGCCCAGACGCCCTCTGGGGTCTCGATTTTGCTGAACGTCATTCACGGCAACGGGGCGACTCAGACGTGGGCCTACGGCTCGATAGCGGGCAGCGGCGGACCGCTCCTCGTCATCCCTGGACTGGTTCTTGCTGGCGGCGAGACGGTTAAAATGTGGGCAGTCGCGGGTGGGACTGTGACCGACGTTAAGGTCATGGGCTACGTCAACAGGATCACTCCCTAGGTGCGGATCCTGAGCCTGGACGGCGGAGGAATCCGCGGCGTGATCACCGCACGCCTTCTCGAGCGAATCGAGAAGGCGTGTCCGGGTTTCCTCGATCACGTTGACGTGATCGCGGGAACTTCGACCGGTGGGATCCAGGCTCTCAAGTTGGCCTCGGGCGGGAAGGTCGGCGACCTCGTCGGCCTCTACAAGAACCGTGGCAAGGACATATTCAAGGCGCGCGACTTCCTAGACGTGCTCCCGAAGTCGCTGCGCGTTCTATTGCTCGTGCTGGCGCTCTGCTCGTCGACGGTCCTGCTTGCTCTTGACCTCGAGGTCGCCGCGGTCGTGACGCTCGTCTCGTTCCTGTCGCTGGTCGTCCTGCTGCACGTCGGGTCCAAGCTCGACGAGTTCTTCCGGTCGGACTTCTCGGCTGACGACATGGAGCAGGTCCTCAAGGACGAGCTCGGGACCGACAAGACGCTGCGGGACCTCGACAAGATCGTTCTGATCCCGACCTTCGACATGCGGGAGTGGAACACCAAGTTCTTCGACACGTTCCCAGGCGACGTCAGGGATCTCGACCAGTATCTCTGGGAGGTCGCCCGCTGCACGAGCGCGGCCCCGACCTACTGGCCGAGCCACCAGTGGTGCCTTGACGGGGGACTGTTCGCGAACAACCCGTCCGATTCGGCGGTGTCCGCGTGCTTGCGTTACCTCCGCAAGAAGCACCTGGCCGAGGACGAGGACCTCAACGACCGGGCCATGCTGGAGGAACTCCAGGCCATGCTCTGTGGGATCGTTGGCGAGGTCGACCTAGACGAGGTCGCGCACCTCGTCGCGACCGTGCGCTCGCTCGGCAAGATCACCGTCCTCTCACTCGGGACGGGGGACGTTCCCCACAAGGCCCCCAAGAGCCCTCGCCACGACGCTGGGATCCTCGGGGTGATCCCCATGCTCCTGAACGTGGTCATGGACGGAGCGGTCAAGGCCAGCGCCTTCAAGACCTCACAAGCTCTCAACGGTCGTCACGTCAGGATCCAGCCCAGGCTCCCGGGCGTGATCGACCTGGCCGACGTGGCCGCGATCCCTGACCTGATCCAAATTGCCGACCTCGTCGACATAGAGCCCGCAGTACAGTTGATTCGGAAGCACTGGCTTCCCAAAGAGGAGGCCGCATGAGTTTGACCATGAGCGACTTCGCTTCGGCTCCGCCGCAGCAGATACTGCCGGATCCGTTTAGCGCCGGCATGCAGCGCGTGGGCGACCTGAGGAAGATTCCGGGCTACGGGCAGAACGTCCTGTCGAAGTTCGGGTCCGCGCTCCCGCTCGACGTCTACGAGGCCGAAATGCTCCGGGTCAAGCTCCAGCAGGAGCGAGCGCTCGCCCCTGACCCGACGGCCTACGCGTTCAACATGCTCAAGAACGCCTACGAGGACCACGACCAGCTGAACATTCAGGCCTGGGAGGACTCACTCACGCGCGGCGGCGCCCGCCGCTACCTCAACCAGGTCCGGGCTATGGCTGCCAAGGATCAACCGCTCGGCTACACGACGGCTGGGTTCTGGGACGGGCGCGGCATGAGCGGGCTGGGGGAGCCGCAATACGCGGGCTCGAAGGCCTGGCAAAACGCCATGAAACGGCGGAAGGAAATGCAGACCCGGGGCCAGAAGAGCGCCTTCCGAACGGAGCTCGACGCGAGGAGAGCGGCCTGGCGGCAGATTGATATCAAGCGAGCCGCTGACGACGAGGTGAGGCGTCAGACTAACTTCAACCGTCGTCGGAAGCAGGAACACGCCGCGGAAGCGCGGGGGGCGAGCGTGACTAGAGAGGCGAGGCGGCAGGCTGACTTCAACAGGAAGAGGAAGGCGGAACACGCCGCGGAAGTGAGGAGAGCGGACGCCCACAGGGCGCAACAGAAGCGTCTGGAGAAGGAGTTCATAGCAAGGAGGTCGAAGGAGGTAAACGCGGCCAGAAGGCGAAGGGACGTCGCTTGGCGGGAACAGCAGCGGGCTGCCGCCAATGCTGCGTCTGGGCCTGGGGTTCGTTATCCCTCGTCGGTCCGCATGCCCTCGTCGGTCCAGCGCAATGCACCGCCTCGGCCGAGGCCGCTTTCCTCGAACGTGCGCAACGTGCGCCAGGCAACTCAGGGCCAGCGGACCGGCCGGTCCACTCCTGGCACGTCTTACACGACCGCTGGATCCACGGGCTACTAGCATGAGTTTGACCATGGACGACTTCGCTTCGGCCCCGCCGCAACAGATCCTGTCGGATCCTTTCATGGACCCCGTGCAGCGCGTGGGGCCCATGCGTCAGATTCCGGGCTACGGGCAGCTAGCCCCTCCTCTTGACCCGACGGCCCTGGCCTTCAAAATGCTCAAGAACGCCTATGCGGACCAGCCGCTCGGTTACACGACGGCAGGGTTCTGGGACGGGCGCGGCATGAGCGGGCTCGGGCAAGAGCCCGTCCGAAAAGCGGGAGGGTGGTTCAAGCCCCAGCCGCTTCGGAAATTCACATACAGGACTCGAGCGGACGGAATGGTCGACGTCTACGACGAGTCGGGTCGTGTCGGGACAGTAAGCAGCCGGCAGCAAGCTGATTACGAGTTGAAGAGGACTCTTGCGCTTGTCGTTGCCAAGGACAAACGAGACGACTACCGAGCCGGGAAAGCTAAGGAGCACGCTGAGCGCGAGGAGAGGAAGAAGGAGCGCTGGGAGGCAAGGAAGGAATCTTTGGCAGCGAAGAGGAAGGCCTGGGCCGAACAGAAGATTGTCGAGCTAGCGGCGAAGGATCAGGCCGCGAGGGACTTTTTCCAGCGGCAGCAGGTTGAGGCGCGGGAGCGGGCTGAGGCGCGGGAGCGGGTCGCTCTGAGGGAGCAGACTGAGTTGAAGAAGCAGATTGAGTTGGAGAAAGCGGCAGGCTTGAAGCGGCGGCAGGCGGCGGGATTCAACAGCATGCTCAACCCGCCCGAGCGGAGAGCCGTGCCTCCCAGGCGGAGTCCTCCGCCTCGGCCCGCTGCCCCGAAGCGGCCAGTAGTTGGCCCGTGGGATAATACGGGGATTCCTGCTCCTTATCCCGGGAAGATCGAGACTCGGATCCGAGTCGGGGGAGGTCGCACGGTGACCGAATCCGAGTTCAGGGCGGATCGAGTTCGGGAGGCCAGGAGGCAGGCTGACTTCAACGCGGCTCGAAAGCGGGAGCACGCGCGGGAAGTGGATCGGGCCGACGCGGATTACGAGGAAAGGGCAGCGGCCGAAAACAGGGCTGCCCAGGAAGAGGTCCTAAGGAGACGGAAAGCCGTTCGGGCTGACATGGTGAGGAAGGCGAACGCGGCCAGGGAGGCCAAGCGGCAGGCTGACTTCAACAGGAAGAGGAAGGCGGAACACGCTGACGAGGTGAGGAAGGGGAAGGCTGCCAGAGAGGCGAGGCGGCAGGCAGCGGAACGCGCCGCGGAAGTGAGGAAGTTGAACACCAAATTCCGATTACCTGCCAATGCTGGTTCCTTCGGCCAGCAATGGCCGAAGGCCACGCGCCAGACAAGCAACGTGCGCCAGGCAACTCAGGGCCAGTGGACCGGCCGTCTCGTTCCTGGCACGTCTTACATGACCGCTGGGAGCTACTAGCATGAGTTTGACCATGAACGACTTCGCGTCGGCGCCGCCGCAGCGGGTCCTGTCTAATCCTTTCAGCGCCGGCCGCAGCATGAGCGGACTCGACGATCTTGGGAGCGGGGGCTACACCTTCAAAATGGACCGCCGCAACGGAATGGTCAACGTCTACGGCTCGTCCGGGGAAAAACTTGGCACCGTGTCTGCGAACCGGGCCAGGGCCATGCGTCATGCTCAGGACCCGTCCAGAAGCTACAGGGAAAAGGAGAATAGGCTCCGCGCGGAAAGCAACGACTACCAGCAGTTTCGGCAGCGGGCTCGCGAAGGGAGCCTGCCGGAGGGGGTCAAGAACATGCGGGACGCAGCGGCCCACTCGCGTCGGCAAGCGCACGCTGACGCGAATCGAGCTCGCCGGGACGCGCAGAGGAAGCAGGCTGCTGACAGGAAGGCGAAGCACGACGCCGCCAGGCAAAAGAAGGCTGACCGCGCCGAGCAGAATAAGCAGGCTCAGGAGACCCTTGACAAAATGCGCGCCGAGAGGGCCGCTCGTCCGAAAATGCCGAAGAATTTTGCGCAAAAGCAACGCCAGTTCAAGCGCGCCGTAGAGTGGAATGCTCGCAACGTGCGTCAAGCGACCCAGGGCCAGCGGACCGGGGCCGGCGGGAAAACCTACTACAAGGTGGCCGGGGGAATGGGCTGCCTTCCTTGCTTCGGGCTCGGCTGAGGCGGTTGGAACTGAGGCCCGTGCGGCCTCTCCCAATGAGAAGGAACCCCCGCGACTCCGACGTTGAGCGTCTTCGGCGCCAGCTGTCTGCTGAGCCGGGTGACGTTGAACTGCAGCACGCGCTCATGCACGCGACCGTGCGCTCGGGCGGGCTCCCCGAGGAGGCGATCCGTCGCCTGGTCCCCGGGCGACCGGTCCAGCCCTGGCAGTGGTCGCCCGCGAGCTACGTGCTCCTCGAGGCCGAGCGGATCGGGCGCGAGAGCAACTGGCAAGAGGGCCGAGTCGAGATCGAGTGGATCAACCCTCAAGAGTATGAGGGTCTCCTTCCTCCTCCTCACGAATGTCTCCCCGGGAAATACGACGACGGTCCACAGGGGCCCGACCGGGTGACTTGCGGGAATTGCGACCGGGCCTGGTGCGAGCGCTGCGACCCGGGTCGGGGGTGCCATTGGTGCCAAGGTCGAGGGTATTCAACGGCCCCCATGGCCGAGGAGACCCCGGAGGGAATGCTCCCAGGCAACGGGGCCTCGCCCTCGCTGCCGTGGCCTGGCCGGTCGGAACACTTCTCCCCCCCCGAATACACCCAGGCCTACGTCGGGGCTAGCTCGGTTGGCTGGACGGAGACTCAGTTGATCGCGGGTTTTAGGCCCGAGGAGGAGCAGGGGGAGCATGGCGATTATGGGTCTCCTCCCTTTATCAAGTACGCGCTCTCTGTCCTGCCGCCGCGCTGGATCCCGAACGTGGACCACGTCA
>Ga0307380_10008401_pt1 | contig 13238 bp, 19 predicted proteins | sample UN3MG_FD_202239 | JGI IMG/M metagenome (GOLD analysis project Ga0307380, IMG submission 202239) | Soil microbial communities from Risofladan, Vaasa, Finland - UN-3 | ecosystem: Environmental > Terrestrial > Soil > Coastal area > Acid sulfate soil | place: Finland: Risofladan, Vaasa | collected... | reverse complement strand
CAAGAAAAACAACATTAACGGAAAGGAGTATGTGACAATTCCTCCCTTCCCTAAAGGAAAGGGTCTCCTTGTCACGTTTAAAATGAAGAGAATTACACCTTTAGTCAGAACACTGAAAATATATATAGATAAGTTGAAAGGCTATCCTACTGTTTCGCAGGGAGCAGATCGTCAAGTAGTTGAAATGGCTAAAAATAATATTGGGAACTTGACCTCTCTTAACTCACATGACGTTTCAAATAATTTACAAGGACTTTTTTCTGCTGTGGATTTAGCGATATGAACTGGTATAAAGATATAAAAATAGCACAAATATGGAATACTGTTCCTTACGATGAATTTGGCAACGAATTCGAGTTAAGTTTACAGAGTCTGTATGAATTAGAATATAAATGGTCTATGATTAATCAACGACCTTTTAGTGGTCTAGAACAACGTCGTCAAAATATATCAGAGTATCTTAGAAGCAATTTAAATGAAGCTGCTGATAATGTTAAAGGTGTTTTATCTAATGTCTTTAATAAATGGTTGAGTAATCATGCCGTTTTAGATCCAGCGACTTGGGCTAGATCGAGAGTAGATGAAATGGGCTATGATGTTGGTTTTGGTGAAATGTTTGATTCGATGTTAGACGAACATATGAACTATAGTGACATGGGGAATCAGCGTGCAAACATTTCTCCACGAGAACAAAGTGCTTTGGAAAATAATTCTATGAGGAAGATGTTGCAGTTTGCAATGGAAAATATAGATACAATGCCTTATTTTAAAGAGGCTTTCGATAATAGTTTAGTCGGATATAGAGATATGTTGCAATCAGAACTAGATGACGAAGGTCTTGAAGAATTTTCTGAACGTTATGGGAAAGAATTTAAGAATGAAGAAGAAGCAGAATCATATATTGAAAACATTTCCATTGATGATGTTGATATAGATAGTTTATATTATTTCGAAGACGCAGAAGAGTTCTCCGATTTTATATCTGAAGCAGGAGATCCAGAAGAAATTTTAATAGAGTTTTATGAAAAAACTGTTTTCCCTCTTTGGTATGAACATTGGCAACAACAAGGAATAGATGAAACAAGAGATACTATTGAGGAGATAAGTTCTAGATTAGAAAACGCTAATGCAGAGAATACTCAAGAGTTTATGGCAGCGGTGAATATGGCTCTTAATGCCGCTCATCAAACAGGTGCTATGACTGATTATATAGAGCAAGACACTGGAGCAGGAAACATAGAAGGAGTATTGTCAGATTTGTCATCCGGTACATTCGTTCCCGAATGGGACAAAGAACTTAGAGAAGTAGGAGTTCAAGTGTGAACTGGTACAAAATAACACAACAAATGCAATTCGATTTCTGGAACGAACAAAACAGAAATCAATATCTTGATAAAAGACCAGACAATATGCTCCCAGTTCCTGAACTTGGAGATTTAACCATAGAAGAAACAGTAGAAGATGCAGAAAGTCTGCCAGAATTGATGAATATCCTAAATCAAATGTTTGATGATTATGAGGAAATTACATTTCCTAATGGAGAACGTATTATCGTTGCAAATTTGAATGGACATTTGCAAATCATAGAAATTGATGACAATAATTATGAATTAGAAGACCCAGAAGAATGGTTGAATAATAAAATATTTAGTGGTATAGTCTATCAATATCTAGACGAAAGAGATTTTAGTAAAGAATTTTGGGATGGAGTTTCAGAGGGATTCATTCTTTATCATGGAACTTATGAAGATAGAGTAGATGATATTTTAAAAGATGGCATCGGAGCTAGAGACGAAACAAGAGGCATAAGCAATAGATCAACAGTAAGTTCAGTATTCACAAGTTCGGAATACGAAACCGCTAGTTATAGCTATGATAGTGTTTTTAAGATAAATGTCGGAGCTATGAAAATAGATGGATATATGCCAGGAGTGTCTTTGGAAGATCCTGTAAGCGAAGCAGAACAAGCAGAGGCACTTGCTAATAAAATAGGATTAGAAGATTATTATCATGAAGTTGAGATAGGTATAGATCCAGGAACTGTTATATTTTATGGTTCTATTCCTCCTAAATATTTGGAGCTAATTGAGTGAACTGGTACAAATATAGTCAAAGACAATCACTTTTGTTTTATCCTTGGAATGCTCGTTTCGAGGATGTAAAGCAAGAAGTGAAGCCTGTCAGGGTTAATGAAAAAGGTGAAAACATATATGAGTGTGGGCTTTGTGGGAAAGAAGTCCATGAGGACGAAATAGAACATTGGACGGAACCAGAGGAAGCAAAATCTGATTATAAATATCCTATATACAATTTAGATATTGATATAGCTAAACAACAAATACAACAATGTGTTGATATTCTAGGTCCGTATATCGAAAAATATAATGCAGACAAAGTTAAATTTGAGACTAAAAAACAAGAAATACTTAACAGTGAAGGATTCGACTCAGTAATTGCGATACGTGAAGGCAAATATCCTTATTGGGATAAAAAGAATTATGAAGTGGATATACCACAACTTGTTTCAATAACTTCTGATCAAAATTTTAAACAATATATTACATTACTATTGGCAAGTTTAAGTGATTATAGATGGAATATAAAAACTGTTGGTACTATTCTGTTTTATTTTAAAGGTTCATTAAACGGAGATCAGTTAGAAGATTTGGAGAGTGTTGTTAAAGACCCACGTTATTTATTTTTGGATAAAAGTTTGGAAGAAATATCTAATTTCTCAATACAAATGTCTGTTCCTGTTTGCGATGAATGTATAGGCGAGTTGCCTAAATGTTATAGTTGTGATGAACCTATTTTTGAGGGACAGCGATCATATCCAGCTTGTTGGGATGATAGTCAAGCAGCTTGTGATAAATGTGTAGAAAACGGTAACGTTTCGATTTGTATGGATTGCGGTTGTGCTGATGCTAATGAAGATATGCATTACATAGAAGATGGCGGCGACTATTGTGATTCATGTTTTAAAGATCACGTTAGAGATTATAGTTCATACTTCTCTGACCTAGTTGAGAGTAAAGCCGAAGATAATCCTAGACCATTCAGTCATTGGTTTGAAAGCGGAAACAGAATTTATTTGCCCTTTACGCCAGACTTACAACCTCAAGATAGCGATCACGAGTTAATGAATTTTATCAAAGAAATACAGATAAGTGATGATTGGTGTAGTACAGACAAATCAGAATATCAACTTGGATATTGTACGTGCGGAAAAAGAAGATTTAGGATAGGTAAAGTTCTTGGTCGTTGGTATAAAAATGAGATAAAACGCATCGATAATGAAGAAACAGAAAATGTTGAAATGGCGAAAAGCGAAGTAAGGCAAAAATTCAACTATTACAAAGATATTTTAGATGGTTCTAATCTTAGAACTATGAAAGATACAAGTAATTTGAATGTTGTAATTTCTCAAGATCCACATGATATGGCTAAAATGTCAACAGGCAGACGTTGGACTTCTTGTATGGATTTACAAAAAGATAGATCTCATGATGTCTTTTGCGAAGTTGAGAGTGGAGGATTGATAGCATACTTAATAGATAGCAGTGATAAAGATGTTGAGAACCCTCACGCTCGTATTTTGATACGTAGGTTTAGTAATAAAGAGGGAGAGTCTGTCGCTATCGCCGAAGATGCTGTTTATGGAAATAGTGTTCGTGGCTTTGAAGAGACTGTAGAAGAATGGCTTGCATCTAAACAAAGTAGAATAACTCCAGGAAATTATCAGAGAGAGGGAATGGATTATAGCGAGACATTCTCTCATGAGAAGGCTTTCGCAAAACTATTACGTGAGTTATTGTTTAAAATGGCAGTCAATGATAAGACATATAAAATGATTAAGAGTGGTATGATAACGTGAATTGGTATAAAATAGTTATAGCTGCTAACAGAGAAGAATATTTGAGATCTATCGGTGCGTCCGAAGATATTATTCAATATATAAGTAGTTTAGATGAAGGTTCTGCTCAATTTTTGACTAATGAGTTTAGAAAAAATCCTCAAATGACCATTAATGATATGCAGCAATTACAACTGCCTAGACAATACGACATACCAGAACGAGATAGACAAGCTGAAGAAGCATTTATGGGGAGATTTCCGGAACCTATGAAATCATGGGCTTTAACACAAGTTAGAAAACAGTGGAGAATAAGATTGTTGAATCCACACGCACATAGTTATGTTGATTATGTTGATTTTATTGGTAAGGCTGTAGGCGTTATCAGCGTTTTCGGTCAAAAAATGGCTGAAATTAGAGACTGGCTAACTCGTAGCGGAATGAATATAGATATTTCATCATACTCATACGATCAAGCTGTCGCAGCTTCTGACGAATGGCATCAGACTGTAGCTGGACAGGGAGAAGGTAAAATATATGAACCAACTCAACAATCAAATATTTTGTATGGTCCTACATGGATTGACAATAAAACTGGAAAAGAGATTAAAGAATATAAAGGTTGGACTATTCAAAATATAACTAGTGAAAATGATTTGGCTACTGAGGGCAATAAATGCTCGCACTGTGTTGGATCATATTTTAGTGATGTAGAGCGAGGTAATACAAGGATAGTTTCTTTAAGAGATCCAGATAATGAACCTCATGTTACGATGGAATTAATGGACGAAGGTAATGCTGTAGCACAAATTCAAGGAAAATCGAATAGCGATCCAAAACCCGAATACAAAGCGATGATTAAGCATTGGGTCCAAAATTCTGATAATGCTCCTAAACATATGGAAGACGAGAATCATGTTAGTAGTGAACTGGATGATATATTTAGTAGATATAGTATATTTAGTAGATATAGTAGTGGAATGGACATAGAGAGGTTTAATGATTTAATTTACGAACAAGATGCATACGGATTATCTAACTATCCATGGGAAGAGTATGAACTTGAAAAAGCGTATGACGGAATAATTGAAAGAATTAATAACGGTAGCACTTATGGTTATAGCGGCGATTCTGGTATGGGAGAAGGCTTAGTCTATGCCGCTATAAATTTGATGGGCGAAAAATTTGATGGAATAGAAATTTTAACTAATTTAATACAAAAAACAGAAGAAGAATCAGATGAATATCTTATAGATATCGGGATCCCCTACCCACAAGATGATGACTACGGAACAAGCGAAGAATATGAAACAGCTATGGAAGAATATTATAAAGTTCAAGACGAATATACAAATGACATGATGCCATTCGGTTTTACTCGCGGTTTATATAAAGAGATAAATGAGGGACTACAAAAATATAAAGGGATGGATATGAATGAGTGGTGGGAACAAAAAAACCAACAAACTAAGAAGGAAACGGTGGCAGTATGAACTGGTACAAAAATTCTCAATTAAATATGGTAACTCCTCCAGAAGTGGCTAAACTTGCAAGTACTATATCTATTATGCTTATAGAAGCTGACAAAGGGCGAATAATAGATAACGCTTCTATACATAATATAGTATCTACGATACCTTCTGTACCTGTACTTGAACAATCTGTTGAATTAGCATTAAAAATGGCAGCAACAGTTAGCGGTATCGTAGATACAACTCCAGCAAGAGAAGATGTTATACAAAGAATTAATAATATGTTTATGTCTGTAGACCAAACAAACCAGGTAGAGGTTAATAACAATGTGGTTGAAGAAAATATTATCGGAAATAGTGAGGCTCAACAAGTCCAATAAGAAAGCAGAATCTCTCTACTCTTGTTCGCACATATTCTCTCTTCCTCTCGAAGATAGAGCCTTTAGTTTCTGTTCTACTTCTATATCAGAAATAAAGAAGTTTGTAAAAGAAGAAAAAAAGATAGACTTAGACGAGATCATAGTATGCACGTTTACTCGCGTAACCTGTATAGAAAATTCAACGCATCAAAAACATACAAGTGAGACATATCTTGAAGTTATTGAGAAGAATAGCAGATATATAGGCATTCTTTTTCTTAAGAATGATTTAGAGAATAGTCGTACTATTCAACAAATATGAAAAAGAATGGTTTATCTTTTACCATAGGCAAAAAGTGATCGTATATTTCTTGTTTTTTATTATCGCTTAACATAAAAGCACAATCTACAAAAACGGCATCTACATCACCTATCCCTATTACTCTTTCTAATGTGTTGACGGTTGTTAAAATCGGCATTCCTGTTTGATGTTGATTCCTTTGCTCTTTTATGCTTTTTTCTATGCGTCGGCTCATCATGAATGCGGCGGTTATGATAACGGGTTTTTCAAACCTGGTGATAGCGGTTTCTACTAATGCGCATGTATGTCCTGCTTGTCTTGCTGTTCTTAGTTGAATTGTACAGAACTCTTTAGCCCAAGATAGAGAGTTTATATGCATGTTTTCTCTGTACTTTTTTTGTTGATCTTCTGATATGTCTATGAGACCATTTAGAATCGAATATAGTTTCTTATGATTTTCCACAGGAACGACTCCTTTCCCAACTTACTTGTCGGATTTAATTTTCTATTTTATTATCGGAATTTTCTTAAAGTGACATGAATTTATGTTATAATTCTTTCTATGGAACATGATTATTACAAATACCCCCGTACTTTCCACCTGAAATATAGCGAGAATCTACAAAACGATGATCGCATGTTGACTAGTACTAGTGCGCTTATAAATAGGCGAATAATCGTAAGTGAGAAAATCGATGGCGAAAATTGTGTTGACGAAAATACTATAATTGAGACAGATAGCGGCAAGAAAACAATTGGAGAATTATGTAAGGATAAAGGAAAGGATATAAAAGTCGCATCTTATAACGAGTTTGAAAACAAAGTAGAATTTAAAAAAATACTAAAATATCATGATAATTTATCTGATCAAGATGAATGGTATGAAATAGAGTTAGAAGATGGTACGATATTGAAGGCGACAGGCGATCATAGAGTTTATTTGACAGAAAGTTATTGTTATCGAAAAGTTTGTGATTTAAATGGAGATGAAAAGATTTTACTGAAAAAATAGAAGGACTATCTAGTTTTTCAGTTAATAGTATTGTAGGTTTAAATATTATTAACAGGAGAACAGATTATGAAATGTTTTATATGTAAAAAAGAGATTAACAATTGCAATCACAAGCATGTTTATTACTGTGCTAAAAAGAACAATTTAAAATTGGATAAAAAAGATATACGTTATAAACAGATTTGTTATAATACAGAGGGAAAGATAGATAGAAGTTTTTTTGAAGAAAAATATGTTAAAGAAAAATGGAGTTTGCCTGATTTTAAAAAAGAATTTGGACTTGCTTATAGACAAACGCAGTTTTTACTTGAATATTTTGGTATAAAGATAAGAGGTATGCAGGAGTCTGCTTCTTTGGATAGAACCAGAGAAAAATATAAAAAAACATGTAAAGAAAAATATGGTGTAAACAATGTTTCAAAAGTAGGTGATGTTAAAGAAAAGAAGAAACAAACCTTTTTAAAAAATTATGGTGTTGATAATATATGGAAGGATAAAGAGTATTACGTTTGGCTTCATCAATATATGTTAAATAAATATGGAGCCAAATCATTACCGAACAGATATGGTAATACGAAAAAGTGGTGGGACAGTTTAACAGATGAACAAGTAAAAAAAATATCAATAAAGCGCGAAAAAACGCGAAAAAGGAATTGGGATAATTTAACTGAAAAACAGAGAAAAATTATAACTAAGAAACGTAGTGATATTCATAAAAAATATTGGAATAGTTTAACAGATGACCAAAAGAACGCATACATGAAAGGCTTGTTAAACAGAGGGTTTTATAGCAGTAAATTAGAAATTAGAATTTCAGAATCTTTACAAAAAATGGGAATAAATTATAAATGGCAGTTTTGGATTGCTGGAAAGGTTTACGATTTTAGGATAAAACAAACAAAAATAATTATAGAAGTTAATGGAGACTATTGGCATGCTAATCCACAAAAATATAAATCAAATGATTTAATAAGATATCCTGGTAAATTTATATTAGCTAGTTCAGTATGGAAAAAGGATTTTGAAAAAAGAAAATTAGCACATAAATATGGTTATAATGTTTTATATATGTGGGAATATGATATAAATAAAATGGATGACGATCAACTAGACGAGTGTGTATTGGAATTACTTCATGAAAACTGTAAAAATAAAATCAATAAAAAAGATAAATAAAGTCAATAAAAAATATGACTTATCTATAGAAGATAATCAAAATTATTTTGCTAACGGCATACTGGTTCATAATTGTTCTATGTACAGAGATTATGCCCACGCCAGGTCACTTAGTGGCAATGACCACCAAAGTCGGCATTTTGTTAAATCAATGCATGCTTCTTTTAAGCATCTAATCCCTGAAGGATGGAGAATTTGTGGAGAGAATATGTTTGCTCTTCATAGCATTTATTATACTGGACTTCCATCTTACTTTATTGTATTTGCCATTTTTGACAATTACAATACGGAAATTTCTTGGGATGATACAGTACAAATGTGTAATGATCTTGGTTTGGTCCATGTTCCAGTTCTTTATGATGGACAATGGGATTTAGATAAGATTAAAGAGTGTTATACTGGAGTCTCTGTTTATGAGGGTTGGCAACCTAAACCTACAGTTCCAGATTTTAAGACATTCAGAGAATTAATATTGAAAGGGGATTCAATAGAACAGTTCGCAGATCCAACACAAGAAGGATATGTTGTCAGAGTCGCTGACAGTTTTGATTATGATAATTTTGCTAATCATATGGCAAAATTCGTCAGGAAGTCACATGTAGCTACTTCCGATCACTGGATGTCAGAACAGATGATAAAAAATAGATTAAAGGAGATTTAAAATGTCTAAGTTGATTATATTAAAAGGTTTACCAGCCAGCGGTAAGAGTACCAAGGCTTTAGAAATCATACGGAAGAATCCTGATGCTGTCCGCTTGAATAGAGACTTGCTGCGCGAAATGCTTTTCTTTATTAAACGAGATAGAAAGAACGGCGAAGATTGGACTGGCGGAAAAGAAAAAGTTACTAAAAAGGTTCAAGAGAATCTTGTTAAATTCTTGCTTGATAATCATAAGTCAGTTATAATAGATGATTGCAATCTCTTTAAGAAGGGACTCGATAGATATGAACAAATAGCTCTTGAAGGCAATCATAAGTTTGAAGTCATAGAACTTAATACTTCGGTTGAGACTTGTATTAAAAGGGACAGCAAGCGGTCTGACAGCGTTGGTGAGGCAGTCATTAGAGATTTTGCTATTAAGACTGGTCTACAAAAAGATAGTGGCTCAGGAGCCAATCTAGACGAAATAATAACGTTTCCTGGCAAGAAGATAGCGATTTTCGATATCGACGGTACGATTGCCGATGTCGATCATAGATTGCATTTTATCAAAGGGACAGGAGGCAAGGATTGGGACGGTTTTTTTGGAGCTATGGACAAAGACACTGTTAGAGAGGGAGTCCTACAACTAATGACTCTCACCTATAAAGATTGTGCAATTGTGATGGTCACTGGAAGACCTTCTAATTATAGATATCAGACTGAAGAATGGCTTAAAAAGAACAATATCAATTATGAAAGATTGTTAATGAGGAAAGCTGGAGACTATCGTCCTGATTGGATCGTAAAAGAAGAGATATTAAAAAATCATTTTAATATAGGTCAAATAGAGGTAGCCGTAGATGATCGTCCGCAAATTTTGGCTGTATGGAAAAGGAATAAAATAAACACTATAGATGTTGGACCAGGACAGGGAGAATATTTTTGAAGAAAATATTAAATATAGTTAATTATGCTGAAAAAAGTAATTCATGGTCTAGATCTTGGATTTGTTCTGACAACTTGCAAACTAGCTATGCTTGGTCTTCTTGTGAACCTAAATCTTCTTCCATGCGTATCGGACTTTTCTATTCGAGTTTATTTATTTCAAATAACATTTCTTGTAGAGTTTTTTATTGATTGATGACATACACTGAACAAACAAAAATCGTTTTAGAAAGAGTTACTTTAGCACCGCATGAAGACGGGTTTTTTTGGCGTGGTGAGGTAAATGGTTCTAGAGGAGTAGATTGGGAATGGGATATTCTAAAAGATGAAGAAGTTCTTAGTTTAAGCTATGTTATCCAATGTCTTGAAAGGGAATTTGGAAATAACGTTGATATGACTGTCAGATGTTACATGAATTCTGAAATAGGATATAAATTTATTCCTGTTTTTGTTTATTTAAAACATTGTGATAAAAGTTGGGATAAACTAAGAGAAGAACTTCTCAAATATGTTGCAAAAGACAATAATCGCAAATGTGTCAATAAAGATCAGGTAGCAAAACAAAATGATTTTACTTTTTTAATGTTGGATAAGGAATAATGGCTAAAAATACCATAGAACGACGAATTATTAATCACATACAGAATGCGTATACAGGTAATCTTCAAGATGGAAAAAATAAGATTATAGTCATCAAATTAGCAAAAGGTCTTAATGTTGGTGATATGTCGTATCTCTATACTACCGCATCCGATCTTCTAAATCGCTTCGGCTGTCTAACATTATTCGTATCAGACAATATCCAATCCATAGATATGAGAAATTTAAAAGAATTCATAGGAAGTCTTGGCAAAGAAGATTTGCAAAATTTTAAGGATATTATAAATGATAGGATAATAACTATAGATAGAGAAGAAAAGCTAGAGATTCTGAACAAGCCAGAGTTGACATTTTCATTTTTGGATTTGACATGAATAGATTTAAAGCGTTAAAATTATTTTTAAGTGGATTATTGGGTTTAGCATATGCTTTTTTTATGTGTTGGCAATTAAGTATTAACCCTGTATGGTGGTTGGGACTTTTTTATTATGCTATTCCAGCATCAGCCGTAATTGGTTCAATTTGTACTGTTATTGGTTTTATTAAAATTATTAACCCATCTCTGTGTAGCTGGTTTGATGAGAGATACGAAGGAACTGAAGATGAACCTACACTTATACCAGTCATTGCGACATTTGATGAAAGCGTTTTTGATAAACCTTTAATTAAACCAGAAATCAAAGAAAAACCTAGAAAGGCTGGACAATTTAGTTTTCTCAAACTCAAGTTTGGATTAAAGGACATTTGCAAGAAATGATGTATTACAAGGTATGGGCAATTGGTATCAAAACGCTAAATCAAAAAAAGTAGTAATTCCACCAGACATTAGAGACAAGATGGAATCTCTTGGGTGGCTAGAAGCTTTAAACGAAGAGTTGCAACATATCGAACCATCAGTACAAAGCGGCAATTATAGGGTTTCGTTATCAGCCCCTCATGGTGGTAGAGACTTTTCTATGCAATTAGACATATCTCCTACAGAAGTGAGAGTAATAACTGTTTCTCCAATGCAATTAGACAATTCTCCATTATTAGAGACAACAGAGCATGGATCTTTCTTTGAGAGAACTTTGAGCTAAAAGCTGGTTCTTAGCTTTAGAAAGCTGGTTGAGACTGAACCCAGTTCTCTTGTGCTCTTTCTGCCACAGATTCTCCGCCAGGGAATGGGTTACTAGGGTCCGTAGAGGCTCCCAGATCGCCCAGGTGAGCCAACTCATGCTGTAGGACTTGTTTGATATAGAATTTTAAGATATTAGCGTCACGAGGGTCTGAGCCGCTTATTTGTTGTCCAGTTTGTTGTGCTGCCTGTTCTTTTATTTTGTTCATGTTTAAATTTATAGTGTTTGGTGAGACATTAGTTACAGAACCGAATTGACCGTAACCTAGATCTATGTTAATGTCTGTGACATCATTTAATAGTCCTGGTTGTTCACTTTGAAGCTCGTTTACAGCTTCTATGACGAGCGGCTCAAAAGGTTGCACTGAAATGTTAGGAGTCCCAATGTTTTGTGAATTTTCTTGTGCGTTTTTATACCAATTCATGTTCGTATCTCGCTTTAATTATTTTTGATGGATATCCTTCAGATTGAAAGTTTTTTTGTTTGATTAATGCTTGTTCTTTAGGAAGAGGATCGCTTCTAGACTTTCCATCTAAATCGACTACGATCCATAATTCTTTTTCTTGTGCGTTTTTATACCAATTCATTTATGGATTCCCAACAATTCACTTGTTAACTCCCAACAGTTCATATTTTTTCTTTAATGTCCCTGATCGTACTCTTGCTTGTTGTTTATTTTGTTGTGGTAATTTATTCCAACTAATTATTATCGATCCATCAGAATATTGAATTCCAAAATTTTGAGCCATTAATTCTGCTAATTCAACAGTATTTTCTTCGTTGAATCCTATTCTAACTCCATAATCTTGTGGATTACTAATAATTGCTTCTGTTGTTGGCAAAGGATCTCCTCCAGCTTTTCTCATCATTTCAGTAAATTGACTCGTTGCTACGTTTAAGATCGTATATGAGAACTTATTGTAATCAAGTTGAGTCAAAAAAGCTTTTGATTGTTTATACCAATACATATTTTTTGCCGATAAAGAAAGTATACAATTTAACTATTCGCGTTAAATAGAGAAAACCCTTTATATAAAAGGAGAGAATAAAATGTCTGAAAATTACAAAGAGACGGTTGAACAAATAACAGTATTTTTTACTGATTATTTTAAGAAGCTCGGTAAGCTTCCTCAAGGCGACAAGAGTGTCGAGGAAATCATGAATGATATTCGTGTTGGATCGGAGTTGAAACGCATTCTTGCGATTCCTGACAGATTATCATATTTGGCTAAAGGTATTATCTCTAATACGGTTAGAGATGATGCTAAGGCTGTTCTTTCAAATGCGGTTTGTCTTATTAAGGCTTTATTGTCTAGTGAGGCTAATGGAGAGTCCGTTGAAAGGTCTATAGATTCTGTGGTTGATTCTGAACTTAAGAATTTGTTAGATATTTTGGGATTAACTTTAGAAAGTGATGTAGAAGTCGCTAAAATAGACAAGAAGAATCGAGTTATCAGGAAAGAAGATAAATTAGGAGATAATAATGTTGAATAATATGCATATTAGCAAAGATGTAATCGCACAAGACATAAAGTTTTTTAATAATTTAATTGTTGCTATCAGTTCTGTGAAGGGCGACAATAAGAGTCACGAACAATTTAAAAAAGCGGTAATAGACAATTTGTCTAATTTAGAAGCAGAAACACTTACTAAAACGATAAACAATATCAGTTGTTACATTACTAATCGAGTTGCTAGAAGACTCGCCGAAAGAAATAATTCTAATATTTTTCCAGCGGTTAAAACAGATTGTTTGGAT
>Ga0307380_10008400_pt1 | contig 13238 bp, 10 predicted proteins | sample UN3MG_FD_202239 | JGI IMG/M metagenome (GOLD analysis project Ga0307380, IMG submission 202239) | Soil microbial communities from Risofladan, Vaasa, Finland - UN-3 | ecosystem: Environmental > Terrestrial > Soil > Coastal area > Acid sulfate soil | place: Finland: Risofladan, Vaasa | collected... | reverse complement strand
TCTGAACTTTTCGTTCGGCACCGTTTCACTTTCTCAGGAATCAAGCCTTGCACAACTCGAACATGCGGCCGCATATCTGTGAGTATAGAGGTATTCTATGAGGCTTCGTTTACAGAAAAAATGAACACCGGGAGCATATTTGAAGATTTCTCATTTTTTTTGCTTCCGATTCGAGAACGCCGAAGGTGGTTTTATTGGACAGTGAGAAGAGCGATCAGACCCACCCTTTCGCTTGCTCTATATGTGGTGGTCTCTGTTGGAATAGCTCCGTTATGTGGTGGTCGGTGTTATGGGGCGTTGTTTTGCCTGTTCCGTGGTCGGCTCAAGAAAAATTGTCTGCGATGACGATATTCGGTAGGTTGCCAAGGTTTTCAACCCGTTTTGAAGGACGCTGACGTATGAGCAAAAGGGAGTTGATTGACTACATCTGCAAGATCAACAAAACCGCGAAGCCGGAATTTCTCGCCAACTTCACCGAGGAAGAGCTCAACGCCTATCTCGAGCACCTGATGGAGCTGGATTTGGAAGAATTGGCCGTTTGCAGTTGACGGTGCATGACAGTTCCAGGGGCACGCGAGCCAGCCGGGCTTGCGGCGCCGCGGAGGCGGGAAACAGCACGAGCCGCATGAGGTGATCTTCTGCCTGAGACAGACAGCGTTGGGGATGACATCACACCAATCCACCCTTATTCGTCGATGTCCACTCCTGTCACAGACCTGCTAAAATCGCTAAGCCCGCGCCTTTCAGAGGGAGCCTCCTGCTGTTGCGGCGGACTTGAAGACCGGCCGGGTCTGCCTGTATCCCTCTTTTTTTCCGGCGAGGGCTTGAAGAATGCCGGGGCCGGCGCCTGATCGGCCGATACGATGGACCCGCGCGGGATCTCGGCAACACTGTTGAGCTTGAGCTGCACCAGCACGGGCTCGAATCCATTCGGCACACAGAATACGAAGTCGATATACTTCGCGCCGGCGCTGTCCTCGAAGTCATCGGTCCCAACCTCGATCTTGGGGCTAACCTGCATTTTGTCCGCCGATGCCAGGTACCCGATGGGATAGACGTTTGTCCCGTCTCCCGCGAGCGGATCGTCACCGTAGCCTTTTCTTTTGCAAATGACCCTCAACTGAGAAGGCGTGAACGTCCCGCCGCTCATGTCCGCAGTTCGCTTTATCGCCATCTTCCTTATTCCCACCCGGACGATGGTCGGGATGTAGCCGCTCTCCGGCGAAACCGGCAAGGACACCAATGCGCCCCCCTGGTCATACGCGATTTTGCCTCCACGCGTCCTGAGCTCGCCGACGAACGCATCGACCTGCTCGGCTATAGCCTGGGAAGCGGGCCAGACGGCGGGCTTTGGCACGTCGATGGCCGGGGCCGTGCTGCTGACAATCCCTACCTCGCCGGTGCCGAGGAGCCGGTTCAGGAAGATCTGGTCGAGATAATCCGGATGGAGGGTCGCGAAGCTCCTTTTCCCGCTGAAACTGCCGTTGCTCAGGAAGCCGAACAGGCCCGTGGCAAGACCGTTGACGTTGAGCAGGACCCTGCTGGGACGTTTGACGTCCAACTGCGCCGGGTCAAAACGCTGGTACGGATAGCTCAGGGGCAGCGGGGCCATTTCAAAGGCCGTCAGTAGCAGGCCCGACGCGATCAGACCGGTGATAAGTCCGCAGATCACTCGCCCGATGCGCTCGGGCAGTAATCCCAAATCAATCGGATGACGCGTCAAGAAGGTCATACCCGTCTGGAGAACGCCAAAAGTCAGAACAAAGAGCAACAGGAAACAGAGCATTTGGGCCCAGGGCACCAACGACACGAATCGGCTGTTGTCGCCCCGGCTGATAAAGACACTCGCCAAAACCTCGAAAAAGCCGAACGCAACCATGCTCGCGCAAATAGCGACGATGATGGTGGCAAACGCCCTGACAACCGTGCCCTTAAAGAACTGAAGGGCGGCACAACCCAAGATAATGAGCACCACGGCTAAGCTGGCCATTATGATTTCTCCAGGCTCGCCAGCGATTCGCGTTCGATAGGCCGGCCGCGAATCTACTGACGGCCATTTGCATCTTGTTTCTTCGCACCCGAGCCGGAAAGCACTCGGATCATCTCATTGATGGCAACCGTCCCGGCAATGACTTTTCTGAGCACCTGCTCCTGCAGATAGAGCATTTTCGCCCGTCTGAACTGCGTGCCGATTTCGGGCAGCGACTTTGACCGCTTGATGACGTCCCGAAGCTCGTCATTCATTATGACAATTTCAAAAACACCCGTTCGGCCGAAATACCCCGTCCCCTGGCAATTCTCGCAGGTCGAGGGTTTGCCGTGCTTGTCGTATTGCACCTTGCCGGTGCGGTACAGCACTTTTGTTTTCTCGGCGCTCAGGTTGAACTTTCGGAAAAGCTCTTTGTCAGGCGCGTACGCTTGCTTGCACTCTTCACAGAGTATCCTGACCAGCCGCTGGTTGCTCGCCCCCAGAAGCGTCTCGGCTACAACGTTCTTGTTGCCGACAAATTTCAGCCACTTGCCCAGGGCCTGCAAGACACTGTCGGCCTGGAGCGTGACATAGACGAGCTTGCCGTCCCTGGCCGCCGCACAGGCAATCTGGGCCGTTTCGGTGTCTTCACATTCGGCCACGCCAACGATATCAGGCCCCATTCTCACAATGCTCTGGAGCTTTTTGGCGAACGTCGTCGTACCGGTATCACTGAGCGTGAAGACGTTTTGAGTGATGTTGGGCAACTGACCGGGGGGCTGTCTTTCGAGCGTGTTTATGCTGTTCATGAAGGCATCGTGATTCCGCAGCAGTGCGTAAAGCGTCGTTGTCACGCCGCTCTTCTTGGGCCCGCTGACGAGAAGAATGCCCTGTTTGAGCCCGTGGAGCCGGTTGAGCTTCTCAAGCTGCTCCGGCATCAGGCCGATTTCAGTCAGCCGGGCCATGCCCTCCTGGGTGACGTGCTTGAGCAAGACCTGCTCGCCTGCCGTGGAGCCGGCGGTCAGCACTTCCCACGGACTATCCTCCTTGTTCTTGCGGATTTTGAATCTCCCCTTTTGCGGCTTGCGTTTTTCCTTGGTGTCCAGATCCGCAAGGCTCTTGAGGAAATGAATGAGGTGCTGCATCTGGTCTCTGGCAATGCCCGGCTGCTTCAGAGAAGCACCGTCCACGTGGTAGGCGACCTGGTAATCCTGGGCCGTCGGCGAAAAAACGATGCTGGTAGCTCTGCGCCATATCGCATCGCCAAGAATATCATAGGCGATCTTATATCCAAAGAACTCCTGTGTTCTGGGCTCGGGCACCGAGACCTCGTTCTTGTTGGCCGTGACAAAAGTGAAACCCTTGAGGGCTTCGAGCTTCTTCTCTTTGCTGACAAGCAGGCTCTTGATGTGGTCAACCGTCAGAACGCGATCGAACTCCATGGCTCTCGAATTGCGGAACCTGACGTAAGCCAGGGCTGTGCCCCCCACGGCAGCCAGATAAAACAACATTCCCGCGATGAAAAGCGGTATCGCCAGCCAAACCAAGGCGCCGGCCATGCCCGCCCCGAGAACGACACCCGTCCAGACCTGTCTGTCTCCATCGACCGCCTTGGAATCCTCATGCACCCAGCCTACCAGCGGCAGCCATGCAAAAAACAGGATCAGGAAGCTCAGAAGTTTGATGATTGATATGTAGCCGCCGTATTGCGCTGCGGCCGAAAGTAGGTCCGGCATAAGCTGCTCCGTTAAGTCTCACAAAATACCGCTGGCCGTGGTCGTTATTCCCTTCAGTGCCATTTTCAACTCTTCCGTATTTGGCGCATACTTGTAGGCATCTTTCGGGTCGATCAATCCAGCTTTGACCAATTCACAAAGGTTGTACGTCAGGTCCTGCATCCCTTCGGCCGCGGAGCTTCGTATCACGTTGGGAAGATCCGCCTCGCGACCATCCGAAATAAGTCTCCGGGCTGCGGCATTGGTAACGAGGATTTCCACGGCGGGTATTCTGTCCACCCCTTTCTTCAGGCACGGCAGCAACACCTGGCTGATGACGGCTCTGATCGCCAGAGTCAAGGCCTGCCTGACAAGGTCCCGCTCGTTCTGCGGGAACAGGTCCAGGAGACGGTGGATGGCCTGAGACGCATTTGATGAGTGCATCGTTCCGAAAACAAGATGGCCGGTCTCGGAGGCCCTCATCCCCGCCGTGACCGTTCGAGCATCGCGCATCTCGCCGACGAAGACCACGTCGGGGTCCTGCCGCATCAGATACGTCAGCGCCTCCTCGTAGTCTTTGGTGTCGAGTCCGATTTCCCTTTGCGAGACGATTCCTTTCTCGTCCTTGAAAAGATACTCTATAGGATCCTCGATGGTGACGATATGCGAAGAACGGGTCCGATTGATGTAGTTTATCATCGAGGCGATTGTCGTGGTCTTGCCGCAGCCCGTGGGCCCGACCACAAGAACCAGTCCCTGCCGGCTCTCGCATACCTTCTCCAGGGCCGGCGGCAAATGCAGCTCTTCAAAAGGAGGAATGACCGTGTTGACGCGCCTCGCCGCAAGGCTGATCATCCCCCGCTGGCGGAACACATTCGTCCGGAAACGATGTTCCCCGTCCACTTCATGGGCAAAATCTACGGTCCCGTGCTCCAGGAAGAACTCCTTCTGGGCGGGGGTGAGAATCTCGAAAACTAATTCTCCCATCTTTTTGGCGGTTATCACCTCGCCGGTCGTTTTCTTGAGCTCTCCGAAGAGGCGGAGTTTTGGCGGCTGGCCCACCTTCAGGTGCAAATCGCTCGCCCGAGTTTTGATAGCTGCCCTGAAGAACCTGTTCACCTCGGGCTCGTGCTCGTGACTGAGATGACTGTCAATGGGTTGTTCGACGGCCATAACGACAACTGACTCCAAAAACCGATATCCAGCCCTTCGGGCACCGACCGGCGGGATCATCGGTCACTGTTTAGAAGGACGTTTTATCCTACCATAAGATTTGCAAAAACAAACCCTTGTACAGTTCCATTATAAGGTTTTGCACCGGCCTGTCAACCTCAACGCTCCCAACAATAAGCATTTTCGGCCCAAATCTTGTGGGAATCCCGGATGGCGGCCACCGGCGGGGTCCACGAGTAAACCTTCCTGGCGGCCGCCCTGCGTAAATAAGGCAATTCGACTTTAGCAATTTGTACGTCCCTGCCGATATATAAAAAAAGGTGTATTTATGGAGTCAGAAAGAAGAAAACTTACAGGCCGGGAAAAAGATGAAGCGGCTGTAAAGCTTCTCGAAAAGCTGCAGGAACAGCTCCAGTCTCCCCACGCTTCAAACAGGCGGCTAGCCGCCTTCAACTTGTCGTGGCTTCAGGAAGACGGCGTGGAGGTCTTGAGGGACGCCCTGTTCGGCGACTTTCATGTCACCACAAAAAATGCCGCCGCTTATGGTCTGCGCAAAACGCGCGGCAGGATGAGGAAGATCGCCCTGGAGATCCTCAAACAGGGGCTCAAGCGTCGCGACCGTGCCACGCGGGAGGTCTGCACAAACGCCTTGCGCCTGTTGGGTGAGGGGGTGCCGAAAAAACTTCCTACGCAAGGACGTACGGTCAAGAGCCTGCAAATCAGGGATATCCCCAATCGAGGCAGACTGAGGAGCAGGGTGGATATGAGGCGGGCGCGCGGGTAAGAACCACCGCCAACCCATTAATACCCTTCAAATCCCTGAGAAGCCGAGCGTCCATCGTGGAGCCCCTCGCCGCAGATCACGTCGCCAACAGCAGCGCCAGGGTCATGTAGATGGCCACGCTTATCGAGTCGTTTGCCGTGGTGACCAGCGGACCGGAGCTGATCACCGGGTCAATGCCGATCCGACGAAAAAGGAACGGCAAAACCAGGCCGAGCGTCGTGGCAACCATAATGGCTGAGAACATGGCCGTCCCGAATGCAAAGACGAGGCGCCCGGGTTCTATCGTGTGATCCTGAGCCTTGAAGCGCACCAGGATAGTGCAGGCGAGAGCACCCAACAGCGCACAACTCAGCGCCACCAGCAGCGCAATGCGCACCTCGCGCGTGAAGACCTGGCTGAATCTCAGCGCGGCAAGGTGGCCGGTGGCCAATCCCGAGACTACGATGGCCGACGTTTGCAGCCCCGCGTTGCCGCTGATGGCCTGGATCATAGGCGCGAATGCCGCCGCGGCGACGAACACCATCAAGTGGTGACTCCTGAAGAAGATCATCACCGTTGCCGTGACGGCGGTGCCCATCAGGCAAGGCAAGAGCCAGGTCATTCGCACGCGGGCCGCGTGAAACGCCGATACCGTATCCAGCTCATCCGGGTCGGTTCCCGCCATCGTGTACAGGTCTTCGGCCGCCTCTTCCTCTGCCACCTCGATGACTCTATCCGCTGTGATTCGACCGACGAGCCTGTGCTGCTTGTCAAGAACGGGCACAACGATCAGGTCGTTCTTGCTGAATATGTTTCGCACTTCTTCCTGGTCGGTATCGACATTGACATAAATGCTGTCCCGGTCGATCAGATCGCGAATCTGTGTGCCTTCGGGCCGGGTCAGCAGGAAGCGCACACGAACGTGACCGAGGAACCGGCCGGCCCGGTCCACAACATAGACGGCGAAAAAATCGTCATCGACCTCGGCGGCGCGGACCTTGCTCACCGCCTCGGCCACGGTCGCCTCCTCGGGCACACTGATAAGACCCAGATCCATGATGCCGGCGGCGGAGTCTTCAGAGTAGCCCATCAACCTGCGAATCTCGGTGGATTCGGCCGGCGGCATGCTTTGCAGCAGGTTGTCCCTTTCTTCTTCGGGCAGCTCGGAAACAACGTCGGCCGCGTCATCCGGGTCAAGGTGCAACAAGAGGCCGCTCAACTCTTCCTCGTCGAGCAGCTCGAACAGCTCCGCGCGCGTAGCCTCATCAACCTTTTCCAGGACCTCGGCGGAGGTTGGCTTGCTCATGGCGTCGAAGATCACGCGCCTGTGCTCGTTGTCCACAAGCTCCACGACTTCGGCGATGTCGCTGCTGCGCCAATGGCTGAGCAGCTCTTTCAAAGCCGACCGGTCCTGAGCTTCAAGCAAGGTCTCAGTCTGCTGCACTAATTGTCTCTGTTCGTCCGTCATTTGGCCACTCGTGCTCAAGCGGATAACCTGGATTCACCACCCGCACCACAGCATAGCCAATTTCTGCACGCCGGGCAATGATTTAGCCGGGCCAACCGGCCGGAATTCTTGTCTTCGGAGGAACCGGGCGGCCTTGAGTGCATAAAACTGCAGGCAAGACAACAGATTTGCCGGCCAATCTGGAATGACGGGCAAAATCTTCTTGGCTTTTCGGCCGGCTTGGTGTACAATATTGATTGAAGCGCTTCATCGGGCTTCGCAAAGGCACATTATTCTCTGGTGAGGGCTATACGATGAAAAGGGGTATCTGTGGGATGTTGGGAATCTGGTTGGTACTGGCCTGTACATGTGTGGCGGCCCCCGAACCAGCTATTGTTCCTGCCCCGGGGCAGTGGACGGTGGCGACTGAATTCACGCATCCGCAACAGCTCGTCCTGCGGCGTGGTTCCGATAATCAACCAATCCGGTTCTGGTATGTGATAGTCACATTGACCAACAACGCCGGCCGCGACGTCGATTTCTATCCGAAGTGCGACCTGATGACGGATACTTTTCAGATCATCCCCGCCGGCCGGTTTGTACCGCCCGTGGTTTTCGAGCAGATAAGAACGCGTCATAAGAGCAGATATCCATTCATCGAGCCTTTGGACAAAGCCGGCAATAAGATTCTTCAAGGCCAAGACAACACGAAAGATATTGCCATTATTTGGCCTGATTTTGACGTGAGAGCCAAGAATATTGCACTATTCATCACGGGCATGAGCAATGAGACGGTCGTCGTTGACCACCCGGTCTCAAAAGACGCGATGGGTCAGCCCGTTAAAGTCTTCCTCCAAAAGACTCTTGAAATAAGCTACTCCCTCAAAGGCGACGCGGCTTTGAGGTCCAACGTGAGACTGGATTACCAGGGAAAACGCTGGGTAATGCGGTAGTATCTCAGGTCCGCCCCGAAGAGGGGCCGGATATGTATTGCCAAGGGGGTCAAGGGGGGCAAAGCAGCGAATCTGAACCCCAAAGAGTGGTAGATCACAGATAGAAAAACTCGGAAATTACCCTTTAAGCGGGTGTATCTGAGCAGTTTTCCAGAAGAACGGACCTTGCGCTTGCTCTTTTAGCATCGGATTCCTGGAACTTGGCAGACACGCCGGCTACCCCCCTGCTATGCATTCCTGAAGAAGAAAAGAGGGGTAGGCACAGACACCCAGGGCAGTATGAACAACTAAGTGTCCAATTGATAATTTGTTTGCCAAAAAGGTTTTACTATCGTATAATGAGTTTAGTTTGAAAGCAGTCCTATAAAGGTGATACGCCATGGCGAAGATGGGACAGATAGAAAAGATGCCTCCTGTGGAGCAACTGAGGGGCAGGACTCTTGGCAGAATACTCATCAAAATGGGCATTCTGAGCAGAGACAAGGTTCACGAGTGCCTGAAGATCCAAGGTCAGCGACAAGGGAAGGTGCAGATAGGCCAGGTTTTTCTGGAGCTGGGCCTGGTTGACGAGGGGAAGCTCCAAATGGCACTGGCCGCCCAGCGAGGGATGGCGTACGTGAGCCTGGACGGACTTGATATCCCTGCGGACGTGGTTGAGAAGGTTCCGGCACAGATGGCCAAGACCTACCACATCGTGCCAATTGAGTACAATAAGCAGGCCAATGAATTGACCGTCGCACTCGATAACCCGGAAAATTTCAGGGCCACGGACGATCTGAGCACCTTGATGGGATTCAAAGTGACGGCCAAAATAACCGATTCCGATGCGCTGGAAAAAGCCCTGGCCAAGCACTATGAAACGCAGCAGGACAACAACATCAACGAGCTGATCGATGAAATACAGGGCGATTCCTTCCTGGCCGAATTCGACGGCAGAAACCAGAGTATCGACCTGGACGAATTGAAGGAGCTGTCGGAGTCAAATCCGGTCAAGAAGCTGCTGAACCTGGTCCTGCTGCAAGCCATTCGCGACAAAGCATCCGACATCCATTTCGAGCCTTTTGAAAACGAATACAAGATGCGCTACCGCATCGACGGCGTGCTCTATGAAATGGTCCCGCCCCCGAAGTACATTGCGGCGGCGCTAAGCTCACGTATCAAGGTTATGGCCGACCTGGACATCGCCGAGAGGCGTCTGCCCCAGGACGGACGAATCTCCCTTACCGTCCAGAATAACCCGATCGACTTGCGCGTCAGTGTTCTGCCCACGATGTTCGGAGAGAGCGTTGTCTTGCGCGTGCTGGACCGAAGCCAGGCAAACTTCAACCTGACGGCACTGGGCCTGAGCCCGGAAGATTGCGACCTGGTGCGCAAGCTCATCCACAAGCCCAACGGGATCGTCATCGTCACGGGCCCCACCGGATGCGGCAAGACGACCACCCTGTACTCGGCTCTCAACGAGCTGAACGACATCGGAACGAAAATCATCACGACGGAAGACCCCGTGGAATACGACGTGGACGGTCTCATTCAGGTTCAGATGAAACCGGACATTGGGCTGACCTTTGCCCGGTGCCTTCGCTCGATTCTGCGTCAGGACCCCGACGTGATATTGGTCGGCGAAATCCGCGACCTCGAAACCGCGCAGATCGCCGCACAGGCCTCGCTGACGGGTCACGTGGTATTCACCACGTTGCACACGAACGATGCCCCAAGCTCGATCGCCCGGCTTCTGGATATGGGGATCGAGCCGTTCCTTATCACTGCCACGCTCGAAGGGATTGTCGCTCAGCGCCTGGTCAGAAAGATATGCGAAAGCTGCAAGGCGCAATTCGAGCCGAGCGAAGCTCAACTGATGGAGCTGCAGCTTACGCCGGATGATGTTAAGGGAAAGAAGTTCCATTATGGTCGCGGCTGCAGCAGGTGCAACGGCACCGGCTACAGAGGACGAATCGGAATCTTCGAGATCATGGTATTCAATGATGAGATGCGAGACCTGGTCATGGAACAGGCTTCGACGAATGTTCTGCGCACCGCCGCCCAGAAAGCCGGCATGAAACTGCTGCGCGACAACGGCCTGATGGCCATCTACAACGGAATCACGACAATAGACGAGATTGCGAAAGAAACCATGATGGAGGACGTGTAAGACACGGGTCGGACGATCATGGATTGGAACTCAAGAATCAAACACCGGCACAGTGGAGGTATTTGAGATGCCTATTTTTCAATATTCTGCACTGGACTCGCAGGGCGTGGAAATAAAAGACGAAGTCGACGCCCTCAGTCAAAAAGAAGCGATCAGTAAAATACGGAACATGGGGTATTTCCCCACGAAAGTCAGCACGCGGGGCGCCAAGAAGGCCGGCGCCAAGGCTGCCGCCGGACCCAAGACACGACGCGGCGCCGGCGGCAAGGTCAAAATCAAAGCGATCACGCAATTTGCACGGCAGCTTTCGACACTGCAGGATGCAGGTCTGCCCATTCTGCGCTCGCTGAGAATTCTGGAAGAGCAGCAAAGGTCAGGCACGTTTAAGCGGGTCATCGGCTACGTGGCCGACGACATCGAGGGGGGATCGACGTTCTCCGAAGCGTTAGGCCGACACCCGCGGGCCTTCGACCGGCTGCTGGTGAGCATGGTGGCCGCGGGCGAAGCGGGCGGTGTGCTGGACCTGATCCTGTCGCGCGTAGCCGACTTTATGGAAAAGGCCCAGAAACTCAAGGCCCGGGTCAAGAGCGCGATGATCTATCCGGCCGTGGTTCTGACCGCGGCGTTTCTGATCCTCCTGGGGTTGATGCTCTTCGTGGTGCCCCAGTTCGAGAGCGCCCTGACCGAAATGACAGAGGGCCAAGCCCTGCCGAGGATCACGCGGATCGTGCTGGCCATCAGCGGCTGGATCGCAATAGGCCCTGTTATCCCCGGGGTGAAAATCAACATGCCTTATTTGGGATGGCCGGTCGGGGGATGGACTGTTCTGCTGGGTGTGCCGTTCGCGACGGTTTTTACGCTCAGGTTTATCCGGAGGTTTCGCCCGGGCAGATATGTGCTGGACAGCATCAAGCTGAGAACGCCCGTGGTGGGCCAGCTCACCAGCAAGGTCTCGGTCACACGCTGGACCCGAACGCTGGGAACGCTGATCAGCGCCGGCGTGCCGATTCTGGATGCGATCAACGTGACCCGCGAGACGGCGGGAAACGAAGTTTATGCCAAAATGCTCGGCAACGTCCACAATTCCATCCGGCAGGGCGACACGTTCGCCGGCCCGCTGCGCCAGTCCAAGACGGTGGACCTGATCGTCTCGAACATGGTCGCCGTCGGAGAGGAAACGGGTGACCTGGACAAGATGCTTCTGAAAGTGGCCGACAACTACGACGAGCAGGTTGACGTGCTGGTGGCCGGCCTGATGTCGATGCTCGAACCGATCATGATTGTCGTGCTCGGGACGATGGTTATGACCATCGTTCTGGCCATCTTCGCCCCGATGATTCAGATTATTACTACGCTGAGCTCCTCGGCGTAGAGGCCAAACAAATAAACCGAACGTCCGATTGAGAGATTGAGAAATTGAAAAGGAGAAGAAAATGAAGTCAAACGTCAAACAATCCAATAACAGAGCAGCATTCACCATCGTCGAGCTGCTGACCGTGATGAGCATCATCGTGATCCTCATCGGCCTGCTTGTGCCGGCGCTGAACCAGGTCAAGCGCTACGCCTACGGGGTCAAGCAAATGGCGCAATTGAAGAGCATCGACACGGCGATCGAGCTGTTCAACAGTGAATTCGACGGCTACCCGGACTCCAGCGCCAGGGGACCCGATGATGTGCCATATTGCGGGGCGATGAAGCTTTGCGAGGCCGCCATGGGCCAGGACCTTATGGGTTTTCATCAGGATTCGATTTTCAGGGCCGACGGCACAGACGGCTTCAAGCCATTGTACCCGGATGTGAACACCGCCCCCCTACCCTACCAGAATAGCCTGAGCATGAGAAGAGGGCCCTATCTGCCGCCTGAAAACGCCAATGCCTATCGGCTGGCGGATTTGTACGCCACTACAACGCCCTTCAATCCCCGGCATTTTGTTTTATGCGATGTGTTCAGGCGCGTCACGCACCGCACCACCGGCAAGAAGGTCGGGATGCCCATCCTTTATTACAGGGCCAATACGTCAAACACAAATCACAACGTGGCCATGCCGGGCGATCCGCAGAACATTTACAATTACCAGGACAACCAGCAGTTGCTGGTGCTCGGAAAGCCCTGGGACCAGGGAGGTACAACGAGCACGCCACACAGGCTTGCGGTCGAGACCGGTAAACAACAGGGCGTGCGATTCTACATGAATACGAAAAACGAGAAAGTCACCACGGCGTCCAGGCCTTACAGGGCGGATACGTATATCCTGATTTCCGCCGGCTGGGACGGCGAGTACGGTACGCCCGACGATATCTGCAACTTCGAATGGAGATACAAAGAGCTGCCGTAGCAAGGCTCGAAGTGGCGATATCGCGGTTGTATCGTCGCTGCTTCTCGTGAGCAGAGGCATAGTCCTGCTCGGAAAGTCGTTTTTCGACGATGGCTCAAGGAGAGGGACGAAACGATGTTGAAGAACTGGATAGTGGCCGGAGCAATGATGGTTACGCTGTCAGGAACCAACTGGGCACAGACCGATACCTGCGAGATTGTCAACGGCAGTTTCGAGGACGGCGGCCTGATAGATGATATCACGGCCCGGGAGCCGAACGGCTGGGACGTAAACGTTCCTTCGGGCAAGTTTGCCGCAAGTATAGGCGGGTCGTGGTCAACCGATGGCAACTTCAGCCTGTTCATCGCTTCGAACTGGTTTACGAGTTTTGCCGCCGGAGAGATGGCGACGGTCTCTCAGCAGGTGTACCTGATGGACGTCAATGAAATAACGTTTGACTTGAAACTGGAGACGTATTCGACGATTGCGTGGGACGCAAACGTCGCGACTGCCGTCGTGCTGATTGATGGCGACGTGGTTTGGGAGCCGAACAGCGCGACCTCCGACCTCAGAGGTGAGTACCTCGACCAGGCTTATGCCGTCGAGGACAAATACCGAGATGAAGAACTACATACGCTGTCGGTGGGCGTGAGAATCAACGTCGATGAGCCCGGATCATCGTTCGAGCGTTACCGCGTATGGTGGGACTCCATCGGATGCACATTGTTCTGCAACGGCGGCGGCCTGCTGGCTG
>Ga0307380_10008399_pt1 | contig 13240 bp, 12 predicted proteins | sample UN3MG_FD_202239 | JGI IMG/M metagenome (GOLD analysis project Ga0307380, IMG submission 202239) | Soil microbial communities from Risofladan, Vaasa, Finland - UN-3 | ecosystem: Environmental > Terrestrial > Soil > Coastal area > Acid sulfate soil | place: Finland: Risofladan, Vaasa | collected... | reverse complement strand
GTCGGAAAGCGCCAGGACCACCGAGTCGTCGGGAGTCACGCCCCAGAGCCCACGGGGCTTGCCGTCCTTGTCGGAAAGCGACAGCATCACCGAGCCGTCGGGAAGCACGCTCCAGTCCCCACTGGCCTTGCCGTCCTTGTCGGAAAGCGACAGCATCACCGTGCCGTCGGGAGTCACGCCCCAGAGCCCACGGGGCTTGCCGTCCTTGTCCACCACCTCGAAAGCCCGCGCCCGGATCACCTCGGGAACCGGTGGGGCGTTTCCGCCAAGGCCCATGCTCGCCAGCCCGCCGCCGATGAATGACGCCGCCAGCATGGCCACCGGCAGCCAGAATCGTTGTGAACGCATCGCCGTCTCCCTTGTTGGACCAGAATTGACGCCAGAGAGGATCGCTCGCCGCCCGTGGCCTGTCAACGGAGCCCCAAATTCATGGCCAGGGCAGAACCGCCCCACCGGTGGTGGGCGACGGGTCAGACGGGCCGCTATTATTGCGGCCCCCAAGGTCCATTCGGTGGCAGAGACGGTGGCAAGCGCCAGGCCCACCGGGTGCATTCCAGTACACTGCAGTACATCGAACAGCCCCCCTCGGACTATCAGGAACGCGGTTGAGGTCGTTGCTGGCCCGGTGGTGCGGCGTCCCGGCAGGTTTGCCGCACCTGCGGATCACGGGCTAGAATCCCCCCGATGAAGAACAAGAACGGAATGGTGGCCTGGCTGCAATACGCGGCCTTACGCCTGGCCATCTTCCTGATACACATGTTCCCGGTGGACGCGAACCTGCGGACCGCCCGGTTGCTGGGGCGGGTCTGGTGGCACATCGACCGACGACACCGCGATCGCACGCGGGAGCACCTGCGCCTGGCCTACGGTGACAGCCTGTCTGACGCGGAGGTGGATCGGATCGCTCTGCGGTCGATGCAACACTTGGTCATGTTGGTCATTGAGATGATATTCACGCCGTGGCTGATCACCGACTGGACCTGGGCCCGGTACGTGAAACTGACCGACTTCGGCGAGGCCCTGCGCATTCTGCTGGACGGGCACGGCGCCATTCTGGTCACCGGGCACTACGGCAACTGGGAGTTGACCGGCCATCTGTTGGCCCTGTACGGGTTCGAGGTTCTGGCCATCATGCGCCCGCTGGACAACGTCTACCTCAACCGCTACCTAGTCCAGACCCGGCGCAGCGCGGGTCTGCAACTTCTGGACAAGAAGGGCGCCACGGAAGCGGCCGAAGCGGCGCTGCACCGTGGTGCCGCGCTGGGCTTCATCGCGGATCAGAACGCCGGGCACAAGGGGCTCTTCGTCGACTTCTTCGGGCGCAAAGCCTCAACCTACAAATCCATCGGTCTGCTGGCCATGTCGGCCGAGGTCCCCATCATCGTGGGCTGCGCCCGGCGAACGGGCGATCGGCTGCACTACGAGCTTTGCGCCGAGCGTATCATTCGCCCGGAGGAATGGGCCCGCCGCGATGACCCACTGAGATGGATCACGCAGGAGTACACCGCGGCCATCGAGCGCTTCGTTCGTCGCGACCCCAGCCAATACCTGTGGACGCACCGGCGTTGGAAGTCCCGACCCAAGGACGAGCAGACGCGTGAGCCGGCAGGGCGCGTCACGTCGGCGGCGGCCGCGGCGACGTAAGCACCGCTCCAGTCCCGTGAACGTGCTGCCCGCGGGCCTGCCCGCCGTCTTTCCGCGCTGTTGCTGCGATGGCACAGCGCCACGGAAACGGAATCCAGGCGGCTTCTCCCAGTGGGGCGGCCCGGGGCGTCCGGCGTCGGCTGGCGAAAGCCCGGTCGTGGTGCTACACTGTGGAGAAATGTTCCTGACTGAACCGATGAACGTCCCGTAGGATACAGCTACCGGGAAACCGGTGGTTCGAGATACATGGTTTCAAACATCCTCCCGAATGGTGACGAGCCCGGTGCCGCCGGCGACGCCGGCGGCGCCTGCGGCTCCGACGAGCCCTGCGGCTCGGGGCTGGAGAAGGTCTACCCGACAACGGCGGTCCGATACGGGCTGATGCGCTACATTGGCGAGTTCAATTACCCGCCGGACATGAAGTTCGGCTGTGAGGTGAAGGTCGTCGTCCAGACCAAGCGCGGGATCGAGATCGGAGAGCAGGTGTCCCTGACCTGTCAGGGCTGCAGCCAGTCGGTCAGCCGCGAGCAGATCCTGGAGTTCACGGCCCGCAGCGGGTCGGCCTACTACGAACTCAAGTCGGGCAAGATTCTGCGACAGGCAACCCCCGACGACCTGGCGGAATACGAACACATCAACGCCGGGGCCAAAGCCAAGCGCGACCTCTGCCACGAAATGGCCCAACAGCACAAGCTGGAAATCAAGGTGGTGGCCTGCGAGCCGCTCTTCGGCGGCGAGCGAATCATCTTCTACTTCGTGGCGGACGCTCGCGTCGATTTCCGAGCACTGGTCAAGGACCTGGCCCGGGAATTCCAGACGCGCATCGAGATGCGGCAGGTGGGCACTCGGGACGAGGCTCGCCTGGTGGCCGACTACGAAACCTGTGGACGCGAATGCTGCTGCCGCACCTTCCTCAAGTCGCTCAAGCCGGTCAGCATGAAGATGGCCAAGCTGCAGAAGGCCACGCTGGACCCGTCGAAGGTCTCCGGCCGGTGCGGCCGTCTGAAATGTTGCCTCCGCTACGAGCACACCGGCTACGAGGAACTGGACGCCCGGCTCCCCAGGATCGGAGCCGCGGTCGGAACCACCTTCGGCAACGCCACTGTGGTGGACCGCCAGATCCTGACCCAGCTTCTGATGGTTGAAGCCGAGGGAGGCGGCCGGGTGGCCATCGCGTTTGAGGACGTCCTCGCACCGGACGAGGCAGCCCGAACCGGCAAGGGCCCTGAACCGCGACCGCCAAAGACCGAGAACGGCAGGCCGCTGAAGTCGGCGCCGCGCCCGGCCCGTGACGCCCAAGACAGGGGCAGGGGACGTCGGGGCATCCGAGGAGGGCGCGCCCCGCAGCGGAGCGACAGCCGCACGCCCGATGCTGTGGCGGCCAAGCCTGAGGCGTCGCCCGGCACGGACCCGATGCCCGGCGAGCAGGCAGGCGGTGCGGTGGAGACTACGCCGGAGACGGACAGCGCCGCGGTTCCCGCCGTAAACGGCCAACCAGCTCCACCCGACGCGGGACGCGAAGCGCCGGCCGGCAACGCATCGGCTGATCGGGAGGGCGGTTCGAGACGGCGACGGCGACGCCGCCGGCCGAGGGGACGTCGGCCATCGGGATCCAGCGACACCGACCGGGGCGCCGAGGGTTCCAAGGGCCCCGAAACCGACGCCCGACAGGGGCCGGAGGGGGACTCGACCTCCGGCGATGGAACGACGTGAGTGAGCACCACTTTTCCCGGGGTTTGGTTCGGAACCCGGAAGGGTGCGCGGTACAATAGTATGTTGGTGGCGCGCCGACAGGATGGCTGTCGGTTCTGCCGCCCGGAAAGTGATCGCGAAGTTACGGCGCAAGCATCATGGCTGTGAGACAAACCCGTTCCCTGCAATGTGTCGTCAAGGCGGTGGGCCGCTACCCGGAGGAAGCCTATCAGTTCGTCCGCGAAGCCCTGGACTACGCGGTTGAGCAGGTCCACGGACCCCCGTCCCCCGCAGTGCGGCGCATCGGCAAGTACATGGCCGTTCACCAGATCGACCTGGCCGAACTGTATGAGCAGCTGGACGAAGGACGGGTCGATCCGCGCGTGCGGGCGGCGATCGAAGCCGCCGGCGGTGTCGAGAAGCTCAACAGACACGTGAGCGGTCAGGAACTCTGCTGGGCCGTGCGTGATCTGGCTCTTGAACACTGGGGGCTGCTGGCCACGCAGGTGCTGCGCAACTGGAACATCACCTCCACGCTCGATTTCGGGCATATCGTCTTCGCCCTCATCCAGCACGATTTCATGCAGAGGCAGCCTGACGATCAACTGGATGACTTCGATCGTGTCTATGATTTCGAAGAGGCGATAACCGGCTCGTTTCGAGTGGGCGAGCAGCACCCGGAAACGCCCAGCTTCTAGCAAACTGAAAAGGCGGACGGACCGGCAGCGGCCCGCGGATCGCCAACCGTTTGCCCCGGCCTTTCACTCACCGGCAGGGGGTTCCGCTTTCTCGGCGGGCTTCTGGGCCTCGGGCTTGCTGTTCTCGAGCTGAGGTGCGGCTCGCTCTTCGGCGGGCGGCAGCGCGGGCTTGGTCTCTCGGGAGGGGCGCGAGGCGACGTTGACCTCGGTCTCGACCTCTTTGATGCCCTTCTTGAACTCGACGATGGTCCTGCCGAGCGACCGGCCCACCTCGGGCAGGCGCCGCCCGAACAACAGGAGCCCGACGAAGGCGATCACGACGATCTCCGCCCAGCCCGGCATCCCCGTAAACATCAGCAGCAATCGCATGGGTACCATCCGAATCTGGGGCACAGCGGCCGGGTCGCGTTCGCACGACCTTTTCGGACGCAGCGCATCCGTAAGTATATCGGCCTCCGGGGGGCGGTCAACGAGGGAGACCGGTTTGCCGAGCGGCGGAAATCGTGCGGCGGACGCCGCAGCAGCCCCCACGAACGGGAGAATGGGCACGGGGCTAGCGGGCCCGCCGGCCCTTGCGGCTCTCCAGCCCCAGCTTATGGGCCACGCGCTCGACCACGACCGGCGGCACCAGCCGCAGCAGCCGCGACTCGTCGAATCCCCCCATGTCCACGATCTGCTTGATCAGCGTGCTGGAGGTCAGCACGTGCTGATCGTCGGTCATCAGAAAAACCGTCTCGACGCCACCCACCGATTGGTTGAGGTTGGCGATCTGCAACTCCTCGCGCAGGTCCACCGCGTCGCGGATGCCCCGAACCAGCACGCGAGCCCGGACCCGACGCACGTAGTCCATGGTCAGACCGTCATAGGACTGTATCTCGACGTTCGCCAGTCCGGTGATCGCCTCCCGCACCATGGAGACCCGCTCCTCGACGGAGAACCAGGCTTGTTTCTCGGGGTTATGTCCGACGGCCACAATAAGACGGTCGAACAGACGGCTGGCCCGATGAACGATGTTCAGGTGACCGAGGGTGATCGGATCGAACGCACCGGGGAAGACGGCTACGACCTGGTCAGCGTCTGCCATGGCTTTCCTCGCGACGGGATTCTAAAGCAAAGCGAGCAACCGCCACAAGGGCGGCGATCCTACAACCGCTCCACCAGACGATCGATGAGGAAGCTCGATTGCTCCAGCGCCTCCGCGCTGAACGGCCCCAGGAAGCGCCGCACTTCCTCGAACATGGCCGTGAACCGCTCCTGGTCGCCGGCGGCCACGATCTCGCGAAGCTCCTGCGCCGCGGCCAGGAAGGCCTCGGTCACCCGCCCGGTATCGGCATTGCTCATCTCGATGGGGCCGTAAAGCTCGGGCGACTGGGCGAAATGACGGGCGGTCACGTACAGCTCCATCAGGTAAGCAGGAGATGTGAATGGCAGCGTTCGCTCCAACGACAGGCCCAGACGCGAGAGGGTCAAGCCCTGCACCTCGGTCTGGAAATGCGTCAGCACCTGAATCGCGGCCATCGCTCGGTCGTGCTCGTCGGGTGTGGCCTCGGTAATGACCAGCCCACGGGCGGTCAGCATCTGCCGGACCCACGCCTCCCAGTCCTGGCCGCGACCCGGACACAGCACGACGCGCTGTCCCTGCAAGGTGTGCACGCCGGGGCCGAACATCGGATGCGTCCCCACGACGCTGGCGGAGGTCGCGTCCAGCATGGCGGCCATCGGCCCGCGCTTGACCGACGTGACGTCCATGAGCAGCGACTCGGGCCGAACGTGCGGGCCGAGCTGGCGGATCACCTCCTCCGTGACGGGGATCGGGACACTCACGATCACGACGTCGGCCGCCTGGGCCGCCGCCACGGGCGTCAGCTCCGTCCCCAGGTCCGCGATCATCACCGCGTGCCCCAGATCGCCGAACAACCGGGCCAGGCACGACCCCATGGCTCCACGTCCGCCGATCACCGCGACGGCCTGGGGCTCAATGTCCTGCGGCAACTCGGCGCGCAGCCGGGCCTGGTGATCCCGGCTCGCGACCAGGATCGAACGGTAGACCGCCTCGATCTCGCCGGCGGGCAGGCCCAGTGCTTCCGCTCTCCGGCAGCGATCGCCGTAAATCTCCCGTTCCCGGGCCACATCGCGAATCCGGACCCCGTGCTCTCGCTTGTATCCCGCGATCTCCCCGACCAGCGCCGTTCGGCGGGCCAGCAGTTGCAGAACGTCGTGGTCGATGGCGTCGATCATCGCCCGCAAGACCGCCAGCGGACGGCTGCGAGTGCTTCCCTCGTCCATGGTGAATCTCCGGCACTGGATGCCACGGGTGCGGCGGTTCGGCTCGAATCTTAGCCCACCGGGGAACGGCCGGCCATGGAGAACGGCTGGTTGTGCGCGCAGGGGGCGACCGGCGAATCGAGGCGTGCCTGCCCGAAGCTAATCCTCGTCCTCGAGGGCGAACTCGTCGGGGTGGGCCCGCTCGTAGGCCTCGTCCTCGACGCGCTTGTGCTGGGCATCGGCTCGGCGCTGGAGGTAGATGCGCACCGTGGCGTTGGCGGCCAGAGCGATGATGATCCCCGCCGTCCCCAAGTGAACGACGGCCAGACACACCAGGGCCGCTGCCGTCGCGGCGATCGCGGCCGAGGCGAACCAACTGAATGCCACCCAGATCGAGCGGGCCAGCTTCAAGGCCGCGTCGCCGCGCTGGAAGATCCGATCGGCCATGCCTGTGGCCACTACGGCCGCGAAGGCGACGTAAGTCGTCGAGACCGGCAGCTTCAGACCCGACGCCGTCGCGATCACGCTGGCGGACACCGACAGGATCACGCAGGCCCGCAGCGAGTCATAGTGCCTGGTCTCGCCCCGTTCGTCCACGGTGGGGTACGGGGCCAGCGACGGCGCCCGTCCGCGAAAGCGCAGCAGGTGGCTGGCCAGCCCCACGCACCATCGGGGCGCCCAGAGCCCGACGTGATCGCTCATGCTCCCGGTGGCCACCTCCGCCCGGGTGACGCGCTCGGCGTTCTTGGTGCCCATGCCGAGGACCAGGAGCAGCCCGCAGCCGAACAGGGCCCACAGGGGAATCGGGACTGCGGTACCGATGTCCACATTCCCGGCCTTGATGAGGTTCCAGACGGACAGTCCGGGCGACGCGCAGTTGGCCAGGTCGTTCTGCCCGAAGGCGAAAGCCATGGCGATCATGGCCACCACCGCCAGCACGGGAAACAGCAGCCTGGCAGCCCGCTGGCGGTAGATCACCAGCAGGGCGTGGATCACAATCGCAAAGACGCCCCACAGGAACAGCACCACGACGGCATCCCCCCCGTAGCGGTCGACGACGTGTTCGTTGAGGTAGCGGATGAAGCCGACGTGCTTCATGCCCTTGGCCATGAGGAAGTAGCAGAGCCCGGCGGTCATCCCTCCGCCAACCCAGCCGCCGTGCAGCAGCAGGGTGGCCAAGTGCTGGGGACGGTCACGAATCGCCCCGCGCACCGCCCGCTGCACCAGAAAGGCAAACACCCCGGACAGGACGATCGAGCAGATGATCCCCGTCACCACGGTGCCGGCGCTGGCCCACTTGACCACCTCCGCTCCCTTGGCGGCGAATGAGGCTCCCAGCAGGGCGAAGACCAGTGAGGCCGTCGTGCTGACCGGCATGCCGTAGGCCGAGTACACATACAGCAGTACGGTATTGACAATGTAGACGCAGACATAGACGGACACGGCCGACTGCAACGTCAGTTGATGGGGATCGAAGATGCCTTTGCGGGCCGTCTCGATCACGCCGCCGGAAGCGACCGCCCCGAGCACCACGCCGATGCCGGCCACCCGGACGGCCAACTTGCGATTCAGGATCCGGGCACCGAAGACCGCGTTGACCAGGTTGGCGGCATCGTTCCGGCCCACCTCGACGGTGTTCCAGATCAACATCACCACCGCCAGAATGAGCGCGACCTGATAAAAGAGCATTGGGATCGTCTTTGCGGGGCCCGCGCCGCGCGCCCCAGGTCAGTCACCTCCGGGCCGGGGGAAGCCGTCGTGTCACTTGGCCAGCATCCGGCGGACGCGGTCGGCGGCCTTTTCGGCGTGGTTGGCCAACTCGCCCAGGACAGCGAAGATGCGGAACCACAGCAGGAGGTCCGCGGGCTTGAGTTCGTCCTCCAGGGCGAAGAGGGCCTGGGAAACCTCGTACTGCTTGCGGTCGGCCTCCCACTCGGCCCGCTCGACCACGGCGACCATTCCGAGGATGCGGTCGACCTGCTCGCCGTTGAACCCCTTCTCGACGAGCACGGTCAACTCCTTGCTCACGTCGCAGGCCTTGTCGGCCGTCCAGAGGATTTTCTCGACGTACTCGAACACCTGATCCACCAACTTCGCAGGCATGGCCAGATGTTTGATGGTCAGCAGGACGCCGATGTCCTCGACCGAGTCGGCCATGTCGTCCTGCATGGCCAGGTAGCCCAGCAGGTCGCCCCGATACACCGGCAGGAAGAAGCTCTTGGGAATGGTCTGGCGGATATCGTCCTTGATGATGTCGGCCTGGTGCTCTTGTTTGAAGACCAGGCGGACCAGCTCCTTCAGGCTCTCGTAGTTCTGGTCGCGGGCCCGCTCGAACATCGGCTTGACGTGCGAGACGCACTCCATGACCTTGTCCATGTGCAGCCGAAGCGGTTCGAACGGAGACTGGCGGAATAGCTCGGCGATCTTTGACATACGGTCCTCCCTGCTGCCGCGGGACGCGGCCGGCATTATAAAGGCAGCGAACGCGGACGCGGCTCTCTACTTTAAGAATTTCTCGTCCAGCGTCTACCCGGCGCGAATCCCCGTCCCTTCCCGCTCGCCGCCCACGGCGAACACGGCGAGGCAAGCGCCGCATGGCCGACTCCGGCCCGCATGGGCCGGCCGACTTGCTCTTTCAGCCGGTGTGCGAACCGCCGGGACCCCCCTTCCTACCCGGCACCCGCCCGGCTATAATCCCGCCCTCGCGCGCGTAACCAGTAAGGAAGCGACCTGCCCTGCTCATGTTCGAATTCCGCTGGAGCCTGCCCAGTCCCACCGCAACCGGCGAAATCCGCCTGCAAATCCACGCTCGCAACGGCTGGATCGGCCGGAAAGTGCTCCTGCTGGATGGACGGCAGCTCTACCGTCGACGCTGGTTCGGTGGCATCGACTACAATTTCCCTCACCCGGATCAGGAAGACAAGATCCTGAGGCTCCGGGCCAGGGAGGACCGCCGGACGGGCGCCTGGCACCCGGAGCTGCGCTGCGACGGGCAGGTCATACCCGAGGCCACCGGGGCCACTCCCCCGCCGGTGCCGGACCGCCCCCAGGTTGTCTCCGTCGTCGTGGGCGCAACCTACCTGGCCATCTTCACGATGGTGGTCATGATGCAGCACATCCCGAAGATGCTGACCGCCGTCCGGGGGCACAGCGACATGCGAGGCTATGTGCTGGAGGTGACCGGCCCGAACGGGGACTCCGGCGAGCTGCACCAAGCGGCGAAGCCGTTGCGGCCCGGGCCCTCGCCCGAGGCACCGCAGCCCGGATATCCGCGGATCGAGACCGAGGCCCTGCCAGCCGCCTGCGAGGACCAGGCCTACGCCGCCGATCTGCGCGTCGTCGACGGGCAGCCGCCGTTCGACTGGGTGGTCAACACGCGCAAGCTCCCCGAGGGGCTGAAGTTCACCGCCGATGCCGAAACCGATGACACGCGCGGCGCCACCGCACGCCTGGGGGGCACGCTGGCGGACGGGACGGCCGGCGCCTACCGGCTCGAGTTCCGGGTGACGGATGCAGTCTATTCCCCGGGCACGGACATCTGGCCGTGGGTGGTACCCTTTGCGGCGACTGCCTTTTGTCTGCTCGGGTTCTGGAACATGCGGCTGTGGAGCGTGCCCGTCTACGCCGCGTTGATCCTCGCACAGGTGGTTCTGGGATTGGCCTTCGCCTGGCCCCCGCTCAGTGTCACGGCCGTGGTTTTGCAGGTGTTGGTCTGGGGCGTTGGCGCGGTGCACTGGTCGCGCATGCACTAAGGACACGGATCAGCCGAATGACGGCCTGAAAGGGGCAGACCTCCCCGGATGAGCAAGCAGCGACAGCCGAGTTCAGCTTCCACCAGGCCTGGGGGCGACCAGCACCCACCGGGATTCCGCGGGCGGCGCGGGATGAACTGGTTCATGCTGGGGCTGATGTACGCCTCGTACTACACCTGCCGGTACAACCTCGCGATCGCCGCCCCCCGGATCATGGACCGGTTCGGCTTTTCCAACGCCGACTTCGGAGCCATCAACAGCGGGCGCCATCTGGCCTACGCCTTCGGGCAGTTCATCAACGGGCTGTTCACCGACAAGCTGGGCGGCAAGCAGGCCATGGCCCTGGGGGCCTGTCTGACCATTGGGCTCAACCTGCTGTTCGGCATCTCCTCCTACGCCGGCACGGGCAGCGTCTTTCTGTTGTTCTTCCTGATCCGGACCTGCGACGGGTACGCCCAGGCCTTCGGCGCGCCGGGCATGATCAAGATCAACACCGCCTGGTTCACCCGCAACGAGCGCGGGCGCTTCGCCGGCGTGTTCGGCCTGATGATCCAGGTGGGCCAGATCACCATCAACGCACTGGGGCCCTGGCTGCTCACCGGTCACGTCTTCCTGCTTTTGGGTCACGAGTACGTCATCGGCGGTGACTGGCGGTGGCTGTTCTGGGTGCCGCCCTTCGCGGTCGCGGTGGTGGTCGTGCTGATGTACATCGTGGTGCGCAACAACCCGGAGGAGGCGGGCTACTACGTCCAACACGGCGCCGACGAGGCCGACAGCGACGGCGACCACCAGGCCAAGATCCCCCTTCGACAGGTCTTCGGTACGATCATCCGCAAGAAGATGGTCTGGATCACGGCCTGCGCCTACTTCTGCACCGGCGTGGTGCGAACGGCCCAGTACGATTGGTGGGTGATCTACTTCGACCGGGAGTGGGGGCTGGACATCAAGACTTCGACCCTGGTGATCATCACCGGCGCCCTGCTGCCCATCACGGCGTTCATCGGCTCGTTCAGCTCGGGGTTCATCTCCGACCTGCTGTTCAAGGGCAAACGCGCCCCGGTGGCCATGGCTCTGTACGCTCTGGAGTCGGCGGTCATCCTGGCGGCCGCCATCCTGCTGAGCAACGTGAATATCGCCAGCGCGGGCCTGGCCTCGGTGCTGCTGATTCTGATCTCGCTGACCTGCAACTCGACGCACTCGATCCTGGGGACGGCCGCCGCCATGGACCTGGGCGGGCGGAAGATGGCCGGTTTCGCCTCCGGGGTGATCGACTCTTTCCAGTACTTCGGCGCCGCCGTGGCCGGCTTTGGGCTGGGCACGCTGATCGACTACACGGTGAAGAACACTTCGCTGGGCTGGAACGCCTGGTTCTACTTCATGCTGCCGTTCAGCCTGATCGGGATGATCCTGATGGGCTACGTCTGGTACCGCACCCGCGGGCGCGAGGTCGTGGCGGGATAGGTCCGGGCACGCGGTTCGATCCTCTTTCCCATCGTGACAACAACCTTGACCGGCTCGCAGGCGCAGCGGCCACAAGCTCGATCGGCGCGTCAGCCTTGATGGCTATGAGACCGCGAACTCGTGGACGACCTGGCCAACGGGCGTGCTTACGTTCTCGGTGCCCTTGGGATCCGTTGCCGTTCGCAGGTACTGAATGCGAGCCTCATCGGGGCCAACGGTCAGCCGGGTGTAGCCGATGGCCCCGTAGAAATCGTGCGGGTCCCGGGCCGCTGCATCGCCATAGGCTTCGCGCCAACCGGGCGTCTCCCACCACGCGGCGCTGAGCCACGTGGGGCGCCCGCAGCAGACGAAATGAATGCCCTCCGCCTGTCGATGGGCGAACATATGGTCGTGACCGTAGAGGAAAAACTGTGCCCCAACCTGCTTCATGATCTGGGTGATGCGATCCTGCTCGCCGACACGCGCGTAGCGCGCCCCTCCGCGCCCGTAGACGTAATCGGTGGCCCGGCTGGTCCCATCCAAGTCCCACGCGTAGCCACCCACCAGGTGGTGGGCGACAACGAACTTCCAACGAGCCCGGCTACCGGTCAGCACCCTCTCAAACCACTGCAGTTGAGCCTTCCCCAGCGTCCACTGCTCCACCACATTGGGACGAAGCCCGCCAATGTTGGTGTATCGGTGCACGTCGAGGACGACGAACAGGGCGTCGCCCCACGTCCACGCGTAGTAGTTCTCCAGGGGTGAGCAATTGCCGTCGGCCGCACCGCCGGTGGCCGGACTATCCTGGTCACCGATCCAGTTCTCGTTCTCGCCACCTTCCGGATACGTTGCAAAGGAGGGGTTGCGGCAATAGCGCTTCCGGGCGATCGTGCCCCAGCGCTGAAGGTAGGCCGAGCCGTGGCGCCTGGGCACATGCTGATAGAAACCAGCCTCTCCTTCGTGGTTGCCAAGCGCAATGCAGCTCGGAACAGCCGCCAGAAGTGGCGCGAAAGCCAAACGCCATGACGCCCAGCGGAAGTCCGCCGATTCCCGGCTAAGCGACCGACGCCTATCTTTCAGATGATGGATGCCGGCTTCGTCGCCGAGGAAGACCACGAAGTCCGGTCGATCCGCCAACACGGCGGTGATCGTCTGCCCCAGATTCTTTTTGGCCCCCGAATGCTCGCCGAAGGCGTATTGGTGTGAGTCCGCAATCAACGCGATGCGGTACGTGCTGCCGGGCGCCCTGGCGGAGTGCACCCGCCGCACAGGGCGCTTCACCCAGTCCCGGTCCCCCTGCCGACGAAACCAGCACTGCAGGTGGATCTCGGAGTCGGGGGCGAACCCGCCGATCTCAACCTCGCTCGGCTCGGCGGAAGTCGACTCGGAGACGAGTTCCAGCCGCCCCGGTTCCGAGCCGGCCATCACCCGCGCCTCGACAACGCCCTCGGGCACCCACTGCACCGTGCAACCGGTCGCAGTGGGCCGGAACAGCGCTTCGGGAGTGGCCAGCAGCGGGCGCGCCTCTTGTGTAGCCGCCGCCGGCTCCCCGGCCGGCGGTTGAGCGTCGGCACCCCTGGCGAACGCCGGTGCACCGCGCCCCACGCCCAGGGCCGTCAACAACGCGGCCCCCGTTCGCCGAATGAAGGACCGTCGTGTCGGCCGATCTCCCATGGTGGACTCTTGGCGTGCGATGATCCCTGCCTCCAACTGTGCTGATCCGTCGGACCAGCTCGGGCCTCACATGGT
>Ga0307380_10008397_pt1 | contig 13242 bp, 7 predicted proteins | sample UN3MG_FD_202239 | JGI IMG/M metagenome (GOLD analysis project Ga0307380, IMG submission 202239) | Soil microbial communities from Risofladan, Vaasa, Finland - UN-3 | ecosystem: Environmental > Terrestrial > Soil > Coastal area > Acid sulfate soil | place: Finland: Risofladan, Vaasa | collected... | reverse complement strand
TCGGCCAACTCGGCCAGGATCCGGTCTTGTTGGGCGGCGATGCGGGTCTGCAGTTCGGCGTCGGTGATCACGATCAGCCGCAGCGCCGGGCTCTCGCCCACCTGATGCCGAGAGTCGACGGCTTCGACGTGGAACGAAAGCTGGGTCCCCGGGGCGAAATCCCACCTGGCCAGTTCCCAGAGGTGCTCGAAACGCCGCCGGTCCTGCGGCTCGGTGTCGCCGGCAAACCATCCGCCCGGCCGCGGTTGGACCAGATTGGGTCCGGGGTCGAGGGGCTCTTCGACGCGGTTTTCCGCCGGCGTTTTCTGCCCCGGCCCGTCGGACGGCCCGAACACCAGCGTCGTCTTTCCCAGGGCCAGATCGTCCTTTTCGGTCGCGTGCAACGGGACGGCCGCCCGCGGCGTGACGAAGAGCTTCTCGGTCGGCTGTTCCATGACGACGGTCGGCGGCGCGTCGACGACGGCGTGGATTTCGCCGCGAGTCCCGTGCCCGCCGACGATGTTCTCGTCGTCGCGATCGGTCAGCTCGAACCAGTAGGGATAGCTCTCGGCGCGTTGGGATGCCTGGATCAGCAGTTTCGGCGCGTCGGGCCCGGGAATCGCGAAATGGAGGCCGTCGTCGCTCACCCGAGCCGGGACCCGCCGGATTTCGCCGTCGACTTCCAGGCACAGCGCGGCCGAGCGGATCGGCCGGGTCGTCCGGGCCGTGATTTCCATCTGCGTTTCCGCCAGGGCACGGATCTGTCGGCCTGCGTCGCCTTGCTGCTCCTTCGCGGGCCAGCCGGTGTAGTCGGGCGGGACGAGCGTGATTGCGAGGGATTCGGACCGGATCTCGGGCGGATCGACCACGTCGACCCATGTCCAGATCTTTGAATTGTAGTCGCCTCCTTCCAGCCGGTAATAGAAAGGCCGGACGACGTTCTCCCGGACCGCCTCCATCGCGTCGTCCACCGGGGTCATCGATTGGGTTTCCTCGATCACGGTCCCGTCGGGGCCTTCGGTTCGATAGTGGATTCGCACTTCCGCCGGCAGGTTTCCCCGCTCGTCGATCACTTCAAGGCGAAACGCCTGGCCGCGAGCCACGCTCGCAACCGGCTTGCGGGGTCGCAGAAGATTTCTCTGCGGCCAGGCCAGGCTGTCGTCGAACGGGTTGGCCAGCCGGGCCAGAGCGATCGACGAGGCGGGCGGATCGGCCGCCCACAGCGTCGCCGCCACCAGGAAGACGGAAAGGGCGACGATGGCCGCCCGGCGGGGCGCACCGGAATCCAACGCACCGGAGAAGTCCAGCCGTTCGGTCCGGGCGGTGGTTTCGGCGATCACGGCCCGACGCAGCGCCGCCGAGCCGGCCAGTGGTTCGTCTTCCGCCTGACGCAAGAACTCGACGGAACTGACCAGGCGGTCGTCCAACTCGGGAAAACGCCGCTGCACCCGTGCGGCCAGATCCACGTCGCGAAGATGGAATATCGAGGGAAGATACAGGAAGCGATAGCAGGTCCATCCCAGCGCCCCGAAGACCAGCAGCGAGCAGATCACGCGAATTCCCCGATCCTGGAACCGGATCAGGTAGTCGGCCGACCCCAGCACCGTCACGGCGGCAAGCACGGCCGCCACGACCCAGCACACGCCGTGCAGCGTCACCAGCCGCCGCACGCGGGCCCGCAGGACGTGGATCTTTTGCTCGAGGGGATGGGACATCGGATTTAGGATTTCAGATTGGGGACTGGATTGTTCGGCTGCAACTTGTGCGGGCGGTGCATGCATGTCTGACGTAACCGATTGCAATACAAACGTTTAGCGGGCGGGCTTGCCCGCCGTTCGGCTGCGGCCAAAAACCGTGTCAAGGATTGGGCAGCGAGTTGCTCTTTTCCGGCCGGTTGAACAGCGATCGCGAAATGCCCTCCGTGAGTTGGACGAGTTCACCCCCGGTATGGTTCCGTGACCGTTGGAGACCACTGGTCATCTCCATCACTTCGTAACGCCGACTTTGGCGACAAGCAAAACGGCGGGCAAGCCCGCCCGCTAAACGTTTGTATCACAATTGGTTACGTCTCTCCCAGAAGACCTCCGCCGTTCATCATTCCTAATTCATCATTCCTAATTCATCATTCATCATTCCCTTAATTCTACACCATCCCCCCCAACTTGCGCAGTACCCACTCCACCCCGAGCAATCCGAGGAACAGCAGCAGCACCGGCCACCGATTCCACAGGGGCTTGCGGGGAAGCGATTCGATGGGCACCTGCTCTCCGGAGGGCAGATCCGCCAGAAGGCGGTCGGCCTCCGCAAAGGTGTAAAAGCGGCCTTTGCCGTGTTCGGCCGCTCGGCGCAGCGAGGTCGTACGGATCGGCTCGCCCTGGGACTCGCCCTGCGGGGCCGTGATCGTGAAATCCGCGCGGCCTCCCACGGCAGGAACGGCCACCGAAGCGTGGTAGCTGCCCGCCGGCAGCTTGTCGAGCACCTGCTCGAAAACCCCCTGGGCACCGGCGCGGTACAGCCGGATCTCCCGGGTCTTGTGGCCTGCGTGCGTCAGTACGACCGTCACGCCGTCGTCCTCGGCCGGGGCCGCGCGGGGGTCGTCGAACCGCACCCGCAGCCGTACCGGTTCACCCAGGGGGTAGTCTTCCTGGTCGGCCTCCAAGACGGCCGAATCGCCTCGGGCCAGTTTCGACCGGGCAAGGTAACGGATCATCTGGACCCAATAGCGCGCGAAGTACGCATCGCCGATCCGGTGGCGCCACCGGTGCGTCTCGTCGGTCGCGTGGAACACGGTCTTGCCCGCTCCCACGTATTGCATGCACACGATCGGCAGCGGCCGCCCGTCGTGACCGCGGCGCGACGGATGGACGGCCAGCACCCGGGCGCCCGGCTTCAGGTCGGGCGTTTCCAAGAACCAATACAAGGGCGGCAGTTCCCGCCAGATCGTCTCCGTTTGCTGCGGCGTTTCACCGAGTTGCATCGGCGGGCTGACCGCGCCGAGTTGCGTCCGCTGGAGTTGAAAACCCTCGGTGATCGGCTCGTCGGGATCCGGATAGCGGATTCCGGCCAGGTCGATCGGCATCAACCGCGCCAGGGGCGTGTCGCGGAAGCCCCCGGGCATGTACTTCGGCCCGGCGATGAACACCAGGGCGCCGCCTTTGCCTTGCTGATCCACGGGCCGATCTACGAAGTCGACGAGGTCCTGGATCATCGCGTCGGTCAGCCGCGCGGGATTCACGTCGCCGAGAATGATCACGTCCTGCTCGAAGAGTTCCTCGCGCCGCACCGGAAAGGTGTCGAGCGTCTGCTCTTGCTTTTTGCGGTCGAGGTCCACCTGATTCTGAACGACCTCGAAGTCGGCCTCCTGCAAGACCGCTCGCACCTCGATTCTCGGATCGCGATGGAGCAGGTTCCATAGGTAGCGGAACTCGAAACCGGGATACGCCTGGACGAGCATCACGCGGATTTTCTCATCCGAGACCACGACGGTCTCGCCGTCGCGGTTGTTGGTCGTCTTGGCCTCGCCCTCTTGGGGGAGGATCTCGACGACGTAGCGGAACGTGCCGGCCTTCGCGGGCCGGTAGGTCAGCCGTCCATGCCTCGCCTGGCCGTCGTCGCCAACCGTGATCTCCGTCTTGGTCAGGACTTCGGACTTCCCCTCCTCGCGGAGCACGACGGGCACCTTGCGCCCGCGAAATCCGGTGCCGGTGACCTGGAACGCGAAGTTGACCACGTCGTCGACGAACACTTCCCGATCGACCAGCAGATCGCTCAACTGCAGATCGCGATCGGGCATGTCGCTGCCGATGCCGACGACCAGCAACGGCACGCCTTTGCCCCGGGCCGTTTCGGCGGCGTCGGCCAGCGGCGGACCGTCCGTGTTGATTCCGTCGGTCAACAGCACGATGGCCGCCGGCGCGGTGCCGCGCAGGTCGTCGAGCACGGTGTCCACCGCGGTCCCCAAACGCGTGGAGCCGGCCGACGGCGTGTCGATCGCGTTGATCTCGTCGATCAATGCGTCCAGCTCGGTCGCCTTGGCGGATCGGACCGCGCCCGGGGAATCGTCGAGGAAGTAGACTCGCAACTTGTAGCCTTCCTCGATCCCCGCCAGCAGCGCTCCGTCCCGTTCGACCAGCAGCGTCTTGGCCAGGTTCCAGCGGCTGAGTTCGCCGAGGCCGATTTGGCGGATCCGCTCTTCCAGCTTGACGCGCAAGTCGTCGTCGTACCGGTCGCTGGTCGTCTTCATGCTGCCGGAAACGTCGACGATCACGGCCACGTAAGGCAGGCCGGTCCGTTTCAGCGAGAGGGACACCTGGGCGATCATCAGCAGGACCACGGCGACCAGCGCGAGGCGGACGGCCGCCAGCATCATCCGATAGGGCCCCCGGGCACGGCGGCACTCGCGCAGGTAGATCGCCACCACGAAGATCATCGCAAAGACCGCGAACAGGAAGGTGACCCACGGCGGCCAGGGCCAGTCGTGCTTCAGGCTCCAGGCCGTACCTTCGCCCGCCCCGGCTTCTTCGCCGAGCAGTCGTGCGATCCAGTTGGGTAAAGTGCCGCTCATGTCGCGTGGTATCCGAAACGCCAGGCCAGGAAGGTTTCCAGAAACAGCAGTCCGAGTGCGAAGTAAAGCAAGCCCACGTGGAGCGAGCCCACGCGCGAGAGGGGCCCGATCGCGGCGGACGGCGGCTGGTCGAGGTGCTGCCAGCTCGTCGAATAGACGAACTCGACGCCCGGCCAGACCTCGCGGCGAAGTCCTTCCTCGCCCAAGTGCGTCAGGTCGCTTTCGGCCGTGTCGACGTTCACGGCGAAACTCTGGCTATGGTCGATCGGCGAACCGAACCGGACCGTGTAGATGCCGCTTTGCGTGGTGTCGCCGTAGCTGAAGGTGCTGTAGTCGCCGTCGCCGTGCAGCCGCACCGGGTGCGTCTGGCCATCGGGCCCGCGCACGGAGAGCGGTACGTCGGCCGTCGGGGCGAACACCGACGCCCCGAACGGTTGTCCCACCTCCACCTGCCGTTGTCGGAGCTTTTCGCCTGCGCACCACGCGGCCAACTCCTGCATCAACGGCACGAAACCGTATCCGACCGGCATGGGCGTCCAGGACGGGTCGGCCAGCGACGTGGCCACCAGCACCACGTGTCCCCGGTGGATCGGCTCCTCGACGATCAGCGGGTCGCCGTTGCCGGTTCTCAGGACGACCTGCGCGGGCGAGTTCTCGGGAACGATCAGCCGGAAGTACTTCAGCACCGGCGCGCTGAGCAGCCCGACCCGCGGGTGGCCGCGGAAGGCCTCGAGCATGGGGTGCTCGTAACCGAGCGGGTCGAGCCCGAATTGGGGCGTGGTCTCGATCGTTCCCAGCCGGGCGGGCAACAAGCGGGGGCGTCCCCGGTCGCCGCCGAGTTCGCGATGGTAGCGTTCGGCCGATACTTGATCGCCGAGAAAGAAGACCACGCTGCCGCCGTGGTTCAAGTAGGAGTCCAACACCTCGACCTCGTCGGCAGTGAATTGTGCCACGTCGCAAAGGAACACGCAGTCGAAGGGTTCCAGATCGAACTGCAACAGGGCGCTTTCGGTGGCGACTTCCGCCTGCACCCGTCCCGGTTCCTCGTCGTCGCGGAACGGAGAGAGGGCAAAAGCCAGGAAGTCGGCCGCTCCCCGGAACGGCTCGCCCGAAGGACGGCCGTCGATGCAGAGCACTCGCACCGACTGCCTGACGGGCACCACCATCCAGCGATGGTTGTCGACGTCCAGCGAGTCGCCGACGGTGCGGAACTCGACGACGTACTGGCCGGGCGCCGGGAAGCGGTAGGGAAAGACTGCCGTGGCCACGGGCTGCGGCGCGTCGGCGTCGTACGGCCCGGCGGCTGCGAGGTCCGGCTCCCGGCGGTCGACGAACCGGCCGTCGACCCACAATTCGACCGGTTGTCGCGTTCGCGCGCCTCGGCCGAAATTCTCCACGACGGCTTCGAGTTCGACCTCTTGTCCGGGCGTGATGATCGTTTCGCGCGAGCGGGCGGCGGTCAGGGCCACGTTGTCGGCCGTCTCCTTTCCCAGGTCGACGACGACCAGCCGGGCCGACTCGGCCAACGCGGCGGCCTGCCGGCGCAAGGCGTCCAGGGTCTCGCTGCCCGCCTTGGGAAGCCAGCCCGTCCTGCCCAGATCGGTGATGAAGTAGACTTCCTTCTCGGTCAACCGCGAGTGTTCCGTTTGGGCGGCTTTCAACACGCTTTCCACTTTGGCGAGCGTGCCGAGCAGATCGGCCGTGGTGTGCGGCAATTGCAGGGCGTCGACTTCGCCGAGGAAATCGTCGGGCTCGAAGACCGGGTTGCCGACCACCACGCGCGGCGGCGACGACATCAACACCAGCGTGAACGCGTCGCCCTGGCGACTTTCCTCGACGATCCGCCGGGCGAGTTGCTTGGCCTGTTCGAAGCGGCTGGTTCCCTCTGGCGCGTAGCCCATCGAGAACGACCCGTCGATGACCAGCACCCGGTGCGTCCGCCCGCTGGAAGGCAGCACCAACCCGGTCTGCTGCCAATACGGCTCGGCCACGGCCAACACGACCAGGACGACGATCAGCGTGCGGACGGCCAGCAGCAGCCATTGCTCGAACTTCAGCCGCCGCGTCTTCCGCTTCAACGCGGCCAGCAGGTACTCCATCGCCGCCCAGGACGTTTCCCGAAACTTCTGCCGACTCCAAAGATGGATCAAGATCGGCACAGCCGCCGCCGCCAACCAGCCGAGCATCGGCAGGCTCGTGAATCCGAAGGCGAAGATGGGCGGTGCGGCGGGCATGGTGGGCAGTGGGTAGTGGGTAGTGGGTAGTGGGTAGTGGTTGGTGTGTAGCGGATTATGAAATATGAAGAATGCTGTTTAGCGGGCGGGCTTGCCCGCCGTTTTGTTTTGGCCGAAGGCCAAGTTAAGTATCCGTCAAGTGTTCTTGTTCTTGAGGGAGTTCCTGAGACCGCTGATGAGGCGTCCGACCTCTGCCGTCAGCGACGGAAAGGAAATAGAGGAAGTCGCGGGTGGTGTGCCATCCCTGCCCTTCGGCAACATTCGAGGGAATAGAGACAGCCGCTCTCCGTATCTGGGCGGTTAGTCCATAAATCTCTTCTTTGGGGAATTTGGCAGTGACGCGATAGACCCCTTCGACCAAATCCATGGCCTTCTGCCAGACGATCAACTCCTGGTAGTTCTTCACAGCCATTGCCACACTCGCAAAAAATGGATGGGGAGAGGGTAGATTCTTGCTTGTATCAGCTCTTCGAACGCAGTTCGTTTCGTTTTCAGCGGAACAAGCACTCAGCCCGCATCCGGCCGTCCCGTTGATTGCCCGGGCTTCGAGCTTGTATCTCCCAAGATTGCTACCCGTTATCCACTACCCACTACCCACTATCCACTACCCACTACCCACTACCCACTACCCACTACCCACTACCCACCACTACCCCCGCGACGCCAAGTAACTCGACAACGCCACCTCCAACGACTGATCGGTCCGTAGCGGCACGTAGTCGATGCGGTGCATCCGGCAGCCTCGCTTCAGGCGACGGATGAAGTCGCCGAACTCTTCCAGGTACGCTTTCCTCAACGCCCGCGGCTCGACCACGACGTCGGGCAATTGCTCCAGGCCCTTGAACAACGTGGTTTGCTGAAAATGGAAATCCAATTCGGCCGGATCGAGCACGTGGAACACGATGACCTCGTGACGGCGATGGCGGAGGTGTTTCAGCCCGGCGATCATCGAATCGACGTCGTCGAACAGGTCGCTCAAGACGATGACCAGCCCTCGCTTCTTCAGCCGCTCTGCCAATTCGTGGAAGATCGGTCCGGTGGACGTCTTTCGCTCCCCTTGCGATTGTTCCATCACGTGCAGGAGTTGCTTGATGTGCGAGGGGTTACTGCCGGCGCGGACGAACGAGCGGATCTCCTTGTCGAAGGTGACCAGCCCCACGCTGTCCTGCTGGTGGAGGATCAAATACGCCAGCGCCGCGGCGGCACATCGGGCGTATTCCAGCTTCGACATCGGCGCCGCGTCGCTCCGGTAGCGCATGCTCTCGCTGGTATCCAGCAGCAGGTGGCAGATCAGGTTCGTCTCTTCCTCGAACTGCTTCAGATAGTACTTGTCGGTCCGGCCGAAGACCTTCCAGTCGAGGTAGCGCAGGTCGTCGCCGGGCGCGTACTCGCGGTGTTCGGCGAACTCGACGGAGAAGCCGTGAAACGGGCTCCGGTGGACTCCCGAGACGTACCCCTCGACGATCAGCCGGGCGCGCAGGTGGAGTCCCTCAAGCCGGGCCAGCACGTTCGGATCTAAATACTTTTGGGAGTTTTCCACGCTCTTGAGCCTGATCCTCTTCCTCTGCCGCCGTGTCGATCAGCCGAGTGACGATGTCGTCCGGCCGGACGCCTTCGGCCTCGGCGTTGAAATTGGTCAAGATGCGATGCCGCAGGACGGGCAAGGCCACCGCGCGGATGTCGTCGCAGCCGGCGTAGAACCGCCCGTGCAGCACGGCCCGCGCCTTCGCCCCCAGCGTGAGATACTGGCTTGCCCGAGGCCCCGCGCCCCAACTGACGTATTCCCGCACGAACGGCGGCGCGTCGCCCGTCTCGGGCCGCGTCAGCCGCGTCAGCTTCAGGGCGTAGCGGATCACGTGGTCGGCCACCGGCACGCGGCGGACGATCTTCTGCAATTCGAGAATCCGCTGGCCGGTCAACGTCGGCGAGATCGTCACCTCCACGTCGCTGGTGGTCCGCTTGACGATGTCCAGCTCCTCGTCTTCGTCCGGATAGTCGACGTAGGTGTTGAACATGAACCGGTCGAGCTGGGCCTCGGGCAAGGGGTAAGTCCCTTCCTGCTCGATGGGATTCTGCGTGGCCAGCACGAAGAACGGCCTGCTGAGCAGGTGCCGCGTGCCGCCGACGGTGATCTGATATTCCTGCATCGCCTCCAGCAGGGCCGCCTGGGTCTTCGGCGGAGTCCGGTTGATCTCGTCGGCCAGGATGATGTTGCCGAAGATCGGCCCGTGCAGGAACCGCAGTTCGCGCGTGCCCGACTGCTTGTCCTCCTGGATCACCTCGGTGCCGGTGATATCCGAGGGCATCAGGTCGGGGGTGAACTGAATGCGGCTGAACTTCAGCGAGAGCGCGTCGGCCAGCGTGCGGATCATCAGCGTCTTGGCCAGTCCCGGCACCCCGACCAGGAGGCAGTGCCCCCGGGCGAACATGGCCACCAACAGTTCCTCGATGACCTGCCGCTGTCCGACGATCACGCGAGCGAGCTGTTCGGTGATCAGCCGGAACGCTTCGTTGAGTTCTTCTACGGCTTGGACGTCGTTGTCTTGGAGCATGGTTCGTGCTTGTTTCAATCGGTTTCTGTGCGGGATAGTAGCCGTCTCGCTCCGCGAGACGAAGCCACATCTTGCGGAGCAAGATGGCTACTTTTCGGTCGGTCGAGCAAGGACAATTCTTGCGAATTCACATCGCCTCGGCTGCCGTGCCGACTTAGCGCGATCAGTTCCGTGCCGGTGGCGATCAGCAGTCTGCCGTCGGCCACCAGCAGGTTTCCGCCCGTTACGCCCAGCGGCACCAGGTCGATCGCCCTTTTCAACCGGGCCGTCTTCTGGTCGAACACGTAGATCTTCTCGCGGGTGGGCCAGAGGACGCAATCGCCCGCCAACACGCCGCGCCCGTATCCGAGTTTCTCATTCCCGTCGGGCCAGTAATACGCGACTCGGCCGCGGTCGGCGCCGCCTAGGGCGATCCAATACAGCTTGTCCCCGGCGGCGATCAGGTGCTCTTCGGTCGTGCCCAACAGATGGAGCACGTCCTCGACCTCGGAGCCGGTGCGCCAGAGTTCTCCTCCGGTGACGGCGTCCAGCGCGAAGATCTCCGGGCTGTCGGCCGGCGCTACCATCAAGGTGCCGCGATCGTAAAGGCAGGGGTTCAGATCGCGCCGCCAATGGGGCGCCGGTTCCGACAACCGCCCGCGCGTTTCCCGGGGATAAAGGTTGATCCACTTCAACTGGCCGTCCGCGGCGGAAAGGGCCGCCACGGCGCCGAGGTTTGTGTTGCAGTAAAGCGTCTCGCCTTCGAGCGTCAGCAGATTGTGCGTGTTCTCGTAGAAAATGCCCCCGGCGGGCGTTTCCGCGCTGCAGACGAACGTCCGCCAACGGCGGCGGCCGGTCCGGGCGTCGAAACAGGCCACGTGGGCCTGCGGACGCACGTCGCTGCGACGCATGGCCACGTAGATGTTGGACTGATCGGCCACGGGCGATCCTTCGAAGGCCCAGCCCGGCTCAGGCGTCAACGGCGGCCACCAGATCACGCCTCCCTGAGTCGCCAGATCGACGCCGACCAGATAGCCCGGCCGGAAGTCCTGCTCCTCCTCCTGCGGCCGGCTGGTCACCGCAGTGCCCATCCGTGCGTAGAGCTTGCCGCGATATGCCGTCATCGTACACTGAGGAATTCCCAGCACGTTCGGCGGATGGAACGGTGCGCCGGCCATCCCTTCGAATGCGGCTCGATAAGCGGCCGTTTCGTTCCAGGCCGCTTTGCCCGTGGCCGCGTCGAGGACCAGGATCTCCCGTTGCAAGTTGACCAGCACGAGAGGGCCGACCGACAAGGGGTGGAAGCTCAACGGCACGGCGAACCGGTTCTCCAACGTCCGCAGCGGAACCCGCCACGCGACTTCGGCCACTTCGATCATCTCCGGCGCGATCTTGTTGCGCGCCGGGCATCCGGCGAACGTGAGCCAATCAGAGCTGCATTTCTCGTCCGGCCAGGCGGTGCTCTCGGCCAGCAACGCCCCGAGCGCCTCGACATAGTTCACCTCCCGGCCGCCCAAGCGACCCCGAGCGTCCGGGTAGTCTTGGGCGAAAACTGCCAACTCCTCGCGCGCCCGGCTCGTGGAACCCTCCAGAATCGAGACCAGCACCAGCCGGGCGAGCACGGAAGGGACGTCGAGATCCGTGTCCGGATAGCCCGGCCAGGTTGCCGGCGCGTCCGAATGCGGAATGATTCGCTCCCAATGCCATCGCGCCGCGGTGTAGTCGCCCGATTCCAGGGCCATCTCGCCCAGAGCCAACAAGGCATCGTCGCCCCAACTGCTGGCCAACGCCTGTTCCGCCACGTTACTCAACAGCCGGCTGTCCCGTTGCTCGATGCCCTGCTCGTACCACTGTCTGGCCGCCGAATCGACCTGGCTGCGGTAGAGGTGGAGCGCTTCGCCGGGCATCGAGGCCAATTGGAGGTGGCAATAGTCGCGCAGCCGAATGTAGCGCCGGTCGGAAATCCTGAACAGCTTCCCGTGGGAATTCTCGATCATCTTACGCAGTGTTTCGACGGCTTCGCCCCACTGCCGATCGGCCAGATAGACCTTCACCCGCTGCATGTCCTGGGCCAGGACGGTGTCGTCGGCCTGATCGAGTTGGACGATTTCGGAGAGTTCGAATTCGTCCTCGGACACCAGCCCGCCGAATTGTGCCCGTGCATCGCGTTCTGCACCGCCGAGCAGCCAAACTCCGGCCACCCCCAGCAACAACAGAAGCCGCGGGGTACGCGAAACGCCGTGGAGAAGACCTCCAGTTTTCATCGGGTAGGACTTTCGCGACGCGGGCCCTCAGGCCGACGGAAGGGTTCAGGATTCGGGTCCGTGCAACGGCGATACCCTAATAGTATCGTCATCGCAGAATAGGAGTATTCCGGCCCCTAAATGGGGTGTCCTGGACGGCATAGCGGCGTTTCGCAATCGTGAATCGACGGTCGTCCAATCCAAATCTCGGCTCTGGCCGGGTAAGGATTGGCGTGTTAGTCTGGAAGATAGGGACAAATCCCCACTCTTCCGTCCGCGAGAGCCTTTCGATTGCCCTGCGATGCCGATCCGATTCCGCTGCAAAAAGTGCCGCCAAATTCTGGGGATCGCCACCCGAAAGGCCGGCACGGAGATCGGTTGCCCCAAATGTGGGGTCTCGCAGGTCGTCCCGAGCGAAGAGGCGGCCTTGGCGGCCCTGGCGATGGACCAGTTTGCCACGCCCCCCGAGACGGCCGGGGCTTTCTCCGACTTGGTGGTTTACGATGACGAACCGAAGGTGATCGAGAGTCCGCGGTTCCACCGAGGGAAAACGGCCGGCACGCCCAGGCGCGGAACCTCCGATTCGTCCGACACGATCGTGCCCTTGCCCGGCGAACCGGTCCCGTGCGACATGATCCTCTATTCGCGTCGGACCCTCTACACGCACGGGGTCCTATTCGCGGTTCTGACGGTGGCGGCGTTCGCGCTGGGCTACCTGATCGGCCGCACCGCCAAGGTCAGCGAAGTCCAACAGGAGCAGGCCGAGGCAGCCCGGCAAGCGGTGACCATCGAGGGCACGTTGACCTACCAGACCGGCGGCGGCACGGTGCAGGCCGACCAGGACGCGGTGATCATCGTGCTGCCGGAAACGAAGAAGCCCTGGGAGAAGAAGATCCTCGTCCAGGACATCGGTCCCGGCTCACCTTTGCCCGGCGAGGAGCCGGACAAGGTGCCGGCCGCCGTCCGAGAGATCGGCAAGTTGGGCGGCGCCTACGCCCGGGCCGACGACAAGGGCGAATTCTCCGTCGTGGTTCCCGATCAGGGGGACTACTTCGTGCTGTTGATTTCCGCCCACGCCCGGCGTCCCCCGAGGTCGCAGATCCACCAGTTGCACCTGGAAAGGCTGGGCTACTACTTCACCATGCCCGAGGGCCTGATCGGCACGTACGCCTACGACTGGAAGCCGACCCTGGTGAACGTCGGTCTGAACCCGATCAAGCACACGTTCGGCGAGTAGCATATCGCAGAATAGCCGCAGCCAACGGGGACAGCGGGACTGGGGACTGGGGACTGGGGACTGGGGACTGGGGACTGGGGACTGGGGACTGGGGAAGAGTATCCGAGAATCCAAGCGTTGTCCCAAGAAGTCAACCGCATTGCCCCGAACCCCCAGCCCCGAACCCCCAGCCCCGGGTCCGGACGAACGTCACGGCTTGGCTTCCGCCGGTTCCTCGGCCGGCTTCGCATCGGCGGGCTCGGTTTCCGTATTCTCTCCGACATTCTCTTCGACCTTGAGCGGAAACACCCGCATCTGCTCGTACCACTGCCGCCATGCCGTGAGGTAATCGTCCGCGTCGTCGCGTTCGGCAGGCGCTTCGGGCTGCCCGTGCTCGCGATTCCATTGCCTGGCGAACTTGCCGAGCCGCCCCAGCGCGGCTTTCTGCCGGCCTTCCTCCTCGCCGCCGGCCACG
>Ga0307380_10008396_pt1 | contig 13245 bp, 11 predicted proteins | sample UN3MG_FD_202239 | JGI IMG/M metagenome (GOLD analysis project Ga0307380, IMG submission 202239) | Soil microbial communities from Risofladan, Vaasa, Finland - UN-3 | ecosystem: Environmental > Terrestrial > Soil > Coastal area > Acid sulfate soil | place: Finland: Risofladan, Vaasa | collected... | reverse complement strand
CACGTCGAGTTCTCTGAAGCGTCGACCGAACGCAAGGTGTTGATCGGTCGTGATGTCCTGGTCGTGGAAGAACAGGACCTTGTAGTCGAGCAACGCTCGGCGGATCGCTGCGATCGTCTCGTCGGAGAGTTCGTCACGCAGGTCGACGCCTCGGATCTCGGCGCCGATCGTCGGCGACTTCGGTGTCACGGTGAGTTCGCCGGTGCTCGCCTCGTCGATGACAGTCATGTTGGGACCCCTCTCGCAGTCATTCCCCGACGCGAGTGTTGCACCTCGGTGTCCGAGTGAGCGGACCGTCTGGCAGAATATTGCGATGGCAAGCAATGACCTGCAGTTCGGAACGGCTCACGACGGCGATCACCCCGACCGCGAGGACGAGTGGGCTCGCATGCGCGCAAAGCACATGCTCGCCCCCGAAGATCGCCCGCCGTCGACGGCGCGTGGGGTGCATCATCAGGCGTTGATCTCGTCCGACGTCGAGCGGACGATCGACTTCTATCAAGGGCTGCTCGAGTTCCCGTTGACCGAGCTGTTCCAGAACCGGGACTACGTCGGCTCGACGCACTTCTTCTTCGACATCGGCAACGGCAACGCGCTGGCATTCTTCGACTTCCCCGGTCTCGGCGTCGGCGAGTACGCCGAAGTGCTCGGCGGCCACCATCACCTGGCGATCTCGGTGAGCCGGGAGAACTGGGAACGGCTCAAGGGCAAGCTCGAGGCTGCGGACGTGCCGTACCACCTCGTTGGTGACACCTCGATCTACTTCATGGGGCCCGACGGCGAGCGCCTCGAGTTGATCAGCGACCCGCTCGGGGAGATGTACGGCATGAAGGTCGTCTGACCCGGGCCGAAAAATGCCTGGATCGTCGCGCTCGGCGCGACGATCCAGGCATTTGTTCGGGAGTGAGGCAGGTCAGGGCGCGATGAGCTGGACGTCGAGCTCCAGTGCGACCTTGTCGGAGATCATCACTTTGTCGGCACCGACCGGTGCGTTGAAGTTGATCCCGAAATCCTTGCGGGAGATCGTGCCGGTGGCGCTGAAGCCGGCGCGGGTCGACTGATCCATCGGGAACACCGAGGTGCCGAAGAACTCGACGTCGAGTTCGACTTGCTTCGTGGTGCCGTTGATCGTGAGGTCGCCGGTCATCGTGTACTCCTCGCCCTCACCCGAAATGCTCGTCGACACGAAGGTCATCGTCGGGTTCGTCTCGGCGTTGAAGAAGTCGCTCGATGCGAGGTGGGCGTCACGGTCGGCGTTGCCGGTCTTGACGGTGCCCATTTCGATCTCGGCGCTCACCGAGCTGCTGGCGAGGTCGTCGCTGACAACCAGCTGAGCGGTCACGCCGGCAAAGCGACCGCGGACCTTCGACAGCCCGAGGTGGCGGACGACGAAGCCGACGGTCGTGTGCGCCGTGTCAGCGGTCCAGGTGCCAGCGGCGAGGGGGAGTGTTGTGGTCGAAATAGTTGTCATAGCAACTAATATACCAAGAAACTTGCGGACGCAACCAAATGATCGAGATCTCGACCAAAATGTCCGCGCGCCGTGCCGCTGGAGGGCCTGAGGTGCGCAAGTTTCGGGTTGTTGGCTCAGGGGCGGGAGGTTGCGGTGCGCGGGACGTCGACTTGGCGCTGCCACAGGGCGCCCGTCGCAGTGCCCGCCACGACGTCGGGATGCGAACCGGCAGCGGTGAGCGCGAACAGCGTGCGTCCGTTCGGGCCGCCGAGCATGCAGGCATACACGTGAGCGGGCGTCGGGATCCGGTGGGTGATCTCGCCGCCCTCGAGCACCCGAACGACCTGACTGCCCACGGCGTCGGCGAACCAGATCGCACCGTCGGCGTCGATCGTGCACCCGTCCGGCGCCATGCCGGGGACCTCTGCCCACACCCGGCGCTCGGTCAAGCCGCGGTCGTGAGTGATCGTGAACGCGGTGTATCGCGCACCCATCGACTCGCCGACGATCAGGGTCGAGCCGTCGTCGGTGATCACCGACCCGTTGGGAAAGCGCAGATCGTCGGCCGCAGCGGTCACGGTCCCGTCAGCCCACACGATCGCCAACGTGGCCGCAGCCGGCGCCTCGCCGCCTTCGAAGTCGAACCCGAAGTTTCCGACGTATGCGTTTCCCAGCGGGCCGACCACCATGTCGTTGCAGTGGCCGGTCGCGATGCCGTCGAGATCGGCATGCTCGACGATGGCGCCATCGGGTTCGCGTCGCATCACGCGCCGGTCGATCATCGACACGAACAACAACCGCCCGTCCGGGAGCCAGCCGAGTCCCGATGGGCGCCCGTCCCACACGACCTCGACGCGACGTTGACGGTCGTGGCCGACCGATGAGATCGTCCCCTGGTAGAAGTCGCTGAACCACAGCCGGCCGAGATGCCAACGAGGCCCCTCGCCGAAGTCGATGCCGTCGACGACCAGTTCCCAACCGTGTTCGGTGTTGCCCGACGCATGTCCTCGTTCGCTGTCGCTCACACCGCCAATCTGGCATGTGGAGCCGTGAAGCGGTGCAGCGGGGGATAACCCAGCTGTGCGGCTCGCTCGGTCAGCACGGTGACCAGATCGTTGGCGATGCCTCGCCGGCGGAACTCTGCCACCACAGCCAGTGCCACTGCGCCCTGATTGTCGACGGCTGCCACCGCGATCAGGCGTCGCGCCTGCATGACGCCGAGCCGCATCATCTTCGGCGCACCAAGCCGTTCGATCAGCTCGGGAAACGGGACCCGCCCACGTGTCGGGCCTCGGCCCTTGCACCCCCGCTCGGCACGGAGTTCGTCGAGGAACATGCCGAGCGTGCCGCTCAGACTTGGATGATCGACGGCAATCACGAGGAACTGGTCGGGAGGCACGTCGTCATGATGAGCAACGAACGTGTCGTGCGTGTTTCGCGGGCGTCAGGTGTTCGTGACCGTTCCCATGGTCAGCCGACGGACCGCATCGTCTCGACCAGCGGTGCCATCTCGTCGAGGGCAGCCATCACGTCGTCACGCGGGCCTTGCGGCAATCCGAACACCGCCCGCCGGACGCCCCTGGCCGCCAGGTCGGTGAGCTTGGCCTCATCGGGTGGTGCGCCGAACACGCCGAGTTCGACCGAGGCCGGATCGCGATCGATGCGTTCGCATGCTGCACGCACTTCGTCCCACTTGTCGAGCGCATGGCGGCCACCGATCGGCATCCAGCCGTCGCAGAACTCGGCGATGTGCGCAGCGGTCTTCGGTCCGGCGTCGCCGCCGAGGATGATCGGCGGACCGGGCTGTTGTGTCGGCTTCGGCCACGACCAGCTCGGCTCGATCTGGACGAACTCGCCGTCGAACGAGGCCTCGTCGTTGGCCCACAGTTCCTTCATCGCCAGCAGGTTCTCACGCAGGATCGCCCGCCGCTCGGTGTAGGCGGTGCCGTGCTGCGCCATCTCCTCCTTGTTCCAGCCGTATCCGACGCCGAACAGGAACCGGCCGTCCGACAGCGCATCGACGCTGGCGACCTCCTTGGCGGTGTGAATCGGGTCGCGCTGGGCAACCAGGCAGATGCCGGTCGCCAGCTTGAGCGTGGTGGTCACCGCGGCGCAGGCCCCGAGTGCCACGAATGGGTCGAACGTGCGCCAGTAGAACTCGGGCAGCGGTGGCGCCCCTTCGCGGCCGCCCCACGGGGTGGCACGGCGTGTCGGGATGTGCGAATGCTCGGGAAACCAGAGTGATTCGAACCCGCGGGCTTCGACTTCGCGGGCGAGTTCGATCGCCCCGATCGTCTGGTCGGTGGGAAAGATCTCGACGCCGATGTGCATGGCGTCGACCGTACTGCCGCGAGAGTTCCGGATTTTGATCGAAAGGGACCTAGGTCCCTAGGGTCTCGCCGTGGGCGCTGCGAGGCTGCGTCCCGACATCCCTCACGACGATTGGAGAACCTGCGTGACCGTTCTTGAAGATTCTTCTGCGTCCAGCGCGCCCGAGAGCGACGGCAACGGTGGCGGCGGTCTCGTCTTCATCGGTATGGCGGGCCTCCTGATCGCCCTGGTTGCCACCGTGGTGATCATCGGACTGATCGGCCTCCTGCGCGACGAGAGTGACGGCGGTGGAGCAACCGGCGGCGAGGGAGCCAGCGCTGGCCCGACCACACTCGGGCTCACCCTGTCGGAATTCAAGATCGAGGGCGAACTCGAGGCAGCGCCCGGCGATGTGTCGCTGCTCGTCACCAACAACGGCAGCCAGCAGCACAACCTCGTCGTGCGCGAAACCGGCGCCGAGAGCCCGATGCTGAACACCGGCGAGAACGCGACGCTGGCGTTGGGCACGCTCGAGGTGGGCACCTACGAGCTCTACTGCAGCGTTGCCGGTCACGCCGAGTCCGGCATGGTCGCTCCGCTCAACATCACCAACGATCCCGCCCCAACCGGTGAGGCGGCCGCAGGCGGAACCCACGACCACAACTCGCCGGACTTCGACGCCGACGAGATGGACGCAATCATGGTCAACTCGATGCTCGAGTTCCCGGCAGAAACCGACGGCAAGGGCAACCAGATCCTCGAGCCCGAGATCCTGCCCGACGGCACGAAGCTGTTCAAGCTCGAAGCGTCGATCATCGACTGGGAGGTCGCTCCCGGCCAGATCGTCGAAGGCTGGGCGTACAACGGGCAGATCCCCGGCCCGCAGATCATCGTCGACGTCGGCGACAACGTGCAGGTCGAGTTGACCAACAACACGCCGATGGGCACCGACATCCACTGGCACGGCATCAGGACACCGAACGACCAGGACGGGGTGTCGCCGTTCACGCAGAATCCGATCAAGACCGGTGAGGTCTTCACGTACGAGTTCGTTGCCGACCGTGCATCGATCGGCATGTACCACGCCCATCTCCACTCGCAGATCTCGGTTCCGAACGGCATGTTCGGTGCCTTCCGGATCGGCGACCGTCCGTATCCCCGTGGCGAGACGATCAGCGGCATCACCATCGCCGAGGACTTCGAGCCCGACGTCGAGTTGCCGATGATCCTCAACGACGCCGGCACGGTCGGTCTCACACTGAACGGCAAGAGCTTCCCCGGCACGGAGCCGCTGGTGCTCGAAGCCGGCGACTGGGTCGCTGCCGACTACTACAACGAGGGGCTGACGGCGCACCCGATGCACCAGCACCAGTTCCCCCAGTTGGTGTACGCCAAGGACGGCATCCCGCTCGACTACCCGTACTGGGCCGACACCGTCAACGTCGCTCCGGGCGAGCGCTACTCGGTGATCTACCAGGCCACCGATCCCGGTGTGTGGGTGTGGCACTGCCACATCCTCACCCACGTCGAGCGTGACACCGGCATGTTCGGCATGGTCACCGCCCTCGTGGTCAACCCCGCCGAAGGCTGATCGAACACCTCTGAACAGAACCGTCACCCACCGCGTCCAACGCAGTGGGTGACGGTTTTGTCGCGTCCGGGGAACATGGCGAGCGGATCGCGTGTTGAACTCGTCGTGTCTGAAGCGGTGCTCGCCCTCGACGATGTCGCCGACGACCTGCTGCACCGATTCACCTCGGTCAGGGCTCGTACCGACCGGCTGACGGCGCCGTTGAGCGCTGAGGACCAAGTGGTTCAGTCGATGCCCGACACCAGCCCCACGAAGTGGCATCGGGCTCACACCACCTGGTTCTTCGCCGAGTTCGTGCTCGGCGCCGATGGCACGAGCGAGCGGGTCTGGGATCGGCCCGAATACCGGTTCCTGTACAACAGCTACTACGAGGCGGTCGGCGCTCGCCATCCCCGTCCGGAGCGCGGCCTCGTCACGCGCCCCTCGGTCGACGAGGTGGCCGACTACCGAGCGCACGTCGATCACGCGGTCGAGCGATCGCTCGCCGAGGGTCTGGCACCTGACGCAGCCGCCGCCCTCGTGCTCGGCACCCACCACGAGGAACAGCACCAAGAGCTCCTGCTGCTCGACCTCAAGCACGTGCTGTCGATGAACCCTGCGGTCGGTCCTGCGTACGCCGACATCGACCTCGTGCCGGGTGTCGACCCTGGTCCGATGGGATGGGTCGAGTTCGAGGGTGGCGTGGTCGAGGTGGGCCGCACCTGCAGCGACACCGAACCGGTCGACGGATTCGCGTTCGACAACGAGGGGCCGTGCCACGAAGTCAGGCTGTACGACTACGCCCTCGCGGACCGTCTCGTCACCGCCGGGGACTGGTTGGGGTTCATCGACGACGGCGGATACCAGCGGCCCGAGCTCTGGAAGTCCGACGGCTGGCACCAGGTCCAGCACGACGGCTGGGACGCCCCGTTGTACTGGCGACGCAATCCCGACGACCGGTCGACGTGGTGGATCCACACGCTCACCGGGCTCCGCCCGCTCGATCCTCACGAACCGGTGATCCACATCTCGCACTACGAGGCCGACGCCTTCGCGACCTGGGCCGATGCCCGCCTCCCGACCGAGTTCGAGTGGGAGCACGCGGCCGCGGGTCAGGAGGTCGACGGAGTGTTCCTCCGTGACGAGGCCCCCGGATTCGGCTTCCACCCCGAACCCGCAGGTCCGGCGTCCGGTGTGCTCCGTCAGTTCTACGGCGACTGCTGGGAGTGGACATCGTCGGCGTATCAGCCCTACCCCGGCTTCCGGCCCGCCGGTGGTGCGATCGGCGAGTACAACGGCAAGTTCATGTCCGGCCAGCAGGTGCTCCGGGGCGGCAGCGTGTACACGCCACCAGGACACGTGCGAGCCACGTACCGCAACTTCTTCCATCCCCACACCCGCTGGCATGGTGCCGGCGTGCGCCTGGCCGTCGACCATGTGCGCTGAACCAGGAGCGACGATGACCTCTGCAAACGACACCCACGACGAAGCGCCACCCGAGACCGACTCCCGGTCCGGGCACCTCGCCCAGCTCCGCCGGGGCCTGCAGGCGCGGCCGCGGACGATTCCACCCCGATGGCTCTACGACGACCGAGGCAGCGAGCTCTTCGACCAGATCACGCGTCTGCCCGAGTACTACCCGACCGAAGCCGAGCGGGAGATCCTCGCCCGGTACTCGGCGAAGATCGCCGAAGTGTCGGGCGCGACGACCGTGGTCGAACTGGGCTCGGGAACGAGCGACAAGACCCGCACGCTGCTCGACGCGTTCGTGGCCCATGGGGCGATCGAGCGGTTCGCGCCGCTCGACGTCAGCGAGGCCACGCTGTTCTTTGCCGCCGAGGTGCTCGACCAGCGGTATCCCGACCTCGCAGTCGAACCCGTCGTCGGAGACTTCACTCACCACCTGTCCGGGCTGCCCGTCGGCGGCACGCGTCTGATCGCGTTCCTCGGAGGCACGATCGGGAACTTCTATCAGGAGGAACGGCGGGCCTTCCTCGGTGCGCTCGCCGACGTGCTGGAACCCGGCGACTCGGTCCTGCTGGGCGTCGACCTGCTGAAAGCGGTCGATCGGATCCTCGCCGCCTATGACGACAGCGATGGAGTGACCGATGCGTTCATTCGCAACGCACTGCAGGTGATCAACCGCGAACTCGATGCGGACTTCGACATCGGCAACTTCGAGTACGTCCCGTTCTGGGACGCACGCGAGCGCCGTGTCGACATGCGGCTTCGGGCGTGCGAACCCGAGCGGGCTCACATCGGGGCGCTCGACCTCGATGTCGACGTCGAGGCGGGGGAGGAGCTTCGCGTCGAGATCTCGACGAAGTTCGATCCGAGCGAGCTGACCGCTGAGCTGGTCGATGCCGGCTTCGACAACGTCGAGTTCTTCGCCGACCCCAACGGCGACTTCGGTCTCGTTCTCGCCCGTCGTACCTGACCGGAGCGGTCACGCGCCGCCGTTCGTGAGAGGGTGGTCGTCGATGAGCCGAGCATTCGAGGAGATCGACCACCAACGCACCGCACTCGGCGACATCAGCCTTCGCCGTCGACTCGAACCCGTGCTTCAGATCGATGTGTGGGAGGTGAAGCTGGGCGACGAGTTCCTGATGTCCAGCCTCTTCACCGCGAGCGAGGAAGCGGTTGCGACGCTCGGATTGGCGGCGTGCCCGGGTGACGACCTCGACGTCGTGGTCGGCGGGCTCGGTCTCGGGTACACCGCGGTCACGGCGCTGACCGACGCACGCGTTGTTCGGCTCCAGGTGATCGAAGCGCTCGCCGAGGTGATCGGTTGGCATCGAGACGGGATCGTCCCGCTCGGCGCCCGGCTCACCGGCGATGCCAGGTGCACGCTGCGACACGGCGACTTCTTCGCTCTGGTCGACGACGGGATCGAGACCGACGAGGCCGGGCCCCGACGCTTCGATGCGATCCTGGTCGACATCGATCACACACCGAACCACCATCTCAATCCGGCCAACGCCCGCTTCTACGGTCCTGCAGGGTTTGGTCGTGTGCGTGACCAGCTGAAGCCGGCGGGGGTGTTCGCCCTGTGGTCGGACGACCCGCCCGACGAACGGTTCGAGGCGCGGATGCGCGAGTCGTTCGCCACCGTGACGTCCCACATCGTGTGGTTCCCGAACCACTACACAGGTAGCGAGTCGGCCTGCACGGTGTACGTCGCCGTGGCGCCGGATCGGTGATTCAGCCGTCGGCCTCGGAGCGGCCCGTGAAGTCGTCCATCGTGTGGTACACACCGATGACGCGATCGGCGATGAAGTCGCGGACGTCGATCGGCACCACACCTTTGAGCATCTCGCTGAGCATCACCGTCTTGGGCAGGACGACGAACGAACGACCGGCGAGCATGGCCTTCCACGCCTCGTCGACGACCTCGGCCGGTTCGAGGATCGGCAGCAGCGGCGCCGATGATGCACCGTCGAACATGCCCGTGCGTGTGTAGTACGGACAGACCGTCGTGACCTTCACGTGGTCGTGGCCGGCCTGTTTGAGCTCGAGTCGAACCGAGTCCGACCACCCGATGACCGCCCACTTCGAGGCGGCGTACACCGCCATCCGCGGGTTCGGGGTGAATCCTGCCGCCGAGGCGAGATTGAGCATCCGGCAGTCGCCCGGTGCGGCGATCATCGCAGGGAGAAACGCGTGGGCAACGTACATGGGGGCCAGCGTGTTGACATCGATCGTGAACTTGGCGTCGCGCTCGAGGTCGGTCTCCCAGAAGTAGTGATTGCCCCGAACGACGCCTGCGTTGTTCACCAATACGTCGATGCGGCCGACCTCGTCGAGCACGGCTGCGGCGGTGTCGGCCACGGCGTCGGCGTCGCTGACGTCGACGATGTAGCCGCTCAGCGCGCTCGCCCCGCCGGCGATGTCAGCGAGCTCGTCGAGCGTCTCGTTGAGTGCGACCTCGTCGACGTCGAGCAGTACGACGGTTGCCGCGCCTTCGGCGATGGCGCGTTCGGCAAACAGCCGACCCATGCCCATGGCGGCGCCCGTGATCAGCACGTTGGTTCCCGCGACGGACTTCATGTGAGCTCCTTCGATTCGTCGTCGGCCTGCGATCGAGCCGCAAGGGCAGCCTCGCGAACCCGGTCGAAGTCCTCATCGGTGTACGGCCCGTTGATCCCTGAGATCGTGGCCAGCTTCATGCCGTGTCGGAGCCCGAGGCGGTAGATCTCCTTGACCTTCGGCCAGCTGATGTTGCGACCGACAGTGAAGTTCTCGTAGCGGCCTTCGAGCGCGAGCACGATCGTCTCGGCGAGGCAGGCATAGACGGTGTTGTCGGGCAGGCCGATGCTCTTCATCCGTACGTCGCCAGGGAGCTCGACCTCGCCCGACTCGATGATCAGGACGTCGGGACGCTTGGCAACGTCCTCGGCGGACATGTCGAGCGGGCGGGCGACGTCGGTGATGACGCAGCCCGGCTTGACCCGCATGATGTCGAGGACTTTGTGCCCCGCCGCCGACGTGGCGGTGACGATCACGTCCATGTCGCTGATGGCGGCCGACGGGTCGGTCGCAACGTGGACCACGGCGCGGGCGTTGTCGCGCTCGATGTCCTGCTTGAGCTGCAGCAACTTGGCGGTCTCGGGCGACACGAGCCAGAGTTCGTCCGACGCGAGCGCGAGGAGCCTGGCGCAGGCTGAACCAATCGCCCCGGACGCGCCGACGACCATCGCCTTGCCACGGATCGTGCCGTCGTCGTCGACCTCGGCGATCCCGAGCCGTCGCACCGCTTCGGATGCCGCCCACAGCGCACCCGACGCGCTGTAGCTGTTGCCGGTCGTCACGGGAAGCGACGCCTGTTTCGCGACGGTCACACCGGCGTCGCCGACCACCTTGGTGAACGCTCCGAGCCCCATGATCTGGGCACCGAGCCGCCGCGACAGGTCCGCCGCTGCGAGCAGGCGCGAGTACGTGAATTCGGGTGGGTGGGCGAGCATCTCCTTCGGGGTACCGCCCACCGTGATCAGCCAACCCTCGGCTTCGTCGCCCGTCTCCGACACGATGCCGGTCACGTGGCTGTAGACGAACGGCGGGATGTATGCCATCGATTTCTCGACCACGCCGGTCATCCCAGGGATGCTCGTGACCAGTCCGAGCGGCTCGACGTTCTTGAAGTACTCGGTCGACAACGGGTGGATGACGAACGCGAAGCGGCTCTTGCGTCGGCGGCCGTGGGGCCACAGCAATCGCGGTTCGAGTTCGGCGTCCTGCAGGAACTGGACGAGGGTGTCGGTCGTGAGTTCGGTGCCGGTCGGCAGGGTCGCGGCGACCATCGCCTCGTACATCGCGGGCACGATCATGAACTCGAACGGCTGCGGGGTGACGTCGACAACCAGGTCGGCACCGAGATCGCTCAGTGTGGTCAGACGTTCTTCGGAGACCGCACTGGTGATGACTGCTTTGCCCGCGAGATCCGGGAGGCCGAACCGCATCAGCTCGGAGAACGAGCCGATGATGACGTCGGCGTCGCCGGCAGCTACGTGGGCGACCTTGCCGCTCACCCAGCCGACAGGCCCGGCGACCTGATCCTTGATGAAGCCGGGCACCTGGCGCCACGCGAACTCGCCGATCCCAGCGGTGGTCGCCGTCACCGGGTTGGTCTTGGCCTGGCCGGGGAGGACGAGGTCGTGGCCGGCCTCGTCGAAGATGATGTTGTCGGTGAACTCACGGAGCACAGCGACGGTTCGTTCCCGCGTTGTGCCGCCGACCACGACGACGCGGGCGTTGATGAAGTAGCCCGGCATCTCGGCCTCGACGCGGCGGATCGCCCATTCCTGGAAGATGTCTGTGAGCAACGTGTCGTCTCGGACGGGGATGGTGGTCGTCGTTGACCTGATTCGATCCAGGTCCTCAGCGCGCGCCGTGCGGTGCCCGGCGGCACGGGCTTCGCGCACGCCGCTCAGAGCGATGGCGTCGGCCTCGTCCGCCCAGCGACCCACGTTGGTCTCAGCGGCTTGTGCGTCACCGCTCGTGCCGATCCGAACCAGACGGAAGCGGCGTCCGGCCAGCGTGACGACTTCGTCGTAGTCCCACTCGTCACCCTGCAGGGTGACGTTGACGATGGTCATCTGCGTACGCGGCCCCATGATGATTCCGACACTAATCCAGTGCGCCGACCTCGCACTCCTGCCCGTGCGGATCCGGCCCGATGGGCAGGCAGCGCTCAGGCGATGCCGAGTCGGGCCAGTTGCTCGTTGGGCGCGTCGACCTCGACGAGTGCGGTGCGCAGCAGGTCGATCATCTCGTCCTCGACGCTCGTCTCGTCGCGGCGGTTTTCGGTCTCGTCAGGGTCGACGCTGACGTCGTAGAGATGATGGCGACCGACGTTGCGAGCCCCGCCGGCCCAGAAGGGGAGCGGGTCGCCGGCTTCGAACGGCTGGCGGATCACCGGGACGTCCGAGCCCGGCATGTAGTCGAGTGTCGCCCGACGGTCGGGATTGGGGAAGATGCGGAACTGCTCGAGCCCGCGACCGATCGGCATCGTCGACCACCGGTTCGACCACATCGACAAGGGCAGGTTCGCGTCGACGGGTGCCCTGGCGTACTTTCGCCGTCCGTCGGTGATCTGCACCCAGTTGCCGTAGACGCCGCCGATCGCCCAGTCGCGCACCGACTCCGCCTCGCCGGTCAAGAGCGGCACGAGCGATCGACCGTGGGTGCGGTGTTCGGCCTCGACGCCGAATGCGTCGGCGATCGTGGCGTGGATGTCGACGTTGGTGCTCAGCGCACCGATCTCACGTCGCTGCGCGCCCGGCCAGTGGATCATCAGCGGGGTGTGGCCGAGCGGCTCGAACTGTGGAATCGCAGGCTTGCCCCAGATGTCGGGGCGGTCGTCGCTGCCGGACTCGCCCGTCGATCGGCGGTCGCCCAGGTAGTGGCCGTGGTCGGTGCACACGATCACGGCGGTGTCGTCCCACAGACCACGAGCGTCGAGCTCGTCGAGGACCGTGCCGAAGTGGTGGTCGATCATCGAGAGCTTGGCGCCGTAGTTGTTGCGGATCTGGCGGGCCTGGCGTTCGGTCAGCTTCCCCGTCGAGGTTCCGCCGACCACGTAGGGCGGCCACACCAGCCGACCGGTCTCGAGCTCGTCCGTCGTGAGGGGGTCGTCGTCGTACATCGACGCCCACGGCTCGGACGTGTCGAACGGTTCGTGCGGATCGAACTCGTCGACGAACAACATCCAGCGGTCGTGGAACTGCGACGCGTGCCGCAACCACGAGGCCGCCGAGGCCATGGTGCGTGGCCCGGGGAAGTCCTCCTCGGTGCGGTACCAGGTGCGGCTGTCGTCATAGTGGCGACGCCCGAACGACCGGTCGGCGATGCCCATCTGATCGCGGAGGTACCAGCCGCCGTCGGCGGCATTGGTGATCAGCGGGCGCTCGCCCGGTTCGATCGTCGGGGCGCCATGGGCGCTGGGGTCGATGTAGGTCTTCCACGGGTCGCCCTCATGGCCGCGCAGGTAGTCCCAGGCGGAGAAGTCGACGTGGTAGTTCTCGCCACCGGTCTCGAACAGGTGGGGATGATCCGACACGAGCATCGTGGTGACATCCGCACGGCGGAGTGCCGCGGTGATCGACTCCTCCCACAGCTCGATCGACCCCCACGGCTTCCACAGGAAGTCGAGCGATCCGACGAGGATGTCGTGGCGGGCCGGCATGCACGGCAGCGATCCGGTGACGTGCGAGGTGAACTGAGACGCCCGCAGCGCGAACCGATCCAGGTTCGGGGTGGCGAACTCGGTGCCGCCGTACGAACCGAGCATGTGCCGATTGAGCGAGTCGAGCAGGACGACGACGACGTGCTTGGGGCTCCCCATCGCGCGGACGCTACTCGCGCCGATTGTGACGGGGCTGGCGTGGAGGGCGGGCGCGAAACGGTGGCGTGGCAC
>Ga0307380_10008395_pt1 | contig 13247 bp, 12 predicted proteins | sample UN3MG_FD_202239 | JGI IMG/M metagenome (GOLD analysis project Ga0307380, IMG submission 202239) | Soil microbial communities from Risofladan, Vaasa, Finland - UN-3 | ecosystem: Environmental > Terrestrial > Soil > Coastal area > Acid sulfate soil | place: Finland: Risofladan, Vaasa | collected... | reverse complement strand
TCGGCCCAATGATCGCTCCCGCCAGCCCGTACACCACGCACGGCCTGGAACGGGTGGACGGGAAGTACCTTGTCCCTCCGTTCTCTCCCAGCAAGGCCTTTCCTTGGGGAAGCGATCCCCTCGGCCGGGACATCATGAGCCTCATACTTGTCGGTGCTCAGCAGACACTGGCTCTCGCCGCGTTGGTCGTTGCGGCACGCCTGATCGTTGGTCTCATCTTGGGAACAGTGGCCGGTTGGTTCAGTGGTAAGTTGATCGACAAGCTTGTTCAGCGGATTGCCGAGATTATCTCCGCCTTTCCCATGCTCTTGCTGGCGATGATGCTGATCCTCGCCATTGGAATCCGTCAGGGGGTGCGGCCGTTCGTGATCGCGCTCTGTTTCGTTGGCTGGGGAGAGATCATGCAGTTTGTGCGTGGCGAGATGCTTACTTTGCGCTCGCAACCGTTTATTGAGAGCGCATCAGCGATCGCCGTGCGCACGCCGCGAATCATCACCCGCCACATCCTGCCGCACATGATCCCATCCCTGATCCCGATCGCCGCGATAGAGATGGGAGCTGTACTGATGCTTTTGGGAGAACTTGGCTTCATCGGCATCTTCATCGGAGGCGGAGCCTTCGCCGAGCTTGCGTTCTACGTGCCGCCGTATCATTACTCAGACGTCCCGGAATGGGGCGCTCTGCTGAGCAACGTTCGCCTCTACGCCCGCTCGTATCCGTGGGTCGCCCTTTATCCATCGCTTGCCTTCTTCGTCGCTGCTCTGGGAGTCAACCTGCTCGGCGAAGGGCTGCGCCGACTCGTGGAGAAGGGGCTCCTTCAGTTGCGCTGGTTTGTCAACCGCTACACACTCGTCGCATTGCTCGTGTGCGCGTTGGCCTTCCATTTTGCTCAATGGGAAACCGGATCAATGCTCTTCTACCGCAAGCTGGCAAACCAGTTTGACGGCGGACGGGTAATGAAGCAGATCGAGACACTCACCTCTCCCGCATTCGACGAACGGGCACTGGGGAGCCAGGGCATGGATCAGACGGCGGACTACATTGCATCACAGTTTTCCTCATATGGCCTTCAAGCGGCCGGCACGAACTACACGTATTTCGCTACGCACGAACGCACCTTCGAGTCCCTTGACGAGACGCCACAACTATCGATCGGTGATTCCGCAGGGGATCTGCGCTACCTGCACGACTACGCTGTGTACGCGGGTATGTATCGCAACATCGGCAAGATCGAGGGGGAGGTGGTCTTCCTGGCGATTGGGGAACTCACGGAGACCGTGCAAGGGAAGGTCCCCGCACTTGCGGGGATGGACTTCTCTCAGAAGATACTCCTCTTGCCCTCGCGAGCTGCCGCCAGGGCCATGGAGGATCTTCGCGTTCCCATCGGAGGAATGCTTATCATTGCCAATGACGACACCGACCTAAAACGCCAGGTGACACTGTCGGGTGAGGATCGAAACTTCTACCTGACCGTGGTCGGGATGAACACTCCACACCCAGACGACTACCCGAAGCTGTTGATTAGCAAAGCCGTTGCCGATCGTATCCTCGCATCCACCGGGAACACTCTGCCTGATCTCAACCGCAGTGTCGAGGGACTCGGCAAGGACGAGACTATCGCCATCCCAACGGGGGTGAGCGCTTCGATGAAGATCGAGGGGAGCATTCATGAGGGGATGCCAGTGAGCGATGTGATCGGCTACATGCCCGGAACACTCGCCGGGGAGGCCATCTCCAGGCAGGGTCTGGCGCTCGATGATCACATGATCGTGGTCATGGCTCAGTACGATTCCCCGCCGACAAGCCCGGATGGCACGCCCTTCCCGGGCGCAAACGACAACGCAAGTGGCGTGGGGATAATGCTTGAAGCGATCCGCACTATGCAGGAATCCGACTACAAGCCCTACAAGACGTTCCTCTTTGTTGCCTGCAGTGGAGAGGGCGCCGAAGGCGGTAATGACGTGCACGAGCCCGACCCATCTGGATTCCTCCGCGCCGCCGCCTTCTTCTCTTCCGCCTATAAGATTGAAGCAACGGTTCGCCTGCGCGGCCTTGGTGCGGGAGACGGACGTGGATTAGCCCTATTCTCACCGGGGAACCTCCGTCTCGTACACTTGTTCGATGACGCGGCTAAGCGAATGGGTGTGCGGGCGCAGCCTGTGGAGGATGCGGTGGACATGAGTGTGGTGTTCGCGGGAAAGACCGCGCGCGATAGTGGTCAGGAATCGCCCGATATCAGCCTAAGCTGGCAGGGATGGGAGAAGACATCACGCACTCCGTCAGACACAACCGATACCATCTCTCAGACAAAGATCGAGAAAGCCGGGCGTGCATTGGCACTGGCGTTGATGATCCTCGGTCGTGAGACGAACTACTGACCTTCGCCCAGAGCCTGTTACAGCTTCCTCTCGGCGACCATGATGTCGATGCGATCCGAGAGATCCTCTGCCCGATCGGAGATTTCGACCAGTTGCTCGATCATCCCCCGTAGCTGCAGCTTCTCGGCCAGACCGATATCCATCCCGAAGACAAGCTTGGTCGCGTCTCGCTCCAGACGATCAATCTCTCCTTCCTTTTTCTCGATTGCCTTGGTGTGCTCCGTTACGTGTCTTATGTCATCGAACATCAACTGCATCGCCTGTTTGACCTCGCGAGAGATCTCTCCTGTTTTCTCCCCGATACCACGCAGGTGTCCGTTTATCTCGTCGGGAATGCTTACCTGCTGTAGCATGATGTAGTCGAGTGCCTCCTCGCCGGCGTTGGCTAGACCGTCCGCACGTTCGATGATCTCCAAGATATCCCGACGTGACGGGGCGAGAAGCGCGCCACCAAGCAACTCTGCCTCCACCTCGCGCCGGATGTCATCAGCACGGCTCTCCGCTTTGTGGGTGGCAAGGGCCAGTCTATCAGCCTGCTCAATGTTGCCACTAAGGTAGTTGTACAGGGAATCCTGAAAGTTATCCAACGCCTCCACTACCTTGTCCAGATGCTTGATCACCAAGGCTTCAATCTTCTTCTGCTTTCCCCATAGCATCATCTCGTCTCTCCTTTCTCCGTGTCGCCACGAGCTTAGCCGTTTGCACGAGCTACGTCAAACTCCTGCGTCCAGGTGCACGCAATCACCGCCTACTATTATGTGCGTGTTCTCGCCGTCGTCAACAAGAAGATGCCCGTCTCGATCGATCCCCAGAGCGATACCTGTAACTTGTTCCCCAGCCGCGATGTTGACCCCCACCGCTTGGCCGAGCGTCGCGCAGAGCGGACGATACGCCTCGATGATGTCGTCTTCGTAGGTCATCTCGAGCGCATGCAGGATCAAGTGCAGCAGATCATCGCGAGTGATCAACCCTCCCGTTTCATTCACGATGCACGTCGCCTCCGGGAGTGGAGCGCTGTCGATGTTCACCCCGATACCAACGATGGCTGTTTCACCTGATGCCTCGATGAGGATTCCGGCGATCTTCTTACCACCCACCAGAACGTCGTTTGGCCACTTCAAGAGCGCAGTGACTCCTATTTGATCCAGCGCGCGCGCAACGGCCACTCCCACACGCAACGAGACGAGCGGATCACTACGAAGGATGATGGACGCGTACAAGCCGCCACGCGGGGAGAGCCACACATGCCCTCGCCGTCCGCGGCCCTTCGCCTGAACATCGGCGACGATCACCGTTCCCAACTCCTGCGGCGTCATCTCGCGCGCCACATCCTGCGTGGAAGAGACGCGGTCAATATGAACAATGTGCGTATTCACCTGGCTAATCCCCCATCAAGCATGCGAGATGCATTCCCATTGGTCGGCCGGCACTGCTTCATGTATAGACTAATCACCGACCGATTGAAAGTTTCGGCATCGACTGATTGAAAGGCTATCCCATCACAATACAGTAGTCTTGCTTGCTTCCTTGGTCGGCGATACACACAATTAGAGGCGAAAATCTGGACATGGTCCCGCTACAACCAATCGCATATCCAGGGATATCTTTCCCTAAGGGACAAGCATTCCCTTGGGTAATAGGCTTCGAATTTCGTCCCGTACTTGCTCTGCAATCTCCACTGCTTCGCGTACCTCGACCAGAGAGATCGGCTCATAATCGCCAGGATACCGTGTCACCGTTGCATAGGACGTCATCCTGCGTTGTTCTTCTACAGAGATGTCAAGACTGGTGAGTTGTGGAAGAACAGCAATCAACTCTCCGACATCGTGGATCTTGGCGAAATCAATGCTATTAAGCACCAAGACCGCCTTCAGGTATTTCTCCACACACTGCTGTGCGTGAAAGGCAACTGCATCGCTCGGACAATCATCCCCTGCCCGCAGAGCGATGTCAGCCATTTTCTAGTCGTTCCCGCCCTTCTCGATCCACCCGCGGACAACGGCCAATACTCGTTCATTTTCGTGCATACAACACCGTTCCTCCGCGATTCGCTGGCCGTTCGATCGTTCCGGGAATCTCTTTCCGCCACTCGAAATTCTCGGGTGTAGTAACGATGATGTCCTTTGCCCCCCGGATGTCGTGGAGAGCCACCCCGATCTGGATCGCCTTTTCGCGGCGAGAACCTTCCACCGGCATTATGATCAGCAGATCAACATCGCTATCCGGGCCAGCCTCCACGCGAGCATGAGATCCAAACAAGATGACCTTCTCCGGATGGAATCGCTCAACGATGCGATCGACCATCTCCCATATCTTTTCTTGCATCGCTTCTGCCGTTCTTAGTCTGGCCATCGCTCACTTCAAGTCCATCACCTAATGCTACACAGGCGTCTCTCTTTGAGTGTCTAGAATATAGCATCGAGACAGCATTAGCCAAGCGGTGCACATCGCCGCTTGTGGGATCCCTTTTCATCTCTTCGATGGCCTGAGGAGTCTGTTTGCGGCGATCTTGAGGCAGAAGGCGAAGTTGTTTGACCGCTTGATGTAAGAGCCTACAGGTCCAGTTCATGCCTCAGATTATCCCATGGAACGTGCTCGCCATTCTTGAGCTGTTCGAACCCTGCCTCAACCAGTTTCTCCTCTTCTGGGCTTCGCCCGTCCTCCATGTCGACAAGGCGTTTTGGCTTAATCACGACATCAGTCCCCTGAAGGCTCACCTCGACGAAGGCTCCCTCTTCGAGAGCAAGATCATCGAAGATGGCCTCAGGCATACTAACCCGCCGATTGGGCGAATCTTCATGATGGGCATCTTCGCCTCTACTTTCTGGCTGCTCTGCATAACAGACGCAGTAGTATCTTAGCATTCTGACGGCACGCGCCAACCTCTCGCGAAAACGAGCGATTGGCAACTCACGAAAGCAAGGAATTCGTAGTTTCCAGGGGAATTTGACGTTGTAACGCTATAACGCTATCATGATCCAAGAGGTGAGCCGGATGAACAAGCGAACCACCATCTACTTCGAGCCTGAACTGCACAAGGCTTTACGGATGAAAGCAGCCAACACAGAACGATCGGTCTCCGATCTTGTCAACTATGCCGTGCGACAAGCGCTTCGAGAGGATCAACAAGATCTGGCAGCGGTCGAGAAGCGGGCAGCTGAGCCCACGATCACGTATGAGGCGCTGCTCGAAGACTTGAAAGCGCATGGCAAGATATAGGCTTCTGTTCAAGAAGTCCATTGCGAAAGATCTCCGTGCTATCCCAAAGAAGGACGTTCGGCGAATCCTCGAACGGATCGAGCCCCTTGCGATGAATCCCCGCCCAGATGGATGCGAGAAGCTTACTGGCCAGGCGCGATATCGAGTTCGCCAAGGCTTGTACCGCATCATCTACGAGGTTCAGGATGACGCCTGCATCGTCGTTGTGGTCAAGGTTGGTCACCGCAGGGACGTCTACCAACACTGATTGTGGTGACTGGGCATATTGCGAAAAAGGGAAAGGGGACAAGAGGAGAAGGGGACAGGCTATTCTTGCACAAACTGGTGATGTTAGTGCGGGCGTTAGACGGAAAAGTGGCCTGTCCCCTTTTCTCCCCACTAGCTCACATCCCAGACGCAATGTACTCTCCCCGCAACGAGAGTGTATCGCCTAAAGAAGGGATAGCTGGTTGTCAGAATCAGGCTGGAATGTCTCCTCGTTTACCTTTGCATTGAACTGTTCCCTAGCTATCTTCAGCAGAAGTTTCCTGTGACACGGCTTGTCTTCGCCTTCGTAGCAGATCAGGTATACATCGGTGTTGCTCACCTCTTCGGAAAGGGCCTTGAGGCGATCCATTGATTTGGGGTTACTGAGAATCTGCTGCGTAAAGCGCTGTTCGCAATTGCTCTTGTCCCATGCGTACCAGTAGGCATCCGAATACCCTTCGGGATGCTCCTTGTATTCCTGCTTATAGCGGTTGAAGTCGTCAAGCAACTCCTTGGATGGAGCAAGCTCATCGTTTCCCCGCCCACGCATAACAAGGACTGTTCTCACAGTCGCCGGGAGCTTCGCCTTCATGGATAGATAGGTTTGTCTTAGAGCCATATCTCATCTCCAACAACATGGATTTCCGCAAGGATCATGCAATGCGTGTCTTTGAAAAGGCCAGACAAGCTGAAAGCAAAGTATACCTCTGGATCGGCGTATGTTGCTAATATGTCACCCTTTTCAACTATACGTCCATCCCCGCGGAGTGTTGCGATAAACTCACCACAGCCGAGCATTCGGCAGGGGATGGCTTTTGATGAGATTCCAATAAAGGGTGGACGACTACAGGAGCAGAAACGCTCAGCACCGGCAGTTACGACGTTTTATCATCTCGGTGCTGAGCGCGTTTTCTACCACGTACCTGCAATATGTGACAACTCACTATGCGGCGTTCGCCAGTGATCCCATCGGGTCCCACGGGTGGAGTCTGATCGGCTCTGTATCCAGGACAGCCAGCAGTTCAGGATCAAGGAAGCGCTTTTCTATCCCTACTTCGTACATGAATTCGTCGAACCAATGATCGCTCATGACGAAGAATCCCTTGTCCCCAAGCTTGTCACCCCAACTGTTCTCCACCCGCCACTTACGCGGCGCCCCAGACGAGTCAAGATCGACCCCGGTGAGGACCATGGCGTGCGTCATCACGCTCTGTCCATAATCCAGGCGCTCTGCCTTGTCCGATTTGAACTCGGAATCGTAGACGAGTCCGTAGTCGTAGACGTCCATGTCGAGGATTCCCAAGTCACGCTCCATCATTTTGCCGACGTCGCAGCCAAACCAGACGGGTCGCTTGGCCTTGATCATCTCCACCGCCGCCTGCTTGAACACGGGCATCTCCACGTTCAGGTAACGAACAATCTGGCCGTCGACGACGTTTCCCAGGTATTCAACCGTGTACAGCTTGTTGAACGGCTTGTCCGCGGTGGGGCAGTTGATGAGGCAAGCAACGGAGTCGAGGTCGTAGTTCACGTAGCGGTCGAAGAATTCCTGCGGGGTGATCTCGCCTGCGCGATGGAACTCCTCCTCCTTGTCGTGCCACTGCCAGAAGAATCGCCGTGGTGGCTGACCAAGGTGGATACACAGCATACGGTAGATGACAGTGAGCATCTCCTCTTTTCGCGCCCGTAGCGCGTCGATGTTCTTACTCTGTGCATGCAGCCGGCGTAGTTCAGCGGCGTACTCGCGCAGTTTCTTGGTGATGAGGAAGTTCATCACCCGCGAATTGCTGCTGCTCTCCGTCTCGGGCATCACGTGCTTGGGGACTACACCGTACTTCTTGACCAGGTTGATGAACATGTTCCACTGCCCGCCGTCCTGAAGCGGGTCCTTGAGAAGGAACATGAACAGGCGCCCATTGATCGGCTCGTCAAGGGTAGCAATCACGCTTTCCAGGAAGTAGTTCGACTTCTCCAGTTTATCCCAGAACATTTGGTAGCTCTGCGATAGCTCAAACTCCTTCATGTTCAGGTTCTTCATCGCCTCAGCGCGTAGCACATTCAAACCGGAAAAGAGCCAACAGCGGCCGCTCTTCTTCTGCGCGGTGGCCTTGTTGCTCGGCAGCGTGTGGGAGAAGGTGTGATCGGTCCCGGTGACGACCGCGCGGTTCAGGGCAACGTAGTGCACAGGGTTCTTAGTGACCGCATTCATCGAAAGCCGGTTCTTGGGGCTGCTGTTGAAAGCCCCGGCAAAGCTGGCCAACTGCTCTGTGGTGATGTACGTGGAAGGGACGCTACCCATGATTCTCACTCTCCTTTGATCTGCACGGATTGCTACGGTTACATCTTGTCCGCCAAATGTTAGCTCTTATGAGCCTGTTACCCAAATTCCAGACGAAACGTGAGATTGCGCGCTCATCAGATTTCCATACAATCACGAAAGATGTGGAGGTGAGGTCAAGCTAGCGCGAATGGGACAGGCAAGACTAGCATGGCGGCCCGCTTCAGGATGCTTTTAACAGAAAGGTGAATATGACCCAAGCGATGGCCATCGATCACGGTCCACAGAAGGTGCATGTCAACTGCATCTGCCCCGGGGATACGAACACCGCCTTCCTGCGCGACGAGGCACACCAGGTAGGGGAACCAGAGGAACGCTTCTTCGCTTCCGCGGCAGAGCGACCGCTGCGCCGGGTAGAACAGCCGAAAGAGATCGCCCAAGCAATCCTGTTCCTGGCAAGCAACGAGGCGTTGTTCGTCACCGGAGCAGCCCTAGCCGTGGATGGTGGCGGAACAGCAGGATCGAGCTAAGGAGGCAAGAATGCGTGGACTGAAAAACAAGAGAGTCTTGATCACAGGCGGTGCTGGTGGCATCGGAACGGTCACAGCAGAGCGGTTCCTGGAAGAAGGAGCACGTGTCGTTGTCCTTGATTACGGCGAAGAAAACCTCGCCCGCATAGAGGAAAGATTACGCACACTCCGCGGAGCAATTAACGCCGATGTCTCCGATCCCGACTCTGTGGCCAGAGCCTTCGATCGATTGGACGAGCTCTTTGGTGGACTGGACGTTCTGATCAACAACGCCGGAATCAGTATTCGGCATTCCTTTTTAGATATCACGCCAGAGCAGTGGCGGCGCGTAATTGAGATCAATCTGAACGGGATCTTCTTCGTGGCGCAGCAAGCTGCGCCACGGATGCTGGTGAACAGCGGTGGAGTAATCCTCAACATGGGCTCGACCAATGGAATCATGGGCTATCCCTTCTATGCCGATTATAACGCATCGAAGGCCGGGGTCATCGAGCTGACGCGCTCGATGACGCTGGAACTCGCCCCTAAGGTACGAGTCAACGCCATCTGCCCCGGTTTCATCCTGACGCCGATGCAAGCGGCTGAGTACACTCCAAAGATGCTGCATGTCTTTGAAAGCAAGGTTCCCCTGAAGCGGGTAGGACGGCCAGAGGAAGTTGCGGCACTCTTTGCCTTCCTTGCCTCTGACGAGGCTGCCTTTATTACCGGACAGTGTTTTGCGATTGACGGTGGAGAGATTGCCGGGGGCCTCGCAAGCCGCTAGGCTCAGTTGCTCCTAAACTCTGCAATAAGGAGTAAATGACCCCATGGAGGAATATAAGAACGATGACTCTTGATATTGCCATTGTAAACGCGCAGGTACATACGCTAGACGAACAAGACTCTACCTTCAAGGCACTCGGGATCAAGGAAAACAGAATCACGTTCTTGGGCTCAAATAGCGAGGTAAAGGCGCTTACGGATGGCAGGACGCGCGTGATAGACGCAAATAAGCGCGTGGTTCTGCCCGGATTTATCGACGCGCATACGCACTTTGCCCACATGGGAGTCAGAGAAGAGCATCTGGACCTGTCCGCTACGACCTCGAAGCAAGAAACGCTGGCAAAGATCAGGGATTTCGCACTCACTAAGGATGCGGGTGAATGGGTTGTCGGCTCAGGCTGGGACGAGAGCCACTGGAGCGATAGTAACGAGTACTTCAGCAAGGAAGAACTCGACATTGCCGTGCCAGCGAACCCTGTCCTCTTGCACAGGGTGGACTGCCACTTGGATTGCGTCAATACTCAGGCACTGGAGATCCTCAACCTCCCTACGGAGAGCATCGGGCACGAAACGGTGGACGGCGTAGCAACGGGTGTTCTCAAGGAAGAAGCGGTTGAGCTGGTTGGGAAGCGGTTGGAGCCAACGATCGAGGAGTTCGCTACGGGGATCACAACAGCGACAGGGATAGCACATCGCCTCGGAGTTACTTCAATCCAGGATGCACAGGTCGATGGAAGAATGCTGAAGGCCTATCGTCTGCTCAACGATACTAGTCGCTTGAACATCCGCGCAAGCCTCATGCTTTCCACCGAATACCTAGATAATCTGGTCGCGCTCGGACTAGGAACAGGATTCGGCAATGACCGCCTGCAACTTGGGCCACTCAAGGTCTTCTCCGATGGTTCAATTGGCGCGGGAACGGCAGCCCTCAGCGAACCGTATCTGGATAATCCGGGGGAAGCGGGGCTGCTTATCTGGGAGAGGAAGAACCTGGAGGAGATCGTGCTCAAGGCACATGAGAACAGCATCCAGCTTGCGATACACTCAATCGGCGACAGGGCGATAGATTTAGTGCTGGACTGCTTTGAGAAAGCTAGTTCGGGGCAGAAGAAGGACCTGCGACACCGCATCGAGCACGCTGAGATGCTCACTCCCGAGCAGATCAGAAGGATGAAAGAGATGAAGATCATCGCCTCGATGCAACCAAACTTCGTCGGCCAGTGGGGACTCCCGGGAAGGATGTACGACCACCGGTTGGGTAGAAAGCGCACGATGCTGATGAACCCGTTCGCCTCTGTAGTTACGGAGGACGTCAGGCTGGTGTTTGGCTCGGACTGTATGCCATTCAACCCGTTGTACGGGATCCATTGGGCGGTGAACGCCCCTTACTTGCTGCAGCGGATATCGCCGGAACAGGCGCTCAAGGCCTATACAATAGGTGGGGCTTACGCCTCATTCGAAGAGGGCAAGAAGGGAACGATCGAGATCGGAAAACTCGCAGATCTTGTCATCTTGGATGGAAACCCATTCACTGATCCTGGAGCGATCGAGGCCATGTCAGTTGAGATGACCATCTTCGACGGCGTGGTCGTGTATGAGAAACCCTGAGGATAGCGGGTTACAGCTTGCTCTTTGAGCGCCAGCGTTTATGATACCGCTAGGGCATCAAGGGGCGATGACGAGCATGAACAGCAAAGCTGGAATCCGGCGTGAGGACATGTATGCGTGGGAGCGACGCACTCCGCTGATCCCGCAGGACGGGCACGATCTAGTCAAGGAGCACAGTCTTGAGATAGTCGCACAATCCTCTAACAAGAGGGTATTCACCGCTTCTGATTACGAACGCGCGGGGATCAAGGTAGTGGAAGACCTCGCCTCCTGTCCCGTCATCTTCGGGATCAAAGAGATCCCGATTCCGGCTCTCGAACCGGAGAAGACATATATATTCTTCTCGCACACGATCAAGGGTCAACCGTACAACATGCCACTGCTGCAGAAGATCCTCGACCTCTCTTGCACGCTGATCGACTACGAGAAGATCACCGACGAGAACGGTCGCCGGCTGATCTTCTTCGGAAACTTCGCTGGCCTAGCGGGGATGATCGATACACTGTGGACCCTCGGTCGACGGCTGGAAGCGCAAGGGATTGATAACCCGTTCACACAGGTGAAGCGCGCATTCGACTACCCCAACTTGGAGATGGCGAAGGATGAGCTCAAGAAGATCGGTGAGCGGATCGCCGCGGATGGCCTCCCCGAGCAGATCAGGCCACTCGTTGTTGGGTTTGCCGGTTACGGGAACGTCTCCCGCGGCGCGCAGGAAATCCTCGGCCTTCTCCCGATAGAGGAGATTTTCCCGAGAGATCTACCTACGCTTCAAGCATCGCATCCGAGAGCGAACAAGGTGATCTTCAAGGTCGTGTTCAAGGAACAGGACATGGTCGAGCCACTTGACAGCGCACAGCCGTTTGACCTGCAGGAGTACTACGCCCACCCGGAGATATTCCGCGGTGTCTTCGACCGCCACCTGCCCTACCTCGACGTGCTGATGAACTGCATCTACTGGGAACCCAGATACCCGCGTCTCCTCTCCAAGGAACAGACACGCGAGATGTACAAGAGCGAGCAGCCGCGCCTGAACAGGCATTGCCTGAAAGTGATCGGGGATATCACCTGTGACATCGCGGGAGCGATCGAGTGCACGGTGAAGGCGACCGAGCCGGACAATCCCGTCTTCGTCTACGATCCGGTAACGGATCGCGCGATCGATGGGGTAGAGGGGAACGGGCCGGTGATCATGTCGGTGGAGATCCTGCCGACCGAGCTTCCGCGCGAGTCGTCCACCTACTTCAGCGGTGTGTTAAAGAAGTACGTACCGGCGATCGCCTCCGCTAACTACGAAGATAGCTTCGCTAATCTCGAGCTTCCCACCGAGATCAAACGAGCGGTGATTGCTTACCACGGCGAGTTGACACCCAATTATCGCTACATCAAGCAATACCTATGAAACATGAGTGGGCATATCGCCCACAAAGGAGTGCAAAGTGAAGAAAGTACTCGTCCTCGGCGCGGGCCTCGTCTCCGGGCCGTTGGTGCATTATCTCCTGCGACAACGTGGGTTTGAGGTCACTGTTGCCAGCCGGACGGTGGAGAAGGCGCAGCTACTCGTCGGTAACGCCACAAACGGGGTCGCTAAACGCATCGATGTAATCGACAAGGCGTTGCTTGAGAATCTGATCTCACAGGCTGACCTTTCAATCAGCCTCCTCCCCTACATCTACCACCCGCTGGTGGCGAAGCTGTGCGTAAAGCACAAGAAGCAGATGGTCACCGCATCGTACGTCAAGGACGAGATGCGCGCCCTCGATGAACAGGCGAAGAAAGCCGGCGTGATCCTGCTAAACGAGATTGGTGTCGATCCGGGGACCGATCACATGTCCGCAATGAAGGTCATCGACCACATCCGAGACAACGGTGGCGAGCTCGTCAGCTTCTCATCGTATTGCGGTGGACTGCCTGCACCGGATGCAAACGACAATCCCTTCGGCTACAAATTCTCCTGGAGCCCGCGTGGGGTGGTCCTCGCCGGTAAGAACCCGGCTCGCTACCTGAAGGACGGCAAAGTCGTCGACATCCCGGAAGAGGAGCTGTTCGCCAACCACTGGCCGGTGGAGATCGCGGGGCTCGGCACCTTCGAAGGGTACCCGAACCGCGACAGCCTTCCCTATATCGACACGTACGGAGTGCACGGCGTGAAGAACATGTTCCGTGGAACGCTGCGCTACCCCGGATGGTGCGAGACGCTGAAGAAGATTGCCGAGCTCGGCCTGCTCG
>Ga0307380_10008394_pt1 | contig 13248 bp, 9 predicted proteins | sample UN3MG_FD_202239 | JGI IMG/M metagenome (GOLD analysis project Ga0307380, IMG submission 202239) | Soil microbial communities from Risofladan, Vaasa, Finland - UN-3 | ecosystem: Environmental > Terrestrial > Soil > Coastal area > Acid sulfate soil | place: Finland: Risofladan, Vaasa | collected... | reverse complement strand
GCGCTCGGGCCCCATGGTACGTGCGCTGGGGTTCCAGGGGATGTGCTACAGGGTCATAGGCCACCTGCGCGCACGCCAGGTACTGGGCGAAACGCCCTTTTTGGACGAGGTCACTCGCGCAAGCCCCGGGTACGAAAGCACTTGGAGGTTTCGGCCGGACCAAGAAAAACCGTCCAACAATTGGCTTCGACGCAACGCGTTGCGAGGCATGGACTTAGGGCTCTTGATGGGCGGCATTGTTGGACACTTGGACGGGCTGTTTTGGGGGCTTCCGAGCGTGCCGGTTCTCGCCTAACGTGTTCGAGCATACCATGTTAGCGCCGAGCCGCAAGACGATTTTCGGCCGTTGCGTGTTGCTTCCAACTTCTCCCGGCCCGGGCGGGCTGAGCGACTCGATTCGGCGTGGAGCGCCGAGTCGACCACCCCTACCTCTGGGCGAGGCCACGCAGCAAAGCGTGGCAGGGCTCCCGCGCAGCGAGCCGGCGAGCCGAGCGACCCCGCCGCTGGGCGAGGTCAATGCATCAAGGATCAGCCCGACTAGGTACCGCTCCCTTAGGAATCAGCTCCCCTCGACGTCGAAGACCCGATCGAACCGCCGCCGGGTCTCACGGGTGTAGCGCTCGAAATCGGCCAGAAGCGCGTCGGTCGACGGGCAGCGAAGCAGGTGGGCGAGCTTGGCAAGCTCGGTGGGGTCTTCGGGGAGCTTGTCGCGGGCGGTGAGGCTCACCAAACGGAGCCGGCCTTCGAGCGTGCGCAGGAAGCGGTAGCTCGTGGCAAACAGCTTGAAGTCCTCCGTCGCCAGGTGACCGGCTTCATGGAGCGCTTCGAGGGCATCGAGCGTGTTGGGGATGCGGACCTCGGGCGTCTTGCGGCCGTGCTTGAGCTGGAGCATCTGGACGAGGAACTCGACGTCGACGATGCCCCCGGCGCCACGCTTCAGGTTCTCGCCCGTGGCGGTCTCTTCCAGGCGATGGCGCATGTGGCGAATCTCGTCGGCGTGGGTTGGGCGCCAGGGATGCTCGAAGGCGGCGCGGGCGACGACCGCACGGGTTGCCTCGGCAATCCGCGGCGAGCCGACGACCACCCGGGCCTTGCACAACGCCTGGCGCTCCCAGAGCCGGCCGTCGCCGGAGCGGAAGTAGTGGGCAAACGGGTCCAGGGACGTGGCCAGGGCGCCGCTCTTGCCGGTGGGGCGAAGCCGGGCGTCGATCTCGTACAGGCGTCCGTAGGCGCTTAACCGGCTGGTCGTCTTGATGACCCGCTGGGCAAGCTGGCTGTAGAAGTGCTGGTTGCTGGTGCCCGTGCCGCGATCGGGGCGTTCCGGGTGGACGGTGTCTCCGTCGGCTTCGTAGAGGAAGACGAGGTCCAGGTCGCTGTGGTAGTTCATCTCCCGTCCGCCGAACTTGCCCATCGCCAGGATGGCCGGCTCGGCCGGCTCGCCCGCCCGAGGCCCTTCGCCCACCGTGGGCTCGCCGAATCGCGCGGCCAGGCGCTGGTGCTCGCGGGCAACGATCTGCGTGAGGCAGGTTTGGGCGACGTCGGATAGGGCCCCGGTGGTCGCCAGCACGTCCTCCTTGCCCAGCAGGTCGCGGACCCCCACGCGAAGCTGCTGGTCGTTCTTGAAGCTGTGCAGGATCGGGTCCAGGTCTTCGGCCCCCCGGCAGAGGTCGGCGAGCGCCTGCTGGAGTGAATCATGGGTGGGGAGCCTGTCGAGCACCAGGCTGTCCATCAGCCCGTCGATCATGCCCGGGTTGCTCGTGAGGATTCCGGAGAGAAACGGGCTGTAGGCGCAGAGCTCGACGTAGAGCTTGAGCGAGGGCGGGTTGAAGCTGAACAGCTCCCAGAGGACGCCCTTGCCGCCGAGCGAATCGCTGACCTGGTTCAGGTTCACCAGCGTCGAGTCGGGATCGGGCGTGGCGGCGATCGCCCGGATCAGGTCCGGCGCGATGGCGGCCAGGAAGTGGCGGCAGCGAGGCGTCGACAGGAAGCGGATCTTCTCCTCGCCCAGCGCCATCAGGTTGCGGTAGGCCGACCGGACGTCGCGAAACGGGTATTTGCCCAGGACTTCGGCGATTCGCTCGTCGGGCGGACTGGGGTCGAAGACCAGGTCGACCTCGGCCCTCGCGACCACGTCGTCGCTGAACGCCTCGTGCAACAGGAAGTCGAGGATACGGCGGTTCTCCGCGGTTCTCCGCTGGTAGTCCCGTTGGAACTTGGCCAGCGCGGGCTTCCCGGGCGAGTTGACGTATCCCATGCGCAGGGCGAGCTTGCGGAGCTCGTCGGGCGCATCGGGCAAGAGATGGGTCTGGAGATCGAACATGATCTGGAGCCGGTGCTCGATCTTCCGCAGGAAGCTGTAGTTCGCCTCCAAGAGCGTCCGCTCCTGGTTGGTGAGGCAGCCGAGGTCGGCCAGCCGGGCGATGGCTTCCAGGGTGTTGCCGGTTCGCAGCGCCGGCAGGAGGGCGCCGTTGAGGAGCTGGAGGAACTGGATCACGAACTCCACGTCGCGGATGCCGCCGTGCCCGGTCTTGACTTCGCGGGCGTCGGCGCCTTCCCGCTCGGTCCGCTGCTCGATGCGGCGCTTGAGGGCCTTGATCTCGCTGATATCCGCCCGGCTCAAGTACCGCCGATAGACCCACGGGCTCAGTTGCCGGAGAAACTCAGCGCCCAGCTCCAGATCGCCGGCGACGGGCCGGGCCTTGAGGTACACCTGGCGCTCCCAGGTGCGGCCGCGGACGTCGTAGTAGTGCTGGGCACCGGCGACGGTGCGGACGATCGGGCCTTGATCGCCCTCCGGGCGCAAACGTAAATCGACGCGATAGACCGCGCCCAGTTCGGTCGTTTCGGTCAGCAGCCGGACGAGTTCGCGGGCGAGCCGGTCGAAGAACTCGGCGTTGGTGATGGGACGCCGGCCGTCGGTCTGGCCGTCGACGTCGTAGAGGAGGATCAAGTCGATGTCGCTCGAGTAGTTCAGCTCCAGTCCGCCCAGCTTCCCCATGCCGAGCACGACGAACCGGGCGGGCCGGCCCCCCGGACCGAGCGGGAGGCCCCGCCGTGCGCCCACGCTTCGCCAGGCCGCCCCCAGCGCCGCCTCCACGATCGCGTCGGCCAGATAGGAGATTTGCAGGGTCACGGTCCGCAGGCTCTGCTGGCGCACGATGTCGCCGTACGAGATCCGCAGCATCTCCCGACGCTTGAACCGCCGCAACGACCGGAGCACGGCCTGATCGTCCTCCAGCACGGCCAATTCGCCGGCGAGATCGTCGACGAGGGCCTGGCGGGCAAACGGCTGCCCCTCGGTCAAGCGCAATAGGTCCAGGCTCTGCGGATCGGCCACCAACAGGTCGCTCAAGTGCTGGCTGGTGGAGAGGATTTGCAGGAGCGTGGGCAGGGTGCCCGGATCGCGCTGGAAGAACGTCCCCACCGAGAGCCGGCTCCGCGAGGCCGCCAGGAAGCGGTCGAGGTTGTTCAGGGCCATGTCGGGATCGGGCAGGCGGGCCAAATGCTCGCCGAGCTGGTCGCAGATCACCGACACAAGATCGAGCGTCAGCCCGCCCGTGGCCATCCGCACCAGGTTGGCGTGGGCCCGCTTCGTGTCGACCAGCCCCAACGACTCGAGCCAGCCGTCGGCCGCCGCGGGGTCGTCCAGGTATTGACGGAGTCGAACGATCTCCACTATCTACTCCCGACCGGCCACCGCCGACGATACGACTATGCGTATCGCCGCCGACTGCCGACTCGCTTCGCCGTCCGCCCAAACAGAGTGACCGCGGTGGCCTCGTGAATCTCGATCGGCACGATCTTGCCGACCAGGTCGCTGTCTCCCTCGAAGACCACAATCCGATCGCACACCGTCCTTCCGGTGAGTTGCACGCCGAGACCGTGCTCGGCCTGCTTGCGCCCGGCCTTGCTGGGGCCTTCCACGAGAATCTCCACGGTGCGGCCCACGAGCGCCCGGTTGTCTTCCTCGCTGATCGCGTTTTGGATGGCCAAGAGGTCGTTGTTGCGGCGCCGCTTCACCTCGTCGGGCACGTCGTCCTCGTACAGCTCGGCGGCCTTGGTCCCGGGTCGCGGGCTGTACTTGAAGATGAAGCTGTTCTTGAACCGGGCGTCGCGCACCAGCTCGACGGTCTGCCGGTAGTCGTCCTCGGTCTCGCCGGGAAAACCGACGACGAAGTCGCTGGTGACCGCCGCCTGGGGGATCGTCTCCCGGATTTGCGCGAGCATCTCGCGGTACGCTTCGGCCGTGTACCCCCGCTTCATCCGCTCCAGGATTTCGTTGGAGCCGCTTTGGGCCGGCACGTGCAAGTAGGGCGACACTTTGGCCAGGTCGCGAACGGCCTGGAGCAGCTCCGGGGTCATGTGCCGGGGGTGGTTGGTCACGAATCGCAGGCGCCGAAGGCCCTCGACGTCGTGAAGCCGGTAGAGCAGGTCGGCCAGCCGGACCGGGCGACCGCCGGCCGTGCCCCGGAAGCTGTTGACGGTCTGCCCCAGCAGGGTCACCTCCAGACAACCCTGATCGGCCAACCGGCGGACCTCCGCTTCGATCTCCTCCACGGGCCGGCTCTGCTCGGGACCGCGCACGCTGGGCACGATGCAGTACGTGCAGAACCGGTCGCAGCCGAACATGATCCGGACCATGGCCTGGTGCCGGCCGGGTCGGGCATCGACCATCCGCAACGGGTCGTAGCGGGCGAAACTCTCTCGGACCGCCGTGCGGCTCCCCGTCTTGCGGTCCAGGCTGACCTCGATCCGAGGGCCCCCGCCGGCGGCGATCTCGGCCAACAGCGCCGGCAACTGCCCCAATTGCCCGGGCCCGATCACGAGATCCACGTGCGGGGCCCGACGGAGGATCAGCTCTCGGTCCTTCTGGGCCATGCAGCCGAGCACTCCGATGATCCTGTCCGGGCGGTGCTTCTTGGCGTGCTTCAACCGTCCCAGGGCACTGTAGATCTTGTCTTCGGCGTGCTGGCGGACACTGCACGTGTTGAAGAGAATCACGTCCGCCTTGCGGGGGGTATCGACCAGCTCATATCCGGCCGACAGGAGACCGGCCACCACGAGCTCACTGTCGAGCACGTTCATCTGGCAGCCAACCGTCTCGAGGTAAAGCCGTCTGGCCATGGAGAGCACCACATCGGATCACGCGGCCCTGTCTCGTCGTCCTTTTTCTTGCATGCTCGGCTTCTTGCGCCTCTTGCTCTTCTTGAAGTGCTGGCGAAGCTCGTCGAGCAGTTGGTCCCGCCGCCGGGTCATCAGCCGGACCAAGGCGGTTACGGCCACGTAGCCCGCAACGACCAAAAGCACGATATCCCAACGATTCATGTTTCCCATCCTTGCATGACCTGACAAGGCGTCCGGGCCAGAAGTTCCCCATTTTAACGCGGACTCTATCCGCGCCGCGAGGTCAATTCCGGGGCGATCTGGCATCTGCTCTGCCCGTGGGCAAGATCAACACAAGCCCGAAGCGCAAGCGAGGGACGCAACGTGATGCCTCGCTTGCGCTTCGGGTTGGTGTGCCGTTGGCCTCAGGCGGACAAGCCAGTCCACCGGCGGACGTCGCGGGCTCGATGATTCGGGAGCCCTTGCAGGAAATCGCCAAGTAGGGGGGGTGTATCGGCACTTCGAGGGGATTATAAGGGATAGGGCCCGTCTCGACGCACCACGAGTTCCGAAGGAGGTCAAGATGAACGCTTGCCGAAGTCTCGTTGCGATTCTGGTACCCGGCTTGCTCGCGGCACTGCTGAGCACTCCCGCGCTGGCTGCCGAGAAGAAGGGGACCAAGTTCGCCCGGTTCGAGGTGGACGGTGTCGTAGCCTATGGGATTGTGGAGGGAGACCGGGTGCGGCAGATCGACGGCGACCTGTTCGGCCGTTGGAAGCCCACGGACAAGACCCATGCCCTGGCGGACGTCAAGCTGCTCGTCCCCACCGTGCCCACCAAGGTCTTGGCCTGTGCGGGCAACTACAAGAGCCACCTCGGCGACGCCGCGGCGCATCCGTACCCCGAGATGTTCTTCAAGGTCCCGTCCTGCCTGATCGCTTGCTGCCAGCCGGTTGTGATCCCCAAGGACGCGACCAACGTGCATTATGAGGCCGAGTTGGTGATCGTCATTGGCCGGCGCGCCAAGAACGTGCCCGTCGACCGGGCGCTCGACCACGTGTTGGGCGTCACCTGCGGCAACGACATCAGCGCCCGCGATTGGCAGAAGAACGACGTCCAGTGGTGGCGGGCGAAGGGGTCCGACACGTTTGGCCCGTGCGGGCCCTGGATCGTCTCGGGAGTTGATTACGACGATCTGCTCCTGGAGTTGCGTCAGAACGGCGAGGTCCGGCAGAAGGAGCGAACCAGCAACATGGAGCACGGCGTCGCCGCGGTCGTCAGTTGGGCCAGCCGGCACGTGACCCTCGAGCCGGGCGACCTGATTTTCACGGGCACGGCGGGCAAGACTTCGGCGATCGAGCCGGGCGACGTGCTGGAGGTCGAGCTGGAGGGCGTCGGGATTCTGAAGAACCCGGTTCAAGCCGCCGAGTGACCCGTCGGCGAAGCCGGGTTGCAGGCCACTCGCGGTGATGACGACGGTCCACGCGTGACGCCGCGGAGTTGCCTCGCGAGATCCGATCTGATAAAACCCAGCTCATACCGAGCCCCGCACTGCTTGCGCGCGAAGGGCGCCCCACGGCAGCCCGGCTTCTTGGGAGAGAATCGAGGGCATCCGCGCATGGGCCATGCAGGAGTCAATAGGATCAGCGTACACGCCACTTGAGCTCTTGGTGAAGAAGGAGTACTGGCAAGATGAAGCGATCGAGGAACGGGACGTTCGCGTTGGTGTCGGTTTGTGTTTTGCTGATGGCGGCTCCCGCCTTGGCGGACGTGAGGCTGCCCAAGATCATCGGCGACCACATGGTGTTGCAGCAGGGGACATCGGCGCCGATCTGGGGCTGGGCCGATCCCGGCGAGAAGGTCACGGTCTCCTTGGGCCCGTGCAAAGCGACCGCAACCGCGTGCGAGCGCGGGAAGTGGAAGGTCAAGCTCGACGCGATGGAAGCGGGCGGACCGCACCGAATCACCATCCAGGGGAATAACACTATAACGCTCGAGGACGTCCTGGTTGGCGAGGTCTGGGCCGCCTCCGGGCAGTCGAACATGCAGTTCTCGGTCGGTGCATCGAACAACGCGCAGGAAGAGATCGCCGCGGCCGACTACCCGAAGATGCGGCTCTTCACCGTCGCCCGAAAGACGGCCGATACGCCGATGGACGACTGCGAGGGCTCCTGGGTCGCGTGCACGCCGGAAACGGTCCCCGGCTTCTCGGCGGTCGCGTACTTCTTCGGCCGCTATCTGCACAAGGAGCTCGATCTGCCGGTCGGGCTGATCAACACGTCGTGGGGCGGGACGCCGGCCGAGGCGTGGACGAGCCTGGACGCCCAACAAGACGTGCCCGAGCTTGCCCCCACGGTCGCCCGATGGAACCAGCAGATCGCCCAGTACGATCCGGAGGCGGCCCGTCAAGGGTACGAGAAAGCGATGGAAGCGTGGAAGCAGGCCGCCGAGAAGGCCAAGGCGGAGGGCAAGCCCGCGCCGCCGCAGCCGCGAGCCCCCGTCAATCCGGCGGATTCCCCGCACCGTCCGGCCAGCCTCTACAATGGGATGATCGCCCCGGTGATCCCGTTTGCCGTCCGCGGGGCGATCTGGTACCAGGGCGAGTCGAACGCCAGCCGCGCCGAGCAGTACCGGACTCTCTTCCCCGCGATGATCAACAACTGGCGCGACAAGTGGGGCCAGGGCGACTTCGCCTTCCTCTTCGTGCAGTTGGCGCCGTACCGCTATGGGGGTCTGGACCCCCGTTGCCTGGCCGAAGTGTGGGAAGCGCAGGTGCGAACCCTCGATCTGCCCAACACCGGGATGGCCGTCACCACCGACGTCGCCGACATTAAGGACATCCACCCGAAAAACAAACAGGACGTGGGCTGCCGCCTCGCCCTGTGGGCCCTGGCCAAGACGCACGGGAAGGACCTCGTCTACAGCGGGCCGCTCTATGAGTCGATGTCCGCCGAGGGCGACAAGATCCGCATCCGGTTCAAGCACGTCGGCGGCGGACTGGTGGCCAAGGACGGGCCGCTCTCGCACTTCACCATCGCCGGCAAGGACGGCGAGTTCGTGCCGGCCGCGGCCACGATCGACGGCCAGACCATCGTCGTCCAAAGCGACCAGGTGAAGGAGCCGGCGGCCGTCCGCTTCGGCTGGACCGACACGGCCGAGCCCAACCTGTTCAACCAGGAAGGCCTGCCCGCCTCCCCCTTCCGGACCGACGACTTCGAGCTGGTCACGGCGGGGGCCAGGTGAAAGACGATTTGGGGCCGGGGCTGCGGAGCCGTGGCACCGGGCAGAGAACGTGAGCAACCCAAAAGCCGGCGATCGGCCCCTCGAGCCGGACCGGTCGCCGTGCCGACGGGGCTCGATTTCCTTCTCAACGTCGCCGAGCGATCGTTTTGTGCCGCCAAGGCCCTCCGCCTACCGTAAGTCAACCGGCTGCCGTCGGCCTATAATGGAAGAGTCCCGCTCACCTCCCCATTTCGGGCGTGAGCAGCAGGCACGAGGGGGGATCTCCAACATGAAATGGTCGTGGAAGCTGGGCCAGGTGGCCGGGATCGGGATCTTCGTCCACTGGACGTTTGTCCTGCTTATCGCCTGGCTCGTCTACCTTTTCATGTCGCAGGGAAGTGATCTTCGAGGGGTCCTCGACGGCGTCGCGTTCGTGCTGGCGATTTTCGGGTGCATCGTGCTGCACGAGCTGGGGCACGCCCTGATGGCCCGGCGATTCGGCATCCAGACCCGCGACATCACGCTCCTGCCCATCGGCGGCGTCGCCCGGCTGGAACGGATGCCGGAGAATCCCACGCAGGAGCTCTGGGTGGCGCTGGCCGGCCCGGCGGTCAACGTGCTGATCGCCATCGTGCTGTTCGGGGTGGTCGTCGTCTCGCTGGGGATCGCCGTCTTCTCCAATATCGAGGTGCTGATGAAGTCGCTCCTGGTGAGCGGCAACTTCCTGCTCGCCGTGCTGGTCGCCAACGTCTTCCTGGTGATCTTCAACCTCGTACCCGCGTTCCCCATGGACGGCGGGCGCGTGCTCAGGGCCTTGCTCGCCACGAAGCTCGACTACGTCCGGGCCACCCAGATCGCCGCCAGCATCGGCCAAACCTTGGCGATCCTTTTCGGGATTCTCGGGTTTTTCGGGGTTCCGGGCTTGTTCGGCGCGAATCCTCTGTGGCTCTTCATCGCCCTGTTCGTCTACCTGGGGGCCGACGCGGAAGCCCACATGGTTCGCGTTCGTTCGGTGATGCGGGGCGTGCCGACCCTCGCGGCCATGGTCACCCGCTTCCGCACGGTCTCGCCGCAGGAGCCCCTCTCGTCGGCGATCCAGGAGCTGCTGGCCGGGCATCAGCAGGACTTCCCCGTGATGGAAGACGACCGGATCGTGGGCATGCTCACCCGGCGCGATCTGCTGGCCGCCGTGGCCGAAGGGAAGCACGACCTGCCGATCGCCGAAGTGATGCGCCGCGATTTCCGCGTGGTCGACGAGGCCGAGATGCTCGACAGCACCTTCCAGCGGATGCGCGAGGGCGCATGTTCCACGCTGCCCGTGTTGCGTGAGGGGAGGCTGGTGGGCATCGTTACGCTGGAGAACGTCGGGGAGTGGATGATGATCCAGTCGGCGCTCCGCAAGGGCGGAGCCCGGGGCGACGTGGACGACATCTACGGCGTCGAATCGACCGGCGCCGGCGCGCCGCCTCGTCTGCGGCCCCGCCAACCCCCCGATCCAACGCCGCCCCAAGAGCCGCGACCCTAAGCCATGCCGAAGACGATCGACGGCGTCGTGTGCGGCTCCTGCGTGGCCGATATCCTCGTCCGGCCCGTCCGGCTCGACGTGGCATGGGGCGAAGGCACGCTCACCCAGGTCGACCCCATCGAGCCGGCCACCGGCGGGATCGTGTGCAACTCGGGCATCGCCATGGCGCGGCTGGGCTTGAACGTGGCGGCCCTCGGCTGCGTCGGCAACGACCATTGGGCCTCGATGATTCGCGGGCGCCTGACCGACGAGGGAATCGACGCTCGCCGCCTCGTCACCCATCCGACCGCCGCCACCACGACGGCCGTGGTCCTGATCGACTCCGACGGCCAGCGAAGCTTCGCCTTCTGCCCGGGGGCCACCGAGCAGTTATCCTCCGCCCTGTTTCTGGAGAACCTCGATCTGTTCGCCCAGAGCCGCATGGCCCTGATCGGATACTACTCGCTGCTGCCAAACCTGGAGCACGACTTGCCCGAAGTGCTCGCGGCGATCCGCGAGCGCGGCTGCCGCACGGCCTTGGACTCCGCCGGCAACGGCGGCCGCATGGAGCCCCTGGACCGAATCCTCCCGCACTTGGACGTGTACGTGCCCAGCTACGCCGAAGCCGCCCATCAGACGGGCGAGAGCGAGCCGCGGGCAATCCTCGAAGCGTATCGCCGGTCCGGTGCGCGTGGCTTGCTGGGCGTGAAGCTCGGGTCGCAGGGAGCCGTGTTGAGTCCCGCGGCGGGCGAGTACGTCAGGATCGATCCCGTGCCGCCGCCGGGGCCCGTCGTCGACACCACCGGCGCCGGCGACTGCTTCTACGCCGGCCTGCTCGTGGGGCTTCTGAAAGGCATGAGCATCCGGGATGCAGGCCGCCTCGCCGCCGCCTGCGCCGCCCTCTCGATCACGGGCAAAGGCGCCACGACCGCCGCGGGCGACTACGCCGCAACCGCCCGACTGGCGGGGCTCGCCGAGTAACCGACCGCCGATTCCGCCGCGGCCTGCCGTTGCGCTTTGGCAGCCCCTCCCCATTTGCGCACCGACTTCTTACCGACACCCGACGGCACCCCTACACGTTTCCGATGCCCGCCGCTTCAGGGGTTCACAAGAGTCTGCACCACGCGGCAACCGACCACCCGATCTGAGGGAAACGTGAAGGTGACGGTTTTCAACCTGTATTGATATTGTCACAATGACATGAGGGAAGCGTTCGGTTGCCCGAGCGCCACGGTTCCGCTCGGTCGGAAGGACTGCGTCGCGAGGGAGCGGCACATGGAGCACCTGGCATTCCTGGACCGAGTGAAGAGACTCGTCGTCGTGGCGATGTTCTCGGATGACGACCTGATGGAGAGGCTCGTACTGAAGGGAGGAAACCTGCTCGACTTGGTCTATCAGGTCTCGGCACGGGCTTCCCTTGACGTGGACTTCTCGGTCGACGGTGATATCGAGGACGCCGGGGAACTGAAAGACAAAATCGTCCGGGTGCTGACCGCGACCTTTGCGGCGGAAGGATTCCAGGTCTTCGACGTGAAGGTCAAGGCGGTCCCGCCCAAGATCACGGACGACGTGAAGGACTTCTGGGGCGGGTACAAGGCAGAGTTCAAGATCATTGAGAGCGAGAAGTATGAGCGGTTCAGGCATGACGAGGACGCACTCAGACGCGACGCGGCCAAGATCGGGGGGAGAGAATCAACGCGGTTCACGATCGACATCAGCCGGCATGAGTATTGTGAGCACAAGCGGCGGTTTGACTTCGAAGGCTACACCATCTACGGGCAGTCGCCGGAGATGTTTGCGTGCGAGAAGCTCCGAGCGATCTGCCAGCAGATGGAAGAGTACACGACGCAACTGAAGAAGCACTCGGCCACGCGCGCAAGGGACTTCTTGGATTTCTACGTCATCTCCGAGGAGTTCGGGCTTGATTACGAGGATCGGAGTCTGTGGGAGATCTGTGCCAAAACGTTCGCTGCCAAACGAGTCCCGCTGAGGCTCTTGGGCAACGTCAGGAACGTCCGGCACCAGCACGAAGACGATTTCTTGTCGGTTCGCGATACCGTGAAGCCGGAGTTTGCGCTACGAGATTTCGAGTTCTACTTCGACTATATGGTTCACAAGTGCCAACTACTGGAACCCCTTGGGAACGTATAGCCGCCATCGTTTGTTGTAATCCGCCTCCCTCATCTGATAGGTCAGGTAGAAGTCGAACTCCATGGGGAATTCTCGCAGAAGCTCAACTTGAGATGCGCTATACGTGCCTGCCCGCTCAAGGTAGAATCCGATCGACTGATGGTAAGGGTAGGTGAATCGCAGCTTGCGCAGGTAGGCCGCGGTCCTGTTCACCGACAGTCGACCAGCGGCAGCCCTGAACGCCTCCGCAACCTGCGCAACGCCCCCTGCGTAAACGGGGCGAACCGTTGCGTCTATCAGCGTCCTCTCGATGTTGGTTACGCGCAACGGCGATCCTTCGTCATCCGGGCTGAACTGCACTACCCCCAGTTCTCCGGTGTTGCGGCCGTTTAGTTTGACCACCCTCTGTCCGCGGAACTCGATTTCGTTTGACGAGACGCGGCACTTGCCACGGAACGCCCGGTCGATGCCTTCCTGCGTGAGTTGTGCAGTTCCACCCGATCCGGGTTGCTCGACGTTGAGGTAGACTGTTTTCGGAATCTGCGTGGTCAGCCCGTGGATGTGGATCGCCGTGTAGTGGCAGAAGTAGGCGCGCCGGTCAACCGATTGGAGTATTTCGAGCGACGGGACTTCGCCATAGGTGAACCGCTGAACCTCCCGGTGTGGAAACGGCAGCGCGATCCTGCTCAGCAGGCCGTGTGCGGTGAGTGCTGCTACCACGTCCCGGATGTTCCGCGACTTGACTATCCAGTAGCCAGGCCTTTCCTGGTCAGCCAGCCACTCGTCGCGGTTTTCCCTGACGATTTCGCGTAGCTCCACGGGGGAGAAGACGCGTTTACCGAGCTGGTCGAGCGTCTCCGAGACCAACTCCGGGCGAATGGCTAGCACTGGCTCACCCATACTATTCCCAATCGCTACTGTGTGTTGGGGCCACCCTGACTCAGTATATATACTACGCTCTCTTCATAAAGGTCAGGTCTTCAGATCGTGCAAGATGTTGGCTCACAACGGGTTACGAATTGACGAGACAGAGCTGCCAGGAGGAAGCCATCGTAGTATATATACTACGATGGCTTCGGCGATAGCTCAAGTTCACACGAGCGCTCGCGGCCACAAATTGTGTGAAGTGTATATACAACGCGGAGGTTGCGACAAAGCAATAAGACCGTACTCGACGTAAGTCGTTACTGGAAAACGAGTTGCGGTCCGGTTGCTCCTGCCGGGGACGAGGGAAGGACCAGTATATATAAAACGCCAACCCACCTCCCCCGCCCACAACAAGCGGTCAA
>Ga0307380_10008392_pt1 | contig 13250 bp, 12 predicted proteins | sample UN3MG_FD_202239 | JGI IMG/M metagenome (GOLD analysis project Ga0307380, IMG submission 202239) | Soil microbial communities from Risofladan, Vaasa, Finland - UN-3 | ecosystem: Environmental > Terrestrial > Soil > Coastal area > Acid sulfate soil | place: Finland: Risofladan, Vaasa | collected... | reverse complement strand
AGCTTTACAGGATTATGCAATGTTAGCGGTTCAGCATATTCAGGCTAAAAAATGATTTTCTATCTTGGGCCTTTGGGGGCCTGGGGTGAGGATTAATCTTAAGGGAGGTTATCATGGACACAAAAAATAATGGCAGGCTAAAGGTAAGCCGGAAAATCATTGACTTGATAAAAGGCTTACGAACATTAAGCGACCTGGACGATTGCTACTGGTTACTAAAACACCTCAGTATTTTAGCCAGGTTGATTGATGATATCGCCTCAGATGATGTTGAATATGATATGCCTAACGTGAGTATTGCTGACCTTACTTTCTACCAACAAGAGATCATTGGAAAGGTTGAAGATGTACTTAAGGCTCAAGATGATACCATAGCGGAGCTAAAGAGCATTATTTATAAAGCGGAAAAAGCGGCAGGGATTCCCTTCATGGACAAAAGGCTTGAAGTGAATGAAAGAAAACTCACAGCGTTGACAAGTCTGAAAAATGTTTTTAATTCTGATTTTGGAGTCTCAGTATCGAATTATGAGGGGCTTAAAGCATGGGCTTTGACCTACAATTTTGATTTTGAAACAGTAAAAAAATTGATTGGGGCAGAAGAAATCTCTGAATGATTCTTTACCCTGGGCCTTTCGAGAGGCTCAGAGGTAAGGGATTGTTTTTTATCAGACATACACAAAAAAAGATTTTAATAATTTCAGCTACTTGGATTATGTCATTTAAAGCATATCATTTTTTTATTGACAAACTTGTTTGACTTGTTTATCATATAATTAAACATCAAACAAGGGGGGCTTATATGAAAAAAGAAACAGTAAAACCGATAACCATTAGAGACATTCCAGTTAAACTGTGGAATGAAGTCAGGGCTAAGGCAGCGCTGGAAGGCAAGAGCGCAAGACAGGTTGTTATCGAGCTTTTTCAGAAATATACAAAAAAGAAAGGGGGAATTTAATTATGGCAAAGATAAGAAAAAGAGGCAACTCTTATCAGATTGACTACTTTGACCCTAATGGAAAGAGGGTTAGAAAATCTTTTAGTAAGAAAAAAGATGCGGAGGCCGAACTTGGCAAGCGTGTTTCTCTTATAGCAGAAAAGCGCTATCTGGACGTTAAGAAGGATTACACAACCACATTAAAGGAGCTATTGGTTAAATACAAGGAGAACTATAAAAGCCAATCCAGTTTCAAGACATGGAAAAGATTTTGCATTGTCAAATTCAAAGATTATTTTGGGGAGGATACCAGGCTTGATAATATCCGGTATGTGGACCTTGAGACCTATAGAAACCATTTAAAGCAAATGCCTAACCAGCACGGAAGGGTTAGGGCTACTGCCAGCGTCAACAGGGAAATGTCTTGCTTACATCACATCTTTATCAAAGCCATTGAATGGGAAATGATGGAGCGCAATCCTTTTGACAAGGGAAAATCCCTTTTGATGAAAGAGAATAATAAGCGGTTTCGATATCTCAATGAGGATGAGATAATAACCTTACTTGATAAGTGCATCCATGACTACACAAAAGATGTTATCGTGACCGTTCTTAATACAGGCATGAGAAGGCAAGAGGTTTTGAGTCTTAAATGGAATCAGGTTAGAAATGGTTTTATCTATTTATTTGCTCCCATGACCAAAACAGATGAGGATAGGCAGATCCCCATCAATGATGATCTTGCAGAGCTATTTCAAAGTATCAGAAAGAGGGTTCAATTACGATCAGAGTATGTCTTTTGTGATGCTAAAGGCAAGCCCTTTAATGACATAAAGACATCGTTTAAGGCGTCTCTAAGGCGCGCCGGGATAGAAGATTTTAGATTCCATGACCTGAGACACACCTTTGCAAGCCATTTCATAATGAGAGGGGGATCTCTAAAGGAATTACAAGAGATATTAGGTCATAAGAATATCACCATGACTATGAGATATGCTCATCTAAGTCAGGAACATAAAAAGAAAGCGGTCAATCTTCTAAACGGACTGACCGCCTCCGGGAACGATACCTGTCACAAAACTGTCACATCCCTCAATGTGGCGAAAACAGGTATCAGCTAAGTTATTGATTTTATTGGTAGGCCGTAGAGGAATCGAACCTCTAACCTACTGATTAAGAGTCAGTTGCTCTGCCAATTGAGCTAACGGCCCCCTAAATTTTTAAATGCGCCCGGCAGGATTCGAACCTGCGACCTACGGGTTCGAAGCCCGGCGCTCTATCCAACTGAGCTACGGGCGCGTATGCTTCTTTTATTCAATTACTGGATAATCATTAATGATCCATTAACAGGTCTATATTTTTCTGTCAATATTAAATTTTGTAAAAACCCTTGACATTATCCTGAAATTTCTTTAATAAACTAAGGCTCAGATTGTGTTGGTTGAGAAATAAAAAAAATCGACTATTGACATTATAGTAATTACCTATATAAGGCTTTAATGAGATGAAAACCTTTGTTGCCAAAGAGCATGAGATAGAAAAAAAGTGGTATCTAATAGATGCTAAGGAAAGGGTTCTGGGAAGGCTGGCCAGTGAAATAGCGAGTATTTTAAGAGGGAAAAATAAGCCTATTTTTACACCTCATATGGATGCTGGCGACTATGTCGTTGTTATTAATGCCGACAAGGTTATTTTAACAGGTGGTAAGATGGAAAAAAAGATGTATTATCACCACAGCGGCTATGTCGGTGGGCTAAAAAAGACCACGGCTAAAGAAATGCTTTTGAAGAAACCAGAGAACCTAATAAAATTTGCTGTAAAGGGAATGCTGCCTAAGAATAGTCTTGGCAGAAGGCAATTAACGAAACTAAAGATATATGCTGGCCAGGATTATCCTCATCAAGCACAACAACCGAAAAAATTGGAGATTTAAATGGCAGAAGAAAGGTATTATGCTACAGGTAAGAGAAAGACTGCGATAGCAAGGGTCTGGATGAAATTAGGTGAGGGTAATATCGTTATTAACAAGAGTCCAATAGATGACTATCTGGTCACCGATATAGCCAAGATGATTGTTTCCCAACCCCTCGAGCTGACAAATACCGTGGGCAGGTATGATATTACGATAAATGTTAAAGGAGGAGGAATTTCCGGTCAGGTTGGGGCCATAAAGCATGGCATAAGCCAGGTCCTTCTCAAGATAAGCCCTGAATTCAGGGAGCCGTTAAAGAAGGCAGGCTTTATTACCAGGGACTCCCGAATAAAGGAGCGCAAAAAATACGGACAGCGTTCCGCCAGAGCCCGATTTCAGTATTCAAAGAGATAATGAGTATATCCTCATAAGTATTTTAAAAAGGGAAGGTTGTTCACCTTCCCTTTTTTGTTTACAATCTCAGGAGCTATTGATTTAATGAAGATATGTGCTCCACAGCAATATTTTTTAAGAGCTGGGGAAATTCATCCAGGCAATTCCGATATAGGTAGGATAGATGTGGGTGGATTTTTTCATCATGGAAAATGGATTGTGGCAAACAATAAAGAGGAAAAAAACATAAAGCTTATTATTATTTACGACGGAACTGGCTATTTTGGATGGCAGCGGCAACCTGATCAGCCTACCATTCAGGGCACTATTGAGGAAAAAATAGAGACCATGGTCGGAAAACCTGTCTCTCTTATTGCCTCTGGGAGGACAGACACTGGTGTACACGCCCTTCATCAAGTAGCAAATTTCAGAGTTTTTTCCACCCTCACCCCTTCTGTCTTTTTAAAAGGTCTTAATTCTCTTCTTCCCGATGGCATTATCATTAAAGAAGCAGAATATGTCTCTTTTGATTTTCATGCCAGGTATGATGCCAAAAGCAAGGTTTACGAATACAGAATTTATAACGAAAAACTCCCATCTCCATTTCTAAGACATTATGCGTGGCATATATCGCGGTTACTTGACTTGCATGCTATAAAGGAATGTCTGGAGGTTGTGAAGGGAATCCATGATTTTTCTTCCTTTTATTCTGCTGGAGATGGGAAGATTAATCCAGTAAGAAACATGATTCAGGCAGAGCTTCACATCCAAGATAGCAATCTCTTGAGCTTTCATTTTGAGGCAAATGGTTTTTTAAGACATATGGTGAGAAATATCATGGGAACAATTGTTCAAGCAGGCCTAGGTGAAATCAATACCGCCCGTTTTATAGAGATATTGGCCTCGAAAGACCGGCAGAAAGCTGGGGTTATGGCCCCACCAGGCGGACTATATTTGAAGGATGTGAGGTATTAAGGGTTTAAAACTTGAAACCCTGGCCCAGACCTGGCATGCAAGGGTATATTTTCTAGCTATAAATTTCATAATTTTACGAATCAGGATTATTTTCCTGCGATGTCGCGCCCTTGGCCCAGACCTGATTTTTCAGCCTGAGATCCATGGACTCAGCTTCTGAAATATTACAGCGACAGTAACATATTCCAGGCAAGTCGTGCCAGGGCGGGCAGGGCGGGCTGGAAACTTGAGAAAAGTAACCGGTATACATAAGGTAGCAGGCAGCAAGAAGTATCAAATTACAAATGGTAGATGATTCCCCTAAATTAATTATTATAAGCGGACCAACCTGTTCAGGAAAAAGCGCTTTAGCTGTTGAGTTAGCTTCAATCTTGGGTGGTGAAATAATAAATGCTGATTCTATGCAAGTTTACCGGGGAATGGATATAGGTACAGCGAAACTTCCCATATCTGAGAGAAAAGGAATTCCTCATCACCTCATAGACATTATTAATCCAGATCAGGAATTTAATGCCGCATTATTTCTCGTTCATACCCTTCCGATAATCAAGGATCTTCATTCTAAGAAAATACCTATCATTGTGGTTGGCGGGACAGGGCTCTATGTCAGAGCACTTTTAGGTGGCCTTTTTAATTGTCCTCCATCAGATTTAGAATTAAGGCAGAACTTATGGGAGGAATGTGAAAAACAAGGCCCATCCTTTCTTTATGAAAAGTTATCAAGGCTTGATAAGAATGCAGCAGACAGGATACACCCAATGGATAAAGTAAGGATTATAAGGGCGTTAGAAGTAATCCATCTCACCGGATACCAATTCTCTGAGCTTACCAGAAAGCATGGTTTTTCTAATAAGAGATTTTCTCCACTCAATCTTTGCCTCCATGTTGACAGGCACATTCTCTACAGTAGAATTAACAGACGAACCATATCTATGATAGATTCAGGTTTTATTAATGAGGTTGAAGTGCTTCTTAAAATGGGATATGATTCAAACCTTAAGTCGATGCAGGCCGTTGGTTACAGGCATATAGTAGGGTATCTTAAAGATAAATGGAACCTTAATGAGACTATAAGGCTCATTCAGCGCGATACACGGAGATATGCAAAAAGACAGCTTACATGGCTCAGGGCTGACCCTGAGATAATCTGGGTAAATCCGGATGATACGACAGAAATAATCAATAAGGTATTGACATTTGGAGCTCCGTAAATTTGACGGCTTCGTAAAAAGTCCAACTGCTGCGTTACGCTTCCTCAAGACTTGCAAGCCTTGTCCCATCTTGGCGGGAGAGCTTTTTACTTTGCCGCATCATTTTTGACTTTTTACAAGTTCATCAAACTTGACCTTCTAAATATTTTTATTTAGAGTCAAACAATGCGTAGTATGATAAAAAATGGCTGTGTTTGTTAAGGTAGAATGAATGACGCATTCTTTTAAAAGAAAAGTGATTGTGGGTTTGGTTTTTCTTTTTATACTGCCAGGTTGCGTTGTCGCAACTAAGAAGGGTGTGGTGCCCCCACCGATAAGATCCCTGTACGAAGGAGAATTCAAGGTAGGAGAATATCTTAAGGATCATCAGCCGAAAACGGTAGCCATTTTACCCTTTAAAAATGAGACTAAAAAAGAAGAGGCATTTGAGATTGTAAGAAGGACTTTTTACAACCATTTTAGCTCCCTGAGATATGGTGATTTAGAACTGTTCAAGGTTGATCAGAGATTAAAAAAAACAGGCTTTACTGATCCCGATGAGATCAATAAGCTCTCTTCTCAAAGGCTCGGCAAAATACTCGGTGTGGATGCAGTAATCTATGGCAGAATTACACATTATGATAGGGCCTATGCTGCTGTCTATTCCAAGGTTTCTGTAGGTGCCGCAGTGAAGATGGTAGATACAAAGACAAATGAATTCTTATGGAGCGGACAGCATGTTCAGAGCAAACATCAGGGAGGAGTGCCAACTACACCTGTTGGGCTGATAATTACCGCCATTTCCACGGCAGCAAATATAAGGCAGATAGAACTTTTGAGAACAAGTGATGATCTTTTTAGGGATATGGTTAAAACTATCCCTGGCCCTACTGTTGCTGAGGCATCGAGGCCTCCTGCCATTAAAATGCTTGTTCACGACGCTGTTGGCTCTCCCAAAAAGGCAGGAGATATTATAAAAGTAGCACTAGAAGGAGATCCACATTGTGCAGCTTCCTTTGATATTGGAGATTTTAAACAGGCAATAGAGATGAAGGAGATCCAGAGCGGTTTTTACGAGGCTAAATATCAGGTGCGGCCTGGCGACAACGCTCACGAGGCAATAATCACTGGTTACCTTACAGATGAAAGAGGTAATACTGCTCAATGGATGGATGTGATAGGTGCCATTACTATTGATACCACACCACCGAATATCCCTACATCCCTCTCCACTATAAGTCATGATCACGAAGTAGTACTAACATGGGACACAAATAAGGAGGAGGATCTTGCTCAATACAAGATTTACCGAAGCCAGACTCCATTGACTGGTTACGAATCAATAGTTTTCACCGAGTTTAATACGATTGCTGATACAGGAATTACTAACTATACACCATTTTATTATAAGGTGTCAGCCTTAGATAAGGCAGCAAATGAAAGTGAGTTAAGCCCGTCTATTAAGGGCATGGCTATCCCCCCAGGGCCAACCCCTGTCTCAGGGGAGATACTAAAGGATACTATTTGGTATGCGGGTGCATCTCCTTATGTTATTGAAAATGATATTCATGTCAGGCCAAAGGTAACCTTGGTTATAGAGCCTGGAACCAGAATAGAATCAATGGGTGGTTCCATTGTAATCCAGGGTCAATTGCAGGCTGTCGGGGATAAGGAAGGAATGATTATCTTTGATGGTTTTAAGGGTGGACAATGGGCAGGAATTATATTTGACAGGGTAAAGAATGATAAAAGTAATGTCTCTTTTTGCCAGGTAAAAAATGCCTTGGTAGGTTTGACAATCCTCTCTTCATCACCATTTGTGAACCACATTGAATTTAGTAAAAATGAAACTGGAATTTTGATTAAAGGGTCTTTTTCCACATCACAGGTAACCGAAAATTATATCCATAGCAACACTGATTCAGGTATAATTGTATCTGAGGCATCATCACCTGTGATTACTGGTAACACTATTAAAAGAAATGGGATGCATGGACTTTTCTGTGATGGTGGAAACCCTCTGATTCGGGCCAATAGTATTGTAGGAAGTAGTGGTGATGGTATACATGTAGTCTTTGGCAGACCTCAAGTTATGGGTAACAACATCCATGACAATAGTGGATTGGCTATAGTAAATTCACCAAAAGGAGAGCCTATCCAGGCGTCAGATAACTGGTGGGGTAGCGCAGATCCCAAAGTAATTTTTTCATCAACAATGGGAAAAGTGATAGTTAATTCAGCCCTTGATAGCCTTGCTCCGAATGGAAAACCATTTACCATATCGGTAGTTAAAGGACCATTAGGTGGTTGCATAACAGCTAATACCTATCTCATCTTGGCGCATAGTCCATATGTTGTTGAAGAAAAATTAGAAATAGACAATGGTGCAACCTTATATATACAACCTGGAGTAACTGTCAGTTTTAATCCGGGTAGTAGTGGCATAGAGGTAAAGGATGGTGGTATCTATGCCAAAGGCAGAAAAGATGAGCCTATACGTTTTATCTCAAACAGTCCTTCTCCGGCTGCTGGTGATTATCATTTTGCAGTCAAATCTATCAAAAAAACAAAAACTGCTTCCTTTTTTAAATTCTGTCGCTTTCAACATGGTGTCAATGGCCTTATTATCGAATATGGAAAACCAGATATAACCTATAGCCTTATCAGTGATAATTCACAGTCCGGAATCATGTGTGGAAAAGATTCCTCGCCAAAGATTGAATATAATACCCTAATCAGAAACAGGGGAACAGGAGCAATATTCTGTAAGGCAACGTCAGCTCCTCGAATACATTATAATAATTTTCTTAATAATCCATTTGCAATTCAAAGTTTCTCTAAGATTCAGATAGACGCCAGAAATAATTGGTGGGGGAACAATCCACCAGACGAGAGTCTCTTTATAGGTAATGTAACCTATAGGCCCTGGCTTGAAACATATGCAAGCAAGGCTTGTGGTGAATAGAGTGCCTAAATTATAAAACTATGATTACTTACAATGAGTCAAACAAGGTTAAGAATTTTGTATCCGCTGAAAACTGATTTTTAGTGTCATAATTAAACAATTAGGATATAAAAGACACATCATGGTAGTAGCAATAAAACTTAATTTCTGTCAAACTTTAGGCACTTTAAACTTTATTTAAGGAGGTGGTTCTATGAAAAAGCTGGCAATTATCAGCATAGTTATTTTTCTTTCATTATTTTTTATTATCCCTTGGGAGGCTTGTGCCCAAAATGCTGTTGAGAGCTTTGAAAATGGGAAGATAGATTGGACAACAGGTGTTGCATCGGCAATAGGTATAGGTGCCCCACCAGAAAAACCCGTAAATATGGCCCAGGCGAGGGCCATGGCAAAAAGGGCAGCTGTGATTGTAGCCAGAAGAAACCTTTTGGAAATTATTAAGGGTGTCAGGATTGACTCACTGACTCTGGTTAAGGATTTTGTCGTGCAGAGCGACATCATACGTAATCAGGTTGATGGGTATCTTGAGAGATCTCAAGTAGTTGATATCGCGTATATGTCCGATGGATCTGTTGAGGCTAATGTAGCAATGAACCTCAGGGGCGGATTTTCCAATCTGATGTTACCTAAGTCAATACAGTCTATTCCGGCCATTAGGCAGCCTCAAGTTTCTCCTGGCGCGCAAGGTGAAGCCTATACAGGATTGGTAGTGGATACCAGAGGATTCCAGGTAAAGCCTGCTATGTCACCAAAGGTCGTGGATGAGGATGGCAACGAGGTGTATGGTTCATCATATGTTAGCCGTGATTATGCCATAAACCAGGGAATGGCTGGATATGCAAAAGATCTTACATCTGCCCAGACAAATGATAGGGTTACAAACAATCCCTTCACTGTAAAAGGGATAAAGACAGCAGATAATGGAGACTCTGATATTGTTATTAGTAATGCAGATGCGGCCAGCATTAAAGGTTCAGCTGACAATTTGACCTTTCTACAAAAGTGTAGGGTGATGGTTGTGTTAGATTAAGATCACTGACAGTCATCACTTTACTGTTTTATTAATAATTTAATAAGAGGAGGTTAAGGCTTATGAAATTTTTTAACTACAGATATACCTTTTTTGTTGTTTTAGCCTTTATTTCTTTGATTTTGGCACTAGGTGGGTGCGCTCCTAAGGCAAGGGCCCCGGTAAGTACTCTCGACACCCCAGAACACCATGTTTTTACCGGTATGAAATTGCTGGAAAGTGGCAAGCTATCAGATGCCGAAAGGGAATTTAATCTGGCCAAAGAACTTGATCATACATATGCTCCAGCTTACCGGGGATTGGGTTTGGTTTTTGCGTATAAAAGAGAGTTCAAGCCGGCTTTCCAAAATATGTCCAGAGCAAAGAAGCTGGCCAAGACCGAGGAAGAAGAAGTACGAGTTTATGTAGGGTTTATGCGCTTGTATACCCTACAGAGGGATAAAGACTGGTTAGACGATGTGGAGGATAACTTTAAAAAGGCAAACAAGATTCTTAAAAAGATACACAAAGAGTGGCCTGACCCCTATTTCTATATGGGTTTAGCCTATAAAGAGGTATATAAATTCAGCGATGCAGCAGAGCAATTCAAAAAAGTCCTGGAAATCAACACAACTTTTGTAGACAAGGCAGATTATGAACTGAAACTCGTTCAAAAAATAGAAAGGGCTATGCCAGGAACAACAATAGGTAAAAAGGTTGCACTCCTGCAAAAGGTAAAAAGGGTCGATGTTGCCGCCCTTTTCATTCAGGAAATGAAGCTGGATAAAATCTATGAAAAGTTCAGGCCAAAAAAATTTGATACATCCTTTAAATCACCAGGGCAGAGCTCTTCAGCATATCAGATGCCAGTTCCAGCTGATGTAGTTGATCATCCACTCAGGACTGATGTTCAGACAGTGGTTACCTTAAAAATAAAGGGGTTGAGTGCTTTTCCAAATGGAACGTTTGCCCCGAACGAATTTATTACCAGGGCAAGCTATGCTATGATGATTGCAGATGTTATCAGTACCATTTCTAATGACTCCTCTTTAGACACCAAGTATATAGGAAGTGTGTCCCCGTTTGCTGATGTTAGGAATGATTTACCATACTTTAATGCAATCATAGTATGCACTACCAGAGGTATTATTGAGGCAGAAAGGGGTCTTAGACAAAATATTTTTAATCCTATGGGTAGCGTTTCAGGTGCAGATGCCTTGTTAATTATAAGAAGAGTGAAGGAGGATCTAAAAATCTTTTAAGGCTTTCTCTTAAGGATATGGTAACCGTTTATGGGTTTCCCCCGATTTATCGGGGGATTCTGTTCCGCCATACGCCTGGCGGGCAAGGTTCACCAAAACTTCGCCTGCTATCCGGCGGGAAGGTCTGAACCTGTTAACGTTTATAGGATATGTGATGAATCAGATTAAGTATCCTAAAAAAACAGGGGGGCGTGATAGGCCGCCCTATTTTTTTAATACTATACTACATTTTTTATACCTCTGTCTTTTTTTGTCTCTTCTGTCTCTGACTATAAATATCCTTATAAAGGATGCTCTGGCTCATGAGATAAAAGACGCTGTGATTGATGAGAGAATAGTAACAGGAACAGGAATAATTATTAATGAAAATGTCGCCCTTGCTCGAAGTGAGGCCATATCCCAAGCATTTTTAAAGGCGGTTGAGGAATATGTCATTCAAAGACTGGGATCCCAGGATATGGCAAATAGTTTTCAACGATTGGATGAGGAAATTCTATCAAAAACAAAGGAGGAGATACAGGATTATCAAATAATTTCTGAATTTAGCACTGATAGATACGTTAGGATATTAATGAAGGTTCGGGTAAATAAAGCGATATTGGAGAGAAAGCTCGAAAAAATAGAATTGAGCAACGTTGATGCTACGCAGATTGATGTTCTTTTACTCGTTTCAGAGAAGAGAGAAGGCTCTTCAGCTATCTATTGGTGGGGTGACCCTACTAATCAAACGTCGCTTACCCAGACGGAGTTATTTCTCAGTCAGGTATTTGAAAATAAAGGCTTCAGGGTTATCAACAGATCTTTTTTCCCTCCTGAAGAAAGTTACGATGAGAGCATGCTACATTTAAACTTGACCAATGAAGCAGCAGTCAAATGGGGTCGACTTCTATCTGCCCAGGTAGTAATAACAGGTGAAGCAAATCTATATAGCAAACCAAAGGCATCAGTATTTTTCAAGGCTATAAAGGTTATAGATGGTACAGTAGTTGCTCAAGGTTATAGGGAAAGGACACTGAATGGTAGCCTCACAGATGATCAGAGTGCGATACAGTTAGTTATTAATAGTTGGGCAAGTGATACAATCTCCTATATAATTGAGGCTGCTCAACCTACTCAAAAGACAATTAATCAAATTATTATAACAATAAAGGGTCTCAAGGACTTTAGAGACTTTCTGAATTTTAAAGAATTCTTGAAAACAAATTTTTCCGAAATAAAATCAGTATTAGAAAGAAGGTTGGAGAAATACTCAGCAAAGGTATCCGTTGAGGTAAAAGGAGATTCAAAGGGATTGGCCGAAAAAGTACTGAATTATCCACAAAGGCCCTTCTCATTTGAGATTAATGAGTTAAGTGAACAAGGATTTACATTAGTTATCAGATGACTATTCCTAATTTAATTACTATTTTAAGGGTACTTCTTGTTCCGATTTTTATAATATATATGATCAATGACAAGGCATTAGGTTCTCTTATAATTTTTGTTATCGCCAGTGCCAGTGATGCCCTGGATGGCTTTATAGCTAGAGTTTTCCATAAAAAAAGTGATCTGGGAGCCTATCTTGATCCTTTGGCTGATAAAATCCTCCTTATAGCTGCCTATATAACCTTAGCTATATTGAAAATGATTCCTCCTTGGTTGGCTGTTTTAATTATAAGCCGAGATGTGATTATTTTGCTTGGAGTTCTGGTGCTTTATCTAAACCGGCATTCAGTAAAAATTCACCCTTCCCTTTTGAGTAAATCAACAACATGCTTACAAATAGCTACCATTCTCATGATATTATCAAATAGTTATCTAAATTTAGAACCTATTAAAATATACGCCTTCTGGCTAACGGCTGGATTCACCATAGCCTCAGGACTGCAATATATTAGGATCGGATTGGTTATTTTAACCCAGGGTGAGAAAACTAATTTTGCTTGACATGCCAACAGCAAGATTGATAGATATTTTGCAAGAAGGCGCGTAGCTCAGGGGGAGAGCGCTACCTTGACACGGTAGAGGTCACGGGTTCAAATCCCGTCGTGCCTACCAGTAAAGATCAATAAATCAGAGGCTGATTGAGAAAATTAGCCTCTTTTTTTCTTTCCCGGCCACATTCCATAGGATAAATGAACAAAATATCGAATCCAGTCAACCAGTTAAAAGCACAAGAAAAAAACTCGCCAATATTTCAATGACACTGTAATGTAATTATATTTTAAAATAATTACATTGGTGTGTTATTGCATGTGATTATGATAATTCAACCTCTGGTGGAAGATCTCAAATGTTCTTAAAAAATCAAACTGGAAAAATATGTGAAATCTTTGGCAAAAGATTTAAAGGGCTTGATAGGATTTAGAAAACGCTTCAAGTGTGACCTGGCTCTAATAATCTCAAATAACAGCGATAGAAGTGAAAGAAAGAGAACTTTAAACTGACCATCCCCCCGTACTGGTGACATTGGTCGATCATAAATGAGATAAAATTTTCCTTTGGGACTTAGATGGATCTGAATAACCGAAAATCGCTTCTTGAGACCATTGCAAAGGCCGGCCCCGCATTTTACTAAGCACTTTTTCTACAAATAGAATTTTCAGTCAATTACTTATTATAATTGCCTGA
>Ga0307380_10008389_pt1 | contig 13253 bp, 7 predicted proteins | sample UN3MG_FD_202239 | JGI IMG/M metagenome (GOLD analysis project Ga0307380, IMG submission 202239) | Soil microbial communities from Risofladan, Vaasa, Finland - UN-3 | ecosystem: Environmental > Terrestrial > Soil > Coastal area > Acid sulfate soil | place: Finland: Risofladan, Vaasa | collected... | reverse complement strand
AGAACGTTGACGCCCTGCTTGAGGCAACTCGCATCCTTTATGGTCACGCGATGGGCGTAATATTGATACTTCGGGCCTTCGTTGTCGAAGACCTTGACGCCGTTGATATAGACGCCGTCCATGTACCCTGCGCTCCAACTGGACCAGACCAGTTGGGCGGCAACGGCTTTGCCGGGATCGCCGGCGACATCGAAACGCTCCTCTTTCTCACCCGTTCTCGTTACCCATTTCTTAGGAATATCATAGGGCTTGCACAGCTCAACCGACAGGCCGGGGCGAACCAGATGAAGATCGTCAACGGCCTCGGTAAGATAAATCATGCCGGAATCGTCGGTGATTCGGGCGGCGATTTGCATGGCTTGCTTCTGGTCGGGCACCCATGAAGTATCCCACGTTACCTCGTAGGGCGCCTCCACAGCCGAACCGGCGTGGTGCATGATTTGGCCGTGGAAAAAGTGATAGTGCCATTGGCGATAGACGCCGTCGCCTTCAAAGTTGACATCGTCATACAAACCGATGTAGTCCACTTGCTTAATCCGGCCGCTCGGGCTGTCGGCCTGGGCCGTCAGAGTCGCAGATGTGCCCAGCATATCGCCGGACTTGGGAGCGGTAATCCGTCCCGTCGGGTGCGGCTTTTTCGCCGGATCGTAGTAGATGCGAAAATGCACGCCATAGACAAGATTCTGAGGCCAGTTCCAGGGATGCGCGGTATCGACCGTCATGCGAAATGCGTTGTCGCGTCCCGGCTTGAGGCAGCTTAGCGGGATGCGGACCGTCGGGTAGAAGTGATGCTGATAGTCACACTGGGGAGCGGGGATAGCCGGCGCTTCGGGGAGGTATATCGAATCGCCGCCATTGATTTGAATCGCCAGCCCGGAGGTGCCGTCATGGCAGAGAATCTTCTCGACGGTCAATTCCGCTTTGGTCGCGTGCTCAAGGTCGAAATCGTGGTCAAGGGTAATGGAACCTTCGTACCCGACCCGGCCGCCCACACGCAGAGAGCCGCCGGCATCGCCGCCTTCCTTGCACCATACGTACTCCCGGAAAACATCGCCGGGCCTCGGCTGCGAGAATACGTCCCCCGCCGGCATGACCACGCCAGCCAAAGTCGCAAGCACCCACTTCATCGTCTTACCCATTTCTCCGGCTCCTTAATGTACCCCACAGTTCATGCAGCTCGACTCAAACCAGTCTAACGTCAAGGCAGCCCTCCGGCAACCGCAAAGATTACCTCGAACCCAGCCCGAACCGCCCGAAAGCAAAGAAGTCTGTAGGGCGTGAAAAATCCATTTTGCACACGCGGGGAAAGGTATATGATAGGAAGCGATGCAAGAAAGAGTGAATGACGTATCTGTTGGTGAATAGACCCGCGTGTGCAACAAGTTGCACACCCTACCAAGCTTGAGTCGATACAGGTTAGTCTCATGTAGCTCATGTTGCCGGTAGCTGGAGAGAAACCCAATATGCCTACGAGATACGACGACCGCCGATTGAAAGAAATGCTTCGATGTTCCCAACGCGGCGTAGATCCGGTCAGGCTCGCGTGGATTCTGTCGCTGACGGTCATGGTGCTGAGCCTTGGCTGCTGTCGCAAACCGCCCGACCTTGGTGCCTGCACCCGCATCGAAGTCCACTACAGGGGCGGAGCGCTCAACTACTTCATTCCCGACACAGACGGGCAGAATAGCCTATTGACCGAGGAGGAGAGAAGGTCCGTAAAGTCCTTCGACACTTGGACGGTCACCGATCAGCAGCTAATCAGGGCGTTTGCGTATGATGTTAGTCAGGGAACCTATTCGGGTAAATTACGAGGTGCGTCGGAATCACCTGGTGGGGTGGACGTCTTCTGCTGGCGTGGCGACAAACGCTTGGCATCGTTTACGGTATACACCATGAGCATAGTCACCGCAGACAAGGACAAATTTAGGTATTCACCAGGGATGCCGGACCTGGCGACCCTTGCGCCGCCGGCAGTCAAGCCTCTGGAAGCACGATGGAACTGCGCATGGAATCTTAGTAAGCTCCTTTTTGAGGGCCTTGAACATAGACCGGGCCGCCTTTACCCCGATCCGAATCGTTGGTGTGACGAGATTGTGGAGCTTTTGCGTAGCCGTCATGTTGGGTACACCTACTTGAGGGACTCCCCGCAATATCTGCGGTCTGACGCATCCATAGCCAGGCTATTCGCTTGCCCGAGCGTACACGTATCCAATCTGGCGAGTGACGCTCATGCCAATCTGGCAAAGCAGATGGTGTTCATTTGGAGATCCGACTACGCGTTGAATCCGAATTGCAGGGCGGATTCTCCGCCGGATATGGTGTTTTTGTTCGAGACTAAAGCCGGCTGGAATCAGCACGGCGGGCCGGAGTTGTTTACGTTCGATAACCACGACCCCAAGGGCGGCTGCGCTCTGCTCAACGACGGCACGGCCAAATTCATTCGCACCGCCGAAGAACTCCAGCAACTCCGATGGAAGTAGCCGATCCAGCCCAGCACCCGGCTCGTCGTGGCGGCCCGGTTACGGCTGAGAGCTTTAGAGAGACTAAGAGCCTAACCGAATGATCGTTCCCCGCCCTCTGTCATGTTGAACGAAGTGAAGCATCTGGGCTGCGAACTGCGAAACATAGGCCAGATTCTTCGGCTTCGCCTCAGAATGACAACCACCAAGAGGCGACTCGGATAGGCTCTGAGGCCGGCCGGTGCGCGACAAACCGGCAACAAATACGCGTGACTAATGCGAGAAGATGCTTTACACTATCTGCGGTTTTGGACAAATGCAAAGATGGCTCTGGATACAAAAAGGAGAAGACAACGATGAGATGTCACGCTGAGAAGGTCGCGTGGATTTTTGCTCTGTTGCTGTGGATCGTGCTGCCTGGCGCGCAGGCTTTCGGCGAGGAAATCGCCAAAGGTGGCCTGCACAGCGTTATTGAGATAACCTTCGAGGGCCCTATGCAAGGCCCGACGGATGTGCCGGCGCGCGACATAGACTTCTGGGTGCGATTCAGGCACGAAAGCGGCTCGCCGGAATACAAGGTTTACGGTTTCTGGGACGGCGACGGCAAGGGCGGAACCTCGGGCAATGTTTTCAAGGTGCGTTTCTGCCCGACGAAAACGGGACGCTGGGACATGGTCGAGGTTTACTCGAACGCCGAAAAGCTCAATCGCCAGAAACAAGGCCACCACGTGAGCGCCGCCGCCTCAGACCATCCAGGGTTCTGGATTGTCGATCCCGAAAGCCCAGGCTCGCGCTGGTACATGCGCTCGGACGGCTCGCATCCGTACATCTTCGGCAACACGCACTACTCGTTTCTCTCCGGCTATTACACCGATGGAAAACCCAGCGGAAACGACATCGCCGCCGACATCGCCGGCAATGCAAAGTATTTCAAGAAACTTCGCTTCAGCCCATACGGCGACCGCTATCCGAACCCGGACGAAAAACCCTTCTTCGACACCGAGGGCCGTCTGACCGACTGGGGCGACGACTCGCATCGGCCAAACCCACGCTGGTTCAACCAGCGCGTGGACTTCGCCATAAGAACCGCCTGGAAGCGCGATGTGATTGCGGACCTGATTTTGTGCGGCCCCGATACGGTGGAGTCGCGTTCGGTCCTGCGCGCCGCCGGCAACAACGGCGACCCGACGCCCTACCTCAAGTACATCGCGGCCCGCTACGGCAGCTTTCCCAACGTCTGGATATGCCTGTGCAACGAATTCGAAATCAAGGACCCGAAATACTCGGAGGAAGAGATCGCCCGGTTCGGGCGCATCATCAAGACGTACCTGCCCTACCCGACGCCGCTGAGCGTTCATATAGCGGGCCGCACGGGCTGGCCCAGCAAGTTCGACGAGCTGCCGGCCTGGAACGACCACCAGATCATTCAGAAGAAGATTCGCAACCTTCCCGACTCTGCCGATGCACTCCAGCAGACGTGGGAGAACCCCGGCGGCAAAGGCCCCCGCAACAAGCCGACGGTCAATGACGAATTGAGCTACGAAGGCAAAGGCGACAAGCACAGCGAGCACGACACCATCGAGTCGCATCTCGGCGCTTTCCTCGGCGGCGGCTACGGCACGACGGGCGAGAAGCCGGGCAACAAGCTGGGCCAGTATTTCCGGGGGCGTTTCGACCCCGCCGAGCACACCTGCGCCGACAATCTCAAATACCTGTGGGAGATCATCGACGCCAACGTCACGTTCTGGAGAATGTCTCCCGAGCTCGGTATCTTCTCGAATCTCGACCGCGACTGCCGCGGCCTGGCATGGGACGGTCGCGAGTACGTACTGGGCACAAACAAAGCCCGCAAAAACATCGTCGCGGATCTGCCCGAAGGCACCTGGACAATCAAACGCTATGATATCATCAGCAAACAGGAGCAGACCTTAAGCGAGGACGCACAAGGTCGCTTTTCATTCGACGCCCCGGACAGCCGGGCCATGCTGTTTCATTTCAAAAAGAATTGAGTCCCGTTCCGGCGGCTATCCTTTGATATCATAGACGAACAAGACGTCGCTGTGACGGACGTAAAGCTTGCCATCGACAATGACCGGGTGCGCCCAGCCCTGGCCGCCCATACCGGGACGCCTGGGCAGCTTGAAGGTGCTCTTGAGATTGTATTTCTCGGGACTGGCCTCGATCAGGGCCATCACGTCATCCTGGTAGCGGAAGTACAGATGGCCGTCGGCGTAGAGCACGGCTGCGGACCCGCCGCCCGGCTGGTCTTGCTGCCACATCACCTTGCCGGTCTTGACTTCGAGGCAGGTTGGCTTGCCCTTGCCGTGGTCGTGGCCCCCATAGATGTAGTCGCCGATTCGGACGAAGCCGCCGTGGTGATTCTGGAACGTTTTGGCATCGAGGAAGTAAACCTCTTCGGCCTCGACGCCTCCGTTCGCGGCGGTCAGCTTGAGCAAGGCGCTGCCGGTGTTGTAGGCGGTGGAACAGAACACATAATCGCCGTACGCAACAGGCGTCGAGATGTTGGCCGTTTTGTTCGCTACTTTGTTGTAACCCCAGAGGAATCTGCCGTCTTTTGCTGCAACTGCGACCACGCCCTTGTTCGTCAGTTGTACGTACTGGCGCCGTCCGGCGGCCTCGGCGACGATGATCGAAGAGTAGCCGGCCTCGTCCTTTCCGTTCGGTCCGATGTTGGGCATCGAACATTTCCAAACAGTCTGGCCCGTCTTCTTGTCAATCGCGGCCATGACAGCATCCCGTCCGCCCGGCGTACACAACAAGCTCTCGCCGTCGATGAGCGGCGACTCGCTGAACTTCCAGCCGGGGTTCTTGCCTCCATCCAGGTCCTTCTGGAGGTTCTTGCTCCAGCGCTTCTTGCCTGTTCCGGCATCGACACAGACGACATCTCCCGATGTGCCTATCGCGTAAAGAAGGCCGCTGTCGAAGGTTGGCGTGCAGCGAGGACCGTCATTATGCGGCGGTCCGACTTCGGCTGTCCACAATCGCTGATGCGTGGACAAATCATAGGCAAGAACGCATTGGACCTTCCTGGATTCGACTTCTATGTCTCCCATCGTGTATAGTTTGCCGTCCACAATCGAGAAGCTGGAATATCCCGTTCCGAGACCGGAAAGCTCCCAAAGAAGTTCCGGTCCTTCCTCGGGCCAGCTCTTGAGCAAACCGGTCTCCAGGCATATTCCATCGCGGTTGGGCCCGCGCCACTGGGGCCAATCCGCCGCTTTCGCGGAATCGTGATAGCTCGATACGATAAGACATAACGCAAGACACAAAGCCTTCACGGGCAGATATGTCCCTCTACTGGTTGTTCTCGACATGTTCGTAAACCCTCACAAAAACATAACCACAAATCATTTTATAGACGGGCACACTGCGCCGCCTATCGAGACCTTAGATGAAATTTGCCGCCGCGGACGGCAGCTCAGCCTTTGCCGCCGACATCGACGCAGACCAGTTGCCCCGCCGCATTGCGGGCATAAATCCTGCCGTTCGCCAGGACCGGGACGGTCCAGCACTTGCCCGTCAAAATCCGGGACGAAGCAAGTTCCTTGAATCCGTCCGGCGAAGCCTCTGCGACGACCAGCTTGCCATCCTCGCTGAGAATGATCAGCTTGCCGTCGGCCAACATGAGCGAGCCGGTTCCCATTCCCGCCTGCGACCACTTCGTTTCACCCGTTTGGAAATCAACGCAGGCAAGCTTGCCGCCGCCGCCCACCTGTCCGTCGAAGCCGTATAAGTGTCCTTTCCACAACACGGAGCTGTTGACTTGATTGCGCATGTTCCTATTTTGCCAGATTTCGGTCACATTACTGCCGGCGATTCTGTATAGAGCACAACCCTTATTGTATCCGGAGGAAATGAAGAGGGTGTCCCCCGAAACAACGGCGTCGGCGGCGTTAATATCATAGCTGGTCTTCCAGGGAACCTTCCACGCCACCTTGCCCGTTTGAAGATTCAACCCCACAAGCTCCCGGCAAACGGGCATCACGATACACGTGAGGCCACCGACGCTGAAAGGCACGCCAGTGGCATATCCGGACGCCTCTTTTCCATTTTGCCATACGACGCTGCCGTCAGCCTTGCTGAGCGCAACTCCGTAAGTGCCCGCGTTGAGAATGACCAGATTTTCGACCAGCAGGGGCGAGCAGGCAAAATACCAGGTGAGCTGTTTCAAGCCCAATTCCCTGGCAGGATTCTTGTGCCAGACGATCTCACCTGTCGCCGCGTCGAAACGGATGGCGTCGCCGTTCTTGCTGAACGTGTACACGGCACCGTCGGCCACCGTCGGCGTCCCGCAGGGACCGCCTTCATGCTGCTTGGCAAATAAGGGACACGGATACGATTTTTTCCATATCTCTGTGCCCGTTTCGGCATCCAGGCAATAAAGCACGTCATTGTTACTGATATTGCCCATGGTGTAGACTCGGCCATTGCTCACGGACATCGAGGAAAAGCCCGTCCCAATTTCGGCCTTCCACAACACTTTGGGACCATCCTGGGGCCAGGTTGTAAGCCAGCCGGTTTCACTCGATATCCCGTTGTAGTTCGGGCCCCGCCAGTTGGGCCAATCCGCGGCGTCGGCAGCGCCCTGAAAACAGGCTCCAACTGCACAGACGCTTAATACACAGACCCACTCTCGCGCACAGCTTTTTGCAACCTTTCGTAATCCCATGGTGTTACTCCAAAAAAATAATACCGTACTTCAGTGAAGCAGCCTTCTTGAGAGTCTGCTCCGAACGTCCACTCTTCAATTATGGGTGAATCACCCTTTCATTTCGAGAATGCCAGCGCACCGGTTGGACAAGCAGCCACGCATTGGGCGGCGGAATGCTTGAGACCTTCGGCGATTGACCGGCCAAACGGGACCTCGACCCGAACATCGAAGCCGCGACCCACGAAACTCAGGCCGAACTCTTCTGCGGCCCCGGCGGCGATTTGTATGCAAAGGCCGCAGTCGATACATTTGCCGGGCTCGTAAATGACCTCCGGGTGCTGGACCCACTGAACGAAGGGCCGGCGTTCACCCTTGTAGCGGGTCGCCCTGGCGCCGTGCTCCCGGGCGTGTTGTCTTAGCCTGCAATTGTCAGTCTTCCGGCAGTCACAATGGAGACAGCGAGAAGTCTCCAGCCGAGCCTGCTCGTCCGTGAATCCGTTGCCTTCGTGCGATAATATCACCCGTCGCTCATCGCTGCCACACGCGGCAAATGCGTCTTTTTCATCGTCCCTGACTTTACCGATACGGGTGTTGAATACTTTAACCGGGCCGGTCACGGTCCGGCCGGTCAGATACTGTCCGATGGAGGCCGCCGCTTCTTTGCCGTCCGCAACAGCGCGAACCGTCAGCCTTCGCTTGCGGACGGCGTCCCCGCCTGCAAAGACGCCGGGGATGTCCGTCTGATATGTATCGCCGTTTATGGCTATGCCGTTCGCACTTGTTGTGAGGCCCATCGGCTCGGCGTCGGCGCCGGCGGCAACAAAGACAGCGTCAAAGTCCTTTCGCAAATCTTCCAGCGACAATGCGGCGCCAATTCGCGTTTGCCCCTGGAACCTAGCTCCCAGCTTCATGATCAATGCAACCTCCCGAGCCAGCACATCCCTCGGAAGTTCTTTCTCCGGGACGCCGTATTGCAGCATCCCGCCCGGCTTGTCGTGGTCGTCGAAAACCGTGCAGTCGATCCCTTCCTGCAGCAGATAATAAGCCGCGGCCAATCCCGCGGGGCCGGCCCCAATGATCGCGACGCGCTTGTCCAGCTTCGGTTTGCAGGCCGGCAAATAGGGCTTGGGCGATTGCAGATCGACATCGGCGACATAACGCTTCAACAGGCAGATTGAAACCGCTTCACCGGCTTCGTCCACGGCGGCCCGCCTGCATCCCCGCTCGCACGGTTTCGGGCAAATCCGGCCCAGGACAGCGGGCAAGGCAATGTCTCTTTTGACGGTGACAATGGCATCGCGGAGCTGGTCCTGCTGTATCTGGCGAATCATCAGGGGGATATTCATCTGCGCCGGACAGATGACGTGACAGGGCCCCATGCAGTCGCCCACGTGATCGCTGAGCAGCAGCTCCAAAGCCGCTTTCCTGGCCTGCCGGACCTGGTCGCACTCGCTCTCGACGCGCATACCATCGGCGGCAGGCGTTCCACACGCCGGGGTCAGGCTCGCCATGCCGTTGACTTTAACCACGCAGACCATACAACTGGTCGAGGGCTCGTATCCTTTTAAAAAACACACCGTGGGGATTTCGATGCCGAGCTTCCGGGCCGCATCGAGAATAGTGGCGCCCGGGTCAACTTCAACTTCACGATTGTCCACGAATAGTCTGGGCATTGGCTATTGAACCTTCACCGCCTCTGCGGGGCACACTTGCTTGCACGTTCCACAGCGAATACACTTTTCGGCGTCGATTTCGTGCTTTTGATACGGCTTCATGGCAATGGCATCGACGGGGCAGTGCTGAGCGCACAGGGTGCAGCCGATGCAGTCATCGGTGATCGAATAGGTAATAAGGGCTTTGCATTTTCCGGCCGGGCAGCGCTTCGCAACGTGGGCTTCGTATTCGTCGCGGAAGTACTTGATGGTGGAAAGCACCGGATTGGGGGCCGTCTTGCCCAGGCCGCACAGGCTGGTTGCCTGAACCATCCGGGCCAGGTCCTCCAGCTCTTGAATGTCCGCCTTGCCGCCCTGCCCGGCACACAGGCGTTCGAGAATATCCAGCATACGCCGGGTGCCTATTCTGCAAAACGTACACTTGCCGCAGGACTGGTTCTGCGTGAACTCCAAAAAATAACGGGCAATATCCACCATGCAGTCGGTCTCATCGAGCGCGACCATTCCGCCGGAGCCCATCATGGTCCCGATGCTTTGCAGCGTTTCATAATCTACGGGAAGATGCGCCAATTCCGCCGGCACGCACCCGCCGGAGGGGCCTCCAACCTGCACTGCTTTCAGGCGCAGGCCGCCGGCGATCCCGCCGCCGACGTCCTCTACGATCTGCCGCACGGAAATGCCCATCGGCACTTCAATCAGACCGACGCGGTCCACCTTGCCGGCCAGGGCGAAGACCTTTGTCCCCTTGCTGGTGCTCGTCCCCAGACTGGCGAACGCCTCGGCGCCGTTCCGGATAATCCAGGGCACCGCGGCGTACGTTTCGACATTGTTGATGAGCGTCGGCCGGCCCCAGAGGCCGTTCTCGGCCGGATAGGGCGGCCGCAATCGCGGCATGCCACGGCGGCCCTCGATACTGGCGATCAGCGCCGTCTCCTCGCCGCAGACAAATGCGCCGGCGCCGGGGACGATTTTCAGGTGCAGCGAAAATCCGCTGCCCAGGATGTCGTCGCCGAGAAAACCACGCTCAGCGGCATTCTCCATCGCCTGGCTGATGCGCTCGGTCGCAAGCGGATACTCCCCTCGAATATAGAAGTAGCCCTGTCCGGCGCCGACCGTGTAGGCGGCGATGGTCATGCCCTCGATGATACGGTACGGATAGGACTCCATCAGCATCCTGTCCATGAAGGCCCCCGGGTCCCCCTCATCCCCGTTGCAGACCAGGAATTTCTCGTCGGCCTGCCTGCTTCGCACAGCGGACCATTTGCGGTGTGTCGGATACCCGGCGCCGCCGCGCCCGCGAAGCCCGCTGCGCTCAACCTCAGCGATGACGTCCTCGGCGTTCATCTCTCGGATGCACTTTTCGAGGGCCTTGAATCCATCATGTGACAAATATTCATCGATATCAACCGGGTCAATGACTCCGTGGTGCTCGGTCGCGATATGCTTCTGCCGGCCGAGGAAATCAGCGACCGGTTTGTCACGCACGTTGATGGAATAACGCGTCACGGGCGCCGGTTCCTCATCCGTCAGGATGCGATCGAGAACCTGCGAGAGGCTATTGGAGATTCTTCTGGTCGTCCCGTCCACCTTGAAATGCCGCATGACAATGGCTTTCGCATCCTGCGGCAGCACCTTTGCATACAGGAAAGATTTATTGTCGGGCATCACCACTTCCACCAGCGGCGTCTGGTGGCACATGCCGACGCACCCGACGCGCTTTACATTGATCTTGACGCCGGTATCGCCCAGCGCCTTTTCCAGGGCGTCGCGCAGCTTTCCGCTGCCCCGGGCGACGCAGCACGAACCCAGCCCCAGACGAATCTCCCCCCGATGGTCCGAGCTTTCGATCCGGGGTCCCGAAGTTTTCCTCCCCCGGCCCGCCCTGCTCCGCTCATACCTGAGAAAATCGTCGATCACCGTCGAAACCCCGTCAGGGGACAGGTGCCCGTATGTTACGTCGTCAATCTGCACGGCGGGCGCCAGCGTGCAGCATCCCAGGCAGGCGATTTTCTCGATCGTGAACATCTTGTTGGCGTCCGTATCATCGCCCTTGGCGATGCCGAGACGACGCTGAAACGCCTCATAGACGCGGTCCGCTCCCTTGACGTGACACGCGGTGCCGACGCACACGTGAATGACGTGGCGCCCCACCGGGTGATGCCGGAACTGGTCGTAGAACGTCGAAACGCCAACGATGGCGGCAGGGGTTATCTGCGCGATTCGGCAGACCCGCTCAAGAGCCTGCTGCGGCAGATAGCCAAAGTGACCCTGGACCGCCTGCAGTATCTCGAGCACGTTTTCCGCCGCGGTCCCGAGCCTCTCAACCACCTGATCTACAAATGTCAAATCCAGCTCATCCATCAGTTGCCGTTTCCTATGCAGTACAGGTTTTGAACGCCCCGGATGAAGATGCGTCCGTCAGCAAAAGCAGGCGAGGCCCGACATTCTTCGCCCAGCGCACACTTGGCCAGTTCCTTGTATTGCGGCCCCGCCTGAACGATAAACATCACGCCCTTTTCATTCAGCAGATACACTTTGTCGCCCACAAGACTCGGCGAGGCCTGAAAGTACTCGAGGAAATCGTGCTCCCACAGCTTTGTTCCATCCGAAACCTTGTGGCAGCTCAGAAGTCCTTCGGTGGCGAGCAGAAATACCAATTCACCGTTACTGAGCGGAGAGCAGATATCCGGACCACCATCCTCCATGGTCCATGCGACGTTCGTCTTGGTGACGTCGCCCCGGCCGTCCGCGCGAATCGCGACCATCTTGCTGTATGGTTCTATCGCGAATACGAGCCCGTTCGAGTAGATCGGCGACGGCGCAATGTCACCGGCCAGGCATTCGGCGCGCCAGAGTTCCGTGCCCTTGGCCGGCTCATAGGCGATCACCCACGGGTCGGCGCAGGTGATGACCTGGACCTGCTCGCCGATTGCGGCTACAATCGGCGAGCTCCATGAATTCCCGACGGGCCGTTTCGTCTGCCAGGCGACCTGGCCCGAGAACCCATCCAGGGCGATCAGCGCCGACAGTCCGTCTTCGATGCCGCCCTGGTCGTACTGAATCAGCAGCAGATTTCGATACATCGCAAGCGAAGAGGCATATCCATAGGAGCTGTCGGGCATGCCCAGGCTTTTTTCCCAGATTTTCCGCCCGTTGAAGTCAAAGCAGCCGACGTCACCGGTCGCAAAGATCGCGCAAACATGCCGTCCGTCCGTCGCAACGGTCGAGGCGCAAAAGCCGGTGTCTTCCATCGGCTCGAACGGTTCTTCGTCCTCCTTCATGGCCACGCGCGTAACGTCTCCCGTCCAAAGCAGCGCGCCCGAAGCGGCGTCGAAGCAATAAACCTGCAGGCCGTTCGGATCGCCCCCGGAAAGAAAGACGCGGTCCCCCCAGACAACGGGTGAATTGTGCCCCGGTAAGGGCACCTTGCTCTTCCAGAGAATCCCTTTGCCGGTTCCGCCGTCCCAATCCGCGGGGACGTTTACGTGGGTACTTATTCCGCTTCCGCCCGGACCGCGAAAGCTCGGCCAGGCCTTGTTCGCGTCCTCGGCCGACATCAAAGAAGTGCCGGCCGCACCGGCCGCGGGAAAGTCTATCTTCGGCCTCAGGGCCAGAAACACCGACCCCAGGCCCAGGAGAACCATGCCCGCGGTCACCGCCCATCGGGCGAGCGCAGCTTTGCGGATTTGCTCCTCGGCTTTGTCGGCGCCGCCGCGAGGTGCCGGCAGCTCTCGCTTGAGCTCGCTCATCACCTTGAGGCTAATCAACGCGATGACGACGCCACCTAAGAGCAGATAACCGCCCATGCGAGAACGATCCAGCGAGCGAAACCGCTGGCGTCTGATTTGCAGGTCCAGTTCGCGAATCTGCGCCAGCAACTGCTCGTTCTCAGGCTGCGTGCGGCTGTCCGCTCTGAGATTGAGAAGTCGCATTTCCTGCTCCGTATCCACGATCATACTCTTGCCATGGTTCAGAAGCATAAACACGCAGACAATCGCGGAGAATATTCCACCGACCAGAGCCGTCGCGACGGCACATCGGTACCACGCATTTGTCGGCCCAGCACTCTCTGAGATATTGTTATTGCCCGATTTCATAAGCCGCTAAGTTCTCACCTCCTTTGCTTTTTCCAGCCGGACGTGCTCTCTGGGGCAGTATTCAAAACACCGGCCGCACGCCAGACAACCCGCCCTGTCGGCCTCGTAGTCTTGCCTTTGACGCCAGACGGAAAGTCCAATCAGTTTAAGACCGACCACCAGGCCCACAAAGCCTCCGAAGAACCACCCGCCGAGCCCGAACTGTGCCCGAATATTCGATGCGTCCGCATAAAGCGCTTCGATTTCCTTGCCCGTCGCCCTGAACGCCGCGCTGGCATCGGTGGTGTCCGTCACTTCGCCGGTCTCCTCCAGGTAGATGCGCTCGGCCAATCGGACCGTCTCATGGGCGCGC
>Ga0307380_10008385_pt1 | contig 13257 bp, 12 predicted proteins | sample UN3MG_FD_202239 | JGI IMG/M metagenome (GOLD analysis project Ga0307380, IMG submission 202239) | Soil microbial communities from Risofladan, Vaasa, Finland - UN-3 | ecosystem: Environmental > Terrestrial > Soil > Coastal area > Acid sulfate soil | place: Finland: Risofladan, Vaasa | collected... | reverse complement strand
AATACAAAAGAGGAGTTGCGGTTAGCGGTTAGTGCCGAGATAGATGTATTGTCTATGAAATCAAAGGGGTTTTTATCAAATTATTTTCCAATATTGTTCGGGTAGAATTGGGGTGATTGACTATAGTTTTGAAGGTGAAATAACCCGTAAAGGCCATGGACTCCAAAGGGCATTAATAGTCACCTTACTCCAACATTTAGCTATGACAGTTCCTCTAGAGCCAACCGCCGGGGACTCGGCTGAGGAAGAAACTAATCTTTCAGAATCTAATGACCTTAAATCATCACAAGGACCTGCCCTCATTTTAGCTATCGAGGAACCAGAACTATACCTCCATCCGTCACGTTGTCGTTACCTATCTAACCTCTTACTTCAACTTGCTGAGAGACCGGAAGTCGGCCTTGGTGCCAGCAATCAAATTATCTATACAAGTCATTCTCCCTATTTTGTAGACCTCCACCGTTTTGACCAAATTCGAATGGTGAGAAAAGTGCCTTCACCAGATTCACTTGTGCCGCAGAGTATTGCTACGCATTTTTCACTAAAGCAAGCTGCAGAGGAGATAGCGAAGGTGTGTAATGCGGATCCCGCCGATTTCACTAGAGATAGCTTTAGAGCACGTGCCATGTCTGTTATGAACACTATTGTGAGCGAGGGCTTTTTTGCAGACGTGGTTGTAGTGGTAGAGGGACCATCTGAAGTAAGCACATTATGGAAACTCCAAGAGATCATGCAAAAGGATTGGTCTCAACTTGGAATAGTCATAGTCCCAGCGGGTGGAAAAAATAATATAGACCGTCCTACAGTGATTTTCCGAGGACTTTCTATTCCTACATACTTCATTTTTGATGCGGATTCACAGCTTGTTGGCAAGGGGAAAAAGGAAGAAGATGCGAAAAATCGAAATCATAGCTATCTGCGTCTAGCTGGCGCACCAATAGAGGATTTCCCAGACACTCAGGTTCACAAGACTTGGGCAGTATTCAAGGAGAATCTTGAAGGAATATTCAAAGAAACATTGGGTGATGAGACTTTTCAAATTATTCGAGAGGAGGTGGCATCTGAATTAGGATACGATGAATCCGAGCGTGTAAACAAAAACATTGAGGGTGCTGCACGCTTTATAGAACACATCTATGTAAAGAAATATCAAATACCGAAACTTGAGGAAATCATTGAAAAAGTTACTCAATTACGTAGTAGTAAGGAATAAAATAAGGCTGGCTTCGTATAACAGAGCGTATCTGGCTTCGTGCCTCCGGCACTTCGCCCAAATTCCCCTTCGGGAAACTTCAGATATACTCGAACCGTTAGGCGAAATAGTAAGTTGAAAAAGATGACAAAAATGGATGAAAATTTAACGGAGAAAAACTTGTTAGAACTTTTTAAAGAGTTCAATAAAAATAGAATTGACTACAATATTAGAAAATGGGAAACAATTAAGTTTTTTGAAAGTATTTTCACTGCTTTAATAGTTGCCTCTATCGGTGGTATCATCACAGCAGTCAAATTAGATGTAATAAATAATGTTTTAGTTCTAACAGGATTGCTTTTGCTCCCCATTTGTTCTTGTATCGCACTTTACTTTGGCATACGAAATCTAAATCGAGAGTCAAGGCTTCTTTTTATCGAAGAAGCGTCAATGTTTAAAATTGTAGAGTCCCGAAATTATTTCGTCAAGAAGTTTCACCAAAACGCATGGTGAAGCTCACGGACAAAAAGATCAAATGGGCTGTTAAACAGATAATCAACAAAGGAGAAAGCACTGCGATGGTTGCCGCGATATATGGTGTCTCCGCAAGAAGAATACAGCAACTGGTGAAGAGCTATAAGGAATCAGGGGTATATCCGGTGCTTGATAGGAAAAGAAGACCCAGGACTCCTCTGAGCGATGAGGAGAAACGGATAATTGAAGCAGCTTATAACAAGTCATTCTTAGGGGCTCGTTTACTTCGGTACCACATACGGAAGCATTATAAGCGGAATATTCCGCAAAATAAGATCCATCAGCATCTGCTTGCGGTAGGGCTGGCGAGACCGAACCTGAAGAAGCAGAAGAAGCGCAAACGGTGCAGATATGAACGAGAGCACAGCCTCTCACTGGTGCATGCCGATTGGCTCGACTATGATGGGGTCCAGGTGATCGCGTTCGAGGATGATGCCTCGAGAAAGATTCTCTCGATCGCCGAATTCGCACATGCGACCGCGGACAACGCCATAGTGGCGCTTCAACGTGCGGAAGAAGCAGCAAGCGCGTATCGTGGTCGTATAATCGAGGTTAATACGGATCAAGGCACTCAGTTCTATGCAAGCGGAGGCGAGAAGAAGAGCAAAGGTATCAGCCGGTTTGAACGGTATCTGAGTGTGCGATGCATCAACCACATCCCGTCGAAGCGGAATAATCCGCAAACGAACGGTAAGATCGAGCGTTGGTTCCAAGAGTACAGAAGACATAGATGGAGGTTTGATGGCACATATGCGTTCGCAGAGTGGTACAATAACCGTATCCACGGAGCTCTTGACCTGGAATGCGGTGAAACTCCGAACGATGCATTTGTCAGGAAACTGAGAAGCGAGAGTATCCTCGGGATGTTCCTTGAGTGGAACGAAAGGGAGGTGAGTTTATGAAGGGGCAAGCTCTTTGGGATAGTAGGCGAAATAATATTAGGACTCAACAGTCAATGTTTAAAATACTAAAACTTATTTCGTTACCTGATAAAGTTCCTGAGAGCAAAAGGTGGATACCTGGTGATGAATTTCTTCTACCACCGAAATGCAGAGACTACAAATATGGGATAGATGAAATAAAGGAGAATCCTAATTTTGAAGAATGGCTTGATTTAAGAACTAAGAAGCATGATTTCTCACACATCATTAATTACCTATTTGCATCTGAAATAGTGATTTCTCTATTGTTAATCATTGCTATCATTCGTTATTACTACTTCGCCTAACACCAGATATACGGCTACGCTTCGCTCCGCCAAAATGCTCGGCTTCGCCTCGCACTTCGTATGTCCGCAAAACGTTCGACGACTGAAAAACCGGCAAACCCAAAACCCGAAGCGGCTATGGAAGAAGCTTCTCAACAATGACTGCGCATAAAGGGTAAAGTTTATATATTCTATGACTTTGATACTGACATAGGAGAATTTACCGAAATGAATGATACTTGGAAAAAAGAACTAAAGGAATTTTTGAATACTACTTTCTCTATGGGAACTGAGAAAATTGAGTTGTATATTGAGGCATTGACCCATAGTAGTGCTGGTTCACCCAATAATCAAAGGCTTGCTTTTCTGGGAGATTCGGTGCTGAGGCTAATAATAAGAGAATATTATTTCCGAGAACATCCTAGTTGGGATAATGATAGACTTCATGACGCATCTGTAATAGTCGAAGATGATGAAAATTTTGCCCATATTGCTACCAACCTTAAAATACTGGGATATATGAAATTCGGAAAAACTTATGATGATCGCCCAGAGGATAAAGATATTACCACGATAAAGGCAGAGGTTTTTGAAGCATTATTTGGAGCATTCTATCTCGATCAAGGTTTAGACAAGGCAAGGGACGTGGCACAGAAGTTAAGGATAATTTAAAATAATCGGACCCACAACACCTTTACAAAAGACAGAGTGAACTATGCTGAGCTGTAAAACACTGCGGGAGGTCTGTGAACCTACTCTTTGTCGATGAGGATGGGAAAGATGAAGCGGTGGGTGGTATGGGAATATAACTATGCTTACGGGAATAAAGTGATAGGTTTAAGTGACAGCGGACAAAAGTTTATTGTAGTAGGCAGATAGAAGAAGGGGATACAGAGGGAGGTATATACGAAGTAAGTTTCGGATATCACTCCAAAATGGGAGTATATACGACATCAATGTCGGATATACCGAAGTTATCGGAAATTGCCCAAAAATATAGGAGGTGAATAATGGTAGTAAAGAAACGTAAAAAGTATCCTCGTAAAGAAATTATTGCGATAATATTCGACTTTGACGACACACTGACAGATGATACCAGGGAACGTTAGGCGAAAGAGATGGTGAAAATCATGAGAGAAGTGCATGAAGAATTTTCAACCCTTTTGAAAAAGAGACTAACCGAGATACATACAAACGAGGCCTCGGTTAGATTTACTTTTCTTGCAGCACTTCTTAAACAAACCAATATCACATCTCCTGAGGTTATTTTAGATTGCCCGCATCCCAAAATTCGGAAGGCAAAAGTTGATACATACATCACCTCAACAAAAGAGAGAGGAGAGTTAATCTTTGAATTCAAGTATGACCGGGAGATTCCAAGTGGTAAGGAGACAAAGGGACCTAAAAGAGCTGGTAAGTTATTCAATGATATTTATAGACTCACCCAATTTGATGCAAAACCTAATGCCACTCGCTGGTTAATCTATCTTACAGATGCTGAAATGGCGAATTATCTAAGAAACCCAGATAATGGGCTTGTTGACTTCTTTGAATTGCCAGTTGGAGAAGTGCTTAGAATTGACAAGAATTATATCGCATCAAAATCTGCAACATTTCAAGGGGCTATTGTTGGATCCATTAGTGTAGTAGATATAGGATGTATATGGAAAAGTGTAGATATAAAATGTATACGGAATGAAAAAATGCCAATTCAACATGAGTTGCGAATATATGAGATACCACCCCACTCCGTCGCCTAACAGAGCGTATCTGGCTTCGTGTTACTACGCCCAAATTTGCCTTCGGTGAACTTCTTTTACCTGCAAACTTTTACTCTGAAAAAGCGAGGAAGGAAGGATTTGAACCCTTTTCTTCTCGTCTTAGAATAATTTTATCGCCGGTATCCAGTCTGTGTGAACTTTCCCATTCGCATCTTCGAATGAAGTGCACGTAATTGTTCCTCCTGTTATTTCTTTGCTGGGTTCATGGATGATCTGCGGATACGAGCCTGTTTTTATGGTGTAGTTGTAGGTCTCATTTGCTACTAGAACAACGGTCTTATCGAAGGTGATGTTATGCCAATCGCCTACATATCCTTCCCAGGTTGCGGTTGCGTTCCATGTTGCATTCCTGATTTCTGCATATTCAGTATGCCCGCCAGTTCCAGAGCAGGGATATGTATAAAGTTTACTTACATTGAGGTCATAGAAAGGCGTGATTGTGCAGTTATGTGTGCCGGAGATGCTTGGATATGGATTAGCGGGGGAGCCCGTGTCGAAGATGACAGTTGGCACAAAGTAATTCTCCCAAGGATCCATTAATGGATAATTGTCATTATCTGAATTTATGCTGTAAGGTGTATCGCCAATTCCATTGCCATCTGTATCACTTCCTTCATAATCGTCCCAGTAGTTGCCTAAGTAATTTTCAAACTCGGAACCACTGTAGGTGTAAGTAATTTTCTCTGTGGAGTTCCAGATGTTTGTTGAATTGTAAGAATAAACATTATCTGTGTTGTTTATGAAATTATTAAGATAGATTTTGTTGTTGAAGGAATAAATACCAAAAACGAAATAGGGTAAGTAGATGCCGTAGTCGTTGCTGCTGACATTATTGCCTGTAATGGTGTTGTTGCTGGAAGAGGAGAGGTAGATGCCGTCAGCGTTGTTGTGGACATTGTTGCCTGTAATGGTGTTGCTGCGGGAAAGGGAGAGGTAGATGCCGTCATCATTGTTGTGGACATTGTTGCCTGTAATGGTGTTGTTGCTGGAAAAGTGGAGGAAAATACCGTCGTCACCATTGTTGCTGGCAGTGTTGCCTATAATAGTGTTATTGTTGCTGAAAGAGTAGAGGTAGATGCCGTCGCGGTTGTTGCTGACATTGTTGTTTGAGATCATACTATCTTCTGTCGTCCATAGCTCTACTCCAACGCTTGTATTAGATAAAGCCAGATTTTCTACTGTGATATTATTGCAATTTACAAGTATAACCTGTCCAGCATCTGTAACCTCAATATCTGATGTATCTTCAAGATACACAAGAGGCTTACCATTCACTGTATTGTCTTCCACGGTATTTTGATAGGAATCAAGAACAAAAAGACCATCATTTACAAACATATTGCCTACAATGTTATTGTTGCTGGAAGTCGAGAGGATGATGCCGTCATCGTTGTTGTTGCTGACAGTATTGCCTGTAATGATGTTATTGCTGGAAAAGTGAAGGGAGATGCCGTCACCGTTGTTGCTGGCATTGTTGTGTGTTAGGATATTGTTGTCGGAATAATATAGGTAGATACCTGCATCATAAGTTCCACTATTTTGCACTGTAAACCCGCTAATCTCACAACCATCCGCAATTACCTTGACAACATCACCATTCCCACAACCATCAATAATCGTATTATCTCTATCCTCTCCTCGTAACGTAATTGACTTATTCACAATAACATTCTTATATATTCCGTTTTTTACAATGAGTGTATCGCCATCAATTACAGTATTTATTGCAGTCTGAATCTCCGTAAAATGTACCCCGTAGCCTCCATCGTCATCCACATACCATATTGCAGGCCACGGACCTTCGGTTATTTGTGTACACCATCCATCCGCAACTTCACCCTCTTTTATATACTTTGTGTTAGCATATCTATTACACAAGTAATAGCTATTTTCATAAACTCTCCATTCACTTCGACCTAAATAATAAAAGTAGTCAGCAACTTTTTTCTCTACCTCATCAAAATCATATACTGGCACATGGTGATCGGGTAGACCACTATCACGGTGAGCATTTGCAACGACATTCCCATCGGACATCTGCCATAGAACCACATGATCCCTCCCAAAAGGTCCTACCACACGATCAGCCATACCGTCACCTTCTATCCAACCTTCTTCACGATCATAGACATATTCGGGCCACGCTATTGGATAATCACGCCAATCTTCGTCTTCAATCACTGCCTCCACATTACATTTTTGTACATTCCTCCACGCAAGATTTATTGGATATAAATATTCGTATATCCAGCCATCCCTAATCGTCCAGTCCACCCGATGCCAAGTCCACTGCGGATAGTTATAATTATCCCGCCACGGTGGTGGATCGTTTTCGCTTGTTAGCACTGTTACTTTTTCTGTAACAAACACCTTTTCTTCGCCTTCTTTCATACCGACTGCCTTACTTTCCGCAGGTATTTTAAGCTCTTTTGTAAGTTGTTCAACCCCAAATCTTTCTTTTAGCTCCTCTCCTGTATATATCTCTTCTATCAGTAAGTACCCTTGTTCATATTTGTAGGTTGTGGTAGATTGGACTTTTAGGGTGTGGTCTTCCATCCATTTTTCCATCGTGTTGTTTTCATTTGCACTTGGATTAAACGCTGTTCCAATAAAATCCTCTTTGAAATAAATACCGCTGTCTAATGGTAAAGCCTGATTCATCGCTGTTATAGCTACCAAGAAAAATACGGTAAAGAACCTTCCTAATGAAGAAATCGCTTTTTTATTTTCGCTTTTCATTTTTTTCTTTTTCACCTCCTAAATTGTTTGCCACAAATTGAAATCTGTGACCGTGAACTCCCTATTTTTAGTTTTGACCTATCCCTTCTTTTCTTCACCCTCTTTCCCGTATTGCGTTTTTCCTTCTGCGATCGCCTTGAGTGCGGCGAGTGTTTTCTTCGCTTCTGGTGGTGTTTTGGGATCGGTCTCTAAATGCTTAAAATTCTCATAGATCGTCCGTGTGCGCTCTATAACTTTTACGTCAAGCATCTCAATCAACCTCCCACAGACCGTATTTAGCTATCAAATATCTCGCTATATCGGCGGTCTTGCTGTTCACGCCACGGATACAGGTCGCTTCTTCTTCCACACGATGGCACACCCTCCAAATTACACCACTTTAGTGTAATATACACCATCATAGGTGGAGGTACTATATAAAGGTGTAGGTTAGTGCAAAACGCACACCTATTTATGAAAGAAAATTATTAATGTCCATTATGGTAGAGCGGGAACGGTTTTCCATCACAATGGAGAAGAGCCTGGTCGACTGGCTTGATGCTGATGTTAAAGCCGGTAGGTACAGCAGCAGAGCGAGGGCAATAGAAGCACGGGTTAGGCAGGTTAAAGAGTTAGCGGGGCAGGAGAAGAAGGATGTTGCCGCCTTCTTTATTGAGTGTATGGAGCTCGTGGCTGAACACCCTGAAGTTATTGAAGAATTTAGAAAGTTCTGGAAGAAAGAGTAAGGTTCACAAACATAGGAAGAAGGCCGATTCATCCCTCAACAAGTTTGTCCTTTTCAAATTCTAACGATTTTGAGATGGTTTTTTCAAGAGGGCGAGTACGTGATGAAGTAGCAGCCTACGCTGGTAGAAACTCATCACCGGAAAGAGAGAAATGAAAATTCTTCCAATCTTCTTTGGTTGTGTACTTTCTCAAGTTATCATACCATGAAACTGTAATGTTGAAGATACTCTTTTTTGGGGTAGTAGGGAAATTCCTTACAAGACTGGATAACCAGACGTTTAACCAGCGCAAATTGTCATCGAGAAATCGAGCTTGCAAATAAAAAAGGGAAATAAGCTGCTCAGAAGCAATGGAACGGCGACCCCAGAAAAGTCTTGATCCGCGCAGAGGTCTTGGTACTAAGCGATAGAGCTGTATTATCCGCAGATTCGCCTCGCCCGTTCTCCCCTACTTCAGTCAGCCTGATCCCAGTCGAGCCAAGTACTCTTTCGCGGGTGTTTCCCGTCCGATGTATATCTATGCCTTGGCGGTCCCGCCGGTTTCTTTAGCTTCTAATTACTTAAGCATCTGTTTGCGTTCTTCTTCTTCAAACCTCTCGAGCTTCTTCCTCTCCAATCTCCGGTGCTTCCAACTCCAACTCTTCACTGATTTCTTCAGTTTTCTCTTCTCCCAAATCTAAATCTTTCACATCCACCCATTTCCAAGTTCCATCCTCAAAATTTATTCGAACTTTCTCTGCCGAAACATCAACGACAACCCCTTTTTTATCTTCCACGCTAACTTCGGAACCGATTTTCCCCGCACCTTCTTTTTCTTCCATATTATCCCTCCTAAATATATTTGGTTTGTACCTAATAAAAACTTTTAACTGGAGGTTTTACTACCAGAGGTAAAAAAATCCTCTTCCATTTTTTTTAGGAGCGCTGATGTCCTTGGGCTTTCTCGACATGCGATAGATGCAATACTCGGTAAAAAAGAGAATATCAGTAATACAAAAACTGAAAATATTATATTTGAAGGAGGAGCAACTAAACTTTGGGGTGTGAACTCGGTGAAAGCGAGTAATTATTTGCGGAGAATATCGTTTTGAGTAATCACTTTCTCCGTCAAGTTATATATATTATTGTAACCATTCTCCCATTCTTTGATTTTTATTTCGTTTTCTGCCTGCAGAAATAGCTTAGTATTAGAGATTGGATTGAATGAATCTGTGGGTGTTTCCTACATTGTTCGAAAATCCCGTTGAAAAAATGTTTATTTTTACATTAAATGATTTCAGAGGGCTCATTCAAAAAAACATAATATTTTTATAAGAGAAAAAAGCTCAGTTCGAACAGGGGGGATTGATGAGAGGGGTTGAACGAAAAGGAACGGAAATAATCTGTTTGTTTCACCCCCATTAAAACAGACCGGACTTTGCCTTTACGTAAAAAACGGAGAGGAATAAAGAAGAAGGATTAAATCATTTTCTTGAAGATAGACCATTTTTTGCACATAAATGAGTATATAACGCAGTTGTTATTTGGAGCTCTTCTGGAGGATTTCCCATTTTCTCATTTTTGAGATTTTGGGATATTCCTAACCAACGGTTTATAGTTTGAACTGGGGTATCTAAAGCCTTCGACCATGTCGGTCAAAAAAACGGCTTCCATACGTGCGATATAAGCAAATAAAAAAGAAGGTGAAACATTTAACTTCAGTGCAAATACGTTATTTCGTTAGAATGCACCAAAAGAAGCGTTATCTGTGCCTTGTTTTTAAAAATAAGGTGAATTAGAGGTTATTAGTTAAAAACCGTGAATTGAGTAGTAGAGAGGTTTTTAGTACCGGTGATAGCAAACGCCAGTTAAAAAGGGTTTTCGTGTTTTTGCTACCCCCGACTCATGAACTACAGCCAGCAAACGCCAGCGTTTAATGAGTGGGTGATGGATAAAACGGTTAACTACGTGCTCAGATGGGATAAATTAAAATAATGCAACTATTTCAAACTTTTTATATTTTCGCTTTAGCCCATCTATCCCTTCTAATCCTTCGAATTTAATCTATTCCTCAGCTCTACAGTTCAAATATACCTCTTCTGTTCGCGTCTACAAGTTTGTGGTAGAATTATATGTAGAAGAAATAGGTAAACTGTTCAGAATGCTGATTTTGGTATATTATGGTATTTGAGCAGGATTTTTTGAGAGTACAGGGGGGGGATAGTGGGGTAGCCTTCCACTCTGTAGAAGCTGAGTTTTCACCAGCCGCGCTGTTTTTTGATGTAATCACGGAGGGCGCGGCGAATGATTTGGCTCAGGTTCTCCGCTTTGCCTTCATCTACTTCACGTTGTAGCGAGTCGAAGACGTCTGCATCCAAATAGACGCCGACTTTAACTTTTCTTCGCGTTCTCTTCATGCACCACCACTCTCAAATTTCCTATTGCTCAAACACCTCCGTTTCTAATATTACTGCAAGTGGCCTCAACGGGAACGCCTACGGCATCCGGCTGTCTTCTTCAAGCAACAACAATACGTTCAGCTCAAGCACCTCCGTTTCCACTATTACTGCAGACTGGAACGTCTTCGGCATCCGTCTGGATACTTCAAGCAGCAACACGTTCAGCTCAAGCTCGTCCGTAATTGATATGGTTACTTCGGTGAATGATACTGCCTACGGTATTTACCTTATAGAATACTCCGATGGCAACAACTTTACGGGGATAACGATTACACCCACGATAAATGGTAGCGAGTACTACGAGTTCTGGTCAGATGAAAACTGTGATGACAACGTTGTAACAGACATGACCATCGGGAATCCGACAACGATCAGCTTTACGTACGGGAATGGGATATGGATAAAGCGAGTTAACGTTTCCGAGAGACCTGGCGATCTGGGGAACTATCGAAATATTAGCAAGTACATCAACGCAAGTAACATCTCCGCGAACTCCTGGTTGTTCGTGAATTTCAGCTATAACGACAGCGATGTCGCTGATGTGGATGAGGATACGTTAAGTGTATTGAAGTACAATACGAGCTGGCATCAAGATGGTTGGTGGGGTGGCGAGCGCATTCTGGATACCACAAACAACGTAGTAGGCGTTAACATAACCAGCTTTTGCATCTTCGCTCCGCTGGTTTATGCATCTACATCGCTCACCATACCAACGGCAACAGGAACCGGCAACGCAATGATAAACACCAGTTCGGGGTACTTCTGCGACATCCCGGAAGCATTAGATGACTCAGATTTCCCCGGCGGCTTGCCCGGATCCTTTATTACGTTCCCGCACGGGTTCTTCAATTTCTCCATCTGCGGGCTCAATGATACAACAAATCCAGAAACCGTAACGATCAACTTCACGTTCCCGTCTGCGATACCAACAGATGCGGAGTTCTGGAAATACAACTCGACCGATGGAACCTGGTATCGGTATGAGTTCGGCGACAACGACGGCGACAACGTCATCTCCATTACCATTACTGATAACGGACCGGGCGATCATAACCCCGCAAATGGAACCATAAACGATCCAGGCGGCATAAGCTGGAGTATACCAGTTCCAATACTAACGCCAATCGGAATGCTCGGATTAATAGGACTGCTTTCGGTACTCGCTGCAACAACCATAACCAGAAAAAGAAAGAGGCGCTAAAGATAAACCTCTTCCACTTCTTTCTTAGAGCTTTACACGCGAGATCTTCAAGAAGTCTTGACTCTTTATAGCCAGTGCACCGTCCAACATAAGATTGTTCGCCTCCGTTTGCGTAACGGTGCCGTCACGGTTTTATCGCTGTTCGAGTAGAGAGGGCTACTCTTTCTTCCACCGAAGCCCCTAAACCGAAAGCTTAAGTATAAAGAACGCAAACTCAGCATGAGTGAGATAAAAATGACCATCTCAAGAAAAGTAATCGAGATTTTTAGTATTGCTGCGATTTGTGCTTTTGTGGCTTTATCCGCAACGGCAAGTGCGGCCGTTATCAAAGTGCCAGAAGACTATCCAACGATTCAGGCGGCGATCAATGCCGTTGATGCCGGCAATCGAACGATCGAGGTCAATGCAACTGCGTACACGGCAAAAGAAACCGTCGTCGTGACCCAGTCAAACATCATAATACGATCGGTAAACGGACGGGCAGTGGTCAGCGCGGGTGGCGCAGACGATCATGTCGTCAACATCACCAACCAGACGAACGTCACCCTGCAGGGTTTTGAGATACGGGATGCTCACGGCACGTATCAAGACGCGGCAGGCATCCACATGGATAATGCAACCGAGTGCACCATCTCGAATAACAACGTGACGAACATCTCTGCAACAGGCTGGAACGCCTGCGGCATCTTTCTGTGGATTTCAAGCAACAACAATACGTTCAGCTCGAACACCGCCGTTTCCAACGTTACGGCAACTAACGGCATAGCCTACGGCATCGTGCTGGCTGGTTCAAACAACAACACCTTCAACTCAAGCACCTCCGTTTCCAATGTTACTGGTGGTGGCGCCTTAGGCATCGTGCTGGAGCTTTCAAGCAACAACAGGTTCAGCTCAAGCACTACCGTTTCCAACATTACGGCAACCAACTACGCCGCCTGCGGCATCTTGCTGCAATATTCATGCAACTACAATACGTTCAGCTCAAACACTACCGTTTCCAATGTTACTGCAAACCGAGATGCCTGGGGCATCTCTCTGGGCTACGCAAGCAACAACACCTTCAGCGCAAACACCTCCGTTTCCACTATTTCAGCACAATGGCAGGCCTTCGGCATCTCTCTGGGCTACGCAAGCAACAACACCTTCAGCGCAAACACTTCCGTTTCCAACGTTACGGCAGGTGTCGAAGCCTTCGGCATCGTGCTGGGTTCTTCAAGCAACAACACCTTCAGCGCAAACACTTCCGTTTCCAACGTTACGGCAGGTGTCGAAGCCGTCGGCATCTTGCTGGGTTCTTCAAGCAACAACAATACGTTCAGCTCGAACACCGCCGTTTCCAACGTTACGGCAACTAACGGCATAGCCTACGGCATCTCTCTGGATGGTTCAAGCAACAACACCTTCAGCTCAAGCTCGTCCGTAATTGATACTGTTACTTCA
>Ga0307380_10008384_pt1 | contig 13258 bp, 8 predicted proteins | sample UN3MG_FD_202239 | JGI IMG/M metagenome (GOLD analysis project Ga0307380, IMG submission 202239) | Soil microbial communities from Risofladan, Vaasa, Finland - UN-3 | ecosystem: Environmental > Terrestrial > Soil > Coastal area > Acid sulfate soil | place: Finland: Risofladan, Vaasa | collected... | reverse complement strand
CATAGACTGAGGCGCGGCGGCCTTCCCAGGCCGCCGCGCGAAAAGCCGCGCGGCAGGGCTACACCCCCGCCAACTGCTCGACGAACGCCTCGATGCTGGTCCGCGTCTGCTCCTCCGAGTACAACCTCAGGTCGTTCAGGTCGCCGTTGACCACCAGGTACGGCTTGCCAAGCCGCTCGTGGAGCCGCTGCGGCATCTGATACCGGTTGTTCGAGTTGTTGGGGCAGGTCTTGGCGTCGTGGTACAGGATACCGTCGATTTTGAACTTCGCCACCATCTCGGCCAGGTACCGTTCCTTGCGGTCGTCGCTGCGGCAGATGAACAGACCCGTGTACGCCCGGGCCATACTGCGGAACGGGTCGGCCGGGTCGAGGTCCTCGAAGACCCAACTGTTGCAATAGGTCGATGCCACGACGGCGGCCTGGAGGTCGCGGAACTGGGTCGAGAGGTCCCGCAACTTGCCCCAGATGGGCATCCCCTCCCAGTAGACGCGGAACCGCTCGCCCTCGACCGCGGCCTCGCTGGCGGCCACGCGGGCCTTCAGTTCGGCCAGCAGCGCCTCGTAGTAATCCAGCGCATCGCCGTGACCACGCAGCACGACCGCCGGCCCCATCTGGATGGTGCCGTCGAAGAACGTCAGCGGCGACGGCACGTGGGCCGCCGTCTCGAGCACCGCCTTCCACAGCACCGTGCACCGGCGCGACAGGTCGATGGTCTCGCGCAGCCGGGCCGGGTCGAGCCGCGCGCCGGCCACGGCTTCGAGCGGTGCCACGAGCGCCTCGGTCTGCCGCGCTACGTCGTCGACGATGGCGTCGGCCACGTCGCCGATGGCGCGCGGCGTATGGATGCCCAGGCACGGGACGTCCCATTCCCGGGCGTAGAACTGGAACCAGTCCTTGACGTCGCGGCACTGGTTGGTGTTGAAGACCAGGACGTCGGCCTTGGGCGGCCCCGGCAACTTCATCTTGTGGAACGGGCTCTCGCCCTTCAGGTACGACCCGACGTCGCTGGTCAGGTACGAGCAGATGTCGGGCGAGAACCCCCGGGCGTTGGCCAGCGGGATGAGGTCGGTGGCCATGCGGGTGGCCCCCAGCATGGCCCCGTGGTTCTCGGGAAAGTACACGTTGAACCCCAGGGCCCGGAGTAGTTCGGCCGGACCCACGCTGGTGCACCAGGCGGTCTTCCGGCCCTCCTGCGGGCCCGTGGCCAGTTCCATGTAGTACTTGCCCATGACGGCCTTCATCTTGCCGGTCGACTCGAAATCCTTGCGCTTGGCGTCTTGCGCCATCATCCAACTCCTTCCATTCCAATCCACGTGCCACGGCTTGCTTGCAAGCCGTGCTCTAATCCGGGGGTCCGTAGGGGCACGACATGTCGTGCCCCTACAACACAGCCGGCCGGTCCCCGCACGGACCACACGTGCCACGGCTTGCTTGCAAGCCGTGAACCATTGTCTCCAGGAACCTGCACGGCGCGTACCGCGCGCCCAACCGGCCCGCTAGCGTATCGAGGTCCGCCCGAACCGTGCCCAGACCCAGGTCGCGGGCGTACTTCAGGACCCCGCCGCGAAAGTCGGGGAACCCCAGACCCAGGACCGTCGCGACGTCGACGTCCGACTCGCGCTGGGCCAGCCCTTCTTCCATCACGTAGAACGCCTCGTTGACCATGCGAAGCACCAGGCGGCGGACGATTTCGTCGTCGCCCACGCCCCGCGGCGTACGGCCGTCTTCGCGCCGGACCTCGGCCACCACGGCCTCCGCCGCCGGGCTGGGCAGCGGCGTGTGGTCGCCCTTCTGATACCGGTAGACCCCCGACCCGCTCTTCTGGCCCAGGTGCCCGCGCTCCACCAGCCGCGCGGCCGTCTGGGCGAGCGGCCCGTGACGCGGAAAGGCCGCGCTCAGCACGCCGTCGGTCAGCACCAGGATATCCAGCCCCGCCATGTCGATGAGCGCCAGCGGGCCCATCGGGAAACCGAACTCGACCATGGCGGCGTCGATGGCCGGCGCCTCGGCCCCCTCCTCCAGCAGCCGGAACGCCTCCTTGAGGTACGGCACGAACAGGCGGTTCACCAGGAACCCCTCGCGGCTTCGGACCAGGACCGGCGTCTTGCCGAGGGCCCTGGCGAACCGCATGGCCGTCGCCACGACGTCGGCCGGTGTGGCGTCGCGCCGAATGACCTCCACCAGCGGCATCCGGTGCGCCGGGTTGAAGAAGTGCAGACCGATGAGCCGCTCCGGGTGCCGCATGCCCTCGGCCAACACGTCCAGCGATATCGTCGAGGTGTTCGAGGCGATGATCGTCCCGGCCGGGCACGCCGCCTCGACCTGGCGGATGACCGCGCGCTTGACTTGGGCGTCCTCGAACACGGCCTCGATGACGAGGTCGGCCGCGGCCACGTCCTCCCACCCGGCGGCCGGCGACACAAGGCCCATCATGCCTTCGGCCCGGGCGGCGTCCAGTTTGCCCTGCTCGACGCGCCGCTGCAGACTGCCGCGTATCCGCTCGATGCCCCGCCCGACGGCCGCCTCGTCGGCGTCGCGCACCGCCACCGGCACGCCCCTGCTGATGAGGGCCTGGGCGATGCCGGTTCCCATGGAGCCCATGCCGATGACGGCGGCCGTGGCCACGACGGTCGGCTGCGCGTCGGCCAAATCAGCCGCCTTGGCTGTCTCGCGCGTCGCGAAGAACAGGTAGATGCGGTTGCGGGTGGCGAGGGTGGCCATGCACTGGGCAAAGCCCTGCTGCTCGGCGCGAAGGCCCGCCGCGAACGAGTCGTCCAGGCCCGCACGCACGGCCTCCAGAATCTTGCGCGGCGCGACGATCTCGGGCCGAACGCCTTCGAGCATCTTTCCCGCCCGCCGCAGCGCGGCCTCGTTGGCTGCCGCATCGTCCACCTTGTCAGTCCGGTCGCGTGTGCGTCGCGGGGCGGGCGCCGACCCCAGGACGGCCCGCGCGGCATCGAGCAGACCGTGACCCTGAGAGACCGCGTCAACCAGCCCCAGGTCCAGGGCCTGCCGGGCATCGACGGCTCCGGCCGTCAGCAACATCTTGAGGGCCGCCTCCACGCCGACGAGCCGGGGCAACCGCTGCGTCCCCCCGGCCCCGGGGTTGATGCCCAGCGTGACCTCGGGCATGCTGAACCGCGTGCCGGGGGTGCAGACGCGGTAGTGGCAGGCCATGGCCAGTTCGAGCGCGCTACCCATCATCCGCCCGGCCACCGCCGCCACGACCGGTTTGGGCGAGTCCTCGACCTCCTGGAGCGCGTCCTGAAACACGCGCGAGATGCGGACCGCGTCCTCGGCCCGCGCGACGTCGCGGAAGAGGCCCACGTCGGCCCCGGCGCTGAAGTGGTCGGCCCCGCCCGTAACGATGATGCCCCGCACGTCGGCCTGGGCGGCGGCACGGCGGACGGCGGCACGCAGGGCGTCGAGCAGCGCCGGCGTCATCGTGTTGACCGGCGGCGAGTTCAGCCGAAGCACGCACACGCCGTCGGTTACGGTGACCTCGATCATGCGCGGAGCGTCGCCCTCGCTCACAGGTCCAGCGTCAATTTCAGGGAGCCGTCGGCACAGGTGGCGTACATCTCGAAGGCCTCGGCGGCCTGGTCCCAGGGCATGCGCGGCACGACCATGGCCCCGAGGTCGGCGGCGCGACCGTCGAGCATCATGTCGACGGCCGTCTGGAAGTAGGCCGCGCACTCGGGCCCCACGCACGCGATGATCTGCGTCTCGTTGCGGAACGTGTCGTACCACGGGAACGCCCGGTCGTTGTAGTCGGGCATGCCGAAGAGGAAGAACCGGCCGCGGCGCCGAACGAGGTGGACGGCCGTGGCCATCGAGTCCACCTTGCCGGCGGCGTCGACGCAGAAGTCGACCATGGCGCCGCCCGTCAGGTCGCGGACCCGGGCGACGACGTCCTGGGTGGACGCGTCGACGACGGCCGCGGCGCCGAAGCGTTTCGACCATTCCAGTCGCCACGGCAGGCGGTCCACCGCGATGACCTGGCTGGCGCCCAGGAGACCCAGGACGCGTGTCCAGATGAGCCCCATCGGCCCCTGTCCGATGACCGCGCACCGCTGGTTGATGACGTTCCCCGTCTGGGCCATCGCCCGCAGCACCGTGGCCAGCGGCTGGGCGACGATGAGGGCCGCCACGTCGGGCGCGTCGGCCGGCAGCGCCGCAATGCCGGGCGGCTTGGCACGGATGAACTCGGCAAAACCGTAGTACCCCTCCGGCTGGGCCAGGACCAGCGTGCCGGGTTTCCACTGCTTGCACCGCGACTCGACGATGGTGCCGATGTTCTCGTGCCCGGCCCATCCGGTGGGGTTCGGAAACTTCAGGTCGGCCCACACACCCTCGCCGGTGTACTGGCCCATGTTGCTGCCGCACAGGGCCACGTACCGGCACTGGACCAGGACCTCGCCGTCGAGCGGTTCGGGCCGGGGCGCGTCGAGAAACTCGATCTTTCGGGGTGCCGCAATATGGATGGCTCTCATCGGCTCCACTGCTCCTAAGAAACGCGTGGCCGCTGCACGCCGACCGGCTGACTATCCAACACCTTACCGGCCGGCGGCGTGCCGGTCAAAGGAACAATGGACACGGGGAGGCGGGCCTGCGGCCGGCGCGTCACTTGGCGGCGGGGCCTGCCGGGCTCGCGATGCAGTAGAGTGTGTCGGTCGTGCGGATGAAGAGCCGTCCGCCGGCCGCGACGATGCTCGAGCGGCACATTTCCTCCCCGCCCATCTTAGTGCGATGGAGGATTTTGGGTTCGTCGCCGGCGGCCAGGACCACCACCTCGCCGGCCTCATCGATGCAGTAGACCTTGCCGTCGGCGCCGGTCAGCGAGGCCCGAATCACGGTTTCGCCGCTGATCTGGAGTTGCCACTTCTGCGCGCCCGTCTTGGGCTCGAAGCAGGTCAGGAGCCGACGGTTGTCGTCCAGAACGTACAGGCGGTCCTGGTAGCAGAGGGGCGTCGAGGCGTCGGAGATGCGCTTGTCGAACGTCCAGGCGACCTTCTCCTCGCCCAGGGCACCGCGGGCGTCGGGCCGCACGGCAAACAGGTGCTCGTACTTCGGGCCGCACACGAAGACCAGGTCGCCACCCACTACCGGCGACGCAATGATCCGCCAGTGGTTGATGTGTCGCGGGTTGTACCCCCCCCACCGCCAGAGTTCCGCGCCCGTGGCGGCGTCGTGGCCGGTCAGGTAGTCGGCCCCGTAGACGAGCACCTCCGACCGGCCGGCGACCTCGTACGGAATGGCGGTGCTGTAGGCCTCCTGGGCCTCGTCGCGGGCGTCGGTGGGGCGCGCTTGCAGCCACAGGTCCTTGCCCGTCTTCGGGTCGATGGCCAGCAGGTACGAGTCCGTCTTGGCGGCCGGGGCCTTGCCGTAACGGTCCTGCCGCTCGTTGCGGATGGCAATGACGTACAGCCGCCCCTTGTACAAGAGCGGGCTGGAACTGTATCCGAACATGTCGGCGTTGTGACCGTGGTCCTTCTCGAGGTCGCGCGACCAGAGGGGCTTGCCGGCGAAGTCGAACGCAAACAGCCCCTGCGTGCCGTAGTAGAAGTACACCCGCTTGCCGTCGGCGATGGGCGACGGCGAGGCCATGTTGTTGCGCATCACCTTCCTGTCCTTGCCGGTGACTTTCCGCCAGAGAACCTTTCCGGTGCGTGCGTCGAGGGCGATGGCCAGGAGGTCGCCGGTCTTTGAGTCGACCGAACTGACGAACACCCGATCGCCCCACACGGCGGGCGTGGCGCCGCTCGGGCCCGGCATGGGCACGGACCACACGACGTTCTCGGTGCGGCTGAAGACGGTGGGCAGACCCGTCTCGGTGGTCGACCCGTTGAAGAAGGGCCCGCGCCACTAGGGCCAGTTCTCGGCGGCGGCGTGCGGCGCGGCCAGGGCGAGGAGGGCTGCGATGACGATACAGCGGAGGCTACCGGCGTTCATAGAGTCTCCGTGATTCGGCAGTCCGGGATCCGACGTTTCGCGCTGCGGGAACCCGCCCAAGGCGGGCCCGTGCAGAGAACAGACGTCCCCGCGTCGAGACGATTCAACCCTTACCCGGCGCCGCGGCGCCGCCCAATCCTACACCGCTACTTGTCGCGCGGCGGCCTTCCCAGGCCGCCGCGATCGGGCCTGACACCTCTTCCTGGCGGCCTAGGAAGGCCGCCAGGCGGCATGAAGTAGCGAAGCAGCGTTGTGCCTAACTCACCCGGCCCCCTCTACAGCGTCCAGCCCTCGCGATAGGGCGGGTTGAGGTAGGCGTTGGCGGCGTCGCAGTTGGTGAACCGCATCTTCTCGCCGTCCCAGGCCAGTTTTTCCTCGGTGCGGATGGCGATGTTCCCCAGGAGGACGACCTCGGCGAGGTGGGCGGCGTGGTCCACAAAGTTCGAGCCGGCCGGTTTGCCGCCCTTGCAGGCCTCGATCCACTCCTTGTAATGGCCGGGCGAGCGATCGAGAATCTTCGGCGGCTTGCCGATTTCCTTGGCCCGCGCCTCAGGGATAGGCCGGTGCCCCAGCATCTTGCCCTTGTCGCCGATGATGTAGACGCCATCGCCATCGCCGTACGAGCGGCCGGCCTCGAGTTCGTCGGGCCGCGGCGGCTTCAGGCCGCCGTCCCACCACGTGATGGTCAGCGGGGCGCGGTCGCCGTCGGCCGGGAAGGTCCAGCGCGTAATCGAGGCCACCGGCGCCGTCTCGCGGACGACTTCCTTCGACATCTGGTGGTTGGCCGAGGACGACTCGATCGTGGTCGGGTGGCCGTAAAGTTTGAGGGCCTTGAAGACGGGCGAGAGTTCGTGGCACCCGATGTCGCCCAGGCACCCCGTGCCGAAGTCCCACCAGCCGCGCCACGCAAACGGGTGATAGCACGGGTGATACGGCCGCATGGGCGACGGGCCCACCCAGAGGTCCCAGTCGATGTGCGCCGGGACGGCGGGCGTATCCTTCGGCCTCGGGATGCCGCGCGGCGAGATCATGGGGTTGCGGTTCGACCAGGCGTGGACCTCGCGGACGGTACCGATGGCGCCGCACGCGATGTACTCGGCAATGAGCCTCGCGCCCTCCCCGGCCTGGCCCTGGTTGCCCATCTGGGTGGCGACCTTGGCCTCCCGGGCCACCTTGGCCATCTGCCGGGCCTCGTAAACCGAGTGGGTCAGCGGTTTCTGGCAGTGGAGATGCTTACCCATTTTCATCGCCGTAATCGAGACGATCGCGTGGTTGTGGTCAGGCGTGGCCACGATGACGGCGTCGATGTCTTTCTGGGTCTCGAGCATCTTGCGGAAGTCGGTGTGGAGTCGGGCCTTGGGGTACTTCTTGGCCTCGCGGTCCAGCACGTGCTTGTCGACGTCGCACAGGGCAACGATGTTCTCCGACGCGCAGTTGGCGACGTCGCCGGAACCCATGCCGTTGAGGCCCACGCCGGCGATGTTCAGTTTGTTGCTGGGGGCGTCCTGGGCCGGTCCGCCCAGGACGTGCCGCGGCACGACCGTGAAGGCGGTGGCCGTGGCGGCACCGGCCAGGAAGGCCCGGCGGTTCAACGTGTGCTTCGATTTCATCGGCGGTTCTCCTCTCCCGTGAGCGTGAGTACCTGTACCCCGCGGGCCGACCGGCGCCAATGCGCCCGCCCGCGTGCCATACGGTTCAACCCGCTTCCGCGTCCGATGGGGCGGAGTATACCGGGCCCCTGCCGCGTTGCCAAGCGTCTCGTGGCGTTGGCGCCGTATCCGAGCCGCGACCGTGAGGGAGCGGTGCCGTCGCGGCGGCGGTGGCCCCCGGGATTCGTTTGGCCCGGCGGCCAGGCCCGCGGTATGATGGCGGCATGCGGCCTGTGACACGCGGGGAGCGGTGGGCGTCCCCCGTCGGCGGGCACACCCAAAAGGAGAACAGGACCATGCACAGACGAGAGTTGCTGGGCGCCGGCTGTCTGGCCGGAGTCACGGCGCTGGCGGCCATGGCCGAGGGGATTTTCTGTCCCGCTCCTTGCGTCTCAGGGGCCTCTTACTTGTGGGGACTTTGCCGAGCGCGTCCTCACGATGGAGGTCGATAACCAATGGCCGCCGAAACACACCAAGTACTTCTTCCTGGACGCAAACCTGATGAACTGGTTCTCACTTTTGCAGGCAACATCCTCAAGCACCTCGGCGTGCAGATGTACGCCGGTCGGCCCGTTCCGGCAATCGCAGAACTCATCTCTAACTCATGGGACGCGGACGCGACAAAGGTTAATGTCCGCCTTCCGCTGGATGAAGCCTGGGACCCGACCAACCAACACCAATTCATTGAGGTTTTAGACAACGGCAATGGCATGACTTGGGACATGGTTCGGGACGCCTACCTTGACGTCGGTCGTGATCGACGCGAGGTGGAGAAAACCGACAAGTCCCCAGGCGGTCGTCGCCTTCAGGGGCGGAAGGGACTTGGCAAGCTGGCGGGGTTTGGCATCGCCGACATCGTTGAAGTGCAGACTGTCCACAGGGATGTGGATTCCGGCGTGAAGGAGAAGGTGCTCATTTGGTTCAAGTTGGACCTTTCTGACCTGAAGAAAGTGAAGCAGGGCCCCGCGCCCGTTGACGTGGTATTTGCTGGTCCGATTAGCAGGGCTCCTGCGGGTGCGAGAAAGACCAAAGGAACGACGGTCACTCTGCGGCACCTGCACGAACGGAAGGCCCGGAACACTGATAGGTTTCACCATAGCATGGCGCAACGATTCTTGCTCATTGGGCCACAGTTTCGCGTTCGTATCAATGGCATAGACTTACGCGAAGAAGACATTCAGCTTCAGTGGAGGGAACCAAACAACGACTGGACCACGGACAACGTTACAGGTTGCGGTCCTATCAAGTACTGGATTGGATTCACCCCGCAGCCACGCAAACAAAACGAAGGAGAATTGAGCGGGATTCTCATTTACACCCGAGGCAAGATTTCACAGGAGGAGACTTTCTTTGAAATAAGCGGGGGCGTCACGGGTCAGCACGGTCTGCGATACATGGTTGGTATGGTGAGGGCCGAATGGCTTGATGCCGGCCTTGACTCTCCTGACCACATAGCCACTCCCCGGGATTCTATTGCCTGGGAAAGCCCTCAAGGGGCTGCGTTCAAGGAGTGGGGACAGAAGCTACTAAGAAAATGCCTTTCCGAATGGGCTAAGTTCCGTGCTTCTCTGCGAGAAAAGCAGATCAAGGAAGTGAGCCCAGAGTTAATGGCCCGTATCGGGCGGCTGGCCCCCTCCTATAAAGATGTCGCGCTGCAATTTGTGGACAAGTTCAAGTCAGTGGAGATGGAACCGACCGAATTCCAGGACATTTTGTCTTGGTTCCTCGACGCGCTGGAGAATGCAACACTGCGAAGTATTCTCCAAAAACTCCGTGATACTGACATCGTGGACCTTCAGCAACTTGACGACCTGCTCTCCAAGATGGAAGTGCGGACTGCCGTAACACTTCTTCAGATCATCGACAGCAATCTTGCTGCAATCGAAACCCTTGAAAGAATGCACCGCCAGAACGCAAAAGAGCGTGGAGTCCTTTCTAAGCATCTGGAGAAGAATCCGTGGCTCATTGATCCAACCTGGATGCTCAACAAGGCCGAAGGACGAGTCGCCACTTGGATCAAGAGGGAGTTTGGGCTTGAGGAAAAGGGGGCGGCTGGCGATGCCGACCGGGCTGATTTCTTCTGCGTTGCGGTTGGCGGGACGCTGCACATTGTCGAGATCAAACGGGGTGCCCACATTGCGACGGTCAAAGATATAACCCAAGGGGACAAGTACCGCGAATACGTCACGAGGCGATTCGACGAGCTGTCGGACCCGAAAGCGATCAAGTATGCGCATGTCCAAAGTCACCTAATCGCCGCGGAGCTGCACGATGAGGCGCAAAACATCAAGCGGGCCTACGCAGACAAGGGGTGGGTCTTCTTCACGACCTGGGATGACCTCATCGAACGAGCAAAGCAAAGCCATCACCAGTTCCGCGAGATTCTCCAAACGAAGGCCAAAGAGGCCGAGGAAGTCAATGGGCCTGGAGCCGATCGTGGCTCTGCCGGTGGGCCGATTGACTCTCATCTAACGAAAAGGTCGCCCAAGAAGGCGAAGCGCAAGAAGAAGGGGTGCAGCAAGTGAGTGCGAGGAGGGTCATAGCCATAGACTTGTTCGCGGGATGCGGTGGCCTTACCAGGGGCCTCCGAGATGCGGGATTCCACGTCGCGGCGGGGGTCGAAGTCGACCCCATCTCAGTGCGAACGTACAGATGGAACAACCGCCGCACTCAATTGATTGAAAAGGACATCCGCCAGGTATCTGCCAAGAAAATCCTACGGGCCGCCGGTAGCAAGCGAATCGCCCTCTTGGCGGGATGCGCTCCCTGTCAGGGGTTCTGCTCCCTGACGGCCAAGTACAAGAGGGAAGACCCGCGCAACGAGCTTCTCCTTGTGATGGCAGAACTCATCGAGGAGATTCGGCCCAAGGCGGTCATGATGGAGAACGTTCCCGGCCTCGCGGGCCGAGGAAAATCCATCTTCGATAAGTTCCTGAACGTCCTGCGGCGTCTCGGATACCAGTACGACTGGCGCATTGAGCAGATGGCGGACTTCGGCCTCCCGCAATCGCGCCGACGCTTGGTCCTTCTCGCCGGGCACGGCTTCAAAGTGGCTTTCCCGAAGGCGTCGCACGCCCGCTCACCAAAGCGCGGTTCCGGCTTGGAACCGTGGGCTACGGTGAGAGATGCCATCGGTCACATGGGCGCGCCGGTTACCCTGAGCACGGCGTTCGGTAAGGGTGGTCCGCAGTCGCACAACTGGCACGTGGTTCGAGACCTTCAATCGCAAACCAAGGAGCGTCTAAGGGCGGCGCAACCCGGACAGACGTGGTTGAAGGTTGACGAATCAGTACGCCCGCGTTGCCATCAAGACGGTTACGATGGCTTCACCAACGTGTATGGTAGGATGGCGTGGGGCCAGGCGTCACCAACCATCACGGGGGGATGCACGACCCCGTGCAAGGGGAGGTTTGGTCACCCGGACAAGCGTCGATACACCATCTCCGTCCGTGAAGCAGCGCTGCTCCAAACGTTCCCGGAGAATCATCGCTTCGCCACCGACCAGATGGATGCTGCGTGCGACATGATTGGCAACGCCGTTCCGCCCCTGTACGCGAAACTGGCCGCCAAGGCGGTCCTGGCCGCTATCAAGGAAAGCAAGCATCGGAAAGGGGGTGCCAGGCAATGAGTCGGTGGCCGGGCAATGCTCAGAGGGAGCGAACAACGTTTGGCGGCTTGTCCCGCGGCCAATTGATGTCCCGGGTTCGCGGCACCGGAAACCAAACGACGGAGAAGCGACTGGTTGTGCTACTCCGACGAGCGGGTTTGAGTGGATGGCGCAGGCACCGCTCGCTTCTCGGACGGCCTGACTTCGTGTGGCCAAGGGCCAAGGTTGTCGTCTTCGTTGACGGATGTTTCTGGCACGGCCATGACTGCGGCAAGAACGTAAGCCCAAAGACCAACGCTGAAGCTTGGCGCGAGAAAATACGCCACAACAAGGAACGGGACCAACGCGTGGGCCGCTCACTCCGCCGGCAGGGCTGGCGCATTGTTCGCATATGGGAATGCGAACTTGCCAAGAAGCCTGACAGTTGCTGTGACCGAATCAAAAAGGCGTTGGGTACTCGATGTTGAAGCAAAGATCATTGCACACCCGAAAGGAGAACAGGACCATGCACAGACGAGAGTTGCTGGGCGCCGGCTGTCTGGCCGGAGTCACGGCGTTGGCGGCCATGGCCGAGGGGGCCCGCGCGGCTGGCGCGGCGAAGAAACAGTTCCTCGAACTCCGGCTGTATCGGCTGGACGCCGGGGCCATGCGCCAGCGCTTCGAGGCGTTCCTGACCGAGGCGGCCATCCCGGCGTGGAACCGCGCCGGCATCAAACCCGTGGGCGTCTTCAGTCCCACCGAGCCCAAGAGCGACGACCTGTACGTCCTCCTGCCGTACGATTCCCTCGACACCTTCGCCGCCGCGCGGGGCCAACTGCTGGCCGACGCCGCGTATCAGAAGGCGGGGGCCGCGGCCATCGACGCGCCCAAGGACGCCCCGGCCTACCAGCGCATCGAGAGCGCGCTCATGGTCGCCTTCGACGGCGTGCCCAAGGTCGAGGTGCCCACGAAGAAAGACTCGCGGGTCTTTCAGTTGCGCATCTACGAGAGCCACAGCGATCTGAAGGCCGTCAAGAAGATCGAGATGTTCAACACGGGCGGCGAACTGGCCGTCTTCCGCGACACCGGCATGAACCCCGTCTTTTTCGGCGAGACGCTCGTCGGCGCCAAACTGCCGAACCTGACCTACATGCTCGGCTTCGACGACGCCGACGCCCAGAAGAAGGGCTGGGACGCCTTCCTGAAGCACCCGGAGTGGGAGAAACTGAAGGCCAACCCGGCGTACAAGGACACCGTGTCGGCCATCACGAACATCGTGCTTCGGCCGGCCGAGTGCTCGCAGATCTGACGCCACGACGCGGCAGGCAAACGCCTTGGCAATCGGGGCCCCGGGGCTACAATAGGCGGCTCCGGCGGCTGCGCGGCCGCCGGATGGAAGGAATCCACGCATGGACGGACTGACTCGGGCGCTGGTCGAATCGGCGGTGGCCGTGCTCAAGCCCTCGGGGCCCGTGCTCGAAATCGGGTCGCGCGAGGTCCAGGGCCTCGACGCGGCGGACCTGCGGCCGCTGTTCCCCGGCACCGAGTACGTGGGCTGCGACATGATGCCCGGGCCGGGCGTCGACCGCATCGAGCAGATCGAGGCCCTGAGTTTCGCCGACGGCTGGGCCGGAACGGTCCTGTGCCTGAACGTGCTGGAGCACGTCTGGTGGTTCCGCAAGGGCGCTTCGGAGATCCATCGCGTGACCGCCCCGGGCGGGATGGCCCTGCTGACGACGGCCTTCGGGTTCGACATTCACGGCTTCCCCGACGATTACTGGCGGTTCACCCCGGGGGCGCTGGCCCGGCTGTTCGCGGGCTTCGAGAGCGTACTGTATGGCTGGCAGGGCCACGCCAAGGCGCCGCGTGCCGTCTTCGTCCTCGGCCTGAAGCAGCGGCGCGACGACCTGGCCGACCTGGCCGAGGCGTGGCGGCAGGGCACGCTCGATCGCTGGACCGAGCATCCCTCGGCCTGGATGCGCATCGGCGCGGGCGTGGGCGCCGCGCTGTTCGGCAAGCGGTACTTCCGGAACATCCGGCACTGGTGGGACCTCGCGATCCGTGCCGGT
>Ga0307380_10008379_pt1 | contig 13262 bp, 8 predicted proteins | sample UN3MG_FD_202239 | JGI IMG/M metagenome (GOLD analysis project Ga0307380, IMG submission 202239) | Soil microbial communities from Risofladan, Vaasa, Finland - UN-3 | ecosystem: Environmental > Terrestrial > Soil > Coastal area > Acid sulfate soil | place: Finland: Risofladan, Vaasa | collected... | reverse complement strand
CGCCTCGAGGAAGCCGCAAACGACGACGGTTTCATCTCGCACATGGCGCGAGTCTATGAGGCGTTTCAGCTCTACATGGGCGCGAAGGATACCTGGTTCCAAAGGAATGGGGGCGCAGGACTGGAGGGCCTTCGCGTTGCCTACTTCTGCGCCGAGTTTGGGCTTACCGAATGTTTGCCAATGTACTCGGGCGGCCTGGCAATCCTGGCTGGCGACCACCTGAAGACGGCGAGCGACCTGGGATTGCCCCTCGTCGGCGTCGGCCTGCTCTATCAGGAAGGCTACTTTCGTCAGTACCTCAACGCCGATGGATGGCAACAGGAGTCATACCAGCTCAACGACTTCCATAATATGCCCATAAGACTGGAACGTGGCGCGGATGGCGAGCCGGTGACGGTGCGAGTCCAGTATCCAGGCCGCGTGGTCGCTGCCCAGGTGTGGCGAGCGCAAGTCGGTCGTGTTCCTCTCTACCTCTTGGACACGAACCTGAACATCAACCGCCCTGACGACCGGGACATAGCCGATCGACTCTACGGGGGCGATCTGGATATGCGCATCCGCCAGGAGATAATGCTGGGCATTGGCGGCATGCGAGCGCTGGTCGCACTGGGGATCGAGCCCACCGTGTGTCACATGAACGAAGGACATTCGGCCTTTCTGGCATTGGAGCGCATACGCAAGCTCATGAGAGAGCTGGACCTGCCCTTTCAAGTAGCTCGCGAGGCCACCTTTGCGGGGAACGTGTTTACCACCCACACATCGGTGCCCGCAGGCATCGATTTGTTCCCGCCGGACCTCATGGATCGCTACTTTGCCAGCTACTATAAGGAACTGGGCTTGAACCGAGAGGAGTTCTTGCGACTTGGGCAGAGCTCATCTCGCCAACCGAACGAGAGCTTCTCCATGGCCATCCTGGCTATTCGCCTGGGCGGGAGCACCAATGGTGTCAGCACGTTACACACCAGCGTCGCACGACGCATGTGGCAGCACCTGTGGCCACAGACGCCGCTTGAAGAAGTGCCCATCACGTCGATCACCAACGGAATGCATCCCAGATCTTGGATCTCGAATGACATGGCCGGCCTATTCTCCCGCTATCTGGGACCACGTTGGATCGAAAGGCCTGATGACCACAGCGTCTGGGAACGCGTCGATCGCATTCCTGATGAAGAACTGTGGCGTACCCACGAGCGACGTCGAGAGCGGCTGGTTGCCGTTGCTCGTGAGCGGCTGCGCAGTCAGTTGGAAAGGCGTGGGGCTGCACCCAAAGAGGCCGTCGAAGCAACCGAAGTCCTGCATCCAGATGCGCTGACCATCGGCTTTGCCCGACGCTTTGCCACCTACAAGCGTGCTGCGCTGCTGTTTAGTGATCCAGAGCGATTGTCCAGGATCCTGAATCAGCCCGACAGGCCTGTGCAGATCATCTTTGCGGGCAAGGCACACCCACAGGACAACCCTGGAAAGGACCTCATCCGCCAGATAGTCCACTTTGCACGACGCGAGGACCTGAGACTGCGGGTGATCTTTTTGGAGGACTATGACATGTGCCTGGCGCGATATCTGGTGCAGGGCGCCGATGTGTGGCTGAACACTCCCCGGCGCGGCTTAGAGGCCAGCGGCACCAGTGGTATGAAGGCGGCGGTCAACGGAGTGGTCAACTTGAGCACCCTCGATGGCTGGTGGTGTGAGGGCTACCACTCGGAGGCTGGCTGGCGCATTGGCCTGGGCGAGTCGTACGAAGACGAGCAATACGGCGACCAGATTGAGGCGCAAGCCCTGTACGACCTTTTGGAAAAAGAGATAGTTCCCCTATTCTACGAGCGCGGCTCAAACGGCCTCCCTCGCAGGTGGACCAGGATGATGAAGCGCTCCATCGCGAGGATTGCCAGTCGCTTCAACAGCCACCGCATGCTCCAAGAATATGCCCGAGAGATGTATTTCCCTGCTCATTCGCGTTTCGACAGACTGGCCGCAGACCAGTGCCAGGTCGCCAAGGACCTGGCCGCCTGGCTTGACCGGGTACGTGAGAACTGGGACAAGATCCGGATCACCGCCATCGAGTCGGATGCCAAGAATGGACTGCCTGTGGACACCAAGCTCGAGGTGAGGGTCGGCGTGCACTTGGCCCCGCTAAGTCCGCAGGATGTCGTTGTCCAGGTCTATCACGGCAGCATCAGCCCACAGGAAGAGATAGTCGACTACCGTGTTGCAGACATGTCCGCCACGGAGATGACTGACGACGGCGACTATGTCTATACCGGGCTCATCAGTTGCGGCAAGAGTGGCTTGCAGGGGTACACAGTTCGGATTCTGCCCTTCCATCCGAACCTCAACGATCTGCACGCGCCTGGACTCGCCCTCTGGGCGAGCTGAGACCGACCTGCTGTCAGGCCCTCATTGAGCTGTCCTGTGTCTTGGCTGCAGATCGCGAGCGACGTTCTTCGGTGCGTGAGCCGAGCAACCCAGCTCGACGATGCTGCCGGCGCCGGGTTGTGGCGTCGGCGGGTGTGCCACACGAGCCGATCAGATCCGCCCACCGGGCCCAACGACCGGTCTCGTGGGGCTATTCCTCCAGCTTTCGTCGCAGGCCTTCGAGGATCTTGACCGTACGACTCGTGCCGAAACACCTCGCTCCTGCCTCATAGAGAGCGAGAGTGGTCTCGATGTTGGCTATGTGGCCCGAGGCCTTGACCACGACGTGCGGGCCGACCGTCGCCCGCATCAACCGAACGTCCTCGACCGTGGCTCCTCCTGGCTGCGTGGCCGTTGAGGTCTTGACGAAAGCAGCGCCAGCACGCTCGGCGATGCGACAGCCGGCCACCTTCTCCTCGTCGGTCAGCAGGCAGGTCTCGAGGATGGCCTTCACCGGCACCCCAAAGCGCCGTGCAATCTCCACAACGCCCGCGATGTCTCGTTCCACGTAATCATGGTCGCCAGACTTCAGCGCGCTGATGTTTATCACCATGTCCAGCTCCTGCGCGCCCTGCCCCAGGGCGAGTTCTGCCTCCCGGCGTTTCACTTCGGGGAGGTTCACGCCCTGCGGAAAACCGATCGCGATGCACAACCGCACGTCACAACCGCGCAGCAGCTCCTTGGCCCGAATGGCTTGATACGGCTTTGGCACCAGGCACCTCACGCGATACTTGCGGGCAATCGCTATGCCCTCCTCCAGGTCCTTGTCGGTCTGGCTGGGCGACAGGATCGAGTGGTCGATCATCTGAGCCAGTTCATCCACGGTCAACATGTCATCCTCCTTGCGTGCGCCAAGTACCTGCCTCCTTATAGCACTGGGCGAGGCTCCTGTAAAGACACGTCGTTCCCAGGTCGTTCGGGAACGCAGTGCCTGTTGCCTTCAAAACCGCGATTGCACGCCCTTACGTAGTTGTTGAACCCCCCTGGCCAGGTTGCGGCAGGTCTCCCTTTGCGGTAGCATGAGCTGCAAGGTGGGCAAGAGAGCGCTTGCTGAGAAACTCGTGAAGGGCAGTGTATCATGATACTCGATGAATTCAGGTTGGATGGCAAGGTCGCACTGGTTACCGGAGCCAGTCGGGGCTTGGGCCAAGGGATGGCCATGGGGCTGGCCGAGGCGGGCGCCGATATCGTAGGTGTCTCTCGGGGCTCCTGCGACGAAACCGACGACCAGATAAGAGCCTTGGGGCGTCGGTTCCTTCACCTGCCGTGCGACCTGTCCAAGGCGACGGTTGCGGAGCTCCAGCAGCTGGTCACGCGAACAGTATCCGCGTTTGGCCGTCTCGATATCCTAGTCAACGCAGCGGGCACCCAGGCTCGGCACCCCTCTCTCGATTTCCCCGAGGATGACTGGGATATGGTCATGCGGGTGAACCTCAAGAGCCTGATGTTTCTGTCGCAGGCGGCGGCGCGCCACTTTGCCAAGCAAGGAGGGGGCAAGATCATCAACGTGGCTTCAGCTCTCTCCTTTCAGGGCGGGTTCACCGTTTCTGCGTATGCAGCCTCTAAGCATGGTGTGGTCGGCGTGACCCGCTCTCTGGGGAACGAGTTCGCCGGCATGAACATCAACATCAACGCCATTACGCCGGGCTATATGATGACCGACATGAACGCCGCTCTGGTAGCAGATCCGGTTCGCAGCCGGGCCATCCTGGATCGCATCCCTGCTGGCCGATGGGGCACTCCTGACGACTTGAAGGGAGCAGTGGTCTTCCTGGCGTCGGACGCCTCGGCCTACTGCCATGGGTCCGTTCTAGTGGTCGATGGCGCCTGGCTGAATCGCTAGTACTTGCTTACACAAGTCTGTGCTAGTGCGAACAAGTACCCCATGCGGGGCACAAGTACCCCATGCGGGGCACAAGTCTCGTGACGCAAGATCCGTGGGTAGTGCCAAGAAAGAACGCACCATACAGGTTGGCCCATGCTGGTCTGCACCGGCACAAACCGCAAACTGGCCAAATGTCGGGTATTCGTGCAAGCAAGCAGTAGAAGCCGGCCACCGACCTGATTGTGAAGCATATGCCATTCCCTGATCTGTTACTCGTGACCCCAAACCGCGAGCCGTGGCCGGTGTCAACCTGGCTATGCCGGGAGAGCGGCTGAACATCAAAGGACCACCGCGCCCCCGCCCACACAGCGACTCGAGAGGGCGAGACGCCCGATCCCGAAGGGCGGGGGGACAGTGCTCTTTGCCTTGCGGCCCCAGCAGCCGGAGAACAGTGGGGAGCTGCCCAAAGCTTGGCGCGTTGTCCACAACGCGCCAAGAGTTCTCCACATGTTTCTCGCTAGTTGTCCACAGGACGCGCGCTTCTTCGAGCCTTTTGCACTCTCAAGACATGCGCTTGCTTCGCCATGTCTTTTTCCGGCGTACTCCACACGCAGGCAGGCGTTTGGAGCTTATGCAAAGTGGTGGTACAATGGGGTGATAGCTACGACGTTGGCGAGAGCGTGGAGGGAGTGGGCGATGCGACAGCAGATCGAGGATTTTCTGAAGTCATTGCGCGACGAAGAAGGCTACGCCGATAATACCATTGTGGCCTATGGCAATGACCTGGGGCAGTTTGCTCGGTTCTTGACCGACCAGCTCGCCACGACTTCATGGGACTCGGTGAGCAAGAAAGATCTCGATGCCTACGTGAGCTACCTCCGCAATGAGCGGGAGTATGCTTCCGCGACGGTGGCTCGGAAGGTGGCCGCAACCAAGTCCTTCTTCCACTATCTGGTGAACGTCGAGGCCCTGACAGACGATCCCACAGCCACCCTCGAGTCGCCCAAGGTTCGCAGGTATCTGCCGACTTCGATCTCGGAGGAGGATGTCGCTCGCTTGCTCCGGGCGCCTGAGGGGCACAACACAAGTCGAGCGGTGCGTGACAGCGCCCTCCTAGAACTGCTCTACGCTACGGGGATGCGTGTTAGCGAGGTGGTAGACCTGAACGAGGAGGATGTGGACCTGGAGGATTGCCAGGTGCAGTGTACAAACAGAAACAGGAGGAGGCGAATCCCTCTCCATCGGCGTGCCGTCCGCGCCCTGAGGGATTACCTGGAAGGTGGTCGCCTCAAGCTCCTGCGAGACGAGAGCGAGACAGCGCTCTTTCTCAACCATCGCGGCCGACGGCTCACCCGCCAGGGGCTCTGGCTGATAATGAAGAAGTACGTGGAGGAAGTGGGTATTGACGCTCACGTAACCCCGCACACGTTGCGCCATTCGTTCGCAACGCACCTCCTGCGCGGCGGCGCCGATGTACGTGAAGTCCAGGGTCTGTTGGGACATGCCAATGTCTCCACCACTCAGGTGTATACCCAGATCAGTGACCAGAAGCTTAGAGAGATCTACGAAGAGGCCCATCCCAGGGCACACTAGCGCTAGTTCGTCAGAATGCTCACTCTGTAGCAAAGGCGTGCACCCCGTAGTGAAGGGGCACGTGTTACCCGACGGATGTCAGAATGGCTCTGGAGGCCACTTCTTGTACCCCGTATGGGGTACCTGTGTCCCGCACGGGGTAATTGGCCTGTACCCGTACCCGGCGACTAGCTTCCGGGGGCTTCAAAACGAAGTGACGCAGTAGTACGAGCAAGTGCACCCGACCTTCTGCGCTTACACGTCCCGCCCAAGCGCGGAAGCCAGCGTCGCCAGCTTGTCTGGCAAGAGAGTAGCAGGTTCGATGGCGTCGTTCTCTCCCCATGAGATAGTCGTCGAAGCTGTCAACTACTTACGTGCGCGCACTCGCTACGTGCCGAGGGTGGGCCTCGTTTTGGGATCAGGTCTGAGCTCACTGGCCGAGCGGCTGTCTGAGCCAGACATCATCTTCTACCGAGACATCCCTCATTTCCCTAGAGCAAGCGTAGCCGGGCACCCTGGTCGCTTGCTGTTTGGCCACCTGGGGGGAAAGTCGGTCTGCGCGATGCAGGGCAGATTGCACTACTATGAGGGGTATTCCGCGTTCGAGACCGCCCTGCCCATCCGCGTGATGCAGCTCATGGGCGCACGCATACTGTTTGTGAGCAACGCCGCCGGAGCCATCCGGCCTGGGTTGAACCCCGGCGACCTGATGGCCATCACAGACCACATCAACCTGGTCGCCCTCGGCGGCCACAATCCCTTGCGCGGGCCCAACGAGGAGCGTTTCGGTCCCCGGTTCCCAGATATGTCCGGGGCCTACGATACTGGGCTGCTCGATCTCCTGCGCCAGGCTGCCAGGGAGCAAGGGATTCCGCTGCAAGAGGGGGTCTATGCCATGGTCGCCGGCCCCAGCTTTGAGACTCCTGCGGAGGTCCGCCTCTTGCACAGGGCCGGGGCCGATGTGGTGGGTATGTCCACCGCCTCTGAGGTCATTGTGGCGCGACACGGGGGCATGCGCGTTCTAGGTGTTTCGGTTATAACCAACGCGGCTGCTGGCCTCTCTGAAGGCGTTGCAGCAGAGACATCCCACGACCACGTGCTTCAAGTCAGCAGGAAGGTGGCGCCAACTCTGGCGTCGCTGCTCGAGGGGGTACTGCGGCGCATCCCTTGATCCAGCCCTTGTGTGCCCGTCGGTGAGTACGAGGACAGCGAAAGGTGCTCAACATCCTTGGCTTTGCGCTCGACATCATCGATAAGTACGCCCTATGGCTGTACGTGGCCTGCTTGCTTGCCATCCTACTCTACATACGATCCTACGCTGTGGCGCGAAAAGACAGAGAGAACACGATCTTCACCATAGAGAAGGAGGTCGCTGCTCACAGAGAAGGCCGGGCGATGACTCGGATTGGGACTGTGCTGGGTGCGGTGATGGTGGTCACTGCGCTCAAGTATTATGTGATGCCGTCGATCGATCTGGCGACCATGCTCGCGCCCACGCCCACCCTGACCCTGTCGATACCGACGGTAGCTCCCCCCACGCCGACCCCCACACCTGTCACCCCAACGGCCACATCCCGGCCCAGACCCACGGTCCAGACAGTGCAGACTGTTGCGCCTCCAACACCGACTCGGGTGCCGCCCGCCCCATGCCCGAACCAGAACGTGTGCATCACGCTCCCCGGCATGAATGCTTCGATATCGGGCAGGGTTGCTATCCAAGGCACGGCAAACCACGATCGTTTCCAGTTCTACAAGTTAGAATATGGTCAGGGAGAGAAGCCGACTTCCTGGCACGTGATCAGCGACGTACATACAAGTCCCGTCTTCAATGGCGTGCTCGACCAGTTCGACACGGTTTCCTTCCCGGACGGCGTGTACTGGCTGCGCCTTACGGTGGTCGATGAGTCTGGCAATTTTCCTCCTCCCTGCGAGGTGCGAGTGGTGATTCAGAACTAGCCTGAAACATGAACAGCGTCTGAACATGCGGCTGCGACCCTCCGCCTACTTCTCACGGCCTCTTACTCACCGAGTATCGTGTCGCGCGGCCGTGAGTGGTTCGAAGGCACAGGTCGTCGGAGTCCAGCCGTGCACTTGGGGTCAAGATAGCATGCCCGCCACCTGTCCTTTGGCGCCCGTCGCTCTGCAATTACAGATGGTACTCCGGCCATCGGGGGTGACCATTGATGACCAGTGCTGACGCAATCGCCTCCCGCAGAGCCATGGCCTCCCACTGCGGGCATTTGCGGAACTTTGTGCGGGAAGCCCGCGTCTAACCATCAGGCAGGTCAGCCTGGCTTTGCGTTCAGTCCTTTCCAGTGTATACTGGGGGCAGTCAGCATGTCAGGCTTGGGCTGCAATCGGGACTGCCGACCTCGGTTAGGAGAAGCCGATGGGCACAGTTCATCACCCACCTCGTGTACGAGTCCTTGCCGCCGCCTTGATACTCACGCTGGTGGCGGGATGCACCACCATCGTGGATCGCCTGAGCGAGGCGCTCTATCCGACCACATCCCCTCAAGCTAGTGAATCTCCCCGACCCACCGCCATGCTGTCTACTCCTGTGGGCCAGGCCACCCAACAGCCAACCCTGGCTCCAACCAGGACCCCAGCGCCGCAGCCCAGCATGTCTCCCACTGCGGGCCCCCGGCCCGAGAAGGGACAGCATCTGGTCTTTGCTCGCGGCGGCAGTATCTATCGGGGCGACTACCTGGGAGAAGAGGCTACCGAGGTTGCCTCTCTGCCCCAGCTTGAAGCCTGGGACTTTCGACAAGGACTCCTGGTCATGACTCTGGGGACCAACGTGGACGTTGCCGATCTGAAGCTGGGCAGCCTCGTCAGCTTTGAGATAGAAACTGAGACAAGAGTTGAGTATGCCGAGGTTGTCTGGGGCACATTGCAGAGCAGGTTGCTCCACGCTGCTGTGGTATCGGATGCGGACGCTCCCATCTTCAAACGGAGCGTTGAGCTTCGAATCCTGGACGCCAAAGACGGCACGGAACTGGGCAAGGCGGTGGTGCGCGACGTCACTGGGGTGAGCATCCTTCGCTACGACGAAGAGCTTGGTCGCATCGCGCTGATTCCTCACGGCGGAGACCCGAGCTTCTCAGAGGTCAGATACTACGATTCGGAGAGTGGCGCTCTGGTGGACGTGGACCCCGTCGCCGGAGAGGGTGCTGCCGTCCTCTCCCCGGACGGCAGCACCCTCCTTACGGAGCACTTTGCCGATGAGGGAACAGACCTGATGCTCTACAGCTTGGATGTAGAGGGCCAGCCTGATCCCAGGACTTGGCAGCCCCCGCAAGGATCGCACACCGCATGGCACGCGTGGTCGCCGGATGGGAGCCTGGTCGCTTTCCTGCTGCGCGAGGGCAAGGCTCCCTGGGACGAGTCCACAAGAGGACTGGGCCTGTATGTGCTTGACCTATCCACCATGCAGGCCAGCCAGGTGCTGGAAGAGACGGGTGTTACCTCGTCGCTGGTCGGTTGGACCCCCGATGGCGAATACATCATCGGCTATCATCGCGGAGAAACAGAGGACACCTACTTTTACGCCGTGCGGCCCGACGGAGGTGATCGTCGTATCCTCACCATCGGGAGGGAGGCAGAGATACTGGGGTGGATGCCCTACATGGGCGAGACTGTCGTACCCAAGATCGTAGTCGATCCCTGGCGTGTGCGCTTTGTTCAGGGGATGGGAGATTCGACCTCAACGGCCGAGGTCGTGGCCCAGTTCGTCTCGGAGGGGATCGACCGCGACGACCAGACCCTGTCCGATCAGCTCAGAGGATACTTGGAACAGGCTGGCTGGCAGTTCGATCTGGTTGCACCAAGTGTCAAGCGAGTGTCAGACACCACCTTTGTGGCTCAGCTACCGCCGATGGATATCCATGTGCTGGAAGCGGGCCGGCCCCAGCGTGTGGCCACCGGAGACCTGGTTCTCGACGCCCGCCACGAGGAGGATGACATCGGTCTGGTCTACGGCATGATCGGCGCAGCCGCCGTGCAACCAGCTTTTGTGCTCCTTCGACGCCAGCCCGACGCAACCTGGCAGCCGCTTTGGACGCCTCAAGGTCAATACGATTGGATCGCAACCGACGGGGAGATACGCTTCGCAAAAAGTGACCTCCAGAGCCTGGAGGTCATCGGCTCTTCCTTCGGCCTGGATCACGGGGATGACCAGCTCTTTAGTGAGTGTCATGCTTGTCCGCACCGCCGCCTGGTGGCAACCTGGGTTCGCCAGGGCGATGGCTATGTGCGCCAGACCGACTTGCCCGCAGATGCGCCTCTGGACCAGGTCTTGTGGGAGATGACCGAGCGCAGCTCTTACGCCATACTATACGAGTGCCTGAGACGCCTGAGAGCCGGCCTCCCTGCGGACGAGCTGGTTGCCGATGCCAGCGTACTGGCCCAGATCGAGGAGAATGGGCTCGCGGACCCTGGCCTGAGACTGATGGCCGAAGAGGAAACGGTGGATGGCGTCCGCTTCATCGATGCCAAGACCCAGCGACACTTCCAAGCATTGGTGCGTGGCGGGCGTATTGTGCGCGTCGAGCATCTGAGTGATTGATGCGTCCAGCGCGCTTGGGCATTGGCGGGGTCAGGGATGCCCTTCAATACCCTGCCACAGCGACGCATTGCAAAAGACACACAGACGTGCTATAATGTGCATAGCGGCTGCGGATGACCGCGACCCTATGCGAAAAGATCGGCCAGTGCTGCAATCTCCTTCGTGGATCGGCGAAAGTGGCGACGACGCTGCCCTCAGATTGGCGGCCAAGGTGGAAAGGGGGACGATCGTGAGTAAGATGAGGAATCCTGATAGACGCCTTGCACGGTCGCTCGTCAAAGCGACCTTGATAGCTGTGCTCTTGTTATCAACCATGCTTGGGCCTGGTCCCACAGCAGTTGCAGACTCGTCCCCGTCTTGGCGCGGCGAGTACTACAACAACATCAGCCTGGTGGGGGCTCCCGCTCTGGTGCGGGATGATGCCAGCGTCAACTTTGACTGGGGCCATGGCTCGCCGGGCACGGGGGTGAACTCTGACCAGTTCTCGGCCCGATGGACCAACTACGTCTACTTTAATGCTGCCACCTACACATTCAGCGTGACCACCGACGACGGAGCGCGCCTTTGGGTGGATGAGCAGCTCGTCATTGACCAATGGCGAGATCAACCCGCGACTACGTACAGTGCGAGCAAGTATCTCGGTGCGGGCTCTCACAGTCTCCGCGCAGAGTACTATGAGAACACGGGGACCGCTGTCTGCAAGGTGTGGTGGAGCACAGAGGGTGCCGCGGGGGCCTGGACTGGCGAGTACTACAACAACACCTCGCTGGGTGGAAGCGCCGCCCTGGTGCGCACCGATGCGTCCATCAACTTCGACTGGGGCTATGGGTCACCGGCCGCTGGAGTGAATGCGGACAACTTTTCCGCTCGTTGGACCAGCGGCGTGTCCTTTGCCTCCAGCGCAACCTACACCTTCTCGGCCACCGTGGACGATGGCGTGCGTCTCTGGGTCGATGGCACCATCGTGATCGACAGGTGGTATGCTCAGTCGCGCACCACGCACTATGGTACGATCTACCTGGGTGCTGGCACTCACCAGGTGAAGGTGGAGTATTTTGAGCAGGGAGGAACCGCCGTCTGCATCGTGAACTGGTCCGGTGGCGCCGTGGCTGCCCAAGAGATCATCGTGGACAACAGAGACTCCAACTTTGTCTGGGGAGGGCCTAGCGGCAGTTGGTACGGTCGCAACACCGGCTACCGCGGCCACCTCTACTGGACCTGGAACGGCAGCACCCAGCTCCACAACTGGGCCAAATGGTTCCCCTACGTGCCATCCGCAGGCAACTGGGAGGTGTTCGTCTACATCGCCAGTCGCTATCACGGCTCCAAGAGCGCGACCTACTCTGTCTACCACGGCGGCACACACACCAACAAGGTGGTGAACCAGAACATATACTACAATCAGTGGGTCACCCTGGGGACTTATTACTTTTCAGGGGGTGCGGGCGAGTACGTGTTTCTGGGCGACAACACGGGCGAGACCTATGCCACCCGCTTCGTCGGCTTTGACGCAGTCAAGTTCGTCAGACGAGATGCGGTCTGGCCAACCCCAGGGCCCACAGTGCCATCTGGCTGCGCCATCACTCCCGTCCTGGGGTTCGGGCGGATCTGGAACACTTACAGCAACGTGAGGACCAAGTTGGGCTGCCCCACCGAGATCGAAAAGAGCATATGGGCCGGAGCGGAGTTCTTTGAGAGAGGCTATATGTTCTGGCGGCAAGATACCACCTACATCTACGTGCTCTATAACACCGGCACTTGGCAGGGCTATGACGACACCTGGACCTCCGCCGAGCCGGAATGGAGTGGGTTCTATGTGCCCCCTGCGGGCTACTATCAGCCCAAACGCGGCTTTGGCAAGATCTGGCGTGGCAGCCTGGATATCCGCAACGGGCTGGGCTGGGGGACAACCGAGGAACGCGGTTTCTCTGCCTCGGTGCAGGCCTTCGAGGGCGGCCTGATGCTCTGGAGCAGTACCCAAGGGATCTTTGTACTGTACAATGACGGAACCTGGGCGCGCTACACCTGACGTGAGTCCGGGCCGGGAATACCGTACCCAAGAGCCACTCCTCCACGCGTGGGGAGTGGCTCTCTTGCTCTTGCCAGACTCACGTGCGTCGGCCAGCGGAACGCGGCTTCTCGGCTTGCACGAGCGCGATCTGAGCGCAGAACAGACGATGGCCCATCGCGGGGTCTAGCCGCGAAAGCACTACCGACGAGCCAGTTGCTGAGCTTTGTCCAGGGTAGTGCGGATCTCCCGCTCGAACCTGGCGACGCCGAACCGCCGAGCGTGGCTGCGCAGATGGTCGGGGTCAAAGCGATACCGTTCCAAGCGGGCCACAGCCTCGACGAGCGCGTCCGGACTGGGCTCGCGGAAGAAGGTCCCCGTTTCTCCCTCTGTGACTGTATCCAGCGCGCCGCCAGCGCCATAGGCGATGACCGGACGCCCGGCGGCCATGGCCTCCACCGGCGCTATCCCAAAGTCCTCCTCGCCAGGGAACACGAAAGCGCGACACCGGGCCATCTGCTCTCTCACCTCGACATCACTCAGATGCCCCATGAACTGGACGTTGGCCTTGGCCATGGCCTCGAGGACGGCGCGATCTCGGCCGTCTCCGACGATCCTCAGAGGCAGCCCCAGCTGGTTGAACGCACGCACCGCGAGATCGATGCGCTTGTAGGGCACCAGCCGAGAGACGATGAGAAAGTAGTCCTCGGGCTCGCAGTACTGATCTGGGTATGTGGTTCTGACCGGAGGGTAGATGATCTGCGAGTCGCGTCCATAGTGCTTTTTGATGCGGCGCTGAACGGTGGTGGAGATGGCGATGAACTGGTCTACCCTTTCGGCTGCGGATCGGTCCCACAGTCGCAGCCTCTGCAAGACGG
>Ga0307380_10008377_pt1 | contig 13265 bp, 15 predicted proteins | sample UN3MG_FD_202239 | JGI IMG/M metagenome (GOLD analysis project Ga0307380, IMG submission 202239) | Soil microbial communities from Risofladan, Vaasa, Finland - UN-3 | ecosystem: Environmental > Terrestrial > Soil > Coastal area > Acid sulfate soil | place: Finland: Risofladan, Vaasa | collected... | reverse complement strand
GTGGTTAGGAATGGGGGCTTTTACTCTCTCTATACTGCGCTCGACCAATTACACAATTAAAGCTGACTCCTTGATCGTCCGCTCGGGTCCGTTCAAATGGACTATCCAATTCGATGATATCGATGACGTCGTTCCATCTCGAAAGGCGTGGGCTAGTGCGGCGCTATCGATGGATCGCCTGTTCGTTGACCACAAAGGTCCAGCCGGTGGAACCTACATCTCACCGGAAAACAAACAGCTTTTTCTCGAGACGCTGGCATACAGAGCATCATCCCTCAGGCTCGAAGAGGATAGCGTGGTTCGAGTTAACGCCCAAAAGGCTGAGAACGCCATTTGATGACCCGCGGGCTGTGGGGGGTGTCCCTCCTGTTGGGGGGTGTCCCTCTTTGTAATCAGGCTACCTGACAAGATGTGACTTCATGGGTTATTCGTATATATTGCGTCAGGGATCATGGACAGCAACCCATAACCGACAAGACCCAAAGATATTCTCTCAGATCCTGTTAACCGGAAGATTGCTAGCAATTAGGAACTTGATGGCAATCAGGAACCTGCCTTGGAAAAACTGTATCCGCCTATGAACGATACACCGGCTAGCGAAACTGAATCGCCGACTTCGGGACGGAGCAAGTGGTGGAAAACTGCCACTCAGGCCAGGAACGAGACTTCCCTTCCGGTGGAGGGTGCGCCTTGTCCAAAATGTCTATTAGGCGACCTGGAATTCGATACTCTGTTCCGGCTGCAATGTTCAAATTGTGGTTTTATAGCTGAGTGCGGCGCCTTTACCTGATAGCGTTACTCGGAGAAGCGTGTCTTCTTGCAAAGATTTCGAAATGAACCCCCGAGATTGGCTCAGTTTTGCCCAACGAGCCAATACAATCTAGAGACTTACAAAGGAGATTCTTAGTGAAAGCATCTGTTACTTTGGACCACGGCATGGCTTTTACTGGCAATGTGGGAAATGAGTTTTCAGTAAGGATGGATTCAAGCCCGGCTGCCGGTGGTGACGACAGTGGGTTTCGCCCTATGCAATTGGTCTTGGTTGGCCTGGGGGGTTGTACGGGGATGGATGTCCTCTCCATCCTTCGAAAAAAACGACAGGATGTCACCGGTTTTGAGGTACATCTTGATGCCAAACAGGCCGATGAACACCCCCGTGTATTCACGCAGATAAATATCAAGTATATCGTCCGAGGTCGGGGAATCAGGGCTGCGGCAGTGGAGCGGGCTATCGAACTCTCTGATACAAAATATTGCCCCGTTCAAGCCATGCTGGCAAAGTCAGCCACAATAGACCATATCTGCGAGATCGTGGGAGAAGAATAGCATCGCCAGCTCGTCTGGCTGAATTAATTATGGGGTTGGAAGCATGATTCGAATTCTCTATCGGGACGAGCGCGGCGAATTGAGCACCGATCTGCAAGTTAATGACCTGGCCGAAGCCATCAAAGATCCTTCCGGTCTTCTCTGGATTGATATAGTAAATGTACCGGTTGAGACTGTAGAGCCCATTCTCGCCGGCACCTTCGGCTTCCACCCCCTGGCCATTGACGATGCGATTCACGAAAGCCATAGACCGAAGATAGATGATTGGCAGGAATACCTTTTCTTAGTATTCCGCGCGGCTAATCTTGTAAACGTCGAATCGAACCGATTGCAGGTTCCTGAGCTAGACGTGTTTCTGGGACCTAACTTCATTGTTTCCTATTATCAGGAACCCATTGCCGCAGTGGACCGGGTATGGGATATCTGCCAGAAGGATCAACGTTGTACAAAGCGAGGGGCTGGCCAACTACTCTATCGGCTGGGCGAAGAATCAGATAGCGAGGCAGTTGCAGTCGTCGAACTGCTGCATGATGAATTAGATGAAATCGAAGAGCAGCTTTTTTTCCGGGGCTGGACCAGCAGCTCTTGAAAGGCTCTTCACACTAAGACGTAATATCCTGCAATTGCGACGTGTCGTGGTTCCACAGAGGGATGTACTAAATAATCTAGCCCGTCATGAATATCCGACTGTAAAAATTGAGGACCGTATTTTCTTTCGTGACATCTACGATCACTTAAATCAATTGAATGATCTGCTTGATGACATGCTGATTCTAGTCGGCGGTGCTCGAGACACTTATTTGTCGGTTGTCAACAATCGCATGAACGATATTATGAAGACTTTGACGGTGATCACTGCTCTTTTCATGCCTTTGGCCTTCATTACTGGTTTTTTCGGAATGAACTTCTTCCAAAGGGCAATCCCTCTGGAAACCTGGACCAACGATATTGCTTTCGTGTTAGTCTTGGCCGTCATGCTCCTAGTTCCATTAGCTATGTTTTTATGGATGCGGCATCGATCCTGGATTTAGCGGATGTGACTCGCAGGAGAGCATCAATCGTAGATCGTTCTACGTTCCGACAATCGTTATAGATCTTTACCTGGGGCCCGCGGTAAAGTCAGCCTTCTCAGACCCGCTGTATATCGAATATAAAATCGCAATCCAAAGGGATATAGGTCGGGTTTCAAGTCCGGGTAGCAGTTATATGCCGGTGTTGGTCTCGCCCTCCCGTACAAAGCAGCAGTAAATGGACATGCGCCGGGCACTTGCCGTAGCGTGTTGTCTTGAATCGCTACAGTGAATATCAACCAGCCAGATCAATGCCCTCTATGACCATTCGCTCCTGGACGAGCTTCATGAGTCTTGGCCGCATTTCGCCAGCCTTTCCATAGCGCGCTTTGGCTAGCAACGTTAATTCCACCTGTTGTCCCAATTCGCCAGATTCACTAATTACGTGCCAGGGCTCTAGTAGATTTGGCAACTGTCCCACGGCTTCGTCGCCTAAGTCTTCAAGCAGGGATATGGCCCTGCTGAGATCGGCGGGGGCAATCGCGATCTTAATATTGGCTGTCGAAAAACGCCCGCGGCTGAAGTTTCGTACGACACGGATCTCTCCGTTGGGGACAGTGCAAGGTTCTCCGCTCATCGCTCTTAATCGTGTTGTCCGCAGGTTAACGGCTTCGACAATTCCTAGCACGCTTCCTCCGGCCACGCCGAGCACTTCCACTTTTTCACCGACGTCGAAATTATCCTCAAAGATGAATCCAACCCCAGAGAGGAAATCGCTAACAAGCGGCCTTGCCCCTAATCCAAAAGCTGCGCTGAATAGGCCGGCGATCAGGATCAACGTCGACGAGTCGACGAACAAGGACAGGCTGACGAGCGTGGCCAAGGCTACCGCGGCGAGGGATATCGCTCCAGCAACTAAGCCTTGGAGCGTTTCCCGCCGTTCCGGGCGCATTCGGGGCTGGCTCTGATTTAGATGACTTACTCGTAAAACATACCTGGCCAGACGTCTCGACAGGCGAAAGACGAGCCAAGCCAAGAAGTAGAAGAAAATGATTAGCACCAGATTGCCGCCCGAAGTTGATGTCCATTGGTCTAAATTAGGGATGTCCAATATCGCTCTCCTGGTTTACTTATTTGTCTGCCGCTAAATCTTGAAGTCTTCAACATTAATTATTTAGTCATCTATTGAGGGCTTTCTGAAGTTAACCCAACGGACCACGCCATAGAACCCATGTGCTAATTCTATCGTTTCATTTTATAATATTATCACTCTCATGGTTATATCTGGCTATGAGATAATCACTTGATAGCGGGCTAGGAAATGGACCTCGCGGTTCGCAAACCTTTCCAATTGCCAACTACCCAGTCTTGCCCTTCAACCCCTTGCGACCTAGCCCTCTGCATGATGTCTAGTCCCAGGAACAGAACGTTTGTTCTGGTTTTTGTTTTGTGCTATTGTCGTTGTAGCGTGCCGTTTTCTTTGCTGCTTCAAGAGCTGTTTAAGTCTGCACCTTGTCCAAAATGTCTATTAGGCGACCTGGAATTCGATACGCTGTTCCGGCTTCAATGTTCAAATTGTGGTTTTATAGCTGAATGCGGAGCCTTCACTTGATAGCATTACTCGGAGAAGCGTGTCTTCTTGCAAAGATATCGAAATGAACCCCAGAGATTGGCTCAAGTTTGCCCAACAAGCCAATACAATCCAGAGACTTACAAAGGAGATTCTTCGTGAAAGCATCTGTAACATTGGACAGCGGCATTGCTTTTACTGGCATTGCAGGAAATGAATTCTCGGTAAGGATGGATTCGAGCCCGGCTGCCGGTGGTGACGACAGTGGGTTTCGCCCTATGCAATTAGTCTTGGTAGGCCTGGGAGGGTGTACGGGGATGGACGTCCTCTCCATCCTTCGAAAAAAACGACAGGATGTTACTGGTTTTGAAGTACATCTTGATGCCGATCAGGCCGACGAACATCCCCGTATATTCACGCGGATACACATCAAGTATATCGTCCGAGGTCGGGGGATCAGAGCTGCAGCAGTGGAGCGGGCTATTGAGCTCTCTGATACAAAATATTGCCCTGTTCAAGCCATGCTGGCAAAGTCAACCACAATAGACCATATCTACGAGATCGTAGGAGAAGAATAGCATCGCTAGGATGGGGGATCGCTATTTCGAGCTGGTCTGCGGTTTTTCTGCCTTAAAGCGTTCGAGAAAATCAGTTACGGTGATGATGCCCACGAGTTCATTGTTATCCACGACAGGTAATGCGCCAAACTTGAAAGTGCTGAGTATCTCGGCTGCCCGGTAAGCAGGGGTGTCTGGGGTCACCGTTATTGGATTAGGCGTCATGCAGCTCTCGGCAGCAGCTGACTCCACGATCTCGACATCCTGCCATCTGCTTTGCATGACCATAGGGGAGTTCATCGCCAGTCTCATGTCCCGGTCTGTGACAATGCCGATGAGGCGTCCGTTTTCGTCTACCACCGGCAGCTGCCTGCATCCTGCCACCTTCATGATTTGAATGACAGTACGTATTGGTGTATCAGGTCGTACTGTATCTGGTTCGGCAGACATTAATTCTCGTACGGTTAACATTTCTATCCGTCAGCCACAGACTGGTGCAGGATGGGCGCGGATCCATGGTTCGCCCATCAGTATATATCTATACAACTCTCGATGGTTCGTGGCGAACATCACCAATTAATCGTGACATTCCTCCTAAGATCGCTCTAATCTCTCCAAATGCCTCGATGAATCTGCCTGGGTTGTGACAGATGTCAACCAGTCCATATTACTTAAGACACTCGCCTCACTGGGGCAATTGTGTAAACTTGTGCGGTCAGAAATATGGTCAGGTTCAAAAGCATTGATGGTGAATTTGCTGGTGGACGCGGATGCAGTGACTTAAGAGAATATTTCAGCAGTCGTCACGGCGGCAGCTGCTGGACACTTTGTTAACATCGTCTGGAAAATTGATTTTCTTTGGTGACTAAGTCGTATTCAATACACAATTACATTAGCGATTAATACGCTCCAGGCAGCTAAAAAGCAAAATACTTAGAAGTGGTGGGATAGTTACTATTGGCTTGGCATCGCCGCACATACAGGAGACTTATGGCAAAAAAAAGAAGAGCAGCCCGTAAAGCAAGACAACCGCAACAGGGGACGAATTGGCTCCTCATTGGTGGGGTAATCGCAGCCGTAGTGGTGGTTGGTGGACTTTTCTTCCTTTTGTACAGCTCTATTCAAGAGGATGGGGTTCCCCAAGGCACCCAGCCGCTTTCTGAGTATTGTCAGGGAAATCCTGACAATTGCATGACCAAAGGATCGGCCGATGCCCCGGTAACCATCGTCGAAGTTTCTGATTACGGCTGCGGCCATTGCCGGAACTTCAATCTTGATACCGCCCCTTTGCTTGAGGATCTCTATGTTCGTCCGGGCCAGGTGCAGTGGGTTGTATTGCCCTATGCCCTGGGCCCAGCTACGACTCCCGCTGCCGAGGCGGCTATGTGCGCCGCCGACCAAGAGGCCTTCTTTGAGTTTCATGAACGGATGTTTGAGATCCAAAGCGAACCCGAGGCGTTGACGACTGCCGGCTTCAGACAAGCTGCGGAGGAACTAGAACTTGACATGGAGGCCTTTAACGCCTGTTTCAGCAGTGGAAAATACTCCGATACTGTCCAGGACAATATTCGGGCGGCCTCGAGCATAGGCGTCAGGGAAACACCAAATTTCTTCGTTAACGATTCACTCCTTCGTGGAAACGCTCCTCTGAGCTCCTTCCAACAGGCCATCAATCGTGCCATGAGCGCCAGCCAATGAAATCCAATCGCTGGCCCGAAGATTGGCCAATTCTCATCATTCAACTACTTGCCGTACCGGGGATGATGGTGGCTTTTTATCTTCTTCTCTATCACAATGGCGATCTTATCGGCGCCTGTTCAGCCAGTGGTTGGGATGATTGTGGACAGGTCAGTGGACCCGGCGCAAAGTATGCAGCGATCGGTCCTGTTCCCGTCGCCCTGATTGGGCTAGCCGGCTATGCGGCCATCTTTTTGGCTGTGTGGCTGGCTAATTGGTGGTCGTGGATCGATGAGAACATACCTGAGTTGATGATCGTCCTCACTGGTCTCGCCTTTTTGTTTAGCCTCGGACTGACCGTATTGGAGATTTTCGTCATTGGCGCTATCTGCCGCTACTGCGTGGTTTCGGCTATCATTGTCACTGTCATGTTTGTGCTGGCACTTATCTACCGGCGAAAGCTTCAGCGGGCCGGCACATAGCTGGCGCTATATGGTCGGCTTCATTGCGGTTCCAGGAGCTAGTATAAAGATTTAGGGGAGTATTTCCATGGAGTTTGGCGTACCAAAAGAAGTTCGTGATTTAGAGATGCGCGTCGGCCTGACGCCGGCAGGGGTCCTAGCCCTTGTCCAGGCTGGGCACGCGGTATACATTGAACGGGGCGCAGGGCAGCAGGCTGGTTTTAGCGACGAGCATTACCGTCGTGCTGGGGCGCAGGTCGTTTATTCAGCGGAGGAAGCATACGGTCGAGCTGACGTAGTCGCCAAAGTAACCCGACCGACGGCGGGAGAACAACGTCTTTTCCGCTATGGGCAGACGATCTTCTCCTTTCTTCACCTGTCGGTATCTTCACCCGATCTCCTTGAGGTGCTTTCTGAACAAAATATCACCGCGGTTGCTTATGAAACGATTCAGGATGAGAACGGTGTTCTTCCCGTATTGGTTCCTATGAGCGAGATTGCCGGTCGATTGGCTCCCATCGTTGCTGGCCAGTTGTTGATGACCACCAACGGCGGGAGAGGGACTCTTCTCAGCGGCATTCCCGGAGTGCCGCCGGCAGCGATCGTCGTTATCGGCGGCGGCGTGCTTGGATTTAACGCCGCCCGGGCATTCTTAGGACTGGGCGCCCAGGTTACATTGCTAGACCGGGACGTGCGAAAGCTGCAGCAGCTGGATGATTCTTTCAGCGGTCGGGTAACGACGATGATATCCAACGAGTACAATCTTCAACGAGCGGCCGATTTCGCCGATGTGCTTGTTGGGTGCGTCCTAAATCCCGGCCAACGGGCGCCGGTGCTAATCAGCCGGAAGATGGTGAGCCGGATGCGTCCCGGCTCGGTGATCATCGATTTCTCCATCGACCAGGGCGGCTGCGTCGAGACCAGCCGGCCGACGACACTGCGCGATCAGATATATGTGGAGGAGGGGGTTATTCACTCCTGTGTACCAAACCTCACCGCCACGGTTGCCCGTACGACTAGCTACGCCATCACCAATGCCGCCCTACCCTACCTGTTAGCCGTGGGCGAGCACGGTCTATTGGGTTCTTACAAGGTAATGCCGTCGCTCCTGGCAGGAATAAATCTCTACCAGGGAGAGCTTGTCCATCCGGATGTCGCCGCGGCGATGGGTCGTGCCATGGACTCTGATCTCTTGGCCAAATACATGACCGGAAACAATACGGGTCAAGGGAAATAGAGCGCCTGATGAATTGGGAATCGATATATCGAAGTAAAGTCAAAGACGTGGATAGCGCCATGATGGCTATCCAATCCGGAAATCGCGTATATCTGGCTGGCGGGGCTGGTGTCCCGGTTGAACTGAGCCAGGGGCTAACACGACGGGCCGAAGATGTTGTAGGCGTTGAGATCACCCACATCCTGACCTTCGCCGATGCCCCTTATGTGGAACCCCAATACCAGGATGCCTTGCGAGTAAATGCGCTCTTTATAGGCTCTAACGTCCGCTCAGCGGTCCAGGAAGGACGGGCTGATTTTACGCCGGTCTTCCTCTCTGAAATTCCACGGCTGTTTCGTACCGGCGCCTTACCTATCGATGTGGTCTTGATGTCGGTAACGCCGCCCGACGAGCATGGTTTTTGCAGCTTTGGTGTTGAGGTCGGAACGACAAAACCGGCCGCCGAATCGGCTAAGGTTATCATCGCCGAAGTCAACCGCCAGATGCCCCGCACCTTGGGAGATAGCTTCATCCACGTTAGCCGCTTACATCACATTGTCGAGGTCGATTACCCTTTGCCCGAAGCCCCGCAAGGCGGCAGCAGCGAACAGCACATGCTCGTTGGCCAGCACATCGCTGAAATGATTCCCGATGGAGCTACGCTGCAGATGGGGATCGGAAGCATACCCGATGCAGTGCTCAAGAACCTGTCGAACCACAAGGACTTGGGCGTCCACACCGAGCTATTCTCCGATGGGGTGATTGACATGGTCGAGGCCGGCGTGATCACCTGTTCGAAAAAAAGTTTTCACCCGGGCAAAATCATCGCCGGATTTCTATTCGGATCGAAGCGCCTTTATCAATTCGTCCATAATAATCCCATCATCGAGCTGCACCCGACGGACTATGTGAACGATCCGTTCAATATTGCCCAAAATGACGACATGGTAGCCATTAACTCCGCCATCCAGGTGGACTTGACCGGTCAGGTCTGCGCGGACTCCATCGGTCCGCGGATATTCAGCGGCGTCGGCGGGCAGGTGGACTTTATTCGAGGAGCCGCCCGATCGAAGGATGGTCTTCCTATTATCGCCTTTCTATCAACAGCCAAAAACGACACGATCAGCCGTATCGTGCCCATGTTAAACGAGGGCGCCGGCGTGGTCACGACTCGTAATGACGTGCATTTCGTGGTGAGTGAATATGGAGTCGCCTCTCTCTACGGCAAGACCATCCGGCAGCGGGCGAAGGAACTAATCAATATCGCCCATCCGAAATTTCGGGAGGAGCTTTCAGCCGCAGGACATCAGCTAGGGTACTTGTAGGGCTAAGATATCCCAATATCGTGGTCGGCTATGCGAAGCAGCATAGCGATCCGCCATTACTCTAGATCTGCCTGGCGGCGATGCAGGGCTCGCTGCCGCAGTGCATCGCCGATCAACATGGCCGCCCCGACGAAAGCCCAGATACTGGCCGCAATAAACACCCCAGGCCTGGGGTCGGTAGGAGACAGGAGTAATAGAATTCCCAGGATGATCTCGAATATGCCCAGTAACAAGCTCGTCCAAGATCTGTGGCGCTCAGCCTCCTCGCCAACTCTAAATCCGCCTGCGGCATGGATGAGCCCGGTGAGTACGATAATGACTCCAAAGATATAGATTACGGCCTTCTCCTCGAGGAAACCTCGGACAATTCCGCGGGCCAGGACAAGCAGACCGCCTAGAATGCCGATTACCCCTGCTGCCAGCGATCTGCGTCGAGCCCGTTGGCCTGAGGCGCCCCACCGCAAACTCATTATTCCGCTGACCAGCCAGAACATCCCCATAAAGTTAACTAGAATCGGCCTGGTTTTGTCCGGTTGAAAAATCAGGGCAATACCTAAGAGCGTCGCCAAGACGCCGCGAATAAGTGTTACCCAGAAGCCGACTTGACGGGGCTGTCTTTGTTTAGCGGTGTTTATCTCTTCATCCATGTTCTTTCCTCTAAGACAAGTCATCCATGATAAGTCACCTGTGACACGGCATCTATAAAACGATGCAAGCTCGCTCGAGGATTATCAAGCTTGCTTCAATCAAATGGCCACCAAATAAATTGTCCACAATTAATTGTCCGCAATTAGTTGCCCGCAAATATACTATACCTGTGATGGACTTGTCTGGTGAACCTATGGTACGATAACTCTACAAACAACTCGCGGGGAGTTCGAGCGGAGTACGGACACGTAGATTCAATCCCCGTCCTCTCCCCCTTCTGTCATCACTGGATCCGGCACCAACGCGGGCTTAAGCTTTTTCTACTGGGAATAATCAGGAAAACCGCTCTACAAGATTACTAGGTACGGCCTGAAGCTGAAAGGAGGTTTCCATGCCAACCCAGAAGTTACATGCTTTCCTAAACGATAATCAGATCAAGTACCTCAAGATAGAACACTCACCCGCTTACACGGCGCAAGAGATCGCTGCTGCCGTCCACATTCCGGGAGAAGAACTGGCGAAGAGTGTGATGGTAAAAATCGACAACAAGATGACCATGGTTGTTCTGCCAGCCAATCATCGAATCAACTTCGCGAAGCTAACGGAGGAGACTGGCGCGAGCGAGGTGCGGCTTGCCGATGAGAGCGAGTTTGGTGATTTATTCCCGGATTGCTCGCTCGGAGCCATGCCGCCTTTTGGCAATCTATACGGCATTGAGGTTATCGTAGACCAAACCCTTGCCGGTGATAACGATATAACTTTCAACGCCTGCTCTCACACAGAGTTGATCCAGCTATCGTATCGCGATTTTGAGATCCTGGTAAAGCCGCGGGTGTTAAACTTCTCCTGGTAAGCTGATCTTGCAGTTGGCGAAACGCAATATAAGAAGCCATGAGGTTGGCCAACCTGCCGTCGCTTCCTGGCTAAGCCACAAAAACTGTCAAAATTTCGTCTGTTTAGAGTTATTTGTAGAACAACCCAAGGGATTGGCTTTAGGTCATGTCTCGCGGAAAATTGAGCGGGTCCATAGTTGCCTTTTGCCGCCATTGATTCGCTGCGGTTTGCTCATATCTCTATTTCAATGAACAAGAACCGTTCGCTTCTGGCACGCACGCCAATGAGGAATATCCTGACTATCTACAACACCAGCGAAGAGGAACACCATGCCATTAATAGATGACCAGGGAAACATTCGTTGGCTCATCCATCTAACATCGTCGCCGGAGGAGGTTTTTCAACTCTTGTCGACTGATGGGGGTAGGGCCCAATTCTGGGCAGAATCAGCCAAAGAGATGGATGGGTTTGTCAGCTTTCAATTTCCCAATGGTATGAGCTGGCGTGGAGAGATCCTCGAGAACGATCCATCGGGCCTCTTTGCGATCGTTTACCTCGGGGAGACGATCACAGCCTTTGCTTTGTCGGACGACGGAAAAGGAGGTACCGACCTAACGTTGACTGACAAAGGTGTTCCACTCGAGGACCAACATGAGGTCCTAGCCGGCTGGGTTTCCGTATTGATGGCCCTAAAGGCGACGGTTGATTTCGGTGTCGACCTCCGCAACCACGATCCATCCCGCACCTGGGATCAAGGATACGCAGATAACTAGGCCGAGCACACTTTCAACAGCAGCAGTTCCATCTCCCCCCTCCCCTTCACTATTGACAACAGGATAAACAGGTGTAAAATATAGTTACCCCCTCCCCGGGGGGTAGGGGTAAGGGTAGATTAGGATTCTGTAATATGATGGACAATGAAACAAAGACATCGGTTAGCCGTAGACTTGCCAGCGCCGCTGGGCATATAAAAGGCATCGAGAGAATGGTCAATGACGATGCCTACTGTATTGATGTCATCCAGCAAATTCAGGCCGTACAAGCCGCCATGAGCAAGGTCAGCTCGATTGTGCTGGAAAGTCATCTGAACAGCTGTGTTATTACGGCCATTCAGGGCGAAGATCCCAGAGAACGTGAACGGGTCTTGGCGGAGATCACCAGCGTATTTGAAGTATCATCAAAAAACTAGTTTAAAGGAGTGAATACATCATGGAAAGTAAAACTGTAACTGTACCAAACATTAGCTGCGGTCATTGTACCCACACCATTGAGATGGAGCTTGCGGATCTAGCTGGCGTACAAACAGTCAAGGCCGACAGGGAAAGTAGGCAGGTAAAGGTCGAATGGGACCAACCAGCAACCTGGGAAAAGATCGAGTCTCTGATGGTAGAGATAAACTACCCACCGGTTAATTAACTATCAGCTACCTACTTCCTGATTACAATCTGCCGGCTGGTCGCGCCCTGGGTCGCGTTGGCCACGCTCGCCGAGCTTGGCAGGTGGGAGCTAAAAGTGTTTAGCAATGGACAATGAGAAGCAGTTAAATATGCCCGTTTTGGGCATGACCTGTGCCAACTGCGTCGCGGCCGTTGAGCGAAGTGCGAAAAAAATCGACGGCGTCGAGGACGCTGTCGTCAATTTCGCCAGCGAGAAGCTCTTGCTGACCTACGATCCAACCACGGCCGATCCTCAAGACGTCATCGATCGAATCCATCGAGCCGGTTATGAGGTGCCCACCTCGACCATCGAAATGCCTCTCATCGGCATGACCTGCACCAACTGCGCCGGTAATATCGAGCGAGCGCTTGGCAAAGTGGACGGAGTCCTCGAAGCGAGGGTCAACTACGCTACCGAAAAAGCAACTGTTAAGCATATTGTCGGCGTGACCAACCGGGCTGAACTGGCTGCCGCCGTCCGCCGAGCCGGATACGACGTGGTCGAAGTCGAAGGCGACGAAGATTTGTTTGACGCCGAGGCAGAAGCCCGCGCTGGAGAAATCCGGCATCAGGAAAAACGTCTTCTCGTTGGGATCGTCTTCACAACCCCCTTGCTCGTTCTGAGCATGGCCCGCGATTTCGGTTTACTTGGCGACTGGTCCCACGCTAACTGGGTCAACTGGCTGTTCTTGGCCCTGGCTACCCCGGTACAGTTTTACGTTGGCTGGGATTACTACGTGGGAGCTTTCAAGAGCCTGCGCAATGGCAGCGCCAACATGGATGTTCTGGTGGCCCTTGGCTCATCGGCCGCATACTTCTACAGCATTGCTGTTCTGATCGCCCTGACCTTGAGATCGACGGCCCTGGGTATGCACGTATATTTTGAAACTTCAGCCACCATCATCACCCTCATCGTGCTGGGGAAGTTGCTGGAAGCCCGGGCCAAAGGGCATACCAGTATCGCGATCAAGAATCTAATGGGCTTACGGGCCAAAACCGCGCGGATCTTGCGAGACGGTGTTGAGCACGATGTGCCTATTGAAGAAGTACTCGTCGGCGACATCATTATCGTCCGTCCGGGCGAGAAAATACCCGTCGATGGCCAGGTGATGGATGGGCGCTCAGAGATAGACGAGAGCATGATCACCGGAGAGAGCCTCCCCGTTCAGAAGCAGGTAGGCGATGATGTGATCGGGGCGACGATC
>Ga0307380_10008376_pt1 | contig 13267 bp, 10 predicted proteins | sample UN3MG_FD_202239 | JGI IMG/M metagenome (GOLD analysis project Ga0307380, IMG submission 202239) | Soil microbial communities from Risofladan, Vaasa, Finland - UN-3 | ecosystem: Environmental > Terrestrial > Soil > Coastal area > Acid sulfate soil | place: Finland: Risofladan, Vaasa | collected... | reverse complement strand
ATTTCAAATTTCATGATCTACGAAAGACCTTTGGTTCTGTGCTTGCTCAGAACGGTGTATCCACAGCTGTCACACAGAAATTATTGGAGCATTCTTCACCAGATCTGACAAACAAGGTGTATACGAATGTTGATCCTGTCCTGCGACATGCGGTTGATCAAATACCAGCTGGTGACTGGCTCTAAAATAAGCTTCCGGTGAATTATGCGTAGAATGCTGTATAAAACATTTGCAAATCAATTCTCAGGAATTATCTTTTTTACAGGTGAGCCGTCTTCCCGGGTTTTACGATTGACATTCTCCTACTCATGAACTGTTTTTTCTTTTGAACCGTTATACTCCTGTTTGTATAATCGTCCCTATATGTGGAATTCAAATTTACTACCATTACACACTATGCAACCTTCAACGCTCCGGTTCAGGAGATTCTGCTGGTTCATTACTGGATGGTATTTTGTCCTCATGATCTCTGGCTTAGGCTTGGCAGATGAACTGGTCACACTCGCTAATGTCGCTGATCCAGGTCAGATCACTGCCGACGAGCCCATTGCGGGTGTGTTTTCGGCCGAAAATGCTGCTCGTTATCTCGATACAGCGTCACTTCACTGGCAGAAGTCGCATAATTGCGCGGCATGTCATGGGAACATGGGTTATCTGTTTGCGCGGCCTGCTCTGAATTCGGTCTTGAAAGATTCAGGAGAGGTTCGTGGTCTGTTCGAAGAGTATGTTACCAAACGCTGGAAGGAGCGGCCCCCACGAGATGTGCAAGAAATTGTAGTTGTCGCGTCCGGACTTGCCTTTAATGATTTGCAGACCACGGGCCGGTTGCACCCGATTACACGCCGGTCTCTCCAAGTGATGTGGGACTTCCAGCGAGAAGATGGAGGTTGGACCTGGCACAATGACGGTTATCCCCCGACAGAATCGGACGAGCACTACGGCGTCACGCTCGCAGCTCTGATCACGGGGATTGCCCCGGATCGATATATCGAGACAAAAGAAGCACGCCGAGGCCTTGAGAAAATACGTATGTTCTTGAAGAATAATCCGCCATTGTCGCTCCATCATCGGGCGATGATTTCCTGGGCATCGTGTTATGTAGATGATTTGATGAACGATCAACAGCGAGCAAAGACACTCGACGAGTTGCTCGCACTTCAACGTCCCGACGGGGGATGGTCCACGCCTGGTCTGTTGGCGGACTGGAAGGACCTCAAGCGATTGGACGGCAAGCCACACGATACAAAGACCAGCGACGCCTATGCCACCGGATTCACTATCATTGTTGCCCGCGAATTGGGCATCTCGAGCAATGACCCACAGCTACGGCGTGGCATTGACTGGTTATTGAACAATCAGCGAGTCAGCGGAAAGTGGTTTTGCCGTTCGCCCGCCAAGGACAGCCGACATTATTTCTCCAATATCGGCAGTGCCTTTGCCATCCTGGCACTCCAATCTTATGATGAGCTTCCCGGCTGGCCGCTATCAAAGAAGTCGGGACATTTTTTACCTCCCTGACGGGCTTACTCAATGCTTGCTGCTGTCAAGAGAACTCGATACAGATAACAAAGGCCGTTATGCTTGTTGATGCATCAAGGTCTGCCAGCCACATCACACCATAGCCAAACCACCGCTTGAGAAATTCGTCCGGCAGATTATAGCGCAAGAACTGCCCATAAAGCACCCAAAATGGCCTCATTTTCGCGAGTTAAGAGCTACAACCACTATACAACTCTACAACCCGTCATCTCCAAATTCGAAAAAATTCTTATTCTATAAATGTTGTATTTCCAAAGTTTTATAAAAAACACAAAAATTGGTAATGTTTTAAATAGCCGATGCAATCTCTTGGGCAATAGCCAGTTCAAACAACCCACCCCGACCCGCACCTGCCGGGAGGCAGTTTAGTGGGGACAGGGACACAGAAAAGTAGTCTTGACTTCGGTGACGTTTTTTCCGGCGCGGGATATGAATCTTGTTCAGTAGGCCAATTCCCTCTATAACTAAACTTCTGCAAACTCGCGCTGTAAACGATCTTAATCAGTCGCCTTCATAACATCGATGATGAACTTCTGGGTCGCTGCGCCAACGTGCTCAGCCTCCGTAGAAAGCACCTTCTCCACACCCCAACGGAGTACTGCCTCGTCGAGCTTCCGCACCTGGCGATCAATGGTGACGGTGGCCACCACGTCGATACTGCCCGACACATCCGGTGTGCCCGAGAGCACGCCAGTCGATTCGTCGATCCTGAGCCACGTCGGCCCCTGAGCAAGTGTGTATCGGGGCTTCTCAATGTCGAAGTAGCCGCTTGTCTGCAGGCCATCCACCATCCGCGAGCTGAGGTCACCCAGAGATCGATTAGTATGCATCTGATAACGGTACTCAGTGCCAACCCGGGCGGTCACTACCGGCTTACTGTAGATAACGGGCCGTGGAGCCACGGCATAGTCAGATGGTCCACTTCGCTTGCCAAGTTCGTCGATCGCCACCACGCGGTAGTAAGTTTTGTTGGCGGCGGATAGGTCCACGCCGCCACCAAGCACCGCCAGCTCTGTTTCCGTGGTCTCAGCGATGAAGTTCACCGGGAACCATGGGTTCCAGTCAGTCATCTCCTCCTTGGTCACGCCCACGACGCCCTGGTGCCTTTGGTCGGCGATCGTGAAACCTTTCTCGTCGCTGCCGTAGATCCGGTACTTTATTGGTGCAAGGCCCACCGGATTGGCTTTCCAGCGGAGAGTGGCAATACCCGTCACCTGGTCGTAATCCACGATCACATCCAGTGGGTACGAGGGACCGCTAGCGGTGAAGCTCCAAATCTTGCTCCAGGGCCCCCACACACCCTTGTCGTCCTGGGCTCGTACATGCCAGTAGTACGTGTGCTCCGGCGTCAGCAGGCCCGGCTGGGGTAAGGTATATTGGGCCTTGACCGTGATTCTCTCCTTGCCGGTGGTCTTGTCCTTTTCCTTAACAGCGTCGGCGGTCCGTGAGATAAGCTTGTAGAAGCTCATCGAGAGTGGCCACTTCATGTCGGCGCGTGCGGACAGTTCAAAATGATAGTCTGCAATTGCATCACCGTCGGGATCGCTCGAATCTGTCCACTGAAAGACGATGCCCGTACCGTTCGCCTCGCCACCGTTGGGTGGCCAGAAAGCGCCGACCGGCGCCGATGGCGGTCTTGAGGCCGACCGCTCGACCCAGTTGTGAGTGATCCGCACCCTGCGGTCCCCTGTGGACTGATCGCAGTATGTGAAAATGTTCTCACCTACGACCATTTCCGGCAGTGCTAAGGGAGCCATCTGCACGTCATTGATGATCGCCAAGCGCCGAAGCCGAGATGGTCCTTTCAATTGGCACTTGAGCTGGTACTCGTAGCAAGCCGGACCGACAACCGGAAAGAACTTATCAAGGTTGTCTTTTGCGGGCCTCCAGGTCTTGCCATCCTGGCAAATGAAGAACCGGGCCCCTGCACCATCCACATCAAGCCGGCCTCCCACGAAGATGTACGGGCTGCGCATCGACCAGACGATAATACCGGTCTTGCCCTCGTCAGCAGCCAGACCATCCGGCTTCATCGTGATATTTTCTATAGCCACAGCTCCTTTACGCCACACGGCCTTGGAGAAATCCGGACGATACTCCCACAGGCCATTGTAAATTGCGTCTTCGTATGTGGGAGTCACTTGCAGCATCCCATGATACTTGAGCGGGTGGAGCTGCCCCCAGCGCCAAGTTAGCGCCTCGCCGGGACGCAGGACCATGTTCATCGTGGTATCTGACTTGCCGGAGCGCTCGCCAGTGACCGGCCCCTTAAAAAAGTACATCGAGCACATTTCCGGATCAGACCACCAGGTATCCGGAAACAAGATTCCCTTGGAGTGGGTCCGCTTGATTAAATCGTGGTCACGCACGATATCCTGCTCACTGGCCACGGTCTGGTTGTCCCGCAGAAGATAGATGGAGTGCATGTCACCATCATAGAAGTGCCAGCCACCGTCGTAGAAGACCTGGGAGATGCAGTGGCCGAGAGCACATGCCGGCGCCACTTTAAGTCCGGCGTTACGCCATAGCGTCGCCAAACAGATAGAGTCGTTGCCACACGTGTTGTACCCATAGACGTTGAAGACCTTTACGGGATCGCCCAGCTCATTATTGTCGCCTGGGGAATGGTGACGATATCGGATTTCCTGGAACCAGAGGGCAAAGGCCTTGTCCGCGTTCGTCATGCCAGGCGAAATGGCGGAGGAAACGATTTCTTCGACGCTGCGGAAGTTGTTGTGGCCGTTGGAGAGCCATGGGTTGACCATGTCGACACTGCCCACGTTCTCCATCCGAACCGAGCGGTTAGATTCCCAGGTCTGGAGGAAGGCCCCTTCCCTCGCTATCCCGCAGCCCATGGGTGACCGGCAATTACGGCCATCCATCGTGCCGCTCTGGAAGACCGTATACTTGTGTGTACCTCCGGTCAGGGCGGCGATCTCCTCGATATGTGACCTGGCGACGTCGGTCGGGTGCGCATCGGTAGACCGGGGATACCATGCATCGCCGGTAACGACGGGACTCGGTGAATAAGGAGCTTCTGCAACGGCGCAAGTCGTCCCTGGCGGGAGAGCCACCGAAGCTGCGAGCATGGTCAAAATATACACACAGGTCTTCAAGATATTTTTCCCCTTTCTTCTCGCCCATTAGATCTCATTCTCATTCTCGTTCTGCGTGCTTCGTCGCGGTCAACAGAACCTCTTTCAGGAACAAACGACGACTTCGACGTCCGGTGATCTGAGATTTCCAATATGTCTTCATAAACAGTGGTCCTACACGCAGTACTATGGTATTTTACTTGAATGGTCTGCCCATTTCAATGTCCTTGTTGGCAAAGAGAGAATATTCAATCCCACCCTAACCTGCACCTGCCGGGAGACGGTTTATTGGAGAGATCTGGAGTCGTGGCCCGTGATTTGGCGTCGGTAGTTCTATGTCTGGACAAACAAAGCCTAAAATCATAAATTCCTTTTGCGGACGCTCGCATGATGATATAATACAGTCCAAAGGAGATTGCGTTTTGAAAGGGTACATGGCATGGATATTGAGCTAAAGGAGAAGTTCTTAAAACTTTGGCAGAAATATTTTGAAGGAACCGAGTTCCCCATAGTTTTTTATTACACGAACGAAGTTTCAGAAGTGGAATTGCTGAAGCCACCCTCTGGTCATCGGTGCATAATGGCTGATTTGTCAAAAGTGAGGACGGGAATCCCTGTTTGTTTTGGGGCTGATTCATTTGGTTGTTTTGGTGGAAAAAGGTACTTGGGATTTAGCCAGGAAGTCATGCCGAATTTTGAATATTTTCTTTCCTGTGGTATTCCGGGCCAACTTGAGGGAGAGCGCTACAAGAAAACGCCGGAACTGGTCAAAGAAATAATAAAAAACGCTCCAAAGTTCGAGGCTCCCGGCCGATATATCGTTTTCAAGAGGTGGGATACGCTCGAAGAGTTGGATGAGCCGGAAGTTGTTATCTTTTTTGCCCATCCTGATGTGCTGTCCGGTCTTTTCACTCTCGCAAACTTCGATCTTGGAGAACTGAATGGAGTATTTTCACCCTTTTCTGCGGGTTGCGGCTCCACTGTTCAATACCCATATCTTGAAAAAGAGTCTGACTGTCCGAGGGCAGTTGTAGGAATGTTTGATGTTTCAGCACGGCCATTCGTACCGGGGGATTTTTTAAGCTTTTCAGTGCCGATGAACAAGTTCATTACGATGGTTGAGAACATGGACGAGAGCTTTCTGATAACACTGTCCTGGCACAAGATTCACAAAAGGATAAAAGAAACAAGAAAAGAATAGTCTCTCATGACCACCATAACAAGAAGGAGTACACTTATGAAGACTCGACATAATTTGAACCGCCGGCAGTTTCTCCAGACCGCCGCAATCGCGACATCCGGACTGTCACTGTCTGCGACGGAAGCAAAAACTCGGTCACTCCAGCAAGGTAAGACTCAAGTTGGCTGCCTGAGCTGGTGCTTTCACAGTCTAAGCCCCGCCGCAGACCCCGAGCCGGCCCTGGACGTCATCGGTGAGCTGGGCTTCGACGGCGTCGAATTGATCGTGACGGCACGTAGAGACCTCAAGGAGTTTTGGACGGACGCCCGGATCGCTCGTATCAACAAAAAACTCCAGCGAAACAAATTACGTGTGTCGCAGTTCGTCCTCTTCCAGCCGGTGGTCGAGGACCTCTCAAGCACGGATCGAGCCGCTCGAGAACAGGCACTCGCCTACTTTGAGGCGGGCTGCCGAATCGGGAAAGAGTTGGGCGCGCCGATCATCAATATCGTAGCTCCCTGGGCGCGCGAGCTGAAAGGACCGACGGAGTATCTGCCTCGCTACTACGAGATCGCCGGGCCCAAACCAGGCCAGAAGTATCACATCGACATTGCGGAAGGATTCGATTGGGACCGTGTGTGGAACGCCTATGTGGAGACCACCAAAGCCTGTTTGTCACGGGCGAAAGCCCATGGCCTGAAGTTCTCCATCGAGCAGCACACGCATTGCTTAGTCCCGGATGCGGCGTCGTTCCTGCGACTGTGGGACCAGATTCGCGACGACGATCTGGGCTACAATCTTGACGCGGGCTGGACGCTGCTCCAGCGGGAATACCCTCCGGTCGCGATCCATAAAGTGGGCAGGCACCTAATGAACGTGCACATGCGCGATATCGATGGTTTGATGCGACAGTTCCCGGCGTTTGGTCGGGGTGTGATGGACATCGAGGCAATTGTCACGGCCCTCAAGAAGGTCGGCTTCAACGGCTTCGCTTCCATCGAGCAGGACCGGCATCCCGGCGACCCCGACATTCGAGACACCTGCCGCGAGTATCTGCGGATCATGCGGGAGTGTATATGAAAGATTGCATATTCTTCTCATCTGTGAGTTGCCCTGGCTTACCAGTAGCACCTCAGCGGCGCCTCTCGCGGCGAATGTTCCTGAAGGATTCGGCCGCCACAGTCGTGGCGATAGGGGCGGCAGCACTACCACCGGCTTGCGCGGCCATCGAGAAGCCTGTAGCTGGTGCTTCGAGCAGCCCGCTCCGAAAAGGCAGGGTAATAGACTGTCATGCACACTTGTCTCATCGCAGCCGCACGACATGGGAGGCGGACGACCGCAAGCTCATTGAGGCGGCGGACAAGCTGGGAATAGACCAATTGTGCTGTTCGATCCTCACGCCGCAGCGGCCGGCGACCGCCGACGGTTTTCGGGAATGCAACCGGTGGACGTCCGACGGAATGCGCCGGTTCCCCGGCCGAGTGCTCGGCTACTGTTACGTCAATCCCGGCTACGGCCGAGAGGCGTTGGATGAAGTCCGCCGCTGCATAGGAGATCGTGGGTTTATCGGCATCAAGCTCTACAACGAGTACACCTGCACGGAGCCGGTGGTCTTTCCCATCGTGGAGCTGGCGATTGAGCTGGGCGTGCCGATCCTGCAGCACGCATCTCACTCCCACTACTTCGTGGAGGACCAGCCGCGTATGTCCGACGGCGGGCACATAGCGGAACTGGCTCGCCGCTATCCCGAGGCCATGCTTATCTGCGCACACATCTCCGGTGGGGGTGATTGGGAATGGACGATCAAGGCCCTGCACCACGCTCAGAACATCTTGCTCGACACCAGCGGCAGCGTAACAGATGAGGGCACGGTGGAGATGGCAGCAGCCGTGGTGGGGGTGGACCGGGTCGTCTTCGGCTGTGACTCCTCCATGACAGCAGGGGTGGGCAAGATTCGTGGTGCGAACCTGAGCGCACAGGACAAGGAGAAGATCCTGAGCGGGAACATGATGAGGCTCTTGCGGAGGCGGAAATCATGATCGTTGACGTGAATGCTTATCTTGGCCATTTTGCGTTCCGCCGGCTGCGGTACAACACGGCTGTGTCGCTGCTCGCCCTGATGGACTCCAAACGGATCGACAAGGCGGTCGTCTCCAGCGCCAGCGCCATCACCTATCGCAACGCGCAGGCCGGTAACGAGGAGGTGGCGGAGGAGGTCCGTGGTCATAGCGACAGGCTGATTCCATTTGCCGTCATCAATCCGTTTTACGCCGGCTGGCAGGACGATCTGAAAATCTGCCATGAGGAGTTCGGAATGGCGGGCCTGCGCCTCTATCCCAAGTGGCACAATTATCAGCTCTCCAGCACGTGCTGCCGGGAGCTGGTGAACGCTGCGACCGAGCGAGGCATGGTCATCTCTATTCCCATCCGCGTGGAGGACAACCGGCAGCGGAGCTGGCTGCTGAACGTACCCGACGTGCCGCTGGAGGAGATTATCGAGTTGGTGAAAGCTCACCCAAAAGCACGCTTTATCTTGCTGAACGGCATCGGCTACACAGGGTGCCTGCTCGGGCGCAAGGACAATGTCCTTCCGTCCAATTATGCCATCGAACTATCCCGCTTGAGCGCCGTGCTGGCAAACGAGCTTGGGCAGCTCATCACAAACCTGGGGGCCGAGCGCGTGATGTTCGGGACCGGGATGCCCTTCAACTATCCGGACCCCGCATTGGTGAAGCTGGAAGTATTGGACGCGAGCGAGCCGGACAAAGAGAAGATCCGCTCGCAGAACGCGATGACCTGGTTGCGATTGTAGCACAGGGCTAACACCTAAAGGATCGAGCAATGAAAGAAAAGGAGGATAGTTCAGTTATGCGATTCACATTGATGGTTTTTGTGGTCATATCGATGTGCGCGGCCTGGTCGGCAGTTGGGGCTGATGAGCCGCTGGTCGTCGAGATTTGGCCGGGCACTGCGCCGGAGGAAAGCGGAAATATCGGCGAGGAAAAGTTCCGCATGTCGCCTAAGCTGGACCGCAAGCAGGTTGAGGTTACCGAGCCAACAAGGCTGGTAACCAATGTTACCAAACCAACCCTCACAATCTATCGACCGTCAAAGGAGAAGGACACTGGTACTGCGGTGCTGATCTGTCCCGGTGGCGGCTACTGGGATCTTTACTGGCAACTCGAAGGTGAGGAAGTTGCCGCCTGGTTGAACTCTATTGGCGTCACCGGCATCATCCTCAAGTACCGTGTGCCGCGCCGCCCCGATGAGCCCAAGGGCGAGCCAGCCCGACGTCCACTTCAGGATGCGCAACGAGCCGTCAGCTTAGTGCGTAGTAAAGCTAATGAGTGGGGTATACATCAGCAGCAAATCGGCATGGTGGGTTTCTCGGCAGGCGGCCATCTGGCGATTGCGACGGCGACGAGCTTCGACCGGCGAACGTACGAGCCAATCGATGAAGTGGACAAAATCAGTTGCCGGCCCGACTTCGCTATCGGGGTCTATTCGGGCTACCTGAAAGCGAAGGACAAAGATGAGATCGCTCCCGGCCTGCGTATCCCGGTCGGAACGCCTCCAATCTTCCTCGCACACGGCGGGGACGATATCATCAGCCCGCCGGAGCACAGCGTGTCGATGTACCTTGCGCTGAAGAAAGCCAGCGTCCCGGCGGAGCTGCACATCTATGCAACGGCCGCCCATGACTTCGGCGTCCGCCCGAGCGACCATCCATGCTCCACGTGGACGCAGGCTTGTGCCAATTGGCTTCGGCATCAGGGATTCCTCAAGCTGCCCACACAAATGCACTGAGCCAGAGGATCCCTCTCTCAAGCTAAGCCTGCGTCCATTCCCTCGCCAAGGGGATTGGGGGTGTTGTACCTGTTTCTATACGGTTTGAAGCGGTAATTGGTTGTCTGTTTTCCTCTGGCTTGGTAAGTCAGACCAATGGAATACGAACCGGTAAGTGTTATACATGTGGCCTATCAGTATCGGGTGCCGATGATAGCCTGCTGCAAGATATGCGTGACATCTGTCCGACCTGTATTGTCAGCAAAATAAGGAGGAATTTTAACATATAGGACGCCTTATGAAGCGAGTTTTAGGATTAGTCCCACCAGCCCTTCAGTCGTACAAAAGTAACCCTTCTCACGAGCTACAAAACTTCAGAACTCTTCAAAAATTCTTGACTGTATTTCGATACTACAGATGCTGATTTTGGTAAAATCTATCGTAAACAAACATGAGATTTTTGCCGAAAAATGTATATTTAATGGAAATTTTTTGCCAATTTCGGAATGAACGGCGTTAAGGTGCCATGTTTGTTGACATTTTCGCGCGATTTGACATGACATAGGTAGATTATTCCGCGATGGCCGTACGGTAATAGGCGTCATCGTGATTTTGCTTCCAACCGTCGGTCGGTGTCTGAAGCACCGGCCGGTGCATTGCCCACATCTCGTTAACGAAGGCGTCCCAAGCCTGACCTTGGCGCGCCCAATCTTTATCGTGATCCCGGCCGGTCGTTTCCTTGATGGTTTTTACGAAAGCGGTGTCGTCTTCATACATCCAGCGATCAACATAATCGAAGAAAGAGTCGTGGCCCCAGGCCTGCTCGGCCTGCATGAGCCGCAGAGCCAGAGCCTGCGCCACCCAGCCAACGCTCGTGCAGCACCGGCGGTAGCTCTCGCTAGTGTTCTGGCCGTCCTTCCACTGCGAAGGCGGCGTATGCTCATAGGGCCCCCAGTTGCTGCCTCGCGACCGGCCCTCACCAGTAACCGCATCGATCCCCGAATGTCCGGCAAACACGACCTTGGCCCCGGTCCAGCAGTCGCCGTACGCGGTCTGCTCATCCTCGCCGAAACTAACCTTCGGATAGGACAAGCTGATACCAGCCAGTTCATCATCGCCAAGAAGAAGCCCGGCAAAGACGATGGGGAGTTTGCGCCCACTGCCGTGTCCGCCCCAGCCCGTCCAGCCGGGATGGCCCGCGCGAACCATACCACTTAGGTCGATGCCCACTTGGACGAAGTTCACCAGCAGCGGCTCTTTTTGCTGCTGCCGAAGATCGGTGCACAGCAATAATGCGGAGATACCGACCGCCCGCCCGTACTCCAGGCCGTACTGCGGCATGTTCTCCACAGGCTCTTCGAAGCCAAAGAAGCAAGTTCCCACCCAGGGCCGCTGGGTAAAGCGGATATACTGCCGGATATTGGGTATGCTCTTGGTTGCGGCGGCTACCGGTAACAGGTCCCGCTTGAGGTTCCTGGCCAGGTATATCCTCTGCTGGCGATTGCAGAAACCCGGCCGGAAGGCGTCCGGCGGCTACGGCTCGCCCACGCAGGTCAGAACCGCAGCAGTGCGGATCGGGCTGCTGTCATCCACACCACGCTCGATCTTGTTCCGCAATTGGGCATGGAGCACCAGATTCTTGGGCATGCTGATCGTGGAGACAAGTGAATCGCCGGGCTTCATCGTCACCGGCAGTCTCTGAATGAGCGATGGAGTGAACCAGTTTCGAACGCCGCTGTCGTAGGCGACTTCCATTTTGGCCGGGGGATTGAGCATGAAACCGTTGCGGACTCGATGCTCTTCCTTACGTGCCCTGTCAATACGGTCCAGCTCGCGTCTTGGGATTTCGCTGCCATAAAGCGGCTTGGGGTCGATCGCCTCTATAGTCACGGGCCCAACGACATACCAGTCACCGTTAACGAACTGCCCGACGCGAGCTGGCTTCTGAAACGTCCAGGTAATACCGTACTGCGAGATGCTCTGCTTCAGCAGTAAATCTTCGAGTTTGGGTGTCGCAGGTGCATTTTCCTTGGTATAGACGATGACTTGGCGGCTTTGTGTCATCTCTGCGGCGACGGTCTCATTTTCGTACGGATCGGTCTCGATTACGGGTGGGACAGTAACCGGGCCGCCCAGAGTAATAGACAGGTCGGCCAGCCAGATTGTCTGATTCTTGCCCTTGTCCTCATCACCCCAGACGGTGAAAGCACTGAAGCCCTTCAAATCCGTCTTGCGGGAGTCCACCACATTAACCTGCCTGTCGTTGTGAAAGACCTGCAAGCCAACCTCAGAATCGAAGTCGAATGTCCACTTGTGCCAGCCGGCCGGGGCGCGATTCACACCGAGCCAGAACAACTGGTCGAACCACTGCCTGCCGTCGCAGGCCATGGCGGTGTATCCTTTGTCGCCGCCGAGATAGTTGGCGTAGAGAATGCCGACGGCAAATAACTTCCCGTCGTTTTGCACCAGCCCCCAACGCGGGCCCAGCCTACCGGTCTTGACATCCTCGGGCTTAGCGCCGTCGTCGTAAACCCAGACTTCGACCTTGCCGGATTCGTCCCTTTCGCGGAGCTTCAGCAGGGCCTTACCGCCCGGGCTAACCTTGAGAGAGCCACTCCCACCCTCACGGCCCTTCACCACATCGATTGTCACGTCACCAGTGACCGCCCAGCCAGCCAGGGTTTCTTTGCCGCCAAAGGTAAATGCTTTGGCCTGCACGCCGGCAGACCGCGAGACAGTGAACTGCTGCTCGCTCCATGCGGTGGCCGAAAGAATCGCTATGGCCGCAACGCACAAAACGAATGCTGATACGTGTTTCAACATGAGTCCTTCCCCTAATCGGGATACCTGTGATAATATGAATAAGAGTACAATCTTCGCGGGCTAAAATTCTAACCGGCGTCATGGCAACTTTCAACCCGGAATTCCTGGCGATGATTAATTTGTCTTGATGTTGTAGCTGTAAAGGTCGAGTTTTATGCAATTAAGCTACAAAGCCTGGCTGAAATGCCGTAACGAGGATGCCTCAAAGAAATTTTTGTGGCAACAGGGATTTTAGTGTTTGACTTTGAACTCTTCATAGGTGTCCACTGCGCTTCCATATTGTCCTGAGTTTCTATATAGCTCTAAGACAAAGGGGCCTATACTGTATTAGTATAGACCCCGAGTTAGTTCATATCTACTATATGATCTTAACTGTTTAAAAATCAGACTTACGGTGCTGGTGCGGAAAGGCCGATTCGGATATCGTCAAAGTACATCATACCTGAACCGCCGGCAACTGGATTGCTTCTGTTACCAAGGCCAAGAGTAATCGAACTGACATTGGCAAGGTTCACACCCTGGTCTGCAAAGCGCGTCAGGTCGATATTCCATGCAGTCCAGGAGCCTATCTGTGCCGCATTAGGATTAGGATTAGTGACCACCGCGCTGTTATTAAGAACAACATACATCGGCTCGGCGGCGTTGGCCGAATCACCTCTGTGCCAGATTGTCAGTGTGTCAACGTTATTCTGTGTCCAGTTACGCAGGTCAGTCAATGTCAAAGTTGCCTCGGATTTTCCGACAGAGTTGTCGTACGAGAACGGCATCGACTGAGGGCCACCGTGAACGATGGTCTGCTCGGCGAAAGGAGCATTGGCATGACCGACGATTGAGCCGTTTGTTG
>Ga0307380_10008371_pt1 | contig 13271 bp, 5 predicted proteins | sample UN3MG_FD_202239 | JGI IMG/M metagenome (GOLD analysis project Ga0307380, IMG submission 202239) | Soil microbial communities from Risofladan, Vaasa, Finland - UN-3 | ecosystem: Environmental > Terrestrial > Soil > Coastal area > Acid sulfate soil | place: Finland: Risofladan, Vaasa | collected... | reverse complement strand
GACGCAGTCGAGTATCTGGAGAGCGCCTGCGAGCGTGACCCTGGACATGCCGAGGCTGGTGTCTTGCTGCAGGAGGCACGCCGGGCGAAGCAGACTGAGGAAAAGACCGCGAAGTTGCTGCGAGAGGCCCGGGAACTACTCGAGCAGAGGACATCCGGGGCCGCTAGTCTTGCAGGCGACAAGGTGGCGGAGGCTTTGATCCTGGATCCGGACAATGCAGAAGCGACGAGGCTGGGCCAGGCCATCCAGGACTGGTTGGCCCGGGATAGAAGCATCACGCAGTACGTTCAGGCGGCCCACAAGGGTTTGTCACAGTATGATTGGGAGAAAGCGCTCCAGTGTGTGGAAGAAGCGGAACGCCTGGAGCCGGGTCGGCTAGATGTGGCCGAACTACGGACAAAGGCTGACAAGGAGAAGCGAAGAATCCAGGCGGCGGTAATGCACTATCGATTGGGGCGCGAATTGGAGCAGAGGGGCAAGTATGGAAAGGCTGCCGAGCACTATCGAGAGGTTCTCAAGCTTGATGCAGACGGCAACATGGTAGAAGCTTTGGGTTTGGCGCTGGAGGTCACCCACGCGCCAGAAAAAAGTGAGAAAGGCAACGGAGCCTCGTAGGGCTTCTCGCGAAGGAGATCCGGCCAATGAACGAAGAACCCGAAGAACTGAACCCCGTTGAGGAGAGGTTGGAGGCCGCAACAAGGGGGCAGCGAAGACAGAGGTTGCGGACCGGGGCCATAGCCATGGCACTATTGACGGTAGCCGTGCTGTTGGCAGTGACCTTCCATCTACCAGAGCGTCTTGCCGGTGCGTTGGCTCCCACCGCCACGCCCACTCTCACTCCTAGCCCGACGAGCACATCAACGGCCACACCCACAGACACTCCGACGGCGACCGGTACTGCAACGCCCACAGATACTCCTACTGCTACTCCAACCCCGGAGCCGGTGATCGGTGTTGCTACGGGTAGCCTGACCGTGTTCGAAGAGCCAGACCCCGATTCCAGGCCTCTTGGTTGGATCAGGAGAAACGATCGTGTGGCCATTACAGGGATCCTAGACCAATGGTATAGGATCAAGTGGGGAGTTGTGGACGGCTGGGTGCTCGCGGAGTACGTGGGCACAGTACAGCCTGTGCCGACCAGCATGGCCCTGCCTACTCTCATCCCTGCTCCCACCATGCCAGGGACTGCTACACCGGCTCTGTGAGATGCTGTCATACACATTGTCAAGACTTGAATATTAGTGTATGATAGCGACAACACTTGTCAGAAAGGCGATCATGATATGAGATATCATGGGGTGCCCTGGGAGCAGGTTCGGAAGATGAGGACCGTCCTTATTTTGATATCATGCTTGCTGCTGCCCTATTCCGCTGTTGGAGCTCCTCTCCCTGCAGAGGAAGGCCCATCAACACTGGACGTCGTCTTCGTGATTGACAACTCCAACAGCACGTGGGATCCCACCTACCCCGCTACGGATCCCGACAACCTGCGAATCCACGTAGCTCGAGCACTGGTGGACATGCTGTCTATCGAGGCGGACACTTTTCCCGCGCGAGTGGGAGTGGTCACCTTTGGCACCACAGCTACTCTGCGCAAAGAAGTCTCTCCCGTAGCGGCTGACATGTCCGTCAAGGAGAGCATCGTGGCTGCACATGAGGATTGGACTGTCATCGGCGATGCTTTTCGGAAGGCGTACGAAGCCCTGGAAGAGGCCGATAGCTTCGAGCCTACTCATAGGCCGGTGGTGGTGTTCCTCACCGATGGTCGGCCACAGAACAAGAGGGAGATGACGGAGCAGGAGATATCCGAGCTGTTTGATGGTGCACAGGAATGGGTGGATGCATTCGTCATCGAGAAGTGCCCTCTGTACATCCTGACCTTCAATGTCAACGAGACCGAGGTGCCTGTCTCTGATCAACGGCGCTGGAAAAGCTTCGCGGATGATACGGGCGGTGCATACTATTCGGTAAGCAGCATCACTCAGGCGGTAGACGTATACTACGACCTCATAGCTAGCACCATCCTCGGTGGGTATGCGGACAGATTAGTGGACGACAGGATATCAACAGCCGAGGAGGTAGTCTCCGATTTTGTCGTCCCAGAGCTAGTGGAGCGGTTGGTAGTAGTCGCCGTGAGGACCGACCCGGTCACTCACGTAGACCTCTATCGGCCTGATTCAAGCGGCGCTCTTAGTGAGAACAAGGTGTTGAGGTCGGACTCAGATATTAGTTACCGGGGGTGGGGCCCCGAAGACCATGACGTTGTGTGGGCCGTCGACAGGCCCCAAGCCGGGACTTGGCGTTTGGAGTTCGAGGGGGGCAGGGGCCGTGTCATCGCCTGGGAGTATTTCCGGCCATTCGAGATTGTACTGACCAGGCCAAGCACTACAGACATGCACGTGCCCGGCACGCCTCTCATCATCGAGGCGAAACTGAGGGAAAGGTCTTCTGATCAGATGGTGACCAGTCTCGTGGCGGAGATCAGCGATGTTGAGCTGGTGATGAAAGCCACCGAACCCTCCGGCGACCGGTACCCCGATGTCTCCCTGCAATATGATCCGAGTACCGAGAGTTACATCCATCGCTACTCGGAGAGCGCTGAGGAGGGCAAGTACCTGTTCCAGTTGGTACTGAAACTGGGGGCGTTCGAAATCGCTCACAAGACGGAGAATGTCTATGTCGGGCTTGCGCCCTTCGTGGACTCCCTCGAAGTTCGCGAGCAGCAGGACAACGGCATAGCTGGCTTGCAGACTGGGGAGCCGCTCAATCTCCGAGTGGCAGTCGCCCAGGTGGAGAGGGCAGAGCCGGGCACACTGTCACTTGAGTACTCCCTTGTCAGACCAGATCGCGGGATGAAGAAGGGAAGTGCATACTTGGAACAGGGCGTAGAGAACATCTTCGTTGGCAACGTGGGATCCCACGATCAAGTCGGGCAGTATACCCTGCATGTCAACCTGATGGGACAGACCCCCATCGGGCTTGACTTCAGTGTGCCGGCCACGAGAACTTTCGAGCTCACCCTTCCCCCGCCTCCGGTCCTGGTCGACTTGGAGGCACCCGGTCGTGTCGAGGTCAACTCGCCAATGGATGCACATGTGACCGTTCAGATACCCGGCCGAGGGGAACCACCCGAGGTCGAGCTTGCGGTGACCAGGGGCGAAGAGACGATTGCTGTTGCCGCAATGGAGCATACGGGAGAGACAGATCCGGACGGGAATCTGCTTTACCAGGGTGGTCTGCCGGGGGGAATAGCCCAACCAGGCAGCTACACCTTGGTGGTGAGGATTGCGGATCAGCCGGACGACACGTCGCGGTCGCTGCCGCTATCGGTGACCCCGCCTCTGTGGCAGATGGTGCTCGGGGGTGTGGCGGTCTTGGTCCTCGCCGGGATCGCGGCCGCTGTCGCCTACTGGTGGTTTCGCGTACGTCTTCTGGTCCGCCGCATCGTCGTCGGCGAATTGGAGATCATCGAACCCGGAACACGGAACAGGACGACGGAGTCTCTCAGTGCCTACAATGCGGGGACGCTTACCATTGGCCGAGGCGGGCATGTCAACCTGGAGAAGGACGCGGAGATAGATGGCATCCGAGCCAAGCTTATGGGCAGGGTGGAGGATAGGCGACGGCTGGTTACTCCAACCATCATCAGCACCGATCCTGACAACCTGGCCGAGGTTAACGCCGTGCCCATAGGCGCCAAGAAGGACGAGGAGGTTGAGTTGCGCCACGGTGATGAGATATACATCGGCAGTTATCGACTCGTCTTCAAGTACAAAGAGTAGGTGAACGGAGGAGGACAAGATGGCCGCGACTGAAGGGGGCATTCCTGAGGGAGTAGAGTTCAAGGAGGCAGAGCGGGAAGAGCTGCAGCCCACCTTGATTGTAGGGCTCGGTGGTACCGGCAAGATGGTGCTTGCTCGCCTCAAGGCCCGGTATGTGGAGACCTTTGGAGATGTGCCGCAGACGATCAAGTTAATGGCGCTAGACATCGATGTCAAGGAAGAGAAGGGTCACGTCGGTGAGCAAGAGATTGTGCTCGAGCCAGGTGAGGAATTCATCGACATCGGGGACGTGCCTGCCGGTGACATCATCAATAAGCTTCGAAGTCGGCCGGGCTCCATGCCAGAGCTGCGTGGCTGGTTCAATTCGGATGTCCTTCTGCAAGAGAAGAACCTCAGGAGAGGAGGACAGCAAAACCGGCAGCTGGGGCGATTGGCTCTCTTCTGGCACCTGCGGACGAAAGGGCTTAAGAACCGATTTGAGAGTGCGATCATGCAATTGAGACAGCAGGGTCTGCTGGCTCGGCGGGGAGAGATCGACGAATCGCGGGGCTCTGAACTGAACGTCTTCGTGGTGTCCTCGCTCGCGGGCGGCACCGGTTCTGGAGCCTTCATAGATATCGCCTACATTGTACGGGGCATCGGTCAAGGCATTGGTATCGGTGACACAATGTCGGTCATCGGCATACTGGTGACTCCGCGCGTCTTCGATGCTGTGAAGCAGGAGAATATCCAGCCCAATGGCCTGGCATCGCTCCAGGAGCTTGACTACTTCATGGCGCTCAGTCCTGACCAGCGCAAGTCACGAAAGATAGACTACGGTCCCTTCTCGGTGCCCTGCATAGAACGTCCATTCAACATCTGCTACCTGGTTGATGCTATCTCAGAGACGGGCCGGACCCTGGTAGGTACCGAGAACCTATTCCCCATGTTGGTGGACAGTGTCTTCATTCAATCTGCCTCCCGGATGGGGGCTACTGCCGCCAGCATGATCAACAACATCGGCAGGGTCCTTACCGGGTACAGCGTGTTCAGCACCTTCGGAGTTGCTTCTCTGGTGTTCCCTGCTAGGCAAATCATGAGCATCTGCGCCGCCAGGGTCGGGCGGGTGGTCATTGATGAGCATCTCTTGGCCGGACTGAGCAGCGAGGCTGACGCCGACTTGGCCACCGAGGTGGGCCGTTTTCTGGCCAGCCAGGAGTTCGACTATGATAGCCTGGTGCGGAATCTGACCACCGGACCAGACAAACGGAGGATCCTGCTCAATCTCAGGGCAGACGATCGCCTGAAAGACGCTCGTCTGGCCAGCATCGACAAGAGCCAGATGTACATCCAGGTCACTCGTCTCGTCGACGAGATCTCTGCCGAGTGGGAAGCTCGGGCCAGAGAGCAGCTGGCCACCAACCGCGATGAGCTGGTCACGGCCTTCCTCCATGACCCAGCTTCGGGTTTGCATCCAAAGGTGGAGGACCTGGCAAGCAACCGTCCGCAAGGCTTGAGGTCAGCGATCGAGTTTCTTGGGCGACTGCGAAGCCGACTAGAGACCTTGGATGCCGACTTGGAGCGAGAGAGAGCGACGGCCGAGGTGGGCAAGAGGACTGTCGAGGGGCAGCTGCGGAGCAGCAGAGATGATTTCGAGCACGAGGTGGCCCGCGCTCAAAAGTTCCTGCGCTTCGCCAATCCAGAGGCGAAACGAGACCAGTATCTTCGAGACGCCCAGGCGCTCCTGGAGCGGACGTTCCAGATGGATTCCCACGCTGCCGCGAAGCAGATGGTCGCCAATATCGTTGAGGCCATCACGAGACTCAGAGAGCGGCTCATTCTTCTCGAGAACAACCTGCGGTGGGTGAGCGAGAGCTTTATGGATCAGAAGAGGGACATCTTCGAGAAGGAGATCGACGAACTGGATGTGGTGCGACGGAAGCCGATAGTGACCAAAGCGGATGTTGACGCGATCTACGAGGAACACAAAGACGGTGCCATTCACCGAGTGTTGGAGGACATACGGAGCACTGAGGGGGGAATGTACAGCTTCATCGACCTCAGTGGGGACGAGATGGGCAATCGTCTCTTGGAACACGCGCACTGAGTTCCATCCAGGAAACGAGGTTGGAGGAGGTAATACTCGAGAAGGAGGAAGAGGACAGGGTGCCTCACATGCAGTGGCTTGAGGGCCTGAGGACCAACGCCGAGACTTTCTGGAAGTACCGCGAGGCTGAGGCGGAAGCACTCGCGGAGACACTACAGGTCACGGGAGTGGAGGACACGCAGATCTCCATCTATCCCGCCCGGACGCGTGAGGGAGAGAGCTACTGCTCCACAGGAGACAAGCATGCCATCACAGTTCTGAAGATGAAGCACGGACTGGCCTATCGGAACATGGCGCAGTATCCTAGCTATAGAGACTACTACAAGGCAGCCCTGAGCAAGAGATGGCCCGTGCACATCTTCCCTGAGTTCAGCCTCGGCGATCAGCGATCCAGAAAGGCATTCATTCTGGGTCACGCCTATGGCTTCATCAGCAGGAGAGGGCCGCTCTACTACTGCCAAGCTGCTGATGGCGGTGAGCCCGTTCGCTTGAATAGCCCAGAAGAAGGCCTCTTCGATGCAGCTTGGAGGTTCACCCATGATGAGGAACTCGCGGACACCACGGAAAAGAGGGTGGAAGACCACTTGTACGGCCCAGACGTAAGCGATGAAGCTAGGGGCCAGATCCTCGAGAAGGTGAAGCCCTTCCTCAAGAGGCTGGAGTTTCACGTGCGAGAAGAGGATGTCAAGAGCGAGCTCCTGGCCGATGAACTGAGGAAGACCCTGGAAAAGCACGTCCGTGACCTGGAGACTATGCAGAAGACTGTGAAGTAGACCAGCAAGGTATTCCGGGCGCCGGCTGCCCTTGTGGAAGGGGAGAATACATCCCCCCTAACTTCATGCGCGGGCGAGGAGGAACCGTCCGACCGAGGCGCATCGTGAGGGTGGTGTTCCATGGCGCCAACGGGAAGAGCGTAAGGAAGCCAATACTATGTCTCTCATTCAGAGAACTCTCGTGATCGGGTTGGGGGCGCAAGGGCGGAGGGTGGTAGGCAAGCTGAAGCGTGCTGCGCTGACGCGATACGCTGAACCGCGTCCGCCTGGTCTTCCCTATCTCACCTACCTGGCCGTTGTGCTGGACACTGACGAGAGAGATGACGAGGTCTTCCTTCCCTCTGAAGAGGTGGTTCTGTCGTCAGTCGGGATGTCAGAATACGTCGCTCAGACTCCGTCGCAGCGCGCGAGGCTTCCAGATGGATTCAGCGGCGAGTTCGGCACTGGCAGCGACCACGACCTTGCTCACAGCCGACTAGGAGCAAGCCTGATACTGGCCCGTCATGTGGACCAGGTTGGGCTGGGAGTCACTGGTCAGCTTCGCCGGCTGTTTGAGCCACGTGAATGGGGCTGGGCCAGGGTCAAGGACTACTCGGTGCTCTCCACGGATGCAGTCAACATCTATGTTGTTGCAGCAATCGACGAGCCATCTGGCGGAGGCATGTTGCCGGATTCTCTCAGCTTGCTTCAAGATCTGCCATTCTTCACCGAGCGAGAACAGTTCACGTTCTCTACAACTGCGGTGCTGCTTTCCTTCAATGCCCTGGCCGATCCCCCAATGCCCGCTGCCATCGCGTATGCCACCTTGGCAGAACTGAACAGCGAGATGTTGAGCATGCTGAGCATGTCGCGCGACGACCCCTATCACTATCGCCGCCTGCCTGCAAACTACGCTTGCCACTTGCTGGAACTCATGGATGAGAGCGGCGCAATTCTCGAAAGCGTCGAAGATGGCGAGGAGATGATCGTCACATGGTTGTTGCACATCATCGGTTCCACTCCTCCGAATCTGGACCCCACTGGAGCATTGGGACGGTTGGTTCGGGAGTATGGCGACGACTTTCCCCAACCCGCTCTGCCATTCTACAGCAGTTTTGGGTACGCCGAGTACGTGGTGCCGAGGGCCGCGCTCTTGCGCTATTTCGCCTGCCGGCTGGGGTTGGGGATGGTCGGCGAGGAAGGCCTGCTGGCGCGAGTCACGGGCGCGGAGGAACAGGAGCGATTGATCACCCGTTCCTGGAATCGCGACATATTGGACCCGGCAGAGCTAGTCAATCTCGACCCGCAGCGATTGGTGGAGACTAAGATCTCCTTGAGCTACGGAGAGCAGGAGATAGCCACCGCTCTGTTCTCCGATGAGAACCCGAAGCCAAGAGCGATGGACAGATGGCAACGTGCCATCGAGGATCGGGCACGCATTCGGGACAATGCTGCTCTACCTGCCTATGGCAGCAAGGTCAGACTCAACTTGAAGGACGAGGTGATCCCCGAGATCGTGGGTCGGATCGCTTTGGAGAGCGAGCGCTTGATGACTGATCGTCCAATAGGCGGAGTCACGCTGGCCCGCGAGTTCTTGCAGGGTCTTGGCGTTCGAGTCGAAGAGGCCAGGCAATCACTTGAGGATGCGCGAGAACAACAAGACGATATGGGTGAGCGCTTGGAGAGAGAACTGGATAGATCGGAGCTCGTGGGTAGAAGCGCTCTTGTGAATCGCCCTCGCGCTCCCAGAATCCTGACGTACGCACTGATCACCTTGGGCCTTTGCGGGTTGGTCTGGTTGGGCACGGCTGCGGTCCTGGGCCGCGATATCGCACATGGGGACATGGGGGCAATGCTACAGGGCATCGCGACGGTGCTGCTGCGCGGAAGGCCCCTGTACTATGTGTTGTTGATGACGCTCTTGTGTGTAGGAAAATACCTGTGGGACTATCTCGTTGGGCACCTGAGAGTACGGCAGCGCGGGCACAACTTGCCTGGATGGGGCCAATTGATCTACATCTTTCCGGGGGTGCCCCTGTTCGCTGTTGTCTGCGGATGGCTGTTTTGTCGCTCTCTGGACCCTGGTTCGCTGCCTGTGGAACTCAGGCCTCTACTTCTGGTTTCTCCCGAGTACTTGCAGGGATTGTCGCGCCGGGTGCTGTTTGCCATCGGAACTATCGCAGCGATCTGCATCGCGAAGTTCGTTATCGAGTATGTGAAAGATCTGATGGACATCAGGAGGAGGGCCAATGCCTGGATTGACGCACATGACAGGCTGGCTCGCCAGCGCGCCATGCGTTATCGGACGGATGCGGCGGTGCAGTACTATGGGGCGGTTGAGCAGACTGTTGCCAAGCAACTCTCCACCCTTGACGGCTACCACCAGAAGCTAGAGCGCTTCGGCTTGCTGCTTGAGAGCCGGGCGTGCGAATTGGATTCTCTCTACGCGCAGGTGAGGAGTTATCAGCGCCTGGTTGTGGAGGATCGAAAACAGGCAGATCGGATATACCAAAGTCAGATGTCGACTGGCGTGGCGCACGAGACAGAGCGGTTCTTCCAAGCTCCCCGGCGGCCTTTCGGCGACTGGCTGCAACAGGATGAGGAGGACATGTTCCAGGACCTGGCCGCGTATGTCCGTGACCGTTTCCACGAGTATTGGCAGGAGCATGGTGTCGCAGATCTATTGGCCACTGGCAGAGCAGCAACGAGGGCGGAGCTGGAACGGCACTTCGATTGGCTGGGCAGGGAAGCGAGGCCGAACTGGTCCAACCTGGCTTCGGAAGCTCGCGGGCTTGCGCTCCACGTGGGCATAGGGGATAGAGAGGACGACCTCCTGCGTACATCCTTGATGGCCAGTCTCCAAACCGTGGTTGGTGTGCGTCCGGATGTCTATGAGACTGGCAACAACTATGAGGTCACCTCGATGACGTTCCGCTATGATACGCCCCTGTGGGTGTTGAGCTCCATCAGAGGTTATCTGAAGGAGTATGCGGCTGTGGCGGATACGATGCCTCATTTGCATACCCGCCCTGGGCCCTTTGAGGACTTGGTACCCGCGGAGTTGACGGAGGAACTGGCTGCCCTGCCGCAAATGAGAATCACAGAAGCGCGTGCTCCGACAGCCGTGGAAGAATCCGTGCCTGTCGAAGAGGAGATCGCAGATGAGGTTGAGGCTGTCGGTGCACGTACCCCAGTACCCTCGGAGGCTGAAGCGCGGCGAGAATGGGCACTGGCGGTGCTAGGTCTCGATCCTTCAGCAGATCTTGGCGAGATGGACGATACGTATCGCAGACTGGACACAGCGCTGGATAGGGCCCGTAGAGATCTCAGCGATCGTGTGGAGAGACTGAGGCACTTCGCCAAGTGGGAGCGTAGGCTGATCGAGGGCAGGTCCCACTACGACATCCTTGACGTCAAACCGGCCAGAGAGATCTCTCTGGAACTGGTGAGAAGTGCCTATGCTGCGAAAAAGGCCGAGTTGGACGAAGCGCTCGATGCGCTGAAGCCTGCATAGGGCCACCAAGGTGCAGGGCAAAGGGTCAGAAATGAGAAAACGATCAAGCTGGGCCTCACTGTCCTTTCTGGGGATCCTGCTGCCGCTCGTGCTCCTGGTGTCTTGTAGTGCTGAGACTCTGACTGTTCCAAGAAGCACGCACTTCATCCTTGATGCGTCAGGCAGCATGTACGGGCTGAAATTCGAAGCGGCCAAGGGAGCTCTGGCGGCGCACGTTCGTAAGCTGGCCGTCCGAGAGGAGGCGGGCCTGGTTGTTCTCGGCAACCGCGGTTGCGACGCGACAGAGCTCAAAGTTCCCCTGGGGAGCGCTGACCAGAGTGGAATCATTGACGAGTTGGAGACTATAGATGTGGATGGGCCCACCCCTTTGGCCCTGGCGTTGAGGGACGCAGGCGACGATCTAGCTGAGGTTGCTGAGGGGGACAAGACCATCATTGTGTTCACCGACGGTGGTGAGACCTGCGGCGGCGACCCGTGTGCGGAAGCGCGCAGATTGCGAGACGAGGGGGTTACTGTTCACCTGGTGGGGTTCGATCCCGTAGATGATCTGACTCGCATGCAGTACGATTGCATAACCGAGACCACGGGAGGGGTGTACTTCAACCTCACTGACCCGCAGGATATCTCGACCCTGCTCGGCAGTCTCGCTTGCGAGACCTGTGCCATACGCGACGTATTGATTCTGGGAATTGTCACGCTGGTCCTGTCATTAGCTGGCGCGGCCACAGCCAGCACCCTCACCTAGATTAGGCCCTTCACCACAGTGTACCCCTGGGAGCGGCATCTCGGCCCAGGGCCAGCACGGAGGGAATGGGCAGCGCACAACAACGCGGAGGAGACTTCGATGAAGAACGAGAGTCTTCGAAGGTGTGTCGGTTGGCTAGCCAGTACTCTGCTCCTTACTCTGCTCAGTGTGCTTCCGACCATCGTCAGCCCTCAGGTCCTCGCGCAGGGAGAGGAAGAGGGTAGCAACTACGTCGATGTCATCCTGCTGATAGATGACTCCGCAAGCATGCTGGACAGCGATCGTGACCAGTTGCGGGTCAGGGCAGGCAGGTTCTTCGTCGACTACTTGAGGGCCGACACAGGGGGCACGCTCGGGCACCGCATCGGCGTCATCAACTTCAGCGACGAGCCGAGGCCCGTGCTTGCCTTGAGTTACCTCAAGCAGACGACGAAGAATAGCATCAGTTCACAGGTAGAGCCTGGTCAAACCAGGTTCACTGACTTCAACGCAGCTCTGAAAGCAGCACGCAACGAGCTGTCTGCCGGAGTGGGTTCGGAGCGCAGGCCAGCGATGATCCTTTTCACCGATGGTCAACCTATGACTCCGGAGATAGCGGCGGGTTCACAGGATCTGGTCGAGTACATGCAACTGACACAAGACATCGCTAATCAACTGGACGAGGCGGGCATTAGCCTGTACGTGGCCACTATCGGTGAGGCCGAGGCCGATTTCGAGTTCTGGGATCAGCAGGCCTCCAAGACCGGTGGCAGAGCGTATCGCATTGGGGCCGACACCAACCTCATGGACATATACCACGAAATAGCTGTGGAGCTGATTGGAGCGTCCGTCGCAGGCAAAGGACAAAGGATCGTAGATGAGTATCCCATAGAAGTCGAGCCATACTTGGAGGGGATGGTCCTCAATATCGTGAGGATTGACCTGGATGCGAGTATCCTCCTGGTAGACCCCATGGGTGAGGAAGTGGCGCCCACCACTGGGGGGACGCCCTCTGACTACCACGAGGTGTACAGAATACCGACACCTCTGTCCGGCAAGTGGTTGGTCACGGCCACCGGGCCTGGTGACATCAGGATTTGGATCGACAAGCAGTCTCCGCAGGTGCGATTGTTGGAGCCCTCCTCGCCTCACGCGCTGGCCGAACCATTCGACATAGAAGCTGTCCTCTTGAGCCAGGCGATATTTCCCGACACTCCCGTGACCCTCAAGGCCACGATTGCGCCTCCCGGCGGTGGGGAATCGCCAGCCTTTGAGCTATCACGAACCGACCGCGGTACGTGGGTTGGCACCTATGCTAATGTGAACACAGAGGGCACATACACGATCGCCGTATCGGCATACACCAGCCCTGACGGCGAGTGGGTTGCCTCCCTCGAAGGTCCAGTGCAGATAGCCGTGGTGCCCGTCCCAGTTATCGCTGCCGTGGAGATAGGTCCTTCGAGACCGACCATCGAACAGACGCTCTCGGTCACCGTCACAGTGTCAAATGCTGAGAGAATGCTGGAGCGCAGGATAGTCGTACGCGTCAGTGATGCCGACGGAGTTCAGGTCGCCACGTCGCCACTGCCATACCAGGGGGGGGAGGTATTCGCGGGGGCTCTGGGGCCTCTGGAGTCCGGCCTGTATGAACTGCTGGTGTCCATGCCAGCGGGACTCACCGTCGACGGGCTCCGCTTTGCTGGAGAGATGGTCAGAGAGGGTGTTGCCGTAGTCACACCCGGCGTTGAGGTGACTATCGGAGAAGTCAGCGTGCCTCCCGCTATGGAAGTGGGCCAGGTCGTCACAGCCAGCCTGGAGCTGCACAACTCTGACTACATCGCCAACCCCTTCGTCAGACTGTGGATACTGGACGTACAGGGTACCAAGGTCTTGACCTCTACACTCGAGTACGTGGGCACCGATCTCTGGAGCACAGACATTGATCTCGGCATGTTGGCCACGGGCGGCGAGTACGAGTTTCTGTTCGTGGCCACGGGCACACAAAGAGAGACGGGCGAAATCATACGCCGTGAGAAATCGACTGAGTATCAGGTACTGGCGCCGGGCACAGCACGAACGCGAGCGATGCGGAAAGGCCTCGCGTGGGTGGTGACGCTTTTGGCCCTAGTTGGAGGAGGTGTCGTTCTCTCATGGGTCCTACGACGCTTCGTGCTGAAGTCGCTGGGTTTAAGGTGGCGAGCCGTGGTTGTGCATCTTGCGCGGCCCCGTCAGAAGCTGCCCCCGGTTGACCGGCTATGCGAGAGGCTCACGAGAGAAGCCAGTGTGGAGAACTTGAGAGATGCGGAGAAGTGTCTTCAGAAGGATGGCACAGCGCTGGGGGAGCCGGATGCCTTCAATTATCTGAGAGAGCTAGAAGAAAGCGAACTGGTGAGGCGGGTGGGAGTTGACCACC
>Ga0307380_10008370_pt1 | contig 13271 bp, 14 predicted proteins | sample UN3MG_FD_202239 | JGI IMG/M metagenome (GOLD analysis project Ga0307380, IMG submission 202239) | Soil microbial communities from Risofladan, Vaasa, Finland - UN-3 | ecosystem: Environmental > Terrestrial > Soil > Coastal area > Acid sulfate soil | place: Finland: Risofladan, Vaasa | collected... | reverse complement strand
GATGCACGGCGTAGATGGCTCGATCACCCAACATCTACCAAATCTGTGGCATAGCCGGCCCTGCTCCGATTATAAAAATTACTATCACTCTGGCAAGAAAAAACGCCTCGATGCAGTAGTCGATACGATGGGCAGCTCAGAATCGATCCGGGATAGTCTGTCGATTCTGGACAAGTCCGGAACAGTTGTTCTTCTGGCTGTGCACGAAAAGGAGCTTCCTATCGAACCGATCTGGTTCAGCGGTGAACGAAAGATCCTGAGCTCTGCCAACAACAAATACAGCGACTTTCCCCGGGCCATAGAGCTGATGGCTTCGGGTGCGATTAAAGTGAAGCCCCTGATCACCCACCGCTTTACCCTTCGTGAGGCCCAGCAGACGTTCCAGGTAATGCTTCATAAGGATCGTGAACAGGCTTATAAGGTGGTCCTGCACCCGGAATTCACCTAACATCGGGAACAGAGACGGTGGAGCTTTCTTCCCCGAGGAGAGTACTCAGAACCTCCCGGCTCAAGGAAACAAACACTCAAAACGTACCCACGTTCCATCTTCGATTTCTATTTACGGCTCTCGTTTTTTTGGCTCACCTTAACATTCCCATTGATATCAGGACTATGCTACAACCCTTAATACAGGCAGAGCGAAGGAGAACTCACGTTAAAGTTTACTACAAGCAGGAAATCAAGCAGGAGTGGATCCAGAGCAAGAAGGTGGCTGTGATAGGCTACGGGCTACCCTGCCTGATAGCGATACGCAACGATGCCAGCGGCAAGGCAAGGGAAACCGCCCTGGAGTATGCAGCGGCGATCGGCGGTGCCAAAGCAGGGGTTATCGAGACAACCTTCAAGGAAGAGACGGAAACCGACCTGTTCGGCGAACAAGCGGTTCTCTGCAGCGGGGTGACTCATTTGATGCAGGCGGGGTATGCTCCCGAGATGGCTTAATTCGAATGCATTCATGAAATGAAGCTGATCGTGGATCTTATCTACGAGAGAGGGATGTCGCTGATGCGTTACAGCGTCACCGACACAGCCGAATACGGCGACTACGTCTCGGGTCCTCGTATCATTACCCCGGCAGTTAAGGCGAAGATGAAGAAACTACTCAGGGCGATCCAGAACGGCAGCTTCGCCAAGACCTGAATCGCAAAAACCGTCTGGTGGACAGGGGAAAGAACTAGAATTCCGCCCTCAGTTCTCTAAAATCGTGATCTCCACCCGGCGATTCTGTCCTCTGCCCCGCTCGGTGTCGTTCTCCGCCAGGGGCTCCCGGTGTCCCATTCCCTGGGTGGTCACCTGGATTGCCCGCAGCGCTCCAAGGGACAACAGATAATCTGCCACGGCTTTGGCCCGCTGCTCGGACAGACGCTGATGGTCTTTCTCCGTGTAGCCGGGAACCCGGGCCGTATGACCGGTGATCAGAATGTCCCGGTCGGGATAATTTTTTAGAATCTCACCGATCTGCCGTAGTTTGCCCCGTTCCGATTCCCGCAGGTAGGCTGAGTTGGCTTCGAATTGGATGTTCTGAAGGCTCAAGGTAACCCCCTCCTCTTCCGCGGTTACCGTAGTGTCCTCCACTCCCCGTTCTTCGAGCTGCTTGGCGATATCCTCGGCAACCCGCTCCTTGTCCAACTCAATCGACTCCAGCAGCAGCCCTTCCGCGCTGCCGATATACTTTACAGCTTGTCCGTCGGAGAGATAAAAAACAAAGTCGAATTCTTCGCTGTAGGAGTGGGGTTTCCCCTTCTCGCTGTCCCAGTAGTAGGTCTGTTCCGATTTCCCCTCTATCAGTACGGGGACTACTGCCTGACGGCTGCGCAGCCCCTCCAACCTGTGCAGGACTTCATATTCGATCGAGATCACATCCAGCCTTCTTCCCTCTATCTCTTCGGTACCGATATAGGTGTAGCGTACATCCATCGGAAAGCTTACCGGCTTTTCAATTGCAAAGCTGCGGCGCAGATCGTGGGCTTCCTGGCCGGGGGCATTCCAGCTGGTACCAGGGGAGATATCCTGTTCGGGGAAGGTAGGCACATTGCGAACCACGGGCATGAAATAGGCTTCGCCGATATCGTAGCTGCCCAACCGATCCCGCCAGAAGAGGGATTCGTACTCCTCGGTCAGAGAAAATGAGGTCTGCACCCCGTAGGAGCGTTCGGAGGTCAGGAAGGTCGCGGAGAGCAATCCCTTCTCGTTTCGAACTGATAGGGTGTCTACGGCTACCTTGTTGAGTATGTTGGCCTGATGGGACAGCTCCCCGTTTACGTATACCTCTTCGTTTACCTCCGTAATCAGCCTGTATTTCTCGTCCTTCACATATTTGAAACGAAAGGTTTCTGCCATGAGCGAACTCAGGGACAGAAACAATGCGAGAACCATGATTAATCTTTTGCGCATGCTATACTCCCTTGGCCTTCAGTTTCTAATCTCATCATCGGCATTCGCGCCCGCTTTCACGCCGCTCATTGACAAACACACTGCATCTATTCTATGTTATCTATAAATCTACTATCGTTCTTTGGAAAAAAAAGGTTATGGCACTAACGAAAGGAAAAAGATCTTTCGGAAGTGCGGAGGCGTGGACGCTATTTCGGGAAGCCGGATACACGAAACCGACCCGTCTGCAGCAACGGCTGATTCCTCTCATTCTCAAAGGAAAAGACGTCGCAGTAGAAGCAGAGGGAGATTCCGGTAAGACTGCCGCTTTCATCCTGCCCCTATTGGTAAAAACAAAACGGGGAAAACCCGGGATAAAGGCGATAGTCCTTACCTCCTCCACCGAAAACTCGCATAAGATATTTCGCGAGTTTAAGAGATTTATCCAGTCCGGGAAAAAGCTCTCGATTTTTGCCTTTGGCTTCGAGGGTCTGGAGAAAAAAGAGCATAGGATGCTTTCACGAAACCCGGACGTGGTAATCGGTACCCCCAACAAGGTGATCGATCATATTAGGCGGGGGAACCTTGATCTTTCTGGCCTTCAGACGGTGGTTATAGAGAGGAGCGAGGACACCGAACATCCCGGTTTCATAGAAGATATCCTGTTCATTTGCTCCAAGCTTCCGCAGAAAAGACAGACAATACTCATTTCCTCTACTCTCGAAAAGGATAGCGAGAGACTACTGTCTCTATTGAGACATCCCACTACGCTGCCGATGTCATCTTGGAGACAGCTCGCAGCTCCGCTTCGGGACCGATTTATCGAGGTCGGTGGAGACCAAAAGATCTCAAGCGTTATCAAGCTCATCCTGGCCGAACCGATGGAGAGCCTCCTGATTCAGAGTGCGGAACCAACCGAGGCAATCAATTTGAGCAAACAGATACGAAGCCAAAACTTTGAAGCAGCGTTGCTGCTGGACACTCTGTCCCCCCAACAACAGAACAAGGTGTGTCAGAACTTCAGTGTGGGAAAGGTGCCGATCCTGATCAGCACCTTTGAGACGTCTTGCAGGAAAAACCTGAGGTGGGTATCCCACGTCATCAATCTGGCCGTACCACCACGACCGGAGAGCTACAAACCACGATCGTTTGTTCTGGGACAGGCCATCACACTTGGCACAGTCGAGGACTACAATCGATTAAAGGAGAAACTGAAAGTGGAAGTAGAGAGAAGCGAACTGCCTTCGGAGGACCAACTGTTTCGCGGTATGATTCAACAAATCCTGAAAAAAATCAAGGAAGAGGAAGATCCTCAGATCCTGAATCAATATCGCAAGCTTATTCGCAAGAGCGTACCTCTTACCCTACGTTCTTATTTTGCAGCCTATCTATTCAAACAGTCTCTGGCTGGAGGTAAGAAGAAGAGTTCCAAACGGGTGAAACTGTTCCTGAGCATGGGGAAAAACAGGAAGGTGTTCTCCCGCGACCTGATACAGCTGTTCATAGACCGCCTAAAAGCACAGAGATCTCAGATTCATGATATCAAGATTCTGGACAACTACTCTTTTATAGAGGTCGATGCTTCTCTTGGAGAACAAGCCATTAAAGATCTCTCGGGAATCGAGTTCAAAGGTCGAAAACTAGCGGTTAACTATGCCCGCAAACGGGAGAACAGGCGCGAAAGCGCTAAATGACAGGGCGCAGAGTGCGGCAAGCGCGCACAGCGGGTCGAAGAAGCTCCTGCGTCCCGAAGATTTGCCGCAGGTGTTGCGGGCGGTTTCCCCGGATGTCAATCGGGGTGTGTTGGAGCGAAAGTCCGACAGGTTCGAGAAACTCGAAGTCGAGATTGGCTGCGGAAACGGCCATTTCATGATAGAGTACTGTCGGTTAAACCCTCTGTGTCTTTTCATCGGCGTGGAGATCAAAAAAAAACGTTGCCTCAAAGCTCAGGCGAAAATCGACAATCAAAACATTACCAATGCCCGTGTTATTTACGGCAGCGCCGAGGAGGCACTGCACTACCTGCCCGACGGCTCTGTGGACACCTTTCATCTGTACTATCCCGACCCATGGCCAAAGAGCAAACACAGGCGACGTCGTTTTCTGCGTAAAGAAAATATCGAGATGCTGCTGCGAAAACTGACAATCGGTGGTTTGATTTTTTTTGTAACCGATTTTTTCGATTACTATTTTCATGCGAAGGTTCTCGTGCTTCTACAGGACGGACTCGAATTATCCTCAAAAGCGCCCAGCGAGTCCATCTTTCAGTCCATGTTTGCCGAGAGATTCCTGCATACGGGCAAAGGGGTACACCTACTGGCGGCCCGCAAAAGACGGTAATCCCGGGGGAGGAGAAACCTCATGATCAGCGAATGATCAGATGCCAGATTAGCAGCAGGAGAAATAGATTCAGCGCCAAAGCAGAAAGCCCACACACAGCGGAGAGATTTTCAAACAAACGAGCCCGGCGATTGCAACTCTCGGCGAGCATCGCGGGATTGCCCATTACCAGCACGAGTTCCGCCATAGGATCCTGAGGCGCCTCCACCCAGCGCTGATCTTCCTTCTCTTTGTAAGCACCGAAAAGGAGGTATTCTTCTATCTTTCCTCTTTCTATGGAGGGGATGCTCCCGCCACGGATTTTCAGCTCACCCTTTATCAACAAATTGGCGTCTTGAGTACACAGATAGGCTTCTCCCGTGGGTAGAGTTATGATCGTCTCTCGGTTCATCCCCTCCGAATCCTTGTAGTAGCGCAAAGGAAGACGCAGCAGGTCCCGCTGCGCTCTCAACAGTCTGGCCCTCTTCCAGAAAAAACGGTACAGATAGTAGAGGATAAATCCCGGCGGCAGCAGTCCGGAGATAGGGAAAAATGCCAAAGAAAGGGCGAACAGGGGGGGCAAGCCGGAAGGTGTCGAGCGCATGAAAATGTAGGCCAGTAAAAGCATACAGAAGGATCCGGTCAGCAGGGAGATGAGGGTGAACTGATTCCAGTACTCGTTTCTCTGCCTTCCCCCCCAAATAGCCCGTTGCACTATTGTCCGCTGCTCTCCATCGTAGAGAACAACCAGAAGCGGGTCTTTAACCTGGGATCGAAAAACCGCTCTATCCTCAACCGAATAGAGAGATCCGGAGATAAACATCTGGGTCCCCGCGGGAAGGGAAAAAACCTGGTCCCAGGAGACCAAAGCCGGCTGCTCGTCAGGTATCACCTCATCCAGACGTTCCACCGGTAGTGTCTGCGCTTTGGTGGAGAAAGAGGGAAGAAAGTACAGTTTCGCCGATTGTAGATCGGCTTCGACCGTAAAACTGCCGGTGTTGATCCAGATTCTGTTTTCGCCCTGAATGGCCTCGAGTTGCCCAAACACACGATACCTGCCTAGAAAGTCTCCCCGCCGAGACAAATCAGAATAGCTTAGAAAAGGAAATAGCGAGCTCTCCTGTATGCGTCGACGAAACAAGCGCCACCGGGATCGAACGGAAAAGGCCCCGATTCCCGGAATGAGTCCAAAGAAGAGGAAGGCTGCAGCGAATACCAGGATGATTAAATACAGCTGATGCATCGTGTCTCAACTCAAAAATTATGAAACCCTATACAGGGAGGTTGTCCTCAGGTTGTCAAAGTCCGGCATTTTGAGTAGTCTGTAGCTTAGCATGATAGAAAGATTAAAAGTAGGTCCCATGGAGACCAACTGCTACATCTACTCCAATGGGAAAAAAGAATGCATCGTCATCGATCCCGGCGGAAGTGAGTTAAGGATCGTGTCCAGTATAAATATGCTGAAGATGATTCCGGCGGGTATTGTACTAACCCATGGGCATTTTGACCACACCGCCTCTTCGGGAAAACTTAAAAAGTTTTACGGTAAAGAGGGGATAGATATACCTATCGCCATCCATAAGGCGGATAAAAATTTCCTTGGTAAAAAAGCGGAACAAACCAATCGGGAGACCCTAGCAGATCTCGGCTTGCCGGACCCGGACGAGTTTCTGGACTTCTTCTCCGATCTTCCCGAACCGGATATAATTCTCAAAGAAGGGGATACAGTTTTCAACACGAATCTCGTGGTACTGGAAACGCCCGGACACACCAAAGGGAGCATCTGCCTGTACAGCGAGAAAGACGCTCTTGTGTTTTCCGGGGACAGTTTGTTCTTTATGGGCATCGGTAGAACAGATCTTCCCGGAGGCGATGAGAAAACCCTCCTCGATGTTGTCCGCAGTAAGATTCTAACCCTGCCGCCGGAAACCCGGGTATTTCCCGGCCACGGGCTGGACACAACAATCGAAAGGGAAATCAAGGGCAATCCATTTTTTCGCTTTGCCCATTAGGTAGGCGGGCCACTAAACCCCAGAGGGCAAATCTTCCCCTTCCCCATGCTCCATCAGTATTTCCTTGATGTGGGGATGGCGCTCCAACTCCTGCGCAAAACTTCTCTCGATATCTTTCTTAACCAGAATCAAATCTGACTGAACTTTACCCTGCCAGTCATATCCGCAAGAGAAGCATTTGGAAAACGATTCTTGAGGTTTTGTGTGGCGATGATGAAACACCCTCTCCGATCCGCACTGCGGGCAGGGTTCCTCCATGTACACAGTTTCCACGATAATCTCTTGTAGGTCTTCAAGCTCCGCGGGTTTGAGCAGATAGAAACTCTGGTGCACTCCCGCGAGATTGGAAAACAGAAGAATGTTTCCATCCTCCAAAAAAAGCCGGCTGACCGAACCACCTGCAACCTCGACGCCGGGAAGCAAGAGACTGCACAGTTCGCCGCCGGGTCGCTGCTCGAAAAACTCAACCTCATCCCCCTTGCGAACCCACTCCGGCAGGATCGAATGGTAGCCGCCCTTTATCGCCGAGAAGTAGAACCAGCCCTCTTTACCACCGGAGCGTCTCCGTCCGAAGAGCTTTATCGCGGGAAGTTCGTCGATACGGACATCCTCTGCAATGAGTTGCTTGTTCGCCGGATAGATGTAGGGTTTTTTCACGGATGGAAACAGTATGTACCGGCTCAGGCGATCAGGTCAATCAGCATGCCCGTTTCCGGGTAATTTCCGCCGAAGGAGGAAGGAAACTGCAGCAGATGACTGCGGAGCCGGCTCTGGAGCCTGCTGATCAGTGGATCGATGGATCCCGGGTCCAACTCCCGTAGCTCTTCGAGATCGGGAACCTCTTCCCGATAACGGAGGAGTCTGTCGATTAGATTGTCCAGAACGCGGAGCCTGAAGATGGACGCCCCCCCGTCCTGTGCCGGTACTCCTTGGATGTGTTTGAAGCGGGCATAAACGGCGTGAGCTGGATTTACCGGCGCGGTGATACGGCCGCCCCGCATGTTTTGAATGCGGATAATATTGAGAAAAAAACCGGGTTGTGTGGAAGAGATGCTGTGAACCATTATCGACCCTTTCTCCCTATTCCTAGTATCGGATAACTAGAGAGGGTCGATTAGATGCATCTATCGGTTGCGGCGTTCCTCAGAAGATTTACAGTTGATGCAGAGGATCGCGTACGGTATGGCCTGCAGTCGTTCCTGCGGGATTTTCTTGCCGCAGCTCATGCAAACCCCATAGTGCCCGTTTTCGATTCTTGCCAGAGCCGAATCGACGAGCTGCAGTCTCTTGATCTCCTGGGAGCCAAGAACCTCTAAAATCCGTCTGTCGATATCATCAGCGGCGATGTCGGCGAGATCCTTCTGTTCCATATCATCGACGATCTCTTGAAATTCATCGCTTTCGGAAACGAGCTGAGTCAAGATCTGCTCTTTGATCTTAAGCAGCTTCTCTTTCATCGCTTTTTTAAAACCAGTGCTCATTCCCACCTCTTTGGTAGATAGGGTCTATAAAGGAAGATGAATATGTACCAAAACAAAAAATTTGTCAACCATTTTCGCCTACGTTTGTCGGGCAAACCCATTTGGGAACCACCAGCTGGGCAGCCCTATATTATGATTACAGTGCGAAAATCTTGTCAGAAAACAAGATTTTCGCACTGGTTGAAGACATCGCAATCTTCCTTTTCAGTTGTGATCGAAGTTTGCGATAAGTGGTGGGCGGAAGCTTCGGCGCGGTGAAGCGGGCTAGCTCCTCAGGCATTTTTACACTCCGGAGAGAATCTACGGAGCGGTGATGAAGAGGTGAAGCAAGGTCAGGGAAATGGAACGCCAGGATGGGGGTTTTCACTATTTGGATATAGCATGGAAGACCCTAAGATGGTAGGTGAGGAGGACTCGGTGTATCAGTATTTTCCCTGGGAGGTCGTGGAGCAAAGCCTCCAGGACACGCGACTTGAACGACGCCACGGCGTGAAACAGGAGTACCTGGTCGAAGCACGATCCTGTCCCAAGTGCGAGGCTCCGCCGGAACAGCTTCGCTGGATCTATGTCCGTCCTGGTGAACCCGTAGTCCGAGTGTTTTGTTGATGTGTTCGAAAGACAAGTTATACTGGGCGGAGAAAAATTGAAGCAGACCCGGATACTCCAGTCTATGGAGAAAATCTACAGATACCGGGGGAGCCTGATCGGCCCGGTCGTCGTGGATGCCCTTGGTACTACTACAGAGTTTATCCGTCCCGGAATTTTCGACCATACGTTCCTAAACCGGGACAGCGGCACGACGGGTTGGGCAGCAGGTTCAGCCTGCCCTTCAAGATCCTCACATGCCATTCGGGATGTAAACTCCTGCAGGGCTTCCTTACGTTTCTCGAAAGGAGCTGTGTTAGATTGCGGGAACTGGATCACCCAGCGCAGGTAATACGGAACATACTTCGTTGGAACTCGCGCGGTTTCCACAAGATATGCTTCAAAATAATGTGTTTTTTCCGGTATGATAACCTTCACCTAGGGCTTCGCAATCTTCTATCTAAGCTAACGGGGACAATGTTTCTGTTGTTTCAACGACTCCGAACGAATATCGAAGAGGAAATTCGCAAGTCACTCGCGAAGTATTGTTACGTTGTTCAAATGCAACAAACGAGATAATATGTTAGATGCCAACAGAATATGGAGATAATTGACTTATGAATATCCTTAAAGAGCTAAAAGAATTTGCCATAAAAGGGAATGTGGTTGATATGGCAGTCGGTGTCATGATTGGAGTAGCGTTTGCAACAATTGTTAACTCCTTAGTACAAGATATTTTAAGTCCTGTGATAGGATTATTCTCTGCCAAGGCCAGTTTTTCTGATCTATTCATATTATTAAAAGCTGGGGCAAATGGTGGTCCTTACAACTCCCTCGCTAACGCTAAGGCTGATGCCGCCATTACAATGAATATTGGTTTATTCCTTAACGCATTTATCAACTTTTCAATCGTTACAATTGTTTTATTTTTGATCGTTAAGGCAACGAATAGACTTAGAAGGCCCCAGGCCGCGACGACAGATTTAATATCTATGAAGGAATGTCCATTTTGTTTTTCATCGATTTCTGTTAAAGCACTCCGATGTCCACTTTGTACGTCGGATCTGGCGAATGACTCCATAAGCAAATGAGTTAATTGGCATCTAACAAATCAATCCAGCGGACTGTAAGGCTGCGCCTTCCAGCCGCTGATTTCTGGTGTTGTGCACAATTTTTTAATACTTTTTGATAGCCATATATGATGAATGCATACAAAGTTGTTATTCAAGAAACCACGTAAGGTTAACCATGCTCTTTTAACGAGTTCAGACAATGTATATAATACTAATCAAATGGAACTATTCTCGATAAACGTACATGACGAGAGATTAGAGTCTGGTGATGTCAAAAGCACAAAATATCAGCGAGGGCCGTGACACCTTGTATACTCCAACTCCCTCAAACAGCCCTTTCATAAGGTGGGCTGGTGGTAAGCAGTGGCTCGCACGAACCATTGTTGGTTTTGTTCCAGATTCTATCGGAACATACTTTGAGCCTTTCTTGGGAGGCGGTTCCGTTTTCCTAAATCTGAGACCCACACGATCAATTCTTGGCGATTTGAATCAGAGGCTAATAGACACTTATACTTGTATACGAAATAATCCTAGGGACGTTCTTTTCTACCTATCTCGTTGGAAAAATGATCCTGAAACATACTCAAAACTTAGATCTGCTAATTTTTCTGTCTCTGAAGAAAAGGCTGCGCAATTCATCTATCTGAATAAAACTTGTTGGAATGGTCTCTATCGAGTTAATCGCAATGGTAGTTTTAATGTACCATATGGACAGAGCCCGGAAAGACGCACCCATGATCCTACAGCAATCATGAAGGCTTCAACGATCCTAAAGAATGCAGTATTGAAATGTTGTGACTTCGAAGAACTCCTAAAGCGTGCCCAAAAGTGCGATTATGTCTATTTAGATCCCCCATACACTTTGCTGCATTCACAAAACGGATTTAGGCGATATAACGAACGTCTATTCAGTTGGGAGGACCAAGAAAGACTTGCGAAGGTCTCCACTCAACTTTGCAGTCGTGGCTGTTATGTAGTAGTAAGTAACTCTTTTCATTCAGATATTTTATATTTATATCCACAGTTTAAATGTTTGCTCATAAGTCGTCGAAGCTCTCTAGCCGCTGACCCCAAATTTCGAAAAGCAACAAACGAGCTGATACTTGTATCTCCTAACTTCAGAACTCAGGACAAACCGGGAGAAAGTGACAACTCTATTTGACACTGAAGGTCAGTCTGCCAGGAAAGAGTCCAGTCTTGTGGCCGATTGAGGTCGCTTGTCCGCAGATCTCTTTCAGCGCTTCTCCCGCTTTCCCTCTCAATTGCTGGGCGAAGACAACCTTCGTGTGCCTGTCTCCATATTCAACCGTCGTCGTCAGCCGAAGTATCTTCAGCACCAACTGATGCACATCTCGATTGTTCCGATAGATCGGCCCAGCTATCCCCACCATATCCTGCCGTAGGTTGTATGCCACAAGATTCAACAGGTCGAAGTATTTCTTCTTCTCATTCGAAAGCCGCATAAGCCCATTATCCTTGATGTAGTCAATCCTCAGTACCTCTTTGGGTAGATACGCAAGCCGTTTGACGATCTCATCCAGCCGCTTCTCTATCCCATCCAACCGCTCTTTCTGTTGCTTCGTCACCTTGATCGTTTTTCCGCTTTCCTTCTCTCTCTGCGCAATCCTGCCCAGTGTCAGATTCCGCTTGTTCTGCAGCTTCCGCTTCTCCTGCTGCAGTTTTCGGTGCTCGGGGTTCTCCATCATCCGTTTCTCATCAATTCCCTCACGCTCGAAGTACTGTTGCTCGTATTCATCTTTGCCGTAGCAGTGTATCTTGTCCAATCCATCGATCACCAGTTCTTTGAATACGTTCTCTTGAGCTCCCCATCGACGCGTCAGCATCACCAGCACTTCCTCCCCCGTTGCCTGCTTCATATTCGTTATCGCAGGGGAAACTTTCCGCCCCTTCTTTATGAACACCATCCGCCGATATCCTCTGCCCCTTTCATCCCCCGACTCTATCACCTGCTGCTTCCACTCCTGGCTCACGTACTGCGGCTCGCCATACGTGTTGCTTTCGTGAGGCACCTGTACTTCCCTCCATTTGCCCTTCCTGGGTATCGCCGCCTTGCCATCATACCAGCAGATGAAATCCGCTTTCCCCTCTATCCTTTGGAAGATCTCCCAGCCAAACCCCCCTCTGTCAAAGATCACCACCGGCCTCTCTACCCCCGCCTCTTCGATCAAGAAATCCACGATCTTCTCAATATTCCCCTTGAAATCGTCAAATCCATCTGAGAGAACCTCATAGATCGGCCTCCCGGAAGCCGTATTCACCACATAAGCTGTCCGTCCCTTCTCAGCCAACCTCCTCTGGGGGTTATAGCCATACAGAATTCGCTCACCCCCGGTGTACGGCATGAAATGACCGTCTATGTAGAAGCCACCCTCATATCCCCACACTTCCAGACATTTCAGCGCATACTCGGTTTTCATCCCCTCTACCGTGCGGCCTATCTGCTCGCTCGCTTCCCTCATGACACGCCGAACTGTCTTCAGCGACGGCAACCGCCGCCGGCCAATCAGCCCGCCCATCATCTCATCATCGTAGTGCTTGATATTCTCTTCTACTTTCACCAGCCTTGCCCCCAGCAGCAACAACAAGCTCAAAACACATTCCTTGAACCCGTATCTGCCTTGCCGCGAGATCACCCCGTCAACCACTACTTCTTCAATACCGTACCTCTCAAGCAACGGAAGCGCCATCAACGCGCCCCCATGCTTCACCACTATCGGCTTCTCTGCCGATGGCGGCTCTTCTGCCCCACACTCCGGCTCTCCCTCATCGCACCCCAGAGGCGTCCCCTCCCTTTCCTTCCTCTCCTTCACAGCCCTGCGGATTGCCTCTCTCGAGACCTCCACCCCATACAGCTTCTTCACTTCCTCAGCAATCTTGTTCCTGAACTTCCTCTCGCCCTTTAGATTCTTGTACAGTGCATAGATATAGTCCTTCACCGCTTCGGTGAGTTTCGCCTCCGGTCCCTTCTCCAGGGACACCAGCGTCTGCATGCCACCTTCTTCATATGTCTCTTTCCAGAAGTAAATCGAAGAGCGATGAACATCAAAAGCACGCGCTATCTGAGCCTTACTCACTCCCATGATTACCAACTGCACGACGATCACTCGTTTGGCCGCCGCATCGTCTTTGTGAAAACACGCGAACTCGTGAAAGCCGTAGCGCACGTGGTAGTAGTCATCTTCGACCTTCACCTCGATGACATTTGATCTATCCAAAAATATTCCCTGCGCCATATTGGTTGCTCCTCCAACCCACTATAGCGCAGATAGATTAATATGTCAAGGAATATGTCGGTTTTCTTATGCCCCTAAATCCTCATTGTCCTGAGTTCTGAAGTATAGCATTTCTGTCTAAACTATCAACATTCACCATCTTTCGCTTATGTGATGACTATTAGCGAGGATCAC
>Ga0307380_10008369_pt1 | contig 13271 bp, 14 predicted proteins | sample UN3MG_FD_202239 | JGI IMG/M metagenome (GOLD analysis project Ga0307380, IMG submission 202239) | Soil microbial communities from Risofladan, Vaasa, Finland - UN-3 | ecosystem: Environmental > Terrestrial > Soil > Coastal area > Acid sulfate soil | place: Finland: Risofladan, Vaasa | collected... | reverse complement strand
ATGTGGTAAAACTGTGGAAAAATTTGTCCGATTGTGAATAACTTGTGGTAAAAAAGGGCGGACATTTTTTTTCTTATAAGAAAAAATTTTTAAAATTTTCGTAAAATTTTTTTAAAAAAAATGTTCCCCTTTTTTTCCATCAAGTTATTCATCTGTCGGACAAATTTTTCCACAGTTTTTCCATCATCTTTTCCACACCCCGCCTCATTTCAAAAAAAGTTTTCCACAGGTTATCCACACGCGACAATTCTGAATTTTGTAAATTTCGCACTTGACAAAAAAACACCCGAATTGTATTATAGATAAAATCAGGGTTTTCGCGTAGGATAGATAAGGGAATTTAAGCTTAATTAAAGGCCCTGAAAAGGTTTTTCTCAGACTCTTTTCTAAAACCACCAAAGAGTTTAAAAGAGAGACCTAAGTTTTTACTTCGTAAAAACAGAAGTTCATCTCTTGTTCGGTGTGAAGCGTATGTGTCTACCTCTTTACTCGGCTAAGGAGGTAGATTTTTATTTAGCGGATGATAAGCCCGACGGTTTCGTCCGTTTTTTCGGTGTCTCCAAGGTTATCAACCTTGCACGCTGAGTGACCTGGGCAGTTTTACCTATTCCCACAGGCCGAGCTTCCTGAACTTTTAAGTAGATTTTTACGCGGCTATTCTTTGTATTCACCGCTGCCCAATAAGGGATCGTTCAAGCAACTATTGCGACATTTGTATAAAAGCAAAAGACTGAATTGCTATCAGTATCGCGTTACCTAAAATAAAATAAAACAAGAAAAGTAAAAAGTATATTAAGATCTTGTTCAATGTTTTTTTCATTTATTTAGGCAACTTTGATGTGTTTTTTAATTAAACCTCTTTCTTTTAATAAAAGAAAACAACCGGTGTCGATGGTTATTCTATTTTCGTGTCCATACAAAAGGAGTACTCTATACTTCGGGCCCTTGATTATATCTTTACAAAAGGCGCATGTTATTTTTTTAGCTTTCATACTTTCATTTTCCTTGATATAATAATACAAGTCAAGTGGAAAAACTGTGGATAAGAAAAAAGTGAAAATCTATAAAATTTTAGGAATTTGCCCGGGTAAATTCCACGCTTGGGTCGACAGCAATATTGGAATCATTAGAAAACCATTAGAAAATATAAGAATTGTAAAAAAAGACATGTTTCAAATCAGCTTTAAACCTATTGATATTATCGCCATTATTACCATTATTGGCGGTTTGATTTTAAAATTTTCTGGGATTGATGGAACGATTGGGACCCTACTAACTGCGGTCGTTCTGTTTTATTTTGGTAAAAAAGAGATCTACGATAAGTCAAAAGAAAAAACAGTATCTTGGCCAAAAGCGAAAACAATTGAGGAGATTATAAGAATCATAGCAAAAGAGGAGTCGGTGGACCCAGATCTAGCTGTCCGGGTTGCCAAATGTGAAAGTGGATTAAATCCTGCTGCTACAAATACTAATCTCAACGGAACAATCGATCGGGGTTTGTATCAATGGAACACCAAATGGCATCCTGAAATAAGCGACGAGGTGGCTTTTGACGCAGAAAAGGCCACCAGGGCCTTCTGTAAAGCATTTAAAGAAGGGCATTTAGACTGGTGGAACGCTACGAAAGAGTGTTGGGAAATATAAAGTTTTCCACAGTTGACATTACTTCTTGATCTGATAAAATTAAAGATGTAGGGGGTAGACATTCCTTACAAATAATATTTAATTCGGGTCTTTCTTCCTTTTGGCCTGTCCCTCGGTCTACCCCTGGACAGGCCTTTCTGTTGAAAGGTCGGGGTAAAAATTTAATTTCTGATTAAGCATGGTAAAAAAAATCTTAATTTGGAGATGTAGGGTTTGCGGAGTGACAGCTAAATCTTATACTCCACAAGATGAAGAAAAAAATCCAAAAAGTAAAAGATTTTTTACCTGTAATGATTGTATGCTGAAGGATTTATTTAAGCGAGGAAAAATCCCCGGAATACAATCATCATTGCTATTATAAAAAAATGACTATTGAATTAGGAAAAATTTTAACTGATTTTGTGGAAATAGTAGAAGATTGGCGCTCTAACTTGATACCTAATGAAGAAGAATTTTTTGACAGGTTAAAAAAGGTGAATATTGAGCTTTTGAAAGAATTATCAAAACAAAAATTACCAGAGATTAAGGTAAAATAGAACAAAGGTCGGATATTAACCAACTAAAACAAAAAATTATGGTTGATGAAATTATCGAGCAATATAGGAAACTGAAACAGATAGTAGCAACTTTTATTGATGGTGGTAAGGAAAACGAAAATGATTTCATAGCGTTTGTAAAAGAGTGTATTAAAGAGTTTTCTGAATTGCTTGAAAAACCCGAAGAAGATAAAGAGGTATAAATATCCTCTTTATTTAAAAAACGCCTTAGATCGCAACCTAGGGTGTTTTTTTTTAGTACTTTTCGTTAAATTTCAATATAAGAGAAGTAATCTTAGATTTTAAGAGTTTACAGTTGCGAATTAGACAATGTCCGCCTATTGAACTTTTTGTTGGTTTTAAAACTGGTCGTATAACATTTGTTTTGCCTAAGATTTTGTACCCCTCATTGTAAGTTTCATTACCCTGGGTATAAATTTTATCAAAATCTAATTTATGCTCATCACAGATTTTTTTTGCCTCTTTACAAAATAGGATATTCCACGCATAGTAAGTTGTTGATAAAATTTTCAGTAATTCTGTGGTTTCGGGCTTTTCAAACATTTTTATCTTAATCCCCGCTAATTCAAAGTATACTCTAAGGACCATACTTTTAGGACCTAGATACTTCACAAAAGTTTTAATGCTTTTTGTCAAATTGGGGTGCTGGCCTCTAATCGGCGAATGATAGGCCTTACACTTTCTTGAAGATCCGACCGGAACTGTGGAATGAATGACTGTGTATTTTGGGCTGTATCTCTTTTGATATTTTTTTACCTCTTTTTCAAAATTTTTAAAATAGGGAAAACAAATGTGTAAAATTTTAAATTTTACTTTTTTACCTCTTTTTTCCTCTGGTAAAACTTCTTTATCTCTTATTCTTGTTGGGTGAGTGGTTTTTAAAGCTCTGTATAGTCCTTTTCCCACCTCACCTTTTCCTATTATTAAAGATTTCATATACTTTCCTTTTATTGTACCATTTAAAAAACTCCGAAAAAATCGCCAAAACCAAGTTAAACCAAAACAACAAGTAATCTTCTTGTCTTGAAAAAGAAGAGAGATTGCTTTTAAAAAGAAAAGAGATAGACTCTGGAAAGAGGAAAAAAAAACAGTGGGTAAACCCCGACTAATTGGCGGAAAACCACCGTTAAAAAAAAAGAAAGGCAGTCTTTTTTTAAAAGATAACCACCGCTAAATTAGCGTTCTGAACTTTGTAAAAAAAAAAGACAATGGCACTAAAAAAAAAAGACAATGGCACTAAAAAAAAACAGAACCACTGCTAAACAAAAACAGGACTACTGCTAAAAAAAAACAGGACTACTGCTAAAAAAAAAGAGAACCACCGCTTAACTATCACTAAAAAAAAACAGGGGGAATATTTTAGCCGAGGTGCATAGGCGGCAAGTGAAAGATTTTGGCGGGCCGCTGCGGCGGCCCTTGTTGCCGCCTCTCGGCGGCGGTGTTGCCCGCTGCGGCGGGTGGTGGCTGTCCGCCCCTTGCGAGGGGGTACAGCTTCTAAAGGACAAGGGGGGTTCGCTTTATTCGTCAGTCTGGCTCGCTTCGCTCGCCAGACCCGCTCGCTTCGCTCGCACGATCGGACACGCTCAGCGGTATCCCCCTTCCCTTCGCTGCGGCTCTGGGAAGGGGGTCCAGCCCTGCGGGGCTTCCCCTCCGCTTCGCGTGTTGTGAAAGCGGATCGGCTCGGTCGACCATTCGGGCTCGCTTTGCTCGCCCTCATCTCGCCTCACCGCTTTCAAGACTTGCTCTGCAAGTCAGTCTGCCCACGTTGGGGGATTTTATCCCCCAACAACATAGGGGGGGACACCCCCCCTAAAGTTGCTTTACCCCCCCGCGAAATGTCCCACATAGAGGGGGGACACCCCCCTCTAAAGTGGCTTTACTCCCCCCGCGAATCTACCTATAAAGAGAGGAATAAATTGTGGAAAAACTGTGGTATAATAAAATAATGGCAAAAATAAGTTATTTAGATATTACCCCTGAATTAGAAGAAGCATACTTTTCAGGCCTCCAAAGCTCAGACAGGTTTATCCTTTCAAGAATTAGGGTAAAAACTGTTATTTTATCACGAGAAAAAAAAACTATATTAGAAGCTAGAAGTTATTTAGAGCAAATAGCAGATTTATGGAACGCCTTTACAGATCAGCAAAGAGCAGACTGGAAAACTATTGACCCCTACCCACACCCAAACGGATGGAGAGCTTTTGTCGCCGATCAAAGTCAAAGAATAAAATTAGGAATAGAGGGAGTAGCAACTCCTAACCAATACCACCAAGATTTAGTCGGCAAGATTTTAATCGAAGCACCAGCAGAAGAAATCAAACTAATACAACCCCACCCTTCTTCTTATTGGGTATATCAAAAAGTGGTAGGTAAAAAGGGAATGTATGAACCTGTGGAAGTAAACGAAGATTTTGCTTTACCTCTTAAAATAACTATCAGCTACAAATCAGATCTTGTTTCTACTGGAGAGGGTTCATTTGCTCGGTTTTACGCTTCTATTCGCCACCTTTACCAAGGTCAAAATTTAAACTATGATGAAATAATAGAAATCCCCTTATCATCTGTTTGGGCTAGTCAAAATACTACAATATCAAGTTTAACGGGTTTGGCTGTTTCCTATAATCTATATCTACACCTTTACAAAGTTACAGGAACACTACTTATTGATAATGTCAAGGCGGAACACTCATCTTCTAACTGGGCAAGAGATACCTATTGTAAAAAAATTGAGCAAGATTTCACCCGGGCTTTTTATCAAGTCCCTAAAAATTGGGGGGTGATTACAATGCCAAGTGGTGCGGGGTATTTGTCGATTTATCCTGAATAAATACTAAATAAATCAACATTTATGGTTCAATTAAAAGGCCCATTATTTAGTCAAAAAGCCCAAAAGCAACTGGGAAAAACTTTAATTTACAAAAACAAAGGAAATAAAAGTTTTTTGACTAAATATAATAAACCCGGAGGCAATAAAAAGTTTACAGCGTCGGCAGATCAAATAATAATGCGAGGTTATATGGAAGATGGCCGGGACGCTTGGGCTGGACTAGATCAATCAGATAAAGACGCTTGGAACGATTTTGTTATTCCTAAACGCGGAGAATAATATTTTAAATAGATGAATCAGGGGCAAGAAACCCAAAAATAATGGCAAAAGAAATAATATCAAAAAGAACTTATAGCTCCAAAACCTACGATTTAGGTAATGGAAAACGCCTTTTAAAGGTTTGGGGTGGTGATGTTCACTATAAGGACGATTACACTGATGCTTCCGAGCAATGGAAAGATATAGACCTCACCTGGCAAGGCAACAAAATAAGCAAAGCGCCTTATGAACTAACTCTTGAAGGCAACAAAATTACTTTCAGGGATAAGAAGACAGGCAAAATCTCCTTTATTGAATTATTGGAAATCGGGAGCAAGAGTATTTCCGAACAAACTTGGGAATACTCAAAAGGCATTGCCACAATAAAGAATATGGCATTGGACACTGACCTTGAAATCGTAGCCACAGATACTGGCATAAGATTTACCCGTGTCCTGAAATCTGATAAAGCACCTTTAGAAGCCAAATATAAAATTACTGGCACAATCCCATTTAGAGTTTCTGCCAGAGATGAGGAAGACGAGTTGAAAGTTGAAAGCGAGATAATAGACGGAGTATTGACCGAGAAGTTAGGAAAAGTAGATAGAGTTATCAAGTATCCTGTTAGGATAGACCCCGACTTCACGGGCAGCACGGCGGATGGGTATGTCGCAGGGGGCAGTACAATCTATGCTACCGCGAGGAGCACTGCGACTACCTATAGTACAGGTGGAACCACTTTCACTTGTGGCCAGGTCTTTTTTTCTCCCAACTACATTAACTATCGCGGTTTCCTGAAGTTTGACACGTCTGGCATTGGCCCTGGGCAGAACATCCTTCAAGACAACCTGAATATGACCGTACAGCAGGACAATAGCGCTGCGGATTTCGACGTGCAAATCGTGAAGCAGGACTGGTCAGCCCAAGACCCAATCGAAACTGCAACCCGCGAGGCCGCCTACGATAACTGCCTGGCGGGGACAGAGGATGATTCAATCTGGCGCAACACTGACGGCATAGCCGTAAACACGAACTACACCAGTGGAAACCTGGACGTGACCTGGGTAGAGCCAGAGGGCAACACCTACTATTCTTTACGAAGCAGCCGCGACCTGAACGCTGACGAGCCGACAGCGAAGGAGTATATTGTCCTCTACTCCCAAGAGAACGCAACGGCAGCATATCGCCCCTACCTGACGATACTGTACGAGGCGGCGGCCCCGCCATCACCAAATTTTACAAACCGAAATAACTACAATGGCTACCTTGCTTTTATTCAGCAATATATGAAACATAAAGTAAATGAGACTACGCCTTGGAAAAACCCAGACGGAACTCTCATTGACTAAAAAATTATGGCAACATTTCCAGGCGGCGTTTATGACCCGCGAACAAAAGAGAATAAACCCGGGGTTGTATACGACGCAGCTAAAACAAAAATTTGCTTTGCTGAAGATATAACCAAATTAGATGATGAAGTAGTAGCTATTGAAGGTTTTTTATTGGATAAAGAAAAAGTTGTTTGGCTAGCCGCAGAATCATTTAAAATACCTGCGTTGAAAGCAGCGTCTTTTGCGGAATACGGTATCGGCAGCGCTTTAGAATTTTTAGATGGCAATGAAGAAATCGCGTTCACTAAACTTCATGTGCCGTACGACTTAGACCCCGCAACCCAACCTAAATTATTTTTAGGTTGGAGTTCAGAAGCTACGGAATTGAATTGTAGATGGAAAATAGAATATCTATGGCGTGGCCCTAATCAAGCTATGAACGCGGCCGCTGACGACACTATAACTGATAATTACGCCAGTTCGGCGGTAGCTTATGGATTAAATATGACAGAAATTCAGTTGGCTAATTTAGCAGCTACCGACAACTGTATAATTCTTAGAATTACAAGATTGGGGGGTGAAGCGGGAGATACCCTTTCAAAATCAGCTTTTTTAAGCGGTATATGTTTAGTTTATAGGTCAAACACATTAGGTAAAACTCCTTAAATATGAGAAAATATCAATACTACAATACAAATGATGATGATGATAGAGATGGATATACTGCTAATTGGATGGCTCAAACTTTTACTCCAGTGTCAGATCATATTATTGGCAAAGTAATGCTAAAACTTTTTCGCGTAGGTGATCCAGGCACGATAACGGTCAGCATTAAACCAACAAGCGGAGGCAAGCCAGTTGGCGCTGATTTATGTTCAGGAACTATTTTAGGAACAGATATAACTGATAATGCTAATGGCGAGTGGTATGAAATTTCTTTAGGTAATGGTTTTGATTTAGATGTAGGCGCTCAATATGCGATTGTAGTCCGGGCCCCTGATGGCGACGCAAGTAATAAGGTATCATGGCGAGCAGATATTACAGACCCAACATTTACAGGGGGAACATTTGTTTCAAGTTCGGATAGTGGCGTTGATTGGTCTGTTGTTTCTGGAGTAGACTGTATGTTTGAGGAGTGGGGTGTTGGGCCAGCAAGCCCGTCAACAGTTGTTTGGGGGAATCTATATAAATCTCAAATTAGCGCTGAAAAAATAGAAGAAGCCATCGCTCGACTTATTCAGAGCCATGAAGATGATCCGGACGCTCATGTAGAAACTGGGGAAAGTTTACAGTCGCACAAGGCCTCTGAAGTGATAGATCATGTAGTGAGAAGTATCATTTTCGACAAAATCGCTGATTTTAGTATTGATTTAAAGAAAATGGTCGCCGATCAATTCATGCTTATGACTTGCTTTGAATCTCTTGACGGTTGGAATGGTATTGATGGAGAGGTGGGGTACGACGTTACTTCTTCAATTTTTGGAGTGCTTATGTCGACCGACGGCGACGACGGTGATTACGTTTATTTAGCCACTGAATCTGACGCAACAGAGCCGGTTATTAATTTTGACAAAAACTCCTTTTTTCAAACAAGCGTCAGATTTCTCTACACCACCAGTCAAACAGCTTATCTTGTTCTTGGAGAAGACACTGAGGGATATGGATTTAAGGTTTCCAATGGCACTCTGTACGCAATTCATATAAATGGGGCTGGAGAAGTGACCACAGAAATTACTGGGATCACTTTAATTAATTACAACATCTACCGGGCCATTTTAGATGTTAGTGCCGGTGAAATTTACTTTTATGTTAATGGCGTACTAAAAGCTACCCACGACGCCAATTTACCAACAGGAACAACCACTTTTGTTTTTACTTACTACTTAGAAACCAACATGGCGGAGGTGAGATACATGTGGGTTAGGGAACTGATGATTTCACAAACAAGATAACACAAAAACAAACTTTATGGTTCAAACAGAAACAATTATCGGAAAAGAATTTGTCAACAAGGTAATTCCTCTTATTAAAGAAGCTAAAAAATCCATTGACATTATAGTTTATGATTGGCGATGGTATCCGAATCAGATCGGCTCTGCAGTTCAAAGATTTAATAATGAAATTGTAAATAGTAAAAAGAGAGGTAAAAAAATAAGAGTTATAACAGATTCTTTTAATCTTGTCAACATTTTAAAACCTCTTAATTTTGAGATTAAAAAAAATGTCTCAAAAAAGACATTACATACCAAACTAATGATAATTGATAGTAAAACAGCAATTTTGGGAAGCCACAACTACACAATGAACGCTTTTACTATAAATTATGAGGTATCAGTTATAATACAAGATGAAGAAGTTGTCAAGAGATTAAAAACTTATTTCGAGAATATATGGGCTTTATAGAAAAAGGAAGTCACGGAATGGGCCTAGAAGTAAGAGGGAAAGTGGGCGCACCCTCAGCTTATGGTTATGCTAGTTATGGTATTTTTCCTTATGGCGCAGGGGCTAAAGAGTTTGGTATTTATCGTCTTTGGACAAGATACCCACCACAAAGAATAATAAAAAATGAATACTATTTTCCTACAAACCGTCAAACAGTACCACAACAAGCCAACAGGCAAAAATATGCTGATGGCGTAGCAGCTTGGCAGACCTTGACAGATGAACAAAAAGATGTTTATAATAAAAGAGCAGAGTACAAAAAATTTTCAGGATATAATTTATTCCTGAAAGAATACCTATTATCTAATTAAAAAGTCGCATAGGTATTAGTCTAGTAATTTACAAAATTCAAACATGGCAAAAGTTTCAGGACCTTTATTTTCTCTTGACGCAAGAGGAAAATTAGGGTCAGCATTAGTTTATATTGGTTGGAAGGGTCTTAAAACCGTTAGACAATGGCTTAAACCCGCAAACCCTCAGTCAGCCGACCAGGGAGATGTTAGATTGGTACTTGGTGGATTGGGTCGAGGAGTTGGTAAGGTTGGAGTAGATAGTGCTATTCACACTCAGTTAAAAACCTTAGAGTTAATTCCAGATCAGCAAAGCAAACAGTCATACTTGGTTCAGTATATTAGAGACAATTACCTAGCCGGTGTTGGCGCAACATTTACCGCTGCTTATGTAGCAATGTTAGCAGAGCTAACAGGACACACTCTTTATTCCGTCTTTCTTTCAGCCGCTGACGACTTGCTAATTACAGCATTTGACCTTGATTACGCCTCTATTGCTGAGTTCAATAAAGCATTAGGTATCTACTTAATCGCTAAGGCAACAGTTGACCTTAACTTTACTGGTTCACCTTATAGTATTGCTCTAGCTTCTTGGACTACCTCCAATATCGCCGAATTTACCGCCGACTTCGCAGCCGCCTAAACTAACTAAACACCATATAAAACCTTGTGGAAAAACCCCCCAATTAAGGGGGGTTTTGTTTATTTAACAAATAAGGTATAATTGATTAAAAGGCGGTCGGTAGAAGCCCACGAGAGCTAATCTCGATGTCCTTTATAAATACCGACCGCCCCACTAAATCTTATGACTAAAAAAAACAACGACATAACATTGGTAATGATTGCTAAAAACGAGGAACTGGGCCTCGAAAAAGCAATTTCTTCTTGTCGGGACTTTGTGGATGAAGTTATAGTTTCAGTTGATACAAAAAGCACCGATAAAACCTTAGAAGTAGCAAAAAAATTTGCGGATAAAGTGATCACCCACGACTGGAAAGGTAGTTTCGCGGCCGCAAGAAATGATGTCCAAAAGCACGCAAAAACAAAATGGGTTCTTCACTTAGACGGACACGAACATGTCCAAAGTTGCAATAAACTAGACGAAATGTTGCAAAAAGATGTTGAAGCCCTTTTTATAAAAATAATAATGGAAAGCGGTTTTACTTTTTTCTACCCTAGAATAGTTAGACAAGAAATAGAATGGCAGCACAAAGTACATAATACCCCAAAGTCTAAAAAGAACATGAAATACTCTGAGTTTGTGATTATTCACGACAGAATTAACTATCAGGCACAAGAGGGAAAGGAATTAAGAAAAGAGCAGAGAGTAGCAATGGTTGAAGGTGAGTTATTAGAAATCGCTAAAAAAAATAAAAAAGATACAAGGTCAAATTTTTATCTTGGAAATTTATATCTTGATCAAAAAAACTGGAAAAAGGCAATTAGATATTATAAGAGGGTTGCCAAATATGGAAAGAAGGTAAATCAAAAGTGGTTGGCACGATTTCATTTGGGGATTTGTTATAATGAATTAAGAAAACATATTTTTGCTCTTTGGCACTTTTTAAAAGCAAACAAGGAACAACCTAATAGGTGGGAAGTCGCTAAAATGTTAGGTACAACTTATGCTTTTATCGGGTGGAATAAAAAGGCACTTGAACATTGGGTTGATAGTTTTAAGATAAATACTGGGGAGTTTATGTTTAATCCTATTTTGAGAAACGACGCTCAAACATGGGACTGGATTAGTTTAGCTTTCGCAAATTTAGGCGAAAAAGATGAAATGAAAATTGCTTGTCAGCAAGCTCTAAGAGAAGAAAGAGAAAAAGGGCCTGGACTACTACCGCCTCAAAAAGTTAGAATTTTAAGGACCATACTTGGCCAACAAAATGCTGAAATTGACACAAGCAAGATAATTGAAGTTTGTTTTTTGGTTTATCAAAGACCCGAAAAAGTACCGAAAATCCTTGAACAACTGAAAGCTCAAACAATACAGAATTTTAAGGTAAATATCTGGAATAATAGCGATAAAAAGTTAGATATTAGTAATTTTCCACAAGACCAAATACATGTTTTTGACGCACATCAAAATATAGGTTCACAGGCAAGGTTTAGATTAGCTAAAATAACAAAAGGAAACCCTATTATCTTTTTTGATGACGACCAAAACCTAGACGATTATTTTGTAGAATATAACTACCGACAATATCTCAAATTTGGCCCAAAATGTATTTTGGGCTGGTTCACAAGAACATTTAATAAAGAGGATTACTGGAAAAGTCTACCTGCTCTTTATGGCGAACAGGTAGATTATATCGCCACAAAAGCAATGATTTTGGATAGAGAAATCATTGACAAAGAATCTTTATTACAAAACATACCTACCTTTTTTGCTAAGGTAGAGGATTTATATTTATGTTATTTGGCAAGAACGAAATATCAAATGAAAATGATAAAAATAGATAGATACACCTGGGAAGAACCTGACGGAAAAGACCAATACCCAAATATCAACAAACAAAAAGCATTTGAAGAATTAAGAGAAATGGGTTGGTGGCTACTTAAAGATGGTTTTAAAAGTTTTGGAAGTTTTAATTTTAAAATAAGAGAAGGAGTGTGGGACACGCAGATATTAACGGGAGAAATAAACCCCTCTTATTACCAAATACCGCCAAATCCAAAAGTAGTAGTAGATATAGGCGCACACATAGGCGGAACAGCGATCTTGTGTGCGGACAGGGGGGCAGAAGTCTATGCCTATGAACCTGAATTAAAGAATTTTAATCTCTTATTACAAAATATAAAAATAAATGGACTAGAGAGTAAAATTCATTGCTTTTGCAAGGGAGTAGGAACACCGGGAAAAAGAGAACTTTATTTAAACCCTAAAAATTCAGGAATGGGAACTTTTGATAAAATTTCAAGCGAAACACAAAGAGTAGATATAATAGGAATAAAAGAAGTTTTTAAAGACATACCCCATTGCGATTTACTAAAAATTGATTGTGAGGGTGCGGAATACGAATTTATTTTTGATACTCCTTTTGAAAAGATAGACCAAATTTCTATGGAACTACATAAGGGAGAGCAAAGAAAAGTTCTTAATCATTTAGAGAAATTTTATAACACACACACAAAACAAGCAATAGACGGAACTTCACTTATGGTTTTTTGCTTTAAGAAAAAACAATGAGAATAATTGAAAAAATCAGAGAACTAAGAAAAGGAAATAATAGAGTATGGGAACAACCCCTTGCTAGAAATTTTTTTAGGCCAATGGCGGTAGAAATTGAAACAGGACAATTCTTATATGGGTTGGTTAGAGCAGTAAAACCGATAAACGCAGTAGAAACAGGAACTTTTGAAGGATTTAGTGCGGTCAATATAGCCAAAGCATTAAAAGATAATCAAAAAGGAATTTTATGGACTATTGACTATAAAGATTATGGTGCTCAAAAGGTATTTAAAATTTATAAAGTAAAAGACCGAATAAATCAGGTTATAGGACTTTCTCCTCTCGCATTAGAGGGGGTAGTTTCACAAAATAATATTGATTTTGCTTTTTTAGATAGTGAACATACATATAATATGGTTTCTTCTGAATTAGAGGTTTTACACAAATATTTTAAGATAGGATCTTACATTACTGGACATGACTATATTCGTCATGACGGTATTAAACAAGCAGTAGAAGATTTTATTAGAAAATACAAATCTATGTATGAAAAAACAATTATCACAACATTTGCTGGCCTTTTTGTTTTAAGAAGAATAGATGTTTAATTCAGGGGCTGTGGATAACCTGTGGAAAACTCAAAAAATTTTCGCGTGTGCGAAAATTTTATTTTGTGGGCAGACTGACTTGCAGAGCAAGTCTTGAAAGCGGTGAGGCGAGATGAGGGCGAGCAAAGCGAGCCCGAAT
>Ga0307380_10008368_pt1 | contig 13271 bp, 9 predicted proteins | sample UN3MG_FD_202239 | JGI IMG/M metagenome (GOLD analysis project Ga0307380, IMG submission 202239) | Soil microbial communities from Risofladan, Vaasa, Finland - UN-3 | ecosystem: Environmental > Terrestrial > Soil > Coastal area > Acid sulfate soil | place: Finland: Risofladan, Vaasa | collected... | reverse complement strand
GCTGGCCCGCCACCGGGCCGGCCACGACGAGGCTTGTCAGAAGCCGAAGGCTACCCTTCGCGCGGGTAGTTGGGCGACTCCCGCGTGATGGTCACGTCGTGCACGTGGCTCTCGCGGAAGCTTGCCGTGGAGATGCGGATAAACTTCGTGCGGTCCTGGAAGTCGGCAATGGTGCGCGAGCCCGTATAGCCCATGGAAGCGCGCAAGCCCCCGATCAACTGGTGCAGCACGCTGCCCGCCGGGCCCTTATAGGGCACCTGCCCCTCGATGCCTTCCGGCACGAGCTTAAGCGTGTCCTTGATATCCTGCTGGAAGTAGCGGTCGGCGGAACCGCGGGCCATGGCGCTGATCGAGCCCATGCCGCGATAGGATTTGTATGAGCGCCCCTGGTAGAGGAAGACCTCACCGGGGCTCTCGTCTGTGCCGGCAAGTAGCGAGCCGAGCATGACGCAGTCCGCGCCCGCGGCAAGTGCCTTGGCCAGATCGCCCGAATAGCGGATGCCGCCGTCGGAGATTATCGGAACGTCCGCCTTCTTCGCCACCTCGACGGACTCAAGTAGCGCGCTGAACTGCGGCACGCCGACCCCCGCCACGATGCGCGTGGTGCAGATCGAACCAGGCCCGATGCCCACCTTGATGGCGTCGGCGCCGGCGTCGATCAGCGCCTTGGTGCCGTCGGCCGTGGCCACATTGCCGGCCACCACTTGCACTTCGTTGGAGAGACGCTTGATGCGTGTCACCTGGTCGAGCACGAGCTGCGAATGGCCATGGGCGGTGTCGACCACAACCAGGTCGACCCCGGCGTCGATCAGCGCTTCCGCCCGGGCAAAACCCGAATCGCCAACGGATGTCGCCGCCGCGACGCGCAAGCGCCCCTGCTCGTCCTTGCACGCATCGGGGTGGGCGCGCGCCTTCTCGATGTCCTTCACCGTGATCAGTCCGACGCAGCGATAATCCTCGTCGACCACCAGCAGCTTCTCGATGCGGTGTTGATGGAGCAGCCGCTTGGCCTCGCCCATATCGACATTGGAATCCGTGACCGTGACGAGCTTCTCCTTGGTCATCAGCTCGGCCACGCGCTGACCCGGATTGGTGGCGAAGCGCACGTCGCGGTTGGTGAGAATGCCGACCAGCCTGCCGTCACGGCCGCCATTGGCTGCGGGCTCGACCACCGGAATGCCGGAGATCCGGAAGTCAGCCATGATCTTGAGCGCGTCGGCAAGGGTCGCGTCCGGATAGATGGTGACCGGGTTGACCACCATGCCGGACTCGAACTTCTTGACCTGCGCCACCTCGGCGGCCTGCGCCTCCGGGTCCATGTTGCGATGAATGACACCGATGCCGCCGGCCTGGGCCATGGCGATGGCGAGGCGCGCCTCGGTGACCGTATCCATGGCCGAGGACAGGATCGGAACATTGAGGGAGATCGACCGTGTGACCCGGGAGGCGACGTTTACCTCGTTGGGGAGCACGTTCGACGGACCCGGGCGGATCAGAACGTCGTCGAAGGTCAGCGCCATGGCGCGGTCTGGAAAGCGGGAATGATCTTGCGAAGACTGCCCGTCGGGCATCGGCCAACCTCTTAATGTGAAGGGCCGCCCGCGCTTGTTGCGGTGCAAGACGTGGAGGCCGGTTGGCGGCTTCCTTTAGCAGCTTGGATCGGCCTTGGGAAGCCGCCCGGGCCGCATTACCCTCGCTCTGCACAGGAAACCAACGCGCACCGCGCGCCTAATAGGCTCTAAGCGGCTCGCCGGGCTTGCCGTAGAGAGACGGCATGGGCACTTTGTCGCCCCGCTTGGCCGCCGCCTCCGCTTGAGCGCGCGTGAAGTCGTGCAGTTCCTTCGCGCTCACGGTGCCGTCGGCATCGCCGTCGCCGGTTGTGTCTGCGATGCCGCGCAAGCCGGCCACTAACGACTCGACGAAGAGACTGCGCGGCCGATCGGTATCGCTCGTCTCCGACGTGTCGCTCGCAGCCGAGAGCGTCACCCAGTGGGGCGGGGTGAACAGGCCGAAAAGACCGATGCTCGGGCCGCCGTCGACCTCGACCACGTCTTCGCCATTTGCGAACGGTGCGTCGAGATACAGACGCAGCTTGGGAATATCCATGCCGGCGAGCGCATCGTAGAGAGCGGACAAACGCATGCCGGTCTCCGGCTTTTTGGGATCGGCGTCGGCCGGCAGCAGCAGCACGTCCTTCCCGCCGTCCAGCGCCTTGGCCCGACCGGCGTAGTAGACGATGACCTCGGACGTTTTGGCATTCTTCAGTACATCGCGCAGCTCACCTTTCGTGTCACCGGGCTTGCCGAAGATGTCCTGGAAGTCGGACAGCGTCGCGTTGCGGCCGGTGAGAATGCGTCTGCCATCCATGCCGAGATCGTCCTTGAGGAAGCGCACGACATGCGCGGCGCTGGAGACGGCCTGCGGTGCCCCCTTCACCTTCGCATCGTCATAGTCGTCGATGGCGATGACCACCGCGACCGGCAGCAACGGGGCGGCCTCGGCAGTCTTCTTCGATTCGCTCGGCTTGCTCGGCGCAGGCTTGGCAGCATCGTCCGATGGCGCCGGGGCTGGTGCGCCGCCTGAAGGCGGGGAACCGGGCGGCGCCGGCGGCGGTGCGCCATCCGTTGGCGGTGGCGGCACTTGACCGCCCTCGCCCGGAGGCGGTGGCGCTTCTTCCGCAGGCGGCCGTTCCTCCTCCGCCGGTGGCTGCTCATCGGTGGGAGGTTGCTCCTCGGCAGGCGGCTGCTCCTCGGCGGGGGGAGGCGTCTCATCTTCCGGCGGCGGTGCTTCGTCCGGAGCTGGAGGCGTCTCTTCCGGTGGCGGTGGTGCCGCGCCATCCTCTGCAGGCGGCGGACCTTCCTCCGCAGGAGGCTGTTCCTCGGACGGCGGCTCTTCGGCAGGCGGTTGCTCTTCAGCGGGAGGTTGCTCTTCCGCAGGCTCTTCCTCTGCAGGAGGCTGCTCTTCCGCGGGTGCTTCTTCGGCAGGCGGTGGCGCCTCACCATCCTCGGCCGGAGGCTGGTCGTCCGCGGGCGGCTGCTCCTCCGCAGGCTCCTCCTCAGCGGGGGGTTCGTCGTCCGGTGGCGTTGCTCCGTCTTCCTCAGGCGGTGGAGCAGTTTCGTCTGCCGGCGGCGTCTCTTGCTCCTCAACCGGTGGCGTCGCCTCGCCCTCCTCGGCAGGCGGCGCTGCTCCATCCTCGGGCGGTGTCGCTTCTTCTGCGGGCGGCGCGGGTTCGTCTTCCGCTGGCGGGGCTTCAGGCGCATTACTCGGCGGGATGTCCGGCGCGGGCGTTACATCGTCGGCGGGCGGCGGTGCCGGCCCATTGGGCGCGCCGGGCCCGAACACGTCACCACAATAGCGCGCCTGGTTTCCGTTCGCCTCGCAGCGGTCTCGCAGGATCTCATTGCACTGTTCCGTCGAAACCCGACCGCCGGCTTCGCACTCTTCGAGCGCGTGGTCGTAAGGAATGTCGTCCGGATCGAAGACGCAAGCACCGTCGACGACCAGATCGCATTCCCGGCACTGTCCGCCACCAAACCCGTGCCCTTGGCCTTCCGGACACGAGCTGCCGAAGCACATGTCGCCGAAGTTGGCGCTGTCGTAGTATTCCTGTCCCTCGGCGCAAGGATTGCCGCAGCTGCCGTCGTCGAGCTGTGTCGTGCCGGGCGTGCACGAGCCGTCCGACACGCAAACGCCGCTGCTCCGTGTGTATCCGGTCGGACAACTCCCGACACACTGACCGTTGAGATTCGATTGGCCAGACCCGCAGCTCTCCACGCAGAGGCCCGCGCTGTCGGCCACCTGCGTGCCACCGCATTGCGCAACGCAACTATCGCCCTGCCTCACCAAGCCGTCGGGACAGGTGGCAACGCAGCGGCCCTCTCTTCCGACATATCCAGACGGACACGGGCCACAAACACCGTTCCGTCTGACAAGCGATGCTGACCCCGAACACTGTCGGACGCATTGTCCATCCACCGTGTCATAGTTTGAGGGGCACGCGGTTAGGCAGGTGCCATTCACGTCGTACTCGCCTTGCGGGCACTGGTCGGCGCACATAACACCGTCCGCAACCTGACCCGCTCCGCATTGCCAGACACATTGGCCGTCTTGACTGTGGTACCGGGCGTTGGATGGGCAACTTGATCGGCACTGGCCGTTGTATGACGCTTGACCTTCGGGACAACTGGAGACGCATGCTCCGTCGGCCACCAACTGACCTTCAGGACAACTGGCCGCGCATGTCCCATCTTCGAGGGCCACGGTTCCGGAACTACAGGTTGCAGCGCAACTGCCGTTCGTCCTCCTGACCTCGCCGTCTGCGCAGGCTGGCGTGCAGCTGCCACCGATATCGACTTGCCCCTCCGGACAGGTGGCGGAACAGGTTCCATCATCGAGCGCATAAAGCCCGGCGGTGCACTGGCACTGGCCGCCAACATTCTCCTGCCCCTCTGGGCAGGGACGCTCCTCGCAAAACTGAGCCTCGGCAGATTCACTCTCGCACAGCGACTCCACGAGGTTCTCACAGGTTTGTTCATCCGTCTCGCCGGCTATTTCGACCGGTACGGAAGTACCGCCTTCGAGCTCTCCGAGACAGCGCTCGACAAAGTCGTCGTAGCCGACTTCAGCCATGGGAACGCATACGCCATCGACCCGCATCTGGTCTCCAGGACATGGTTCCGGCACACACTGGGTCCCTTGGCGGATCATGCCCTCCGCACAGGCAGGCGCGCATGAGCCACCAACCGCCTCGAGACCTTCGGGGCACGTGCCGTCAGGGACACATTGCCCGCCCTCGGACACGAAACCGTCCGGACATTGGCTGGAACAGACATTTCCAGAGACGACCTGCCCGTCGGGGCATTGGGCCACGCATTGTTCGCCGCTGATGAGTTGTCCTTCGGGACACCCGCAGGCGCCGCCACCTAGATCGAGACCACTTGGGCATTGCTCGCGGCACTGGTCGCCGACGGCCACGCCGCCCATGCTTCCGCATGGGCCGACCCCGACACAGATGCCTTCGATCGCGACTTCCGGCGGGGGGCAACTTGCCGAGCACGCAGGGGGGGAGCCATATTGAACCTGCCCCTCGGGACAACTGCCCGTCGGAACGCATAGATCCCCGAACAGCACATTGCCTTCGGGACAGTCTCCTGGAAGGCATTGAAGACCCCAGCGATGCGTACCGGCGGGGCAAGGCTCCCGGCAGTTCGAACCCAACTGTTCCTGACCTGCGGGACACTGGTTCTCGCAATAACCGTCTACCCAGACCCCGCCGAGCTCTGCGCACGAGGTCCAGCCGACGCACGAATTTTCGCTTTCAATGATGACCGAAAGGTCGTTGTCGAGGCACTCTTCAGTCGAAACGCATTGGTACCCGTTGCCGTTGGGCTTGCGGCGTATCAGTTCCCCTTCCGGACAGCTCTGTGCCTCGACACAATATCCGCCGACCAATCTCTGTCCGTCGAGGCAGCCTTCGACGCATTGACTCCCCTCCCGATGCGACCCCGGCGAACACGCAGCGAGACAGAGGCCGTCAATGCGTTCCTGATCAGCGGTACAGGCCGTAACACAGACGCCGTCGATAACTTCCTGCCCCGTTGAGCAGGAATTCCCGCATGTGCCGTTGCCCAGATCGAGTTTTCCTTCCGGACATTGGTCGTAACATCTGTCGTTATAGGTGAATGTGCCCTCCGCACATTGCTCGACGCATTGCTCCATGTTGTATACCGTGCCGCCTTGGAGGAAGCAGGTGGTCTGCCCGATGCAGTTGCCGAGACGCTCGACCAGACCCTCGGGGCAGCTTGCAGCGCACGCCGTCTGTGGCGGGGATACTGCATAGTCGGAAGTTTGAACCTCGCCCTCTGGGCATGTGCCAGGCTCAACGCACTGTCCCGCGAACATCGTCTGTCCTTCGGCGCAACCGGCTACACATTCGGTCCCCTCCCGATGGGTCGCCGGTGGGCATGGGTCGACACAGACGCCTTCTATGCTCTCCTGACCCGACGGACAGTAGCCGCACGTGCCGTCGCCCAGATCGGCGACGCCGTCAGGGCACTGGTCGTAACATCTGTCGATATAGGTGACCGTTCCTTCCGCGCATTGCTCGACGCACTGCTCCATGTTGTAGACGGTGCCACCCTCGCTGAAGCAGTAGGCTTCCCCGACGCAAGCGCCGAGGAACTCCACCAGCCCCGAGTCCTCCGGGCAACTCTCGGCGCACTGCAAGCCCGGCAGGTTAGGCTCGACTTCGACCTGCCCTTCCGGACAATTGCCCGTCACGATGCACTTCCCTGCAAACAGGGCTTGTCCTTCAGAACAGCTCGCGACGCATTGGTCACCCTGTCTGACCGTGCCGTCCGGACACTCCGTCACCGTCTGGATCTTCGGACCCGATGACGGTGGCGGCGCCCCGCCCTCACCCTCGTCGGACGGCGGCGGTGGTGGTGGTGGCGGACCTGGTGGGATTGGCGCGCCGCCTCCTGGCGGCGGGAAGCCGGGCGGCGGCGTGTCGGACCCATCGGAACCAGGCGGCGGGGTCTTCTCGTCGGGGCGCTGCACCTGACATTGCGGCAGTTGCGGATTCTGCTCGCAAACGCTGCTGACGCCGCCTTCCTCCTCGCCCTTCGCCCCGCCGAGGTCCGGCTGGTTGAGCTTGTCGCAACCGGGATATTTCGGATTGGCGGTGCAGATCTTGTCGGTGGCCGGCGGCGGTTGCTCCGCATCGCCCGCACATTTCGGGCTCGTCGGATTCTTGGCGCAGAAGGCCTCGTTCTGCTGCTCTTGCGTCGGCGCCTGTGGCGCCTTCTGCGCAGGCGGCGCTTTCTGCGGGGGCGGTGTCTTCTTGGCCGGAGGCGCCTTCTGCGCCGGTGGCGTCTCCTTCTTCGGCGGCGGCGCCTTCTTGGCTGGAGGCGTCTTCTTCGGGGGTGGTGCCTTCTTAGGGGGTGGTGCCTTCTTCTTGACGACCGGTGCCTTCTTTCGCGGCGGCGCCGTCTTTTTCGAAGGGGCCTTCTTCTTCACCACCGGCGCTTTTTTCCGCGGCGGCGGCGCGGCCTTCTTCTGCGCCGGGGCGGATTTGAGTTGGGTACCACCCGACGACCCACGTTTCTTGTCGTCGTCGGTCTTGCTGCGCTGCGCGAGACGGATGATCCGATTGATCTGCGGGCTTAAGCGGCGGTCGGGATTGGGGCCGTAGTGCCGGGTGGGCGCATCGGCATCTACTTCTATGGCAGGAGAAGGATCGGGCGGTAACGCCCTATCGCGCGCGGCAAGCCCGCCCACCACGAGGGCGAGAGCCGTAACCATTGCGGTAGCTCCGAGACGGCGGACCAACCACGTTGTTTTCCGTGCGTCCTCCAATAGCCTACCCAGCGGCCTTGAGATGCCTCGGCGCGTCCAAATGGCTCGGCTGCAGCAAGCTTAGCAGCCTGACGATTGTCAGACTACCCCGGATCGGCACGCGCGGGCCTGCGCGGCCCACCGAACATGCGCGCAGCCACCAAGGACGCTTGAACAGATCCCGAAACCTGCTATCCATCGTTCATCGTCGAATAACGATGAGCCGGACCCGACATGCCTGCCGTCAAACTGCGCGCGCCCCTAGCGGCGCACCCGGCCGGAGACGAGACCATCGCTCTTCTGGCCAAGGCGCTCGGACATCCGGCCAGGGTTGGCATCGTGCAGATGCTGCACGAGAAGCAGTCCTGCATCGGCTGCGACATCGTCGACGAGATTGGGCTCGCCCAATCCACCATCTCCGAGCATCTGCGCATCCTCAAAGCCGTCGGCATCATCACCGGAAGCATTGAGCGTCCGCGCGTCTGCTACTCGCTCAACCCGGCGGCCCTAGAGCCGCTGCGGCGCTTTCTCGATGAAGTGACGAAGCGCGCCGCGCGCCACCGATAACCGCAACGACTGGATTCCGCATGTCCACTTTCGAACGCTATCTCACGCTCTGGGTCGCGCTGTGCATTGTCGCCGGCATCGCGCTCGGACATTTCTTTCCCGCCATCTTCCAGGCGGTCGGCGGCGCGGAGATCGCCCACGTCAACCTGCCTGTCGCGATCCTGATCTGGCTGATGATCATTCCGATGCTGATCAAGGTGGACTTTGGTGCCATCGGCAAAGTGCGCGAGCACTGGCGCGGGATCGGCGTGACGCTGTTCATCAATTGGGCCGTCAAGCCCTTCTCGATGGCGGCCCTCGGCGCGTTCTTCATCGGGCATGTCTTCGCCCCTTATTTGCCCGCCGATCAGATCAACAGCTATATCGCTGGACTGATCCTGCTCGCTGCGGCGCCATGCACGGCCATGGTGTTCGTGTGGAGCAACCTGTCTAAGGGTGAACCGGACTTCACGCTGACGCAGGTCGCGCTGAACGACACGATCATGGTCTTTGCCTTCGCGCCGATCGTCGGACTTCTGCTCGGCCTGTCGGCAATCACCGTGCCATGGGAGACGCTGCTCCTGTCGGTCACGCTTTATATCGTCGTGCCGGTGATTATCGCGCAGGTCGTTCGCCAGGTCGCCCTGGGGCGCGGAGGCAGTGAGGCGTTGACGCGGCTCCTGTCAATCTTGCAGCCGCTATCGCTTTTGGCCCTGCTCGCGACGCTCGTGCTTCTCTTCGGCTTTCAAGGCGAGCAGATCTTGGCCCAACCCCTGATCATCGCCGTTCTGGCCGTGCCGATTCTCATTCAAGTCTATTTCAACTCAGGCCTGGCCTATCTCCTGAACCGTGCCGCAGGTGAGACCCATTCAGTTGCGGGGCCGTCGGCCTTGATCGGCGCCAGCAATTTCTTCGAGCTCGCCGTTGCCGCTGCGATCAGTCTGTTCGGCTTCCATTCCGGCGCGGCACTTGCCACGGTCGTCGGGGTCCTGATCGAGGTCCCTGTCATGCTGTCCGTGGTCAAGATCGTGAACAGCACCAAGGGATGGTACGAGGCCGGAGCCGGCGTCCGGCAGCGTGTCGCCCTGGCGAAGGAAAGCGCCTAGCAGCAGCTCGACTGCGTCTTGCCCCCCTGCGCGGGCGCTGCCTCGTCGAAAGGAAGCGACGTGCCCGGCGTGGCGCAGCCGTCGAAGATCCCGTAATGGGTCGAGAAGTCGCCGACGAAATCGAAGAACGGCGCAAAGCGGGTGTCGGCCAGCATGCGCCAGGAATTGCCGCATATGGGAAACACCTTGCCCCGTTCGATGAGGTGATGCCCGTCGAGCTCGAAAGCTTGCTCCTGCTCGGCCACGCCGCCGCGATAAATCACCGCCTGGCCGTAATCCTCGCAGGCCGGCTCCAGGTCATCGAGTTTGAACAGCCGACAGGTGGCCGAGAAGAACCGCGCCTGGCCGAGCGTCTGGCGCATGGCCTCATTCTCGATCGCGATGGGCCGGCTGGTGACAAGCCGGGGATCGAGGAAGCCCGCCTGCTTCGCCATCGGTAAAAAGTCGTTCCAATAGAGCGCGCCGCCCAGGCACTCGCCGTACAACAGCGGATCGGCGCGGATCTCGTTCGGCAGGCGCCGGTCGCAATAAACATCGGCGAAATAGAGCTCGCCGCCCGGCTTCAGCAGGCGATACGCGCCGCGCAGCACCGCAAGCTTGTCGACGCACAGATTGATGACGCAGTTCGACACCACGACATCGAAGGTCGAGGGCTCGAGATCGAGCGCGTCGAGCTTTTCCAGATAGCCTTTGAGGAAGCGCACATTCGGCCGCCCATAGCCGAATTGCTGCATGTGCCAATCCTTGTGCGTCTTGGCGGTGGCCAATTGCTCGTCGGTCATGTCGACACCGACTACGTTGCCGTCGGCCCCTACGAGCTGTGAGATTAGGTAAACGTCCCGGCCGGAGCCTGAGCCGAGGTCGAGCACGTTGCAGCCCTGAAGTGCCGCGGGAATGACGATGCCGCAGCCGTAATATTTGGCGCGGACCTCCTCATGCACATTGGCGATGGCCGCTTCCAGATAACCGGGCACGCCGCCGCCATCGCAGCAGGCCGAGGTCTTCAGGTCTTTCGAGCCTTTGAGGACCTTGCCGTAATACTCCTTCACCACCTCGACATTCATGCCGTCGCTCCCTGTTCGCCGTCGCGCTGCTCGCAAATAGATAGCACCGAGACATTGCACTTTGGGAGAAACAAAGCCGTGAACGCCACGCGCCGACCGGTCACTCGCTTGAGCTGAGTGCCTTCCGCAACAGCGGTGCGGCGAAGGCGACAAAGCTTCGCACTTTGACTTGCGGCAGACGATCCTCCCGATGAAGAAGGCTAACCGGGGCCTCTTCGGGCTCGAAATCCTCAAGGATCAGGCGCAGCGAGCCGTCCGCCAGACGCGAAGCAACCTGATAGGACATGACGCGCGTGATGCCGACCCCGGCCACCGCGGCGTCGATGGCAGCCTCCGCCGTATTGACACTGAGGCGAGGCTGGACGGTCACCACCTGGCGCTTCTGACCATAGAACCGCCAGCGCTCCGCCAGGGACAGCGTGTTGAAGCTGATGCAGTCATGGTCCGTGAGGTCGCGCGGGCTGCTCGGCGTACCGCGTTTGGCGAGATAGCCGGGACTGGCGCAGGCGACATAGCGTGTGGCGCCGACCCGCGTGGCGATCAGCGAAGAATCAGTCAGCGGTCCGACCCGTACGCTGAGGTCGAGCCCCTCCTCCACGAGATCGACAATGCGGTCGACGAGAAGCATGCGGGCGCTGACGCGGGGATGAGCGGCCAGGAACGCGACCACGACGGGCAACACATGCAGCCTGCCGAACACCACCGGCGCGGTGAAGGCGAGCTCGCCTTGCGGCTCGGCCTGGTCACCCGCCAGTCGCAGTTCCGCGGCCTCCAGCTCGGCCAGGATGCGGCGGCAGGATTCGAGATATTGAAGACCGGGTTCGGTGAGAACCAGACGCCGCGTGGTGCGGGTGATGAGGCGCGCGCCAACATGGTCTTCGAGCGCCGATAGATTTCGGCTGACGGTGGCCAAAGGTAGGCCGAGACGGCGCCCCGCCGCCGACAGGCTGCCGGCCTCGGCGATGGCGACGAACACGTTGATAGCGGCGAGCCGGTCCACGTGACTATTCCACAAAATGGAAGAATTATTCTCGTATCTACACGCTACTCCCGGATCTGGGAAGGGCGCATATGGGAGCGAACCTAAAGGAGAGCCCCATGACCGCGCTGAAACTCCACGACCTCGAACTCTCGGGCAATTGCTACAAGATCCGCCTATTCTGCGCGCTGCTCGGCTTGAAACTGGACGTCGCCCCGGTCGATCTCATGAGCGGCGCCCATAAGAAAAGCCCCTTCATCGACCTCAATGCGTTCGGCGAGATTCCCGTGCTCGAGGACGGCGGTGTGGTGTTGCGGGATTCGCACGCGATCCTGATCTACCTCGCCCGAAAATATGGCGGCGAGGACTGGCTGCCGACGGCCGCGGCCGGCATGGCGCAAGTCGTCACCTGGCTCATGGTCGCCGAGAACGAGATCGCGCGGGGGCCGGGCGATGCCCGCCTCCACGACAAATTCGGTTTCACGCTCGATGTCGACCGCGCACACGCGAACGCGGCCCGCATTCTCGGCCTCATCGAGAGCCACCTCAAGACGCACACCTGGCTCGCGCTGGGCCGGCCGACCATCGCCGACCTCGCCTGCATGCCCTATATCGCGCTCAGTCACGAAGGCGGCGTGTCGCTGGCACCCTACCCCGCCATTCAAGCCTGGGTCGGACGCATCAAGGCGCTGCCCGGCTTCATAGCCATGCCGGGGCTCTGACGGCGATGCCCGCCCCCTCGACAGATGTCGCCTTCTCGCCCGCGGTCAAAGCCGTGCAGACGCGGCGCGGCTCGCGCGACGCCTATGCACGTCTCGAAGCCAAAGGCGGCTGGGCGAACACGATCGACGCTAATCTCGCGGGCTTTATCGGCGATCAGCGGTCCTTCTATCTGGCGACCGCCAGCCGCGACGGGCAACCCTATATCCAGCATCGCGGCGGCCCGCCCGGCTTCTTGCGCGCGCTCGATGACCGCACGCTCGCCTTCGCCGATTTCGTCGGCAACCGGCAATATATCTCGACCGGGAATCTCGCCGAGAATCCGAAGGCGATGATCTTCCTCATGGATTACGCCAATCGCCGGCGGGTGAAGATCTGGGGCACCGCGCGCGTGGTCGAAAACGATCCAAGCTTGCTCGAACAGTTGATGCCCACCGGATACAAGGCGCGCGGCGAAGCGGCGATCCTGTTCACGGTCGAAGCGTGGGACACCAATTGCCCGCAGCACATTCCGCAAATGCTGTTCGCCGAGGGTGTCGCCGGCGCCGTCGACGCGCTGAAGGCCCGCATCGCCGAGCTCGAAGCCGAGAACGCGCGGCTCCGCGCGGGCCCGTTGACGAGGCCACTTGAGGCCTAATCCGTCTTACGCGCTCCCCGAAACCCCGTGGCGAGCACATAGACTTCCGCTGAGTCCTGCCGGCTTGCCTTGGGCTTGATATGGGCGACCTTGGTAAAGCCCTGCTTGAGGCGCGTGACCAGCTCTTGCCCGGCGCCCCCTTGCAGCACCTTGGCGAGAAACGCACCGCCGGGTTTTAGCGTATCCTCGGCAATGTCGACGGCGGCTTCGGCGAGCGCGATGACGCGCAAATGATCGGTCTGGCGATGGCCGGTCGATGACGCCGCCATGTCGGACAGCACCACATCGGCGCGCGCGCCACCAAGAGCATCCCTGATGCGGGCCTCCGCTTCCGCGTCGCTGATATCGAGCACCATGAAGTCGACGCCCTCGACCGGCTCAATCTCCGAAAGGTCGGCGGCGATCACCGTACCCTTGCCTGCCAGCGCGCCCACGCGTGCCGCCGCCACCTGGCTCCAGCCGCCCGGCGCCGCGCCGAGATCGATCACCACGCCGCCGGGTTTGAGCAAATGATGCTTGTCGTCGATCTCGGTCAACTTGAAGGCCGCGCGGCTGCGATAGCCCAGGGCCTTCGCCTCCTCCACATACGGATCGTTGAGCTGGCGTTGCAGCCAGCGGGTCGAGGCGAGCTTGCGCCCTTTCGCGGTCTTGACGCGGACGGTGAGCCCGCGCCGGCCCGAAGGGGCCCACGAGCCTGCGCCTTTCGTCGACTTTACCATGTGTTAATCACGTCCCATCGCCGCACCGCCTTGACCCAACAGGCCTCCGCGTCCCATGTCCACCCTATCTCTCCTCTAACACCTGCCACATGCCCCGCTATTTCGTCACCCTGATCGTTGCGGTCGCCTTGTTCATGGAAACCATGGACTCGACCATCATCGCCA
>Ga0307380_10008366_pt1 | contig 13272 bp, 21 predicted proteins | sample UN3MG_FD_202239 | JGI IMG/M metagenome (GOLD analysis project Ga0307380, IMG submission 202239) | Soil microbial communities from Risofladan, Vaasa, Finland - UN-3 | ecosystem: Environmental > Terrestrial > Soil > Coastal area > Acid sulfate soil | place: Finland: Risofladan, Vaasa | collected... | reverse complement strand
TTTTAGCGCCCTTCGCGCTGATCTTCTTCATCGCTGCCGCGTATTCGTTGTCTGGGTCGACGGTCTGGCTCGACTTCATCACGAGCGGTGTCAGTCCTGTGATCGTCACTTTGAGTGTCTTGATGCCTTCAATCATTTTTTCCGTCCTTCGGCGCCGAGACAGTTGCTGCTGCTCGGTAGTAAGCGCGAATCGTGGCTCGCTAGGTTACGCTGTAAGGATGTCCATGCCGGCCTCGTAGACCTCACGCCACAGCTCTGTGAACGTGCCGGCAAAGCCAGCCCTCTTGATTGCCCTCTGATGCTTCATCGCCACGCGGTGAGAGCTCTCAGGCCGCGAGCCTCGCTGGCTCTTGGCCCATTCTTGGGCGGCGATCTCGATCGCCTCAATGACCGCATACTCGTCGCTCATCGCAGCGTCAGCGCGGCGAAGACGCGCGAGGCCACAGACGGCCCCAGCTCGCCGAAGCCTTCACAGGTGGGGCAGAATAATAGGACCACAAGAGCTAGTCGCCACATCAACGGTTCTCCTTGTACACGTAGGTCAGGTGCGTCTTCGCGCGTGTTGTCGCGACGTATCCGAGGTTGATCTCCTCCTCGTTACGCTGACTGAAGGTGTCCTTGAGCATGAAAACACGGTCGCGCTCAAGACCTTTGGCGCGGTGGACAGTGCTCAGCGTGATGACCTTCTTGTCGTCGATGTCACTGAAGAGCTTCTTCAGATAACCGAAGAGTGCGGGCACGTCCCGCACATCGTCCGCCAGCGCCATGAGCGCGCCCGTCTGGTCCTTGAGCTCTTCGAGCCGCTCTCGCTTGTCCTGGTCGATAAGGCGCTCCTCTTCCTTCGCGTTGAAGGCTTGCACCCGATCCCTAAAGAGCGTGATGCTGTTGTTGTCCCCCTTCTTACGCACGCCCTTAGCGAGCCGCTCAAGCCCCTCACCGAGGTCCTTGCCCTGGATCTGCGCCTTCTTCCCGCGACGCAACAACTTCAAACAGAGCGTGACCAGCGGCGCCTTGCGGCGAGACAGCACGAAGCAGTCACCCTCATCAGGCACCTCGCTCTTTAGGTCGAGTGACCCGATACGATCAACAACCCCTTTCGGCGCACCTGGGGCAGCCTCGAACGTCGGTTCAAAGGCGCGCGCCTCCTGGGCGATGAGCTGCGCACAGCGGTAGCTGATCGAGAGCGGCAACACCGTCGCGGCTGTGCGCTCTTGAATGTGCGCCATCGCGCCCATGTCCGCACCGCGAAAGCCGTAGATGCCCTGGCGCTGGTCACCGATAGCGACAATACGCCCACCCTCGCGCATGAGCTGGAACAGGAGCTGAAGCTGGAGCTTGTTGAGGTCTTGCGTCTCGTCGACAACGATCTCGTTCCAGTACCGCATCTCGATCCCGTAGATGACGGGGAACCAAAGCATGTCGTCGAAGTCGATGCGTGCTGTATCCTGACTCGCGCGGTACATGCAGCTCCGGCACATCTCTGCGAGCAGCCGTGGCGAGATCAATTCGTCTGCGTCCAAATCAAACTCGCGCGCGATCCTGGCGAGCTGGTCCAGGTCATCCGCCGAGGCCCACAGGTTCTTAGCTAAGCCTGCGAGCTTCTCGAGTGTGTAGTGCGGAGGCGGCTTCATCTTCCCTGTGTACCGTCCCGTCTCGGAGTAGCCGTCGATCCTGTTTTCCGCGCAGACCATCCGTGCGATGTCGCGGCCCTTGCCTCGGTCGATGTCCAGCTTGTCAAAGCGCTGGTTGCACATGCGCAGCGCCAGCCCGTGCGTCGTCCTCACGTCGATGTTGCGATACTTTTCATAAGGCAGCCGCCGCCGGAGCTCCTGTTCGATCGGCTTACTGAAAGCGCACATGAGGATGTTGCGGGCCGGGGATCGCTTCACGCCCTCCTCGAGGACTGTTGTCTTCCCCGACCCTGCGACAGCCTTCACCATCGTGTGCCCAACTCCGCGCTCGAAGTTGCCGAGCACCGCCTCCTGGTAATGACTCCACTTCATCTCACCCTCCTAGATGTGACAGTCGTACATGCTCAGCAGCGTGTCGTTCGGCAGACCACCAACACTGTAAAATGGCTCATCTGTCTCTTCCTCTTCCTGTCTCGTTGTTGATGTTGACCCGACGGACCTCGTCGGCAGTGCAGGCGAACTCGTCCTCGCCTTGGTCGTAGTAGAGCGGCGCCGGCTCCTTCCGCGCCGAGACCCCGACGGCCTGAGCACGCCCTGCTGCGCTGCGAAGCACTCGCGTCTCGCGGTTCTTTGACTGCCGGTACACGTCCTCGATCTCGCCCGCGACCATGCGCTCTAGGCGAGTCCGGTGCTCCTTCATGCCGGCGTTGAGAGCCTTGCTCACCTGCTCCTTGCTCTTCGTGTGCGGCGTGACGAGGTCCTTCACGCGAGCCCAAGGCTTCTTCGGCTTCGCGTCTCCACGCTTGTAGAGGCACTCGTAGTACGTGCCGTACTTTTTGGGTGAGACCTCCTCGTAGTACTCGACGCCTCCGGTGTACTCGCGGAGGTGGGACGCCACCGTCAGCATGTACGCTGCAATCCCAACAACGGCGGCCCCGTCCTCTCGCCGGTACTCGTCGAGGACGACGCTGAAGTGGTTGACGCCGTCGCTTCTGATGGGGGCGTAGAGGGCCGCGACGTTTGGGTTCGCCTCGGCCCAGTGAATCAGTTCTTCTCTTGTCTTTGTCATTTATCCCCTCGCTCGGACCTTGGCGGCGTGCTTCGCCTTCATCTTCTTGGACATCGCCGCTTTCCGCTCAGGTGTCCAGTGGCTCTTCCGCGCCGGCTTCGCGGCCTCCTTCTTGGCCGGGGCCTCCGTCTTCTGCGCCGGCTTCGCGGCCTCCTTCTTGGCCGGGGCCTCCGTCTTCTGCGCCCCGGCTCGCGCCTCGGCTCGCTCGACGAGCAGTGCCAGGAGCTGGATCTCTATGTTGAGCCTGTCGCGCTGCCCGCGCAGCCTGTCGAGGCTGTCTCGGATGTCTTTGTCTGTGGTCATGGTCGTCATTGTTGTCACCTTTCTGTTAGTGGCAGCTCACGCTGCGTGGTTTATCTCAGCATCCCCCAAGCCCACATCGCGAGCCGGAAGATCGTGAACGCGACGCAGAACTTCAGCCAGAAGGGGAGCGGCGCGCGTCGTGAGTACGTGGGTGCTGGCTTACGCCTCACCTCGATGAGTGGAAGAGGGCCGCCCCAGGGCTCGGGCGCGGGCTCGGGCGCTGGCTCGGGCGCGGATGCAGGCGTGCTCACCGCAGGCGTAGACGCCACCAAGTCCCCAGCAGCCGGCATCTTGGCAGGGTCCGTAAAGTACAACCCGTCGTCGTGGCGTGTCCTTACTGAGTACATCCCGCCGTCGAACCTGTGCATGACCTTGCACTCGGCGCCCTCGGCCAGCCTGTGCTTCTTGTTGTTCACGTCACGGAACTCGAGGTCCCGTGTGGCCGTTAGCCACTCCGTATTGTTCGCGCTCATAATGTTCACCTCATCAGGACAACGGGATTGCTCTCGTCGCCTTCGCCCTTCCAATATGGCTGGACCCACTTGACCTTGAACAGGTCTGATCGTTTCGCTTCACGATCTTCTTTGGAGAGCTTGCGCAGACCCTCGCCGGTCCAGTAGCCGTGCATGTGTCCGCGCACGCGGAAGAGCTTGGTCTGCTCACCGCTGCGACGCGACGCGACACTTCCGCCCAAGTAGATGACCTGGCGACGATCAAGCAACCGGAGCTTCGCCTTCATCTTGCCCCGTGTCTTGCCGCTCGCCGCGTTCGTCTTGGCTACGAGCTTGGCTGCACGTGGGTCGAGGTAGCGGTGCTCGCGCTCCACGTTGGTGCAGGTTAGGTAGAGGATGACGTTGATCGCCCAGCGCAGGTTCGTCACCGCCGTCTGTTCTGGGTCGTTGGCGTAGCCCTCTGCGTGCTGCGCCATCAGACGTTGCTGCTCCGCGGCCAGCTCCTCGAGCGGCTTGTCCTCCTCGTCGTACAGCCCGTGAAACGTGATCGCGTTGTCGAAGGCCAGGTTGTTCTTTGACAGCCCATGAAAGAGGAACCGCCAGCCTGAGCGCGTGCTGCCGCCATCGCGTACAGCATAAACCTCAGCGAGCGGGTGCCAGCCCGTGCCAGCGACCCATACGCGAAGGCCCAGCTCTGGCGGCACCCAAATACGAAACGCCTCGTAGGGCGCGTGCAGGTCGGTCGTAGAGAGGCCGCGCACGTCTGTGTCGAGCAGCTCACGTCCAAGGCCCGGCGCGACCTGAAAGGTCTTGGCACCCGCTCTGCGGAAGGCGAGCGTGTGGAAGACTTGCTGCATCGAAACGGGGTCGAAGAGCTGCTTACCGAAGAGCCCGTGTGTCGCGCGGTCCACGACGTCAGTGAACATGCGAAGCCGCTTTGAGTGCGTGAACCTCACAAAGCTGAAGTCGGTGCCGATAGCGTCTTCTCCTAGCGCCGCCGCATCTGCGTAGACCTGGGAGAAGATCGCCATGGCGTTGCGCTCTGCCCGCGGCTTCTGGATCGCCTTCTGGAAGAGCACGCTCATGAGGATCGGTGCGCGGTCACCGTGCTCAGCGACAAGCGCACGCGACGCCTTGAGGTCGTCACGCCAAAAGCCAGAGAGCATCTCGTACAGACCGTTCATTGCTGGTCCTCTGCTCCGTACTTGTTGAGGAGCTCCGCAAGCTGCTTGCGCTCACGCTGCTCTGTTGCTGCCTGCTTCTTCGCCTGCGCGGCACGCCACACCTGCTCTGCGGCGGCTGTGCGCTCGTCGCGCTCAGCGTCTGTCTCGGTGCGGACTGTCCGATATGTGCCCTGCTGTTCAGCGGCGCGCTCGCGCTCATAGGTGATCGACTCATCGAAGTCGTCAGCCGCATACGTGAAGTCGTGGTAGTCGTCGATGCTCACGGTCAGACTCCTAGGTGGAGAGCGCTGCTCTCCTGTGGGCGGGCGTGCAGGTAGCGCCCCGTCGTGGCCACGCTGGTGTGCCCCAAGGTCGCCTGCACGAGGTGAATGGGGGCGCCTCGGTCCAGGGCGTGACTAGCGTGTGCGTGACGCAGCCAGTGAGGGCTGATGCCCTCAAGCCCGATACGCTCGCCGGCCTGGGCGACGACCTTGCGGATGCCGCGGGGCGTGAGCGCGCCTCCGCGCTGTGATCGGAAGACGGGTGCCGCGGCGTCGGGCTCCTCGGGCCTGAGCTTGTCGAGCTCCCGCGCGGTCGCCTTCGAGACGAGAACCGAGCGCGCCTTGGCGCCCTTGCCCACGACGTTGAGCTGCGCGCCTGCGTGTCGCCGAATGATCGCTCGCCAGGTCAACGAGCTGAGCTCGGAGACGCGCAGCCCCGAAGCATACAGCGCGCGCAGCAGGACTTGGTCGCGGAGGCGCGGCGCCAGGTTGATCATCTTGTGGACATCGGCCTCACAGAGGATTCGCTCAGCGAGGCCGTCAGCAGCGCGTGGAATCTTGATCGCTGTGCCTACGTTGAACGGGACGAAGCCGACTTTGTGCGCGAAGCTCAGCAGGCTCTTGATCGCGCTGAGCGCTCGAGCGCGCGTCGCTGGTGAGCCCGCGAGCTGCGCTGCGTACTCGTACAGGACACGCACGTTGACAGCTTGCAGGTCACCGCCCACGGCTGAGAGAAACGCGCTAGCGTCAGCGCGATAGGCCCGCTGCGTGTGCGGCGACTTGTCCATCAGCCACAGCGCGAGGAGCTGCGCCTGGGCGTCAGCCTGCGGCAAGTGCGCGAGCGCACCAGGCATAACCGTAAGCGCGCTAGTCATCGGCATCGTCCTCCGCGGAGTCGATGCGCGTGTGGTCGTTGCAGTCGTTGCAGTAGGTCGAGCCGTCGTAGTTCCAGGTGCCGTACTCGTCGAGCACCTCGTTCGTGTTCAGCATCACCCACATAGCGTGCTGGACGTTCGACCCCTGACAGACGCTACATCGGTAGCCTGCCGCCGCTGCCGGCTGTGCTCGGGCTTTGTGCTCCAGAGCATCAGCGATGCGTGCGAGCTGCTTGACGAGCTTGGGCATCGTACTGTCGAAGAACTGCCGCCCCATGATCGTTCGGAAGAACTCAGGACCGCTCATGATTCAGACCCCGTCGCGATGGTGATCATCGGGCTGGCCCACGGACACGCCGGACAGCCCAGGTAGCGCCCGGTGCCTTTGCCGCCCTTGAGCATCGGCATCTCGACCTGGAGCGTGATCTCCATGATCGTTTCACAGCCGCAGTTGGGACAGCCGTCCGCAGCGTCCACAGCCGCCTGGAACTCTTTGTCGGTGATGGCGCGCGCAACAGGTTTGGAGATCGGTGTGCCTGGGTCAGCGAGGCCGTGGTCGCGTGGGTTCATGTCAGGTCCCCTCTCTTGTCGAGGATGCGGAGCAGCTCGAGCGTGCGGCGCATGAACTCGGGCGCGACGGCCTTGAGCTCAGCAGGCGTCCCGACGCGCACACGGTAAGGGTCAGACTGATACTGACTGCGCTTCGGTGCGCCTGGAGGCGGCGGCGGGTCTCCTACCCAAAAGACGAAGGTCTGCGCGTGACGAGCACTGCGGTGGTCGAGCGTGCCGTCAGGGAGGTAAGTGGGAAGCCCGGCCGAACTTACGTTAGCTGCGCGGTGGCTGTGTCGTGGGGCACCAAGTGGCCCCCAAGTCGCGTGCGCAGCGCCGAGGTCCAAGTGCGCGCGGGGCATTCCGAGTGCGTCCAGCTCGTCGAGCACGTCACCGAAGCGTAGGATCCAGTCGATCCGTGTACGCCACATAGTCTTGAGAGTAGGAAGTGTCATCGTCGTATCTCCTCCAAAGCGTCGGCGGTGTCGCGCCGTCGCTTTGCGTAAGTGATTGGTAAGTGCCGCGTCCGTCTAAGTCAACCACCTTTCCGACAATGCTCGCAGGTCGCGTACAAGGCAGGGGCCTCGCCGATCAAGTCCAGGTTCTCGCACGTGTCTTCAACGTGCTTCTGTGCGCAGGCTCGACATAGCCCCACGACGCAATGGTCGAGTGTCCTGTAGGCGTAGACCTCAAGTGGCGGCGCGTCGAGTGCCGCGTAAGCGTAGCCCTCGGGGTCTGGTGACGACGCGACCTCGGGGTCTGGTGACGACGCGACCTCGGGGTCTGGTGACGACGCGACTTGCTCGTCGCGCCACTTCGCCATCTCTAGGTCGTGCCACTTCCAGAAGTCCTCGTTGGCTGATGTCACAGCCTGCGCGGACGCCTGCCAGTCGCTCAGCACCTCGCGGTGATCCTCGACTGAGCTCGGCCACTGCGCGTGCGGTGGGTGGCGCGCGATGACAGCTACGGCATCTTCGAGCAGCGCCACGCGCTTAGCCAGCAGCCGCATCGACTGCTTGCGCTCGTCGTCGCTGCTGAACAGGAAGGTGAGACTTCGCACTACTTCACTCGTCTTCATCGGTGAGATTCTTCCTCTCTAGCTCGGACCAGTCCTTCTGTTGGGTACTCCCCAGCTCATGGACCGTCACCGCGTCGTGAATCCCGTCCCAGCGAGGCAGGTCTAGCCTGAGCACCTCGTGCCAACGGTGACGGAGCAGCGCGTGAAACCGATCGCTCCCGGTGCAGCCATCGTTACCCTCACCGATGTAGATGACCTGCCGACCGCCTGCCTTCTCGTAGGCTTCGAGCATTTCGTCAGACCAGCCAAAGGCTGCGTTGAAATCATCGGGCCAGGAGACGAGGAGAGCCCGAGCACTGTACTGCTGCGCTGCTGCTAAGGCGTCGAGCTGCTCGACCTCGAGGTACGGCTCCCTGAAGTCGTAGGTGTCCTGCCCGAACGTCATCAGGTCAGTCGCGACGATGTCTGCGCCGGCCTCACACAGCTCGTAAGCCCAGTAGCCCGTACCCGCACCGACCTCGACGATAGGTCCGACGACCCTGGCGAGCTTCTTGATTACCGCGGCAGTCGGGATCGAGAAAGAGAACTTGCGAACGAGCTCGTGGCGTCCATCGACATAAGAGTCAAGAGACTGCCCAGGTCGCCTGAAGCCTGACGGCACGTCAGCGGTTTGCAGAGAGCTACGACAGCCTTCACGCACACAGCGTTCACGCCAGTCGGCGATTGCTTCTTCGTACAAGGTCATCATCTCGGCTAGCTCCTTCCTGCCTTTTTGTTGATCGCATCGATCCGGCAGAGCTCCTCGGCTACGAGGTCTGTGAAGAGGGCGTCAAGCGGCTCGAGGTGCTCGTTGATCCTGTGGGCGTCCTCCACAGGAAGCGCTCCCAGCGTCCGCAGCTCGTCCACGCTCGCTGTGATGACCCGTCGCAGGTGCTCAGCGCACGCTTCAAGGTAAGCGAGCTTGCGGGTGTGAAAGAGCCGACCGTCCTCGAGCCGGTGCTCCTCCATGCCAGGCGGCCACCAGCTCGCCTCTGGTCCGATGAAGTGTCCCTGGTCGTGCGCGTGGGGGCTGTCCCCTGCGTAGCCTGGCTTGCCTGCATGCTCCCAGCAGGCGGTGTGCCACCAGGCGCCATCGCCGAGCCCGTCATCGTCGTCGTCATTGTAATCCGGCGTCTCGATCCGCCCGTAGCCGTCGTACTTGCCGCTGATGCTGCCGCTGACGCTGACGTGCGTGGCCTGGCTCATCCAGTCACCTTTGCCTGCGAGAGTGTAAGGGCTGCGAATGGATCGGTTACAGCCGAGGCAGTCCCAACTAAAGAGTCCCATCACCAGACCTCGAATCCGCCGCACTCAGCGGCATCGACCATGAACTGGGCGAACTCTTTGTAGTAGCCAAGGTCATCAGCCTTGAGGGTGCGCCGCTCTCCGCGGTCGACGATGTCGACCACCTCTTTGTCAGCCAGGAAGGCCAGGAGCTTCGGGCCATTGGTGGCGCACTCTTCAGAGGTTACCCACCAGCCATCGTTGCTGCAAAACTTCTCGGCAGGGATGCGCCCGCTTGGTGCGAGGACACCGACAACCTTGTCGTGCGCCTCCTGGCAGCCGTCGTCGCCCTCTTCCAGGTCATCGAGCCCTGACCAGTCAGTTGAGTCGGGCGTCTCGTCCCAGGTGATCACATCAGCCTGCTCCATGAGCTTACGGGCTGTGCCCATGCCGAAGATGTTGAGTCTGAAGTAGCCGGCGGCGCCTTCACGCTCGCGCATCTGCATGTCGTATCCCATTGTCTGCCTCCATCTAGCGCGCCGGTTACTGCCGGGGCGCTGAGTCTGTAAATGAGGAGGGCAGCCTGGCCTTTCCGTTTGTCGGCCGCCCTCCTCGGAGTTGATCGTTTTAGCCCACGGTCACCTGGGCGGGCAAGCCGAAGAGCTCAGCCGTCTCGATGATGTCCGAGCTGTGCAGCTCGACCCCGTCATAGTCCTGCGCGAGCAGCTCGAGGACCGCGTCGCCAGAGAGCGCGCCCGCTGCCCTGGCTTCCTCGACAGCGTCCATGACAACGCCGCGAAAGTGCGTACCGTTGAGGTCGCGGATGTCGAGGCGAGCCTCAGCGACGCTCGCGTCCTTCAGGGCACGCTCGGGGCCGCCGAACACGCGCAAGAACCAGTCGTGCGCGTGCGCCTGGCGGCTGATGCGCCCGCCCGCCGTGCCCTTCTTGAGTGCCTCGGTGACGCAGTTGTACAGACTGTAGGCGTTGCGAGCAGCGAACGCCTCGTGCCGGGGCTTGCGCCAGTCACCGAACGCCACGTTGGCCTGGTGCGGCATGAGCAGGCTCGTGCCTTGAGCGAGGCCGAGCACGCGATAGCCGTCGTCCTCGACGAGGGGGATCTGCTTCCAGTGGTCCATGTCAGCGTTGACCTCGCGGTAAGCCACGCTCGCCTGGTTGAGCGCGCCGTCGAGCTTGGCGGTGATGTCGCGCCAAGCGTTCTTGGTGGACTTACGGACCATGTGGACCGCGTCGCCCGAGATAGCCAGGTTGTCGCAGATGAAGACGCTTGCGCCGACCGCGAGCGCTGGTGCAACCGTCTTGCCGTAACTGCCGCGCAGGCCGACAGCGAGCCCGTTGTCGGCTCGCTCCGTCTGGAACGTCTGGAGGGCGAACATCTCGCGCCCTCCTCGGTTCAGCGCGTACTGCTCAGAGCGCAGGGTCAGGCCCAGCAGCTCTGTGGCACGCGCCTGGACGTGCGTTATCAGGTCGGCATACGCCACCGGAAAGTAAGTGTCGGTCGCTGCCGGGACCGGCACTTGCCGGACTTGGTCGAGCGTGGCCTTGTCGGCCCCGCAATGAAGTAGCATCGTCATATCGTTCTCCTCTTCCTTCTCAGCCCCGCCGTGGGATCGGCGGTGCGGTTAGCTTGTTAGCAGTTACTTGCGGTGCCGTCCAGCTCGCTCGAGCGATTAGCGATTTGATCGTTAGCGGTAGTCCGGTCGCTGCGAGGTGCAACAGGTCGTCGATGGTCAGTCGACGTAAGTCGTGGGCGCCTGTGCGCCTGGTCGTGCTGCCGTTCACGCGCCCCTGGACGAAGTCGACATGCAGCGCGTCATTGCTGCCTGGCGAGAACAGCACTGTGACGCGGTGCCCGTCGCCTGCGAGCCTGATGTTCAGCAAGATCCGATCAGGCTCCGGCTCGAACCAGGCGAGCTCGACGTGGCGGTCCAGGTCGTCGAACGCCTCGGGCCACAGCTCTTGCCACACAGCACGAGCGGTCGGGACCGTAGCGCCGGGGATGTCGATGCGATGTACGCGCAGCATCAGGAAGCCGCCGCTTTCCGTCGTCGCAGCTCGTGTCGCGAGGTGACCTGGCCTGTGCCTATGCAGTCCTCGCAGCCCTGGGCGCGGTCCTCGTACCAGGCTGTGAGGATCTCGGTAAAGACCTCTTCGACGCCCAGGGCGTCAGCCCGCGCGGTGGGGTCACGCAACGCGAGCTGAGGCAGCGAGTCACGCACGGCCTCAATGGCATAGTCCTCGAGCATGGCCACGCGGTGTGCGAGCGCCTCGCGGCTCTGAGTCAACCAGTCGCGGGTCAGCGCCGCTCGCTCCTCAAAGGACGCGAGGTCCACCTGCACCTCGGCCCGCTCCTCCATCGTGAGGTCGTCCTCTGCGAGCCCCAGACACAGCTCGGTGCGCTCCGCCTGCGCGGCCAGCTTGTACTCCGTATGCAGGTCGCACGGCGCCAGAGGGCGGGCGCGGCTTTGGAGCTTGCACGGCACGTCGAGCGCATCGCCCCAGTCCGCAAGCAGGGTCCAGCCGATGGTGAGCCACCGGCCGGCGGCGCGCTCGTCTGTCAGGTAGTCGTCGATGTTGATCGTCGTCATCATGTATCCTTTCGACGGATAAGGTCCCCGTCGTTGAGCACGAACTCCGGTTCGCAGTCTGCATCGTGCAGGTGTGGGCTCTCTGCATACCCTTCGCCGCGCTCCCAATAGTCTGGGTCCTCTTGGAAGTCCTCGCTGTCCAAGGCGTCGTAGACCTCCCGCAAGAAGCCTGCGTCATCCGCGCTGAAGTCTGCGGGCACTTCGACGAGCACGCTCGCCTCGACGCGCGTGAGCGCCGACCAGTTCACTCTGACCATCTTTGTCTTCTTCATCATGAGTCCCTGCCTCTCAGGCGGTAGTGGCCAGCTCCGAGGGAGCCGGCGGTGTTGTTGAGGTTGATCGAGTCGGCGGCCTCGCGACCGTGAGCTCGTGCGTTCTCGTCGTAGCGCGCACTCCGACGGCGCGCCTGCTTGGTGTCGATGTTAGCTGCGATGTAGGCAGCCGTCTGTGCGTCGCGGCGGTCCAGCTCAGCGAGACTGCGGTCGACGCGCACGAGCGAGAGCCCGCCGTCGCTGGCAGCCGTGGCCTCCTGATACAGCTCGCTGCGGACCTCCGCCCGTGCCTCGTCGAGACGCTCCTTGATGCGCTCGACACACCCGATACGGAAGTTGTTGGCGTAGGTGCGCCCGAGACCCTTGCACTCGCGCTTAGCGATACGATCAATCTCGCGCGACACGAGCTGGTACAGGTAGCGCACGGTGCGCACGTCGGTCGCGCGGCCGATCACTGTGATCGACTGCTCAGCGACCTCGGTCTGGATGCGGCCGTAGCGGACGCCCGTGGCGCTCCGTCGCTGCCGCAGGAGGACTCGGCAGCCGTTTGCCTCCGCAAGAGCACTTGCGAGCCAGCTCTTCCACGCTGAGCCCTTGGGACCGAGTACATCGAGCGGCGGGTGCTCGCCGACAGGCTCGTCCGGCGCCTGCTCCTCGAGCTGCGCAGCGGCGGCCTCGATGTTGTAGCGGCGCATGATCTTCTGCGCCTGCTTCGTCGCAGCGGCAGCCTCGTTGGCGTCAGCTCGGTTGGCGAGCTTCAGCAGTTTGGTGACTCGCTTGAGCGCTTCCTCGTAAGTCATCGCTTACTCCCGTCTGCTGTCTCCGTCTCCTGAGCGACGATCCACTCACCAGTGGAAGCGCTGCTGTCGCCGAACAGCACGTGGCTCGGACTCGGCGCCGCGCTGACACGCGCCAGGTGCCGCCGAATGCGCGTCAGCGTCGCGTCTCGCCGCTCGTCGTCGAGCTGCCGCGCAAAGAGCTGAGACGCCTCTGTCGTCTTTTCGCTCGCCACGTACATCTGTAGGTCGGCGATTGTCGCCTCGATAGCGACCGACGCCTGCACCTCGACCTCGGCGGCGTACTCGGCGTTGAGCGCGGCGAGGCGCTGCTCGTAGCGGACGATTGCCTTGGCGTCCTTCACAGCCTTGTCGCGGCTGCGGTCGAGCGCCCAGGCGACGACCTGAATGTTCTCGTCGGCGCGCACCTCCTCGAGGTATTCGCGTTGCGCGTGCAGCGTCTCGTTGATCGCGAGGTCTTGCAGGCGCGCGAGGAGGTCAGACTCGGCGACCTGCGCCTTGATCTCGTCTGCCGTCAGCAGCTTGCTGGGCTTGTCCGCAACGAGCCGAAAGTGCAGCCTGAGCGCGTGCCTTCCCAGCGTCTTTGAGTCCGCGTGCAGGTCCGCTGAGACGTTGACTGCGCCTCCGCAGGCGTGTGTGTCACGCAGCTTGACCTCGCCACCAAACAGCGGCACGAGGAAGTCATTGAGCACGTGGTCTCGACGCGCTTTGAGCGCGAGCTGCGCGCTCGTCGGCGCCGCGTTGCGCATGATCGCTGGGTTGCTGAAGCGCATAGAGATACGATCCGCGAGGCGGTCGAAAGCGTAGCCGGCAAAGCGTCCGCGCCTATCCCAGCCCAGCATTGTCTCGCCCAGGATAGCCGCGTCGGAGCTGTCGAGCGCACGGCGGTTCTTGTCGACGGCGGCGCGGCACGCGGGGTGCGGCGCTCCCGTTATGGAGACCGTGACGTTGACGTGGTACGTCTTGTTCCGCCGGTCGTCAGTCCGATCAGC
>Ga0307380_10008365_pt1 | contig 13272 bp, 10 predicted proteins | sample UN3MG_FD_202239 | JGI IMG/M metagenome (GOLD analysis project Ga0307380, IMG submission 202239) | Soil microbial communities from Risofladan, Vaasa, Finland - UN-3 | ecosystem: Environmental > Terrestrial > Soil > Coastal area > Acid sulfate soil | place: Finland: Risofladan, Vaasa | collected... | reverse complement strand
AATCCGGGGTTCCGGGTTTCAGGTCTCACGGGACGGGCGGACCCGCCACCCGGAAAGGGCCGTCGGTTCCTCCAGACTCCGAGCGGCGGGAGGAGGCGACGCGTCCCTTGCATTCTGGGAAGCAAGCGATGCGCGAGTACGTGACGCTGGAATGCACCGAATGCGGCGCGCGGAGTTACCGCACGCAGATGGAGACGCGCGGCAATACGAAATTGCGGATCAAGAAGTACTGCCCGCGCGAGCGCAAGCACACGCTGCACCGCGAACGCAAGAAATAGTCGTTGGAGCGAGAGCGCCTAGGGGCGTAGCTCAATTGGCAGAGCACCGGTCTCCAAAACCGGGTGTTGGGGGTTCAATTCCCTTCGCCCCTGCCAGGAACGACGACTCCGGGGCCTGAGCGCAAAGGGACATGAGGCGTGGTCTTTCGGATCTACAAAAGCGGCCAGGGACGTTACGTCCGCGTCGGGACGGCCATCGCCGCTGCGCTGGTCGCCCTGGCCCTCTGTTACTACACGTGGGGCGTGCTCAGCCGGCACGTGTCGGACGGTTTCGCGTACAAGGTGTACGTGGTCTACGCCGTGCCGGCCGTGTTGTTTGCGGTGCTCGCCGCCGCCACGGCGTACTATCTGAACCACTCGAAGACGGCGGACTTCCTCATCGCGACCGAGAGCGAGATGAAGAAGGTTTCCTGGTCGGGCAAGGCCGAACTGGTCGGCTCGACCGTCGTGGTCATCGTGACGGTGTTTCTGCTTGCGGTTTTCATCTTTGTGGCGGATCTGTTCGTCAGCGGCGGATTGTCGGATGGCTGGACGGTTCCTTACACGGGCATCCACATCCCCGGCCTCGGGCTCTGGTGACGCTTGCTATGGCGAAAAACTGGTACGTCCTGCGGGTCCAGTCGAACAAAGAGGAGGCGGTGCGCGAGACGCTCGAGCGCAAGGCCAAACTCGAGGACGCCACCGACCGCCTCTGCCGCGTCGTCGTGCCGAGCGAACGCGTCTCGACCATGAAGGCGGGCAGGCGGCGGGTGGCGGAACGCAAACTCTATCCCGGTTACGTCTTCGTCCAGATGGATGCCGAGGAAGACGGCAGCGTGCCGGAGAAGGTCTGGTTCCTCATTCGCGAGACGACCGGCGTGGGCGACTTCATCGGAACCGAGGGCAAGCCCACGCCCATGAAGGCGCACGAAGTCGATAAACTCCTTGGCGAGGCCGAACGCTCCGAGGAAGAGGCGCCCAGCCTCAAGGTCGATTACGCCAAGGGCGACCAGATTAAGGTCAAGCAGGGACCGTTCGAAAACTTCGAGGGCATCGTGGACGAGGTCCAACTCGACAAGGGCCTTGTGCGTGTGATCGTGACGATCTTCGGGCGACCGACCCCCGTGGAACTCGAGTACTGGCAGGTCGGCCCGATCTGAGTTAGCCGCCGGGCTTGCCCGGCGCGTGCTGTTGAAGCAGGTGAAAGGCGTTCGATGGCAAAGCAGGTTGTCACCAAGGTCAAGTTACAGTGCCCCGGCGGGCAGGCGACGCCCGCGCCGCCGGTCGGACCGGCGCTGGGCCAGCACGGCGTCAACATCGGCCAGTTCGTCCAGCAGTTCAACGACCGGACGAAGGACCAGACGGGCACGATCATCCCGGTCGAGGTCACCGTCTATGCGAACCGCACCTTCGACTTCATCCTGAAAAGCCCGCCTGCGGCTGTGTTGCTGAAGCAGGCGGCCGGGATTGTCGTCGGAAGCGGCGAGCCCAACAAGACCAGGGTCGGACGCGTCGCGCGCGACCATGTCCGCGAGATCGCCGAACGCAAGATGGCCGACTTGAACGCCGCCACCCCCGACGCCGCCATGCGCATCATCGAAGGCACCGCCCGCAGCATGGGCATCGAGGTCGTCGAGACCGCTGAGGAGGCCGCCGTCCCCGTCGCTGAGACCGAAACCGAGACGGAGGGCGAGCAGGCCGCCACCTGACATCCAGCACCGCAATGCTTTGTGGGACCCGCCGCGGCGGGGCTTGTACCACGGAGAACGTCATGCCAACGCACGGAAAACGCCATCGCCAAGCCCAGAAAGAGGTCCGCAGGCCGGCTTACGCCCTGGGGGACGCCGTGGAACTCCTGAAGCGGCTCCCGGGGCCGAAGTTCGACCAGAGCGTGGAAGTCCACCTGAAACTGGGCATCGACCCGAAACAGTCGGACCAGAACATCCGGGGATCGATCAGTCTGCCGGCCGGGCTCGGCCGGGCACGCACCGTCGTTGCCTTCTGCCCGCCCGAGATGGCCGACGAGGCCAAGGAGGCCGGCGCCGTCGAGGCCGGTGCCGATGACCTGGTTGCCAAAATCGAAGGCGGGTGGATGGCGTTCGACGTGGCCGTTGCGCATCCGCAGTTGATGCCGAAGGTGGCCAAACTCGGACGCATCCTCGGTCCCCAGGGAAAGATGCCGACGCCCAAGGCCGGAACGGTCGGGCCGGACGTCGCGAAACTGGTGTCCGACTTCGCGGCCGGCAAACTCGAGTATCGCAACGACTCCGGCGGAAACATCCACGCCATCGTCGGCAAGGTGAGTTTCGAGGCCGCTGCCATCATTGAGAATGTCACCGCGCTGATCGAGCACATTCGACGGGCGAAGCCTGCCGGCGCGAGAGGGCAGTTCTTCCAGAAGGCCGTCCTCACCGCCACGATGGTGCCCGGCATCAACCTGGACCTGAAAACGTTGCCCACCGGCGCGTAACGGCAGTGGGCGTGGCGGCGCCTTGGCTTTGGCGTGTCGAGCCCGCCGCGGCAGCGGCGGGGTGCGTTCGGCGGCGCGGCCGCTGAGTCTGCGAACGAGGTGAGTGAGACAACCCGATGAGCCGTTTGATCAAGGAAAAGATGGTCCACGAGTACGGTGAGCGGCTCCGCGACGTCTCGGCGGTCGCTGTGATCAACACCCAGGGCATCGACGTCAAGCGCATGACGGCGTTTCGCGGCGTGCTGCGCGAGCGCGGCATCCGGGCGATGCGCGTTCACAACCGTCTGGGCAGGCGGGCGCTCGCCGCCGGGAGCCTCAAGGGAATCGACACGCTGCTCGACGGACCCAGCACGATCCTCTGGGGCGGCGAGGGCATCGTGGACATCGCCAAGGTCCTCAGGGCCGAGGCCAAGACGCTCGCCGAACTCGAGATCCGCGGCGGCGTCAGCGACGGAGAGGTCCTCTCGGCGGAGCAGATGCAGGCCCTCTCTGACTTGCCTAGCCGCGAAGAACTCATCGGCTTGGCCATCGGCAAGGCCATCGGTCAGGCCGCCCGCGTCGCGGCGGCCGTCATGGCGATGGGCGGCCGGTTGGCGGCCCAGATCCGCGAGATCGGGCCGCAGACCTCCGCCGACGAGCCTGAGACGTCCGCCGATGCGGCCGAGCAGGACGCCCCGGCCGAAGAACCGGCGCCCCAGGAACCCGCCGACGACGAGACGCCGCAACAAGAGGTCGAACCAGAGGAACCGAAGGCGGACGCAACCACAGATAACGACGGGGCACCGGAGCCCCCGGCGCCCCAACAGGCGCCCACGGAACCATAGCGTGGCAGAGACGCCCTGCCGCAGGGGCGGGGCAGGTACCCATCAACGGAGGTAAGTAGCAATGGCTCAAGAGGCAGCCCAAACAACCGAGGAGCGGACCTGGGACAAGAAGATCAAAGACCTCGGCGACAAGATCGTCGGCCTGACCGTCCTTCAGGCCAAGGAACTCGGCGACTACCTTGAAGAGGTGCACGGCATCAAGGCCGCGGCGCCGGTGGCGATCGGCATGGTTGCGGCCGCGCCGGGGGCCGGCGCGGAGGCCGAGGAGGAGAAGGACGCGTTCGACGTCGTCCTGACCGGCGCCGGGGACAAGAAGATCCCCGTCATCAAGGTCGTCCGCGAGATCACCAGCCTCGGCCTGAAGGAAGCCAAGGACCTCGTCGAAAGCGCTCCGAAGGCCGTCCGCGAAGGTGTCCCGAAGGACGAGGCCGAACAGTTGAAGGCCAAACTCGAAGCCGCCGGCGCGTCGGTGGAGTTGAAGTAACGGCCTGCGCCGCGTCTCTCGAACCCGCTGCGGAAGCAGCGCGTGGGTTGGGCGGCATCCTGCGAGCCCGCTGCGGAAGCAGCGCGTGGGCTGGGCGGCATCCTGCGAGCCCGCTGCGGAAGCAGCGCGTGGGCTGGGCGGCATCCTGCGAGCCCGCTGCGGCGCGCAGCGTCCCGTTGGGAGAGCAGCGGGTCACGTGCCCCGGCATGGCACGTGACCGGCGGAGCCACGCAAACCCGTTCGAACGAACCTCGTGTGTTGAGGTGACAAGGTGAACGACACGCAGCGTCGCAATTTCGGCCGTGTGGGGGAGGTCCTGGAGATCCCCAGCCTGACGGAGATCCAGACCGAGAAGTACGCCCGGTTCCTCCAGTTGGACGACGAACCCGACCGGCGCCACGACCATGGCCTGGAGGCGGTCCTGCGCGAGGTGTTCCCGATCACCAGTTACGACGGGTCGCTGCGCCTGGACTACGTCTCGTATCGGCTGGGCCGGCCGCGGTACACGCCCGACCAATGCCGGGCCTTGCGCCTCACGTACGGGCGTCCGTTCCGGATCACGGTGCGTCTGAGCGGCAAGGCGTACGACGCGCCGATCGAGGAAGAGGTGTACGTGGGCGAACTGCCCATCATGATGGGCGGGGGCGAGTTCATCATCAACGGGGCCGAACGCGTCATCGTCAGCCAGTTGCACCGCTCGCCCGGCGTGGACTTCTCGATGGAACTGGAGGCCGGCGACCGGCGACTCCACTCCTGCCGCATCATCCCCGAACGCGGGTCCTGGATCGAGATCAACGTCTCCAAGAAAGACGTGCTCCAGATGCGGATCGACCAGTCGTCCAAGATCCCCGTCACGGCGTTCCTGCGGGCGATGGACCCGAAGTACGCCGACACCGAAACCCTCATCCGCCTCTTCTACGACACCAAGATGCTCCGCCTTACCCAGGTCAAGCGGGGCACGCCCATCCAGGACATGTACGTCGTCTCGCCCGTCGTGGACAAGGGGACCGGCGAGATCGTCCTGGAGGCCGGTCAGAGGATCGGCGAGACGTGGGACACGATCCGCAACTCGGCAATCAAGCAGCTCGACGTCGTCGCCGACCCGCAGTGCGACCCCCTCATCCTCAACACCCTGGCCGAGGACAAGACGACCAACTACGACGAAGCCGTGCTCTACATCTACGGGCGGCTGCGCGTCGGCAACCCGCCGAACCTCGACAAGGCCAAGCAACTGTTCCAGGAGAAGTTCTACGACGTCAACCGGTACCGCCTGGGGCGGGTCGGCCGGTTCCGCCTGAACCGCAAGTTCGCCACCACCGTGGATGAAGACGAGATGACGCTGCGCCCCGAGGACTTCATCGAGTGCATCCGCTACATCCTGAACCTGCGGGGCGGCGAGGGATTCCTCGACGACATCGACGACCTGGGGAACCGGCGCCTCCGGACCATCGACGAACTCGCCGGCGACGAGGTCCGAAAGGGATTCCTGAAACTGAGGCGAACCGTCCAGGAACGGATGAGCCTCAAGGACCCGAAGGACCTCACGCCGCGCACCCTCGTCAACTCCAAGAGCGTGTCCTCCTCGATTGAGTTCTTCTTCGGCCGCAGCGAACTGTCGCAGGTCGTGGACCAGACCAACCCGCTCGCGCAACTCGCGAACGAACGGCGCCTGAGCGCCCTCGGGCCCGGGGGCCTGAACCGCAAACGCGCCGGCTTCGAGGTCCGCGACGTCCACGTCTCCCACTACGGCCGCATCTGCCCCATCGAGACCCCCGAAGGGACCAACATCGGCCTGATCGCCCAGTTGGGCATCTACGCCACCGTGGACCCGTACGGCTTCCTGATTACGCCTTACCGGCGGGTGCACCGCGGCAAGGTGAACGGCGACGTCCGGTACATGCGGGCCGACGAGGAGATCCAGCATACGCTGGCGCCGGCCGACATCGCGACCGACACGCGCGGGCGGATTACGGCCGACGCCGTGGTGGCTCGCCGCGCCGCCGATTTCCGCCGCGTCCCGGCCGGTGAGGTCGAGTACGCGGACGTGAGCCCGAAGCAGTTGGTGGGCGTCTCGGCCAGCCTGATCCCGTTCCTCGAACATGACGACGCCAACCGGGCGCTGATGGGATCGAACATGCAGCGCCAGGCCGTGCCGCTTTTGCTCCCGAGGCCGCCCATTGTGGCCACCGGCATGGAGCGGCCCGTGGCCGAAAACTCGGGGATGGTCGTACGGGCCGAGGAGGCCGGGACGGTCACGTACGTCGATTCCGAGCGAATCGTCGTCGAGAACCGCGACGGGTGGGAGAAGGAGTACAAACTGCGCAAGTTCGTCGGCCTGAACGAACGGACGTGTCTGAACCAGAAGCCGATCGTCTCGCTCGGCCAGCACGTCAAGCGGAACCAGGTCATGGCCGACGGCCCCGCCACGTGCGACGGCGAACTGGCCCTCGGCCGCGACGTCCTCGTCGCCTTCCTGACGTGGGACGGGTTCAACTTCGAGGACGCCATCCTGGTGTCCGAGAGCCTGCTCGTGGACGATCGGTTCACGAGCATCCACATCGACGAGTTCGACGTCGAGGTCCGCGAGACGAAACTGGGGCGCGAGGAGTTCACACGCGATATCCCGAACGTCTCGGAGCGGCAGTTGAGGCATCTCGACGCCGAGGGCATCATCTGCGTCGGTACACGCGTGGAGCCCGGCGACATCCTCGCCGGAAAGGTCTCGCCGAAGTCGAAGACGGAACTGTCGCCCGAAGAGAAACTGCTGCACGCGATCTTCGGCCGCGCCGGCGAGGACGTCAAGAACGACTCGCTCGTCGTGCCGGCCGGCACCGAGGGCATCGTCATCGGGGCCGAGAAGTACAGCCGCGTCGCCCACCTCTCGGAGGCCGAACGCCGACGCCGCAGCCGGGAGGCCCGACGCATCTCCAGAGAGATGAACGCTCGTATCATCGAGGCGTTCCGGACGCTCGTCGAGACGCTCAACAGCATCCTGCGAACCAAGATCGTGGATCCGGAGACGGGCATCGAGTACGGCGCCCCCGAGGTGGACTCGGAGGTGCTGGCCCAGGTCGAGGGGTTCGATTACGGGACGATCCAGACGCGTTCCCAGTCGTACGAGGAAGGCCGCGCGGTCGTCCAACGCGAGTGGCCCAAGATTCAGGAAATGCTCGACGAGAAGGAACGGCAGGTGGCGCGGCTGAAGCGCGGCGATGAACTGCCGACCGGCGTCCTCGAAATGGTCAAGGTCTGGATCGCCACCAAGCGGACGTTGGCCGTCGGCGACAAGATGGCCGGCCGACACGGCAACAAGGGCGTCATCGCAAGGATCCTGCCGGTCGAGGACATGCCGTTCCTTCCGGACGGGCGGCCGGTCGAGATCCTGCTCAATCCGCTTGGCGTGCCCAGCCGCATGAACGTCGGGCAGATTCTCGAGACGCACCTGGGTTGGGCCGCCAACGTGCTCGGATTCCAGGCCATCTGCCCGGTCTTCGACGGGTGCAAGGAGGATACGATCCATGACCTCCTCGAAGACGCCGGTCTGCCGCGCGACGGCAAGATCACCCTCCACGACGGACGCACCGGCGAGCCGTTCGACCAGCGCGTGACGGTCGGCTACATCTACGCGATGAAACTGCACCACCTGGTGGACGACAAGGTCCACGCCCGCGCCACCGGCCCGTACAGCCTGATTACCCAGCAACCCCTCGGGGGCAAGGCGCGGTCGGGCGGGCAGCGGTTCGGTGAAATGGAGGTCTGGGCCCTCGAAGCCTACGGCGCCGCCTACATCCTCCAGGAACTGCTGACCGTCAAGAGCGACGACGTCGAAGGGCGGACCAAGATCTACGAGTCGATGGTCATGGGACGCAACACCCTCGAGGCCGGCACGCCCGTCTCGTTCGACGTGCTCTGCAACGAAGTCAAGGGCCTGTGTCTGAATATCCAGCTGGAGAAGAAGCGGCTGTAAACGGTGACGGTGTCCGCGCTCGATCCAGAAACTGGAGGAGCCGATCGCAATGGCGATTGACAGTAGCATTTACGACAAGATCAACGATTACGGCAGCGTGAAGATCACGCTCGCCAGCCCCAACGACATTCGCAGTTGGTCGTTCGGTGAGGTGCGCAAGCCCGAAACGATCAACTATCGGACCTACCGGGCCGAGCGAGACGGCCTCTTTTGCGAGCGGATCTTCGGGCCGGAACGCGACTGGGAGTGTTTCTGCGGCAAGTACAAGGGCACGAAACACAAAGGCATGATCTGCGACCGTTGCGGGGTCAAGGTGACTCACAGCCGCGTTCGCCGCAAACGGATGGGGCACATCAACCTGGCGGCCCCGGTGGTCCACATCTGGTTTTTCAAGGCGATGCCCAGCCGTCTGGGGGCGCTGCTCGACATGAAGGTGTCGGATCTGGAAAAGGTCGTCTATTTCCAGGACTACATTGTGGTGGATCCCGGTCCCACGCCGCTCAAGCCTCGGCAACTGCTGACCGAGGAGGATTACCGCGCGGCCCGCGAGAAGTACGGCGCCGAGTTCGACGCCGACATGGGCGCCGAGGCCGTCAAGAAGATGCTCCAGCGGATTGACCTGGCCGTCCTCTCGCAAAGCCTCCGTGAAGACCTCGGCAACACCCGCTCCAAGCAGAAGATCAAGAACATCACCAAACGCCTGAAACTCGTCGAGCAACTGCGCGAATCCGGCAACCAGCCGGACTGGATGGTGCTGGACGTCATTCCGGTCATTCCGCCGGACCTCAGGCCCCTGGTGCTTCTGGACTCGGGGAACTTCGCGACCAGCGACCTGAACGACCTGTACCGGCGCATCATGAACCGCAACAACCGGCTGAAGAAACTGGTGGACCTGAACGCGCCGGAGGTCATCATCCGCAACGAGAAGCGGATGCTTCAGGCCGCCGTAGACGCCCTGTTCGACAACGCCCGCTGCCGCAGGCCCGTCCTCGGCTCCTCCAACCGGCCGCTGAAGTCCCTGACCGACATGATCAAGGGCAAACAGGGGCGGTTCCGCGAGAACCTGCTCGGCAAACGGGTGGACTATTCCGCTCGAAGCGTCATCGTCATCGGCCCCGAACTGAAACTCCATCAGTGCGGCCTGCCGAAGAAGATCGCCCTCGAACTCTTCCAGCCGTTCATCATCCGACGCCTCAAGGACCTTGGCTACGCCGACACCATCAAGAGCGCCAAACGCATGATCGAACGCGCCGACCGCGAGGTATGGGACATCCTCGAAGAGGTCACCCACCAGCACGCCGTGCTGCTGAACCGCGCGCCCACGCTGCACCGCATGGGCATCCAGGCGTTCGAGCCCGTGCTCATCGAGGGCAACGCCATCAAGATCCACCCGCTCGTCTGCCGCGGCTTCAACGCCGACTTCGACGGCGACCAGATGGCCGTCCACCTGCCCCTGTCGATCGAGTCGCAGGTCGATGCCAGCATCCTGATGATGAGCACGAACAACATCTTCAGCCCGGCCCACGGCAAGCCGATCATGAGCCCCAGCCAGGACATCGTGCTCGGCTGCTTCTACCTGACCGTCGTGCGCCCCGGCCTCAAGGGCGAGGGGAAGACCTTCAAGGACTTCCACGAGGCGATGGCCGCCCATGCGCACGGCAAGATCGACCTCCAGGCGCCGATCCAGGTCCGCCTGCCCGAAGGGATGAAACTGGCCGTCCTCGATGGTATCGAGACCGAGCCGGAGAGCCCCCGCGTCGAGACGACCGTCGGCCGCATCATCTTTAACGACGTCCTGCCCGACGGCATGCCGTTCTACAACCTCGAAATGGTCCAGAAGGGGACCAGTCAAGTCATCAGCGACTGCTATCGCCTGCTCGGAAAGGCCGCCACCATCGCCGTCCTCGACCACATCAAGGAACTGGGGTTCAAATGGTCCACGCTGGCGGGTCTCTCGTTCTCCACCGACGACCTGCGCGTGCCGACCGAGCAGAAACGCCAAATCCTCGAAGGGACGCAGAAAGAGGTGGACCGCATCAACCGCGCCTTCGACGCCGGCGCCATCACCGACGGCGAACGCTACAACCAGGTCATCGACGCCTGGACCCACGCGAGGGAACTCGTCACCCACGAGATGATGCACGAACTGGAGCACGACACGCGCGGCGGGAAGCCACGCCTCAACCCCATCTTCCTGATGACGCACTCCGGGGCGCGCGGCAGCATCGACCAGGTGCGTCAGTTGGCGGGCATGCGCGGTCTGATGGCCAAGCCGTCGGGCCGCATCATCGAGACGCCCATTCGGGCCAACTTCCGCGAGGGCCTCACCGTGCTGGAGTACTTCTCTTCGACGCACGGCGCCCGCAAAGGTTTGGCCGACACCGCGCTGAAGACCGCCGACTCGGGCTACCTGACCCGGAAACTCGCCGACGTGGCCCAGAACGTCATCATCACGGAAGATGACTGCGGCACCTTGAACTCCATCGAGAAGGAAGTCTGGTACAAGGGCGCCGAGGTAGACCGGTCTCTGGCCGACGCGAACGTCGGCCGCGTCGCCGCCCAGAGTATCGTCGATCCCTTGACCGACCAGTATGTCGTCAAGGAGAGCGAGATCATCACCGATGCCGCAGCCGTACGCATCGAGGAACTCGGCATCGACCGCCTCCGGGTTCGCAGTCCTCTGACGTGCGAAGCGTCGCTCGGTTGCTGCGCCAAGTGCTACGGCGTGGACCGCTCGACCGGCAAACTGGTTGAGCAGGGCATGGCCGTCGGCATCATCGCCGCCCAGAGTATCGGCGAGCCGGGCACCCAACTGACGATGCGGACCTTCCACATCGGCGGCACGGCTCACCGCGCCGTGCTTCAGAGCGAGCACCGGGCCACCCAGTCCGGCACGGTGCGGTACCACGACATCCGCAACGTCAAGGTCAAGGACGAGGAAGGCACGCACACCATCAGTCTGAAGCATGGCGGCGAGATCGTTGTCCTCGACGACAAGGACCGCGAACTGGAACGCCTTGCCGTCCCGCTCGGCGCCACGCTCATCAAGGACGACGGCAAGACCGTCAAGGCCGGCGAGATCCTCTGCAAGTGGGACCCCTACATGGCCCCGATTCTGGCCGAGGACAAGGGACTCGTCCGATACGCCGACCTCGTTGACGGCGAGACGATGCGCCTGGAGGAGGACCGGACCGGGTTCACGCGGCGGCTCGTCGTCGAGCACAAGGGCGAACTGCACCCCCGGGTCATCATCGAGGATGCCAAGGCCAAGATCCTCGAGTTCCACTACATCCCCGCCCGAACGTACGTCGAGGTCACCGAGGGCCAGAAGGTCATGCCCGGCACGCTGCTGGCTCGCCGGCCGCGAGAGGTCGGCGGCACGCAGGACATCACCGGCGGCTTGCCTCGCGTCACCGAACTGTTCGAGGCACGCAAACCCAAGGAACCCGCCGTCATGAGCGAGATCGACGGCGTCGTGGAACTCTCGCAGGAGAAGAAGCGCGGCAAGATGACCATCATCGTCCGCAACCCCGAGTCGGAGATCGAGAAGGAGCACTACGTCCCGCACGACCGGCACCTGCGGGTCCACACAGGCGACGTCGTCCACGCCGGCGACCAGTTGACCGACGGTCCGTTGGTCCCGCACGATATCCTCCGCATCTCCGGCGAGGCCGAACTCCACAAGTACATGCTCCGCGAGGTCCAGAACGTCTATCGGTCGCAGAAGCAGGGCATCGACGACAAGCACATCGAGATGATCCTCTCGCAGATGCTCCGCAAGGTCCGCGTCGAGCGGCCGGGCGACACGTCGTTCCTGCCCGGCGAGGTCGTCGATAAGTTCAGGTTCCGCAACGAGAACGAGCACCTCGGCCAGATGGTCAAGGTGGCCGACCCGGGCGACACCGAGTTCGAGGAGGGCCAGTTGGTCCTGAAGAGCGAGTTCGAGGAGGCCGCCGCCATCGCCGAGCAAGGCGGGGGCGAACCGCCGAAGAAGAAGCGGCCCAAACCCGCCACCGCCAAGACGATGCTCCTGGGTATTACCAAGGCGAGCCTGCAGAGCGAGTCGTTCCTCTCGGCCGCCAGTTTCCAGGAGACGACCAAGGTGCTGACCGAGGCGTCACTGGCGGGCAAGGTGGACCCCCTCATCGGCCTGAAGGAAAACGTGGTCCTCGGGCACCTCATCCCCGCCGGCACCGGCTTCAAGCCGCTTCTGGAATCGATGGTACGGCTGCATGCCGAACCGGTCCCGACGGTGGAGACCCTGGTCGAGGAGTTGCCCGCCGTGGGCACCGAGGTCCGTCATCCCTTGGAGGGACAGTAGGTCTGCCGTGCGACGAGCCGCGCGGCGGCCTTTCCCAGGCCGCCGCGAACGGTGTCGCGATACTTCCTGGCGGCCTGGGAAGGCCGCCAGGCGGATGCAATGTGAGATCTCAGGGTGACCAGCCGAACGGAGAGAAGGCAAGATGCCGACGATCAATCAACTTGTCCGCAAGGGACGCAAGCGGCACCGGAACAAGTCCAAGAGCATGGCACTGGAGCGCAACCCGCAGCGCCGCGGTGTCTGCACGCTTGTCCGGACGCAGACGCCGAAGAAGCCGAACTCGGCCCTGCGCAAAATCGCACGGGTGCGCCTCTCGAACGGCAAGGAAGTCACGGCTTACATCCCGGGCGTCGATCACAATCTCCAGGAACACAGCATTGTCCTGGTCCGGGGTGGCCGCGTCCGCGATCTGCCGGGCGTCAGGTACCACATCGTTCGTGGCACGCTAGACGCGCTTGGCGTGGACGGCCGCAAGCAGGGACGCTCCAAATACGGCGCCAAGAAAGGTAAATAGCGTTTTCTAGCCGCGGCCCGAACGCCAGCGCGTCTTGCCGGGCCGCTTCGGAGACACAATCGCCATGGCCTATAAGAAGTTTACCGCCAGCCACACGCACCTGAAACCGGACCCGAAGTTCAAGAGCGAACTGGTCCAGAAGTTCATCAACTGCATGATGTGGCAGGGCAAGAAGGGGGTCGCCCAGCGCGTCTTCTACGATGCGATGGACGTCATCGGAACCAAGATCGCCGACGCCCCGCCCCTCGAGGTCTTCGAGCAGGCCGTCGGCAACGTCAAGCCGCACATCGAAGTCCGGTCCAAGCGTGTCGGCGGCGCCACGTATCAGGTGCCGATGCAGGTCAACCAGAAACGGCGCCTCTCGTTGGCGATCCGCTGGATTCTCGATGCGTCCCGCGAAAAGAAGGGCCGCCCCTTCGCCCAGCGTCTGGCCGA
>Ga0307380_10008364_pt1 | contig 13272 bp, 14 predicted proteins | sample UN3MG_FD_202239 | JGI IMG/M metagenome (GOLD analysis project Ga0307380, IMG submission 202239) | Soil microbial communities from Risofladan, Vaasa, Finland - UN-3 | ecosystem: Environmental > Terrestrial > Soil > Coastal area > Acid sulfate soil | place: Finland: Risofladan, Vaasa | collected... | reverse complement strand
AACTGCTCGATCTCGCGGCTGAGCTTGCCTCCCTGCCAGGCGAGTGGGCTCTCGCCCTGCCGCTCGCTGATCAGGCGAGCGTCTGGGAGCCGCTCAGCGACCACCAACGCCGTCTCGTATGGATGACCGGGGTCGGCGACGTCGTGGCTGGCAACGACCAGGACCGGCAGCCTGAGAGCCTCCAGCGGCCCGAGGCCCTCGTAGGGCACCGAGCGCGGCACCTCGCGGAGCGCCTCGGACAGCGCTTCGGGGTGCCGGTGGCGCTCCATGCGCGCGCGGGCGATCCGCAGCAGGGTCTCGCGCCACTCGGGGTCGAGGCCGCCGGCCTGATAGGCGTTGAGCCAGCCCTCCACCCCACCCTCGTGCAGGCCGTCGGCGAGGCTATCCCAGTACGTGAGCGTCTCCTCCGGCGGGTATTCACCCTGGCTCACAGGGCCGATCAGGACGAGGCCGGCGAAGGCCTCCGGGTTTCGCAGGGCGGCGACCAGCACGGTGTGGGCACCCATCGAGTGTCCGCAGAGCAGCGGCCGGCCGGCCTCCCGATCGGAGCAGACCGCCTCGAGGTCGTCGCTGAGCGTTCCGTACCCGTAGCTGCCGACGGCACCGGGATCACTCTCGCCGTGGGCGCGCGCGTCATAGGAGATCAGGCGGTAGCCGGCTCGCGGCAAATGTGAGGAGCCGTGGACGACGAGGTCCCTGTGAGCCGTGATTCCGTGGGCGAGGACGATCGACGGGCCCTCCCCCTGAGTCCAGCCGCGCAGCGTTGTGCCGCCGGCACCTGCGGCTTCGAACTCCGACTCCGAGGATGCCGGTCCGGCCACGGCCCGGGGAGCTAGGCGGCGGAGCGGGCTTCGGTCAACGCCGCCGCGATGCTGTCGCTGTCGGTGAAGCTGAGGCCGAGAGTCTTGACGTCTCGATGGGCGATCTTGCCCTTGGGATCGACGATGAAGATCGCCCGGCGCAAGACCGATGCGAGCTTGATCCCGTAGGCCTCCGCAACTTCGAGGCCCTTGTCCGCGACGAGCGGCATGTTGAGGCGGTGATTGGCGATGAAGCTCTCGTGTGACTCGATGCCCTGGGGAGAAATCCCGATGATCTCGGCATCGAGGCCGTCGAGCTTCTCGGAGCTGTCCCGGTACTCGCACATCTGTCGCGTGCAGGTCGGGGTCTCATCGCCTGGGTAGAAGGCGAGAACCACCCACCTGCCACGCTGATCGGAGAGCTTGAAGTCGCCCTCGCCGGTCCAAGGCTTCTCGAAGTCGGGGGCGTCGTCGCCCACTTTCAGCTTTGCCATCTCATCCCTCCACCATCGTGCTGTTGACGACCACCGGCTGGCTCGGGGGTCCATCGGAGCCGGGCCCGGCGCCGAGCGCCTCGATCGCAAGCACGGTGTCCAAGCCCTCGGTCACCTCGCCGACGAGCGCGAAGTCGGGAGGCAACCCGGCATCGGCCTCGGAAGTGACGATGAAGAACTGACTACCCGAGGTGCCCGGAGGCTCGGCGCCGGTCTTTGCCATCGCCACGAGGCCGCGGGTATAGGAGAGATCGTTCGGCGGCCGCTCCGTTACCGAGTAACCGGGGCCGCCGGACCCATCGCCGCTCGGATCGCCGCCCTGGACGACGAAGCCCGGTGCGACCCGGTGGAACTGGGTGTTGTCGAACACACCCTCCTCGGCGAGGTATTCGAAGGAGGCGGCCGTCTTTGGCGCGCCGTCGGCATCCAGCGTCACGGTGAAGCTGCCGCAACTGGTGTCGAAGACGACCTTCGACGATGTCGGGGCCTTTGCATCGGGCCCGGGCAGATCTACCGTTTTGGCCTCCGGCGCGTCGACGGATTCGCAATCGGCAGCCTCACCGGAGGCGGAGGTGCTGTCGGCGTCGTCCCCGCCGCCGAGCAGGAGCACAGCCACGACGACGGCGATCACGACGACCATCGCGGCGGCGAAGATCATCGCTCCGCGGCGCGGAGGGTTTGTTTGCGGGTCTTTCGGTGGCTCGGTCATCCGCGGTCACGGGTCGCAGTGGACGTCCCCGCTCAGCGCGAGAGCCTAACGGGTTGTAAACATGGGCCCGTGCCGAATCGAGAGCCCCCGCCGCCGCTCACCGAGCCGGAGCCGCGTAGCGGCCCACCGACGAGAATCCGGCTGATCGGGCGCTCCCTCAACGCCGTCGTCGCTCACGCGCCCTGGCTCTGGCCACTCCTGCGGCGACCGATGGCCTCCTACTTCGACGATCGGGCGCCGGGCTGGGACGAGCGGACCGGGGCCCCGGGGCCCTCCCACCTGGCGCCCCTGGCGGTAGCCGTGACGAAGATCGATCGACGCCCCGAGCGGGCCCTCGATCTCGGCACAGGAACCGGCGTCGCGGCGCTGTTTTTGGCCCGGGAGTTTCCCCATGCGTCGATCCGTGGCGCCGACATCTCCGAGCGGATGATCCGCCAGGCGAAGGCCAAGATCGGTCTCGATCCCGAGGGCCGGATCGCATTCCGCGTAGCCGACGCCGCAAGGCTGCCTTGGCCGGAGGGTCACTTCGATCTCGTCACCCAGCTGAACATGCCGCCCTTTTTCGCGGAGACCGCCCGCATGCTGCGCCACGGCGGCCACGTGATCGTCGCCGCCTCATCCGGCGAGCGCACACCCTTCTTCACGCCCGACTCCGTCCTCGAGCGTGGCTTCCGCCGCCACGACTTCGTCAAGGTCAGCGCCGGCCGGATCGGCAGCGGCTCCTACTTCGTCGCCCGCAAGGGCGAATAGATTTCGCGCAGTGGACGCCGCGCAGCCCCAGCCCGCAGTCGAGCAGCGCTTCGTCTTGCTGATGAACCCCTCCGCGGGAGCCGGCCGCGCGAAGGACCTGCTGCCGCGGGTCGAGGCCGCGCTGCGGGCCGCCGGCGCCACCTACGAGCTGATCGTCACCCGTGATCTCGAGCACGGCATGGCCGAGGCCGAGCGTGCCGCGACTGAGGGCTCGATCCCGGTGGTGATGAGCGGCGACGGGTTGATCGGCAAGATCGGGGGCGGGCTCAGTGGCGGCGACGTACCACTCGGCGTGATCCCCGGCGGCCGCGGCAATGACCTCGCTCGTGTACTCGGGATCCCCTCCGAGCCGGAGGAAGCGGTGGCGCTGCTGCTGGCGGGTGAGACTCGGCGGATCGACGTCGGCGAGGCCAACGGCGTTCGTTTCCTCTGCATCGCCAGCTGCGGATTCGACTCCGACGCCAATCGGATCGCCAACGAGACGAAGTGGATCCGCGGTCCGCTGGTCTACGCCTACGCGGCCCTTCGTGCCCTCGCCCAGTGGAAGCCGGCCCGCTTCACACTGACCGAGGACGGTGAGGTGCGCAGCTTCAGGGGCTATTCGGTGGCCGTCGCCAACTCCCGGGCCTACGGCGGAGGCATGTTCATCGCCCCGGAGGCCGAGCTCGACGATGGGCTGCTCGATGTGATCACCACAGCCGACGTCTCCAAGCTCAGCTTCCTCCGCGGCCTACCCGACATCTTCAAGGGCACCCACGTGGATCGGCCGGAGGTCTCCAGCTCGCGGGCGGCTGTGGTCGAGATCGAGGCTGACCGCCCCTTCGCCGTCTACGCCGACGGCGAGCTGATCACGGATCTGCCCTGCACGATCAAGCTGCGGGCCTCGTCGCTGAGCGTGATCGCGCCCGCCTCCGGGCCCTGACACCACCCCGGCGGCGCCGACGGTCATCATCTGCGGCCGTGAGCCCACCGGCAACCAAGCGATCGCCCACCTTCGGCGTCAAGCGCGCCTTGGCCCGCACCGTGGGCCGGCTCAGCCGGCTCAGCGGCCGCGGCGGCGGCACCACCCTGCCCGGGCGGATGCTGCTGAGGAGCGCTCCCGATGCGATCGCGCGGCTCGGGGCCGGGCTGACGGACGGTTCGACCCTGATCAGTGCCACCAACGGCAAGACGACAACGGCGGGGATGATCGCCGCGGCGATGGCTGCCGCCGGCCGTAGTCCGGTTCACAACCGGGCCGGATCGAACATGGCCTGGGGCGTCGCCACCGCGTTACTCGAGCAGCGCGGCAGGGAGGGACTGTTCGAGGTCGACGAGGCATGGCTGCCAAGGGTCAGCGCGCAACTGGAGCCGGACCTGCTCGTCCTCGCCAACCTCTTCCGCGACCAACTCGACCGCTACGGGGAGCTCGAGCGGCTGGCGGACGAATGGGTCGAGGTGGTTGCAGCACTGGAAGCTCGCGGCGCCGGCGCCGTGCTCAACGCCGACGACCCGCTCGTTGCCGACCTCGGCCGCGACGGTGAGCTACGGCGCCGGGCGGGGACGACGTACTTCGGAATCGAGGATCCAACCCAGGCGCTGGCCGAGCTGCAGCACGCTCATGACGCCAAGCATTGCCGTCGCTGTGGCCATCCCTACCGGTACGAGCGCGCCTTCGTCGGCCACCTCGGGCACTACGACTGCCCCAACTGCGGGGCCGGCCGCCCCACCCCCGACGTCGCCGCTCGATCGATCCAGCTGCTCGGCATGCGGGGCTCGCGATTTGAGGTCACAACCCCTAACGGCCGCGCCTCGATCGAGCTCCCCCTACCCGGGCTCTACAACGTCTACAACGCGCTCACCGCGATCGCCGCCGCGCAGCGCCTCGGGATCGGCCTTGAGCTGATCGCCGATGCCCTGGCCGGAGTCGAAGCCGTCTTCGGGCGGGTCGAGACGATCGAGGTCGACCACAAGGCGCTCTCGATCCTGCTGATCAAGAACCCGGTCGGCGCAAACGAGGTCTTGCGGACCCTCCGCCAGGAGGCCGACAGCCGCGGCCGGCCGCTCGATGTCTGGCTCGCCCTCAACGACCGCACCGCCGACGGCCATGATGTCTCCTGGATCTGGGACGCCGACTTTGAGCTGCTCGCGCCGGCCGTACGGAAGATCACCTGCAGCGGAACGCGGGCGCCCGAGCTCGCCCTGCGGCTCAAGTACGCGGGCTGGCCGCTCGAGGGGATCGAGGTAACAGGGGGGATCGGTCCCTCCCTCGACTCCGCGCTGAGCGGCGCTGAGCCCGATCTCTTCGCCCTGCCGACCTACACCGCGCTGATCGAGCTGCGCACCCTGCTCACGCAGAGCGGGCACGCCGAGGAGTACTGGAAATGAGAGCCATCCGACAGGCGCCACCGGCGATCGACTCCGCCGCCGTCTGGCACGACGCCGAAAACGGCTCCTACGGTGCCGACTTGGTCATCTGGGAGCAGGTCGCTGAGCGCTGCGAGGGGCCCGTCCTCGACCTCGGCGCCGGCACCGGCCGCGTCGCCCTCCATCTCGCAGCCCGCGGTCACCGAGTCCTTGCCGTCGAGCGTGATCTCGAGTTGGTTGAAGTCCTGCGCGAGCGCGCGGCCGCACGGGACCTGCCGGTCGCCGTCGCGCATGCCGACGTCCGCGAGTTCGAACTCGACGAGCGCTTTGGCCTGATTCTCGCCCCGATGCAACTGGTTCACCTGCTCGACGGCCCCGCCGGCCGCGTGCGGATGCTCTGCGCCGCGGCCGCCTCCTTGCGCCCAGGCGGGGAGTTCTACGCCGCCGTGCTCGATGACCCCTTGCCACCGCTTGGACCCCCCACAGCAGACACCCCGGCGCCGTTGCCGGACGTCCGCGAGATCGATGGCTGGGTCCACTCCAGCCTCCCGACTGAGATCCGCATCGCCCCGGATTCGATCACGATCGAGAGGCTGCGTCAGCTCGTCTCTCCGACCGGCCGGCTCACCGATGAGATCCACATGGTGACGCTCGACCGGCTTACCCCGGCGACACTCGAATCCGAGGCGGAGCTCTGTGGGATGCGGCCGCTGCCGCGACTGCCGATCGTCGAGACCGACGATCACGTCGGCTCGGTCATCGTGCGAATGCGAGGCCCCCGATGAGCGAGCTCGAGCTCCGTCTGATCGCGCTGTATCCGGAACAGATGAACATCTACGCCGACCGCGGCAACGTCCTCTTTCTGCAGCGTCGCTGCGAGTGGCGCGGGATCGGCTTCAGCTACACGGCCTGTGGTTCCGGCGAGGCCTTCGAGCCCGATGAGCACGATCTGATCTACATCGGCGGCGGCCAGGATCGCGACCAGAAGGCGGTGGCCGCCGACCTGGTCGAGAGCAAGCGAGAGGCGATCACCGCGGCCCTGGCGAGTGACGCCGTCCTGCTCGCGGTCTGCGGCGGCTACCAGCTGCTCGGCCACAGCTACGAGCTCGGCGACGAGCGGATCGAGGGGCTCGGGCTGGCCGACCTGAGAACGGTGCGCGAGCCCGGAGAGCGCCTGATCGGCAATGTCGCGATCGAGGTCGACCTCGGCCGGGGGCCGCGGGTCCTTGCCGGCTTCGAGAACCATGGCGGCAGGACCTACCTCGGCGAGGATGCCGAGCCGCTCGGCCGGGTGCTCAAAGGGCATGGCAACAACGGGGCTGATGGCCACGAGGGGGTGCGCATCGGCAACGCGATCGGCACCTACCTTCATGGGCCGCTGCTACCGAAGAACACCTGGCTCGCCGACCACCTGATCAAGGCCGCGATCGCGAGGCGTACCGGCCGGGCTCCCGAGCTGGAGCCGCTCGACGACCGACTCGAGGAGGCCGCCCATCGTTCGGCCCGATCGGCGGCGGGCGTCTGATCGGCGAGCCGTCGCAGACGGTAGGCCGGGGCCTCAGCCGCTGGAGCCGAAGCCTCCCTCCCCCCTCTCGGTCCCTTCCAGTTCCGCCACCTCGACCGGCTCGGCCTCGGCGAACGGCGTGATCAGTAGCTGGGCTATGCGGTGGCCGGTCTCGACGATGAAGGGCGACTCGCGATCGGTGTTGAGCAGCAGGATCCGGACTTCGCCGCGGTAGCCCGCGTCGATCAAGCCGGGTGCGTTGACCAGGGCGATCCCGTGTCGCGCGGCGTTGCCGCTTCGCGGTAGGACCAGCCCGGCGTGACCCGGCGGGACCGAGATCGCGATCCCGGTCCCGACCGTCGCCCTCTGCCCCGGACCAATCCGCATTGCCTCGGCCGCATAGAGGTCAAGGCCCGCGTCGCCGATGTGCGCGCGGGTCGGCAGCCGGCCCCCGGGCTCCAGGATCCTGACCTCGAGCTGCACCGCCTAGTCCCGGTCCGCCCGCGGGCCCGAGTCGCTGTCCAGGGCCCCGTTCAGTTCGTAGGGTTCGAAGCGGTGGACGAGCGCCGCCGGAACCCGAGCGCTGACCCGCACGCCGTCGGGCCCGTCCTCGCGCTCCAGGGGCCCGGCGATCGAGTGCAGCTCGCTCAGCGAGGCGCCGTCGTCGTAAGGGATCAGCAACTCCATCGGCCGCAGCGTCGCCTCGAAGGAACGCTCGATCGCGTCGAGCAGCTCGGGGATCCCGTCTCCACTTTGGGCCGAGATTCCAACAAGCTCGCGATCGCCGACCAGCAGTCGGGAGCGCTCGGTCTCGTCGAGCAGGTCGAGCTTGTTGTAGACCAGCAGTCGCGGTGCCTCGTCGGCTCCGATCTCCTCGAGGACGCTGTTGGCGGCGGCGATCGCGGCGGCACGGTCCTCCGGCGGGTCGGAGGCGTCGACGACGTGAACGACGAGATCGGCGAGCACCGTCTCCTCGAGGGTCGCCTTGAACGCGTCGACGAGTTGGTGGGGAAGCTTGCGGATGAAGCCGACGGTGTCCGTCATCAGGTAGCGGCGGCCGTTGTGCTCGTACGCACGGGTCGTCGGATCCAGCGTCTGGAAGAGACGGTCGCCGACGCCGACCTGGGCACCGGTGATCGCGTTGAGCAAGGTCGACTTGCCGGCGTTCGTGTAGCCGGCGAGCGCCACCGTCGGCAGCGCCGAGCGAGTACGGGCTGCCCGCATCGTCTCGCGGTTGCGACCGACCTCCTCGAGCCGGCGCCTCAGGGCGCTGATCCGATCGCGGGCGAGCCGACGGTCGGTCTCGATCTGCGACTCGCCCGGGCCCCTCGTACCGATGCCCCCATCCATGCGGCCTGCGCCGAGCCGCTCGAGGTGCGTCCACAGCCCCCGCATGCGTGCCAGGTTGTATTCGAGCTGAGCGAGCTCGACCTGGAGCTTGCCCTCGGCGCTGTGCGCATGATCGGCGAAGATGTCGAGGATCACAGCGGTGCGGTCGATCACCGGCACCCCCAACTCCGCCTCGAGGTTGCGCTCTTGGCGCGGTGCCAGCTCGTCATCGCAGGCGACGACGTTGGCGTCGCAGCGCTTGATCTCGGCTTTGAGCTCGGTCAGCTTGCCGCGGCCGAGGTAGCGGTCCGGGTCGGGGTCGGGGCGTCGCTGAACCATCTCCCCCGCTGTCGCCACGCCGGCGGTTCGCAGCAGCTCCCTCAGCTCGGCGAGCGGGTCCTGCTCGGGATCGGCTTCGTTCACCCCGATCGCGAGCGCGCGCTGGCGGGCACGGGGATTGCGAACGCCCACCGCAACGGTGCCATTCGGCGCCCGCTGCAAGTCTCGGTCGGACTCAGATCCCATCGACCACCAGTCTAGGAGAGGGGCCAGCCAACGCCCGTTAGGCCGCGGGGAGCGTGGCGTCGGAGATAATCTCAGCCGTCGCGACGATCCTCCGGCCGAAAGGAAGCATGAGCAGCTTTGCCGAGCAGACCACGATCGATGCGTCCCGCGAGCGCGTCTGGGGCGTGCTCGCCGAAATCGGCTCGATCCAGCGTTGGAATCCAGGTGTGAAGCGCTCCTACTCCACGTCAGAGGGGCCCGGCGGCGAGGGAGCCACCCGCCACTGCGACCTGCAGCGTCCGAACGGCAAGAGCGCCGGGACCCTGGAGGAGCGCGCCTTCGACTGGCGCGAGGGCGAGGGCTTCAAGATCGAGATAACCGCGAGCAGCCTGCCCTTCGATCGGGCAGTGATCTCGTTCTCCCTCACCGACACCAGCCAAGGCACCGGGGTCACCGTGAGCCCCGACTACGCGCTGCGCTTCGGACCGCTCGGCGCGCTGCTCGACCGGGCCGTGGTCCGCCGCCAGTACCGGAAGGGGATCCGCGGCATGCTCGACGGGCTCAAACGCTACGTCGAGACCGGCGAGGAATCTTGATCCAGCTAGGGGCAGCGGGGCGGGTTCCCCGGCGTCCGCCTCAGCTCGATGTCGCTGACGTAAGGCAAGGCGCCGGCCGCACAGGCAATGGCGATCGCCTGCTCGGCGATCTCGCCGCGCGGCTTGCGCGTGTAGTCGGTCGCGGTGACAAGCAGCCCCGCCTCCCCCACCGCCCGCAGCTCCCGCTGGGTCGCCGCGATTCGTCGCTTGCGGTTGACCCGGTAGCGATCGCTGTCGAAGTCGTAGGTGCCGGTCACGTCCTCACGGTTCCAGCCGTCGAGGTATGGAAGGAACGGGTCCAGGACGTCGTAGCCGTTCTGCCCGAACAGCAAGCTGCCGTCGGCCCGTACGAGGCCTGAAAGGCCCCTGACGAGCTTGTGCATCCCCTTGGTCTCGCGCCGGTGGCCCTCGATCATGTCGACGTTGTCGAGGAACAGCCCGTCGAAGCCCTTGGCGAGCAGCTTCGGTGCGATCCGATCGAGCATCTTGCGCCGGTAGGAGCGCCGGCTGACGTCGGCGAAGAACTCGTCCTTCCAGTCCTTCCAGGCCTCGAGGCGGTAGGGCTTCAGGAGCCTGTACCAGGGCCGGTAGGCCTCGATCGTGCCGACCGATAGGTAGCCCAGCACGACCTTGCCCGAGGACCGCAGATCGGTGACCTGGCGGCGCCTCGCCTCCTGGCCATCGACGACGAGCAGGTCGTAGCCGGCGTAGCGCTCGACGAGCTCGCCCTTCAGAGTCTTGTTGCCGATCGCAAATCCCCAGGTCTCCACGGCGGCCAGACGGCCGTCGCTCGGTGCCGCCGCCGCACCGGAGGCGGCCGCCAGCAGCCCGGCCCAGACTGCGAGGGTGATCATGGCTCTGCGCATCGGTCCCATTATCGACCCTTCGACCGCCGAGACTGAGACGGTGCGCGATCTCAGCCGCCGCGGCTGAGAGGCGGTGATCTAGCCTGCCTGCCATGAAGATCTTCATCACAGGCGCGACCGGGTTCATCGGCGGGCACATCGCCCGAAAGCTGCGCGAGCGAGGCGACGAGGTCCTCGCCCTGGTCCGCTCACCGGAGAAGGCAGCAACGCTCGGCAACCTCGGCTGCGAGCTGATCACCGGAACGCTTGCCGACGAGGCGGCGATCAAGCGTGGCGTCGAGGGTTGCGACGCGGTTATCCACGGGGCTGCGATTTACGAGATCGGGGTTCCCCAGTCACGCCACGAGGCCATGTATGACGCCAACGTGCTCGGCACAGAACGCGTGCTGCGGGCCGTACTCGAGGCGGGGACGCCGCGCGTCGTCTACGTGTCGTCGGTCGTGGTCTTCGGCAACACCCACGGCAAGGTCGTCGATGAGACGTACGAGCACCCCGGCACCGGCTTCGGCTCCTACTACGAGGAGACCAAGTACGAGGCGCACCAGATCGCCACGCGGCTGATCGAGGACGAGCACCTGCCCTGCGTGCTGATGCAGCCGGGCGGCGTCTACGGACCGGATGATCACTCTGAGCTCGGCAACCTCGTCGGCCGCTACGTCTCCGGCAAGCTGCCCCTGATCCCCTTCCCGGATTTCGGGATGACCCTGGTCCACGTTGAGGACGTCGCCGATGGCGTGATCCTCGGGCTCGAGTCAGGCGAGATCGGCGAGGCCTACATCCTCGGTGGGGCGATCACGACCAATCGCGAGACGCTGCAAATGGCCGCGCGGGTCGCCGGCAAGCACCGTAGCGTCCGTGCGATGCCGGCGGGCGTCCTCAAGGCGATCGCCCCGATCGCCCCGATGATCGCCCCGATGATCGGCTTCCCGCCGAACATGCATGAGGTGATCCGGGCCGCCAACGGGGTTACCTTCTGGGCGAAGCACGACAAGGCGATCGAGCAGCTGGGCTACTCGCCCCGGGGTCTCGAGTCGACCCTCCGCGACACGATGCTCGCCGAGGGACACATCGAGGCTTGAGCGGTCGGGCGCATTCTGAAGTGTGAGCGGGCGAGCGGGCCTCGCGATCCCAGCCCGTACTCAGCCCCCGAGGTGCTCGCGCATCCGCTCGACCGCCTCGCTGATGCGCTCGTCCGGCGTCGTCAGCGAGATCCGGAAGAAGCCCTCGCCGCTGGGCCCGTACATCGACCCCGGTGAGACGATCACAGCCGCCTCCTCGAGCACGAGTTCGGCGAATGTGGTCGAGGTATGGCCCTCGGGAACCGGCGCCCAGACGTAGATCGTCCCCTTCGAGGCCTCGACCTCGACGCCGATCTCGCGCAGCGCTCCGACGACCAGGTCCCGGCGTCTGGAGTAGATCGCGTTCATCTCCTCGCGAGCCCGGCCCGGGCCGCCGAGAGCCGCTGCGCCGGCGATCTGAACCGCCTCGAACAGACCGCTGTCAACGTTGGTCTTGAGGCGCCAATAGGTCTGGATCGCATCAGCGTTGCCGAGGATTGCCGCACAGCGCCAGCCGGTCATGTTGAAGCCCTTCGAGAGGCTGAAAACCTCGACGCCGACATCCTTGGCGCCGGGCGTCGCCAGGAAGCTCGGGGCCACGTAGCCGTCGTAGGTCGTCTCCGAGTAGGCGTTGTCGTGGACAACGAGGAACTGGTGCTTGGAGGCCAGCTCGACCACCCGCTCGAAGAAACCCTCGGGCACAACGGCCCCGGTCGGATTGTTCGGGTAGTTGAGGAACATCAGCCGCGCCTTGCTCAGCGCCATCGGATCGATCGCCTCGAGGTCCGGCGTGAAGCCGAGATCAGGGACCAGCGGCAGCAGTTCAACGTCGGCTCCGGCGAGGACCGGGCCGGCGGTGTAGACCGGGTACCCAGGGTCGGAGGAGAGCGCGACGTCCTCGGGGTCGAGGAAGGCGAAGCAGAGGTTGTAGATGCACTCCTTGGCACCGATCGCGGGGATCACCTCCCTCTCGGGATCGATCTCGACCCCGAAACGACGCTCGTAGAAGCCGGCGAGCGCGGTCCGGAACTCCTCGCGGCCGCGGTTTGAGGGGTAACTCTGGTTGCCGGGGTCGGCGACCGCGGCCTGCATCGCCTCGACGATGTAGGGGAAGGTGGGGTGATCGGGGTCACCGATGCCGAGGCTGATCACGTCGATGCCCGCCTTCTTCTTCTCCGCAACCCGCCTCTCGAGCTCGGCGAACATGTAGGGCGGGATCGCCTCCAGGCGCTTGGACGGGTCGGTGCGTGACATCGCTTCCTTTTCTGCTCGTTAGATCGGCGGCCGATCGGCCGGGTCGGCGGCAGTCAGGCTACAGCGGCCCGGTGGTTGGACCGGTAGCCTCAGCGGCGATGTCTGATCATTGGACGCCCGAGAAGATGCCGAAGCTGGACGGACGCCATGCATTCGTAACCGGCGCCAACAGCGGCATCGGGCTCCGCGCCACCGAGGCACTCGCCGAGGCCGGTGCCACCGTGTACATGGGCTGCCGCGACCCCTCCCGAGCGGCGCACGCAGTCGCCGAGGTCCGGGACCGCAACCCCGACGCCAAGGTCGAGGTCGTGCAGCTCGATCTTGCCGATCTCAGCTCGATCGAGCGCGCCGCGGCCGAGATCACCGCTCGCCCGGAGCCCCTCGACCTGCTGGTCAACAACGCCGGTGTGATGGCGACGCCGTACATGCAGACCGAAGATGGCTTCGAGCTTCAGCTCGGGACCAACCACCTCGGCCACTTCGCGCTCACCGGCCGGCTACTGGACAAGCTCCTCGCCGCGGATGCGGCGCGGGTCGTCAGCGTCGCCAGCCTGGCCCACCGGCAGGGGAAGATGGACTTCGACGATCTCAATTGGGAGCACAGCTATTCACGCTGGGGTGCCTACGGTCGCTCGAAGCTCGCCAACCTGCTGTTCACCTTCGAGCTCGACCGGCGCCTTCGCGAGCGCAAGGTCGCGGCCTTGGCGGTGGCCTGCCACCCGGGCTACTCGGCCACCAATCTGCAATCGGCAGGGCCCGGCGAAGGAACGCTCGGCCTGATACTCAAGCCGGCCCTCAAGGTGGCCAACGTCTTTCTCGCCCAGAGCGACGAGACGGGAGCGTTGCCGACGCTCTACGCCGCCACAGCCCCCGACGTCGTCGGTGGCGACTACATCGGGCCCGACGGCATCGGCCAATCCCGCGGCCACCCGACCAAGGTCGACTGCAACTCCCGCGCCCGCAACACCGACGACGCCCGCCGCCTCTGGGAAGTTTCCGTAGAGCTCACCGGCGTCGACTACGCCGCCCTGGCTTAGCCGGCCGGGAGGCCCCGCCCCGCCG
>Ga0307380_10008363_pt1 | contig 13274 bp, 12 predicted proteins | sample UN3MG_FD_202239 | JGI IMG/M metagenome (GOLD analysis project Ga0307380, IMG submission 202239) | Soil microbial communities from Risofladan, Vaasa, Finland - UN-3 | ecosystem: Environmental > Terrestrial > Soil > Coastal area > Acid sulfate soil | place: Finland: Risofladan, Vaasa | collected... | reverse complement strand
CTGGAGGACGAGAGAGTAGGAGACACCCGCAGCTTAGTTGGGAAAGGGCTGTCCCCTTGGGGGACGGCCCTTTTTTGTGCGCCAGGTCTGGTGACGAATGACCGGCGTCCGCGCCGTTCTGGGCAGCAGCCGCCCGGAGCGAGCCGGTAGGCAAATCACGACGGCTGGCGCCCGTCCGCGAGCACGCGGCGAGCTTGTGTGCGCAGGGCTCCCCGCAGGCGACCCCGAGCGGCCCTAGAGGGTGCCGAAGGCACGGCGAGCAGGGTGCGAGTCGGCCGGGAGCGGTCCGGCTGGGATGAGGGTGTTGTTTGGCTGTGTGACTTTGCCCGCTCTATGGCCCAGTGTAGCGGATTACGTATCCTCTCCCCTGCTTGAAGGCGTCGCAGAAGCCTTCTTCCCGCAGGAGGGGAACGACGTAGGTGAGGTCCTGTGGAGACCAGCGATTTTGCATGAGCTTGTCGCCCACAGAGCCTGGCGCAGGATTATCGCGGCACGCGCCCATGGGTATGAGCTGTGCGTTGCGGATCTCGCTGCGTATGAAGCGTATGTGGTCAGCCGGGATGGGGACGCGGCCGCCTGAGAGCTCTGTCCAGTCGTCCCGTTCGGTAGGATAGACTACCAGACCGCCAGCGAGGTCGCCCTCATAGGCGAATGGCTTGCCGGTGACTGTATGGGTCCAGGATAGCTGGGTGTCCATGTGTCGCTCTCCTCCATTGGTCTATTCGAGAGTCCGTCGTCTCAGGCGGGCCGGGCATTATGCCTTGGGTCAGCGTTGAGTGGCTAGCTGCTGGCCGACTGTCGTGTCAGGATGTCAAAGTCGTGTCTGGTGATTTCCTTTGTGGACTGTACAAACCAGGCCCAAGACTGGTCGGGGTCGCGGTCTGCAAATGCGTCTAGGTGCGGTCGAAGAGCGGCGTCGATGACAACGGGATCAGTCAGAAAGAGCTTCTCGTTGTCGAGCCGGAATACCCAGGGATACTTGTCAGACTGGACCACCTTCGGATGGGGCTGTCGCTCGGGTAGAGATTCGACTGTGGCGTGAGCGATGATCCCGTTCTGTGTGGCGTAGAAGCAGATGCGGTCGCCGGGCTTGATGCGTCTTCTACCAGGGGTTCGCTCCCCAAAGGCGTATATGCGTTCTCGGCCTACGAGCTTCTCGATACACTCCTCTGCGGTCTCGTCGGGATGGGATTTGACGGGCGTGAGCCAGTAGGCGACTTCGGGATGCTGCTGGAAGTCGGCGGGGGTTTCTCTAAGACGCGGCGGGGTGACATCTGCTCGCTGCCCAACCAGGTCGGCCATGAGGTCGATAACGGGGTCGATCATGGGGCCGGAAGGCTGTAGGAGGGAGAGGGTGTCAGGGTGGGCTACGCCATACTGCTCCATGATCTCCGCCAGGGAGAGCAGCGCATCAACGGAGATGATGCGCAACTGGTCGGTTCTCTTCTCGCCGACGATAGTGGTGTCAAGCTGGCGAATCTCGGGGTCGACCTTTCCAATGACGTAGAGGCCAAGGGCACTGTCCCAGCTTGGTATGCTGCCTTCAGAGATCAGCTCGTCGACGTATCCTACTAAGGTCTTGGTCTTAATGGCATAGACTTCGGTTGTCTTGACCTCGACGACGACGTGGAAGCCCGTTGGAGATCTCCAGTGGCCGTCGAACCCGACATGGCCAACTGCTCCTTGATAGCGACCAAAGGTGACCTCAAAACCTAGGAAATGACCGAGATGGTTGACAAGGTCTTGAAGGGCTCGGTTGTACTGGGGGCCAGAGGTTCTGAGACACTCGTCGATATAGTCGCGAATCTGGCCGACTAGCTGGATGCTGCGTGATAGGTGTCTGCGAAAGCGTTCTCGCGGTGCGTGTTCTCCTGGAGAGTCATCTAGGGGGCCCACAAGGTCAAGGATCTCGGTGAGCGGGGTCGTCATTTCTGCTCTCCTTTCGCTCGAGTCGAGTCAATCACCTGTCGATGGGCGAGTGTGCGGGTGAGAGGCCCCGCGGTTCGGGAGGAGGATGTATCAGGGTGTTACCTAACCCTTGACAATCGTCTCAGCGGGCCTGGGGCCAATTGTAGCACGGACGATGGGAGTTGGCAAGGGTGGATGTGGGGGTGACTAGCTGGTGGGCCGCTGCGGGTCGAAGAGAAGGAGGGCCAGGGGGGCGGGCTGGTTGTCGGGGTCGAGGCGGAGGACGGCGTGGAGACAGCGGCGGTTGTCCTGCTTGTCGCGCGATTTGGCGGCGAGCCAGAGCCAGCACTGGATGACCAGCATCGTGGGCCGGGTGAAGTGGCTGACGACGAAGGATGCGTAGCGGGTGCGGAATCGGTCGATCATTGGACGGGTTGCGTGGGGGTCACTGCGGGTCTTTCCCGAGATAGAATGCCATGCGCTCGTCGATGGTGACCAGAATGCTCTCGAGATCGCTGAAGCTCATGCATCGGGGATGGTCAGGATCGATGGTAGTGTGAAATCGAACTAGGTACTCCTCATATTGGCCAACCGCCTGACAGGTTCGCCTAGTACTCCCTGAGTAGACTGCGCACTGAAAGCGGTACTGGTCTGCGACCGGGCTCTCGTAGGCCAACTCAGCGGGAGCGTGCCACGGGCCCAGACCTGCGCCCGGAGCAAACCAGATGGACGTTTTGTACCGGTATCCATAGGATGCTGAGGCGATTCCGTCGACAAACCGACACACAGAATGGGACGCTCCAAGGCTATAGGGTCCGCAGTCATCAATCCCGAAAGTCAGCGCAATCTGCTCCGCTGGTAGACGGTATTCGGGATGGTGCGGTTCCCCACGAACTTGCCAGTCAAGCGGAAGGTCTGACTCGTCCAGCAGCAAGTCTCGGATGGGAAAGGCGCGAGCGGGTGCGATGCCGCCGAGGCAACCGAGTTCAAAACAGAGAGACTGATAGATTGGCACAGACACGTAATAGCACAGCACTCCGGTGAGGAGTACCAGACAGAGCAAACCCATGGAGAGAAAGGCGGCAAGTCTACCGCGTTGCGACCTCATGATGCAAGTGTCCGGATAGCTGCACTTGCCGGCGGCGTGGGCGGCAGTAGCCGAAACCGACTCGACGGGATTGTAGCAGAGGGCGAAGCCGTTGGCAAGAGCGGCCGGGGGTGTGGAAAAGAGGCAGCAAGCCGTTCGGGGCCGTCCCCTTCGACGGGGCCCAGGCCAGGCTTGGATACGGCTGCTGCACAGCGCGCTGAGGACGACAGGCCGCGCGGTGCGGAGGGCAGCCCGGTGGAGCGGGCACTGGCCGAGCTGGGGATCGAGTGGAAGGACGTGATGGCGTTCGGGGTGCACAGCGATCGGGTGGTGATCATCGAGGGTCCGGTGGGGTACAAGCGGGTGTACGCGCTGCCTGGGGCGGGTGAGCTGGAGGAGTGACGGAGTCCAATTGGGGGGGGCCGTCAGGGGCGAAGGCCTGGCTCGTCGGCCGCCACCTCAGTTTCTGTTTACTGCTCGGTCGTGAGCCAATACCGCTCGCCGTCGCTGACCAGTTTTATGGTTCCCTGTTGATCGGTGCGGTAGGTGGTAAGACACCCTAACGATCCCTCATCGTTCACTCTTGGCAGTCCGTCTCCTGAGGGGCATTCATCTTGTCGTTGATCTCGGCCACGGCCTGCTCGAGATCCTCGGCCGTCCGCATCGAGGTGGCTGTCGGTACGCTCGTCGTGACGAAGTGCTGCGCGTACGGGAAGCACGCAGCCTCGAACGGCATCGGGTCCAGCATGCCTGCGCCGAACGTATTGGTGCACAGCGAGATATCGTCGAGCGGGAGCTTCAGCGCCTGCGCCATCTCCTTCGGGTCGAAGACCAGACTGAACGGCTTGGTGCATTGCTGCAGCTCACCGCCGTAGTCGACTGAGAGGTTGCCCTCGACCCACAGGCGCTGATCGAGCTCCCTGAGCACACCGTTATTCAGATCGGCGAGGAGGGTGAGGCTATTGTGGGACTGCGCGCTCGCGACATCAACGATGATCTCTCCGAGATAAGACGTCGTGACTACCGAATGCGACGTGCTCGGGCCGATGAAGCCCTGGCTCGGGTCGTAGCTATGCGTGTTGCTCTCATACTCATTGATGATCCAAGAGAGAAGTCCGGTGTTGCAGTTCTCAGCAATCACGTAGAACTCCACGCGGCTCCCCCAAAACACGCTCGTGTGGACGTTGAAGGCGCCAATGATCGCGCACGGTCGCTTGGGGGTATCGCTGAACATCGCCGAAGGGAACAAGCTGTAGTTCGGCGGCAACAGCCGCTCGGCCGCCTCAGTATCGGCGATCTCAAAGGCGAGGAACACACAGTACGGTTCAACGACGAAGCTCATGTACGGGTTGGTGCGCGCTCCTCTGTTGACGATGTACCGCTGGAGTCTGAGTGGCAGCTTGCGGAGCATGGCGCTGCCCTGGGTCGTGGACGCGACCTTGGCGGGCACGACCATCTTCTCGGTAGTCTTGATGTAGCGTAAAAGGTCCTTGGCTTGCATGTCTTCTCCTTGCCATATGACTGTGCCGACAGAGTGCGGCACTTCCGAGCCGGGACTTCCCGCGCTGTACCACGGGGCCCCCGAGGCAGATCGGACAGACTTGGAGGAGGACCGGGCCGCTCATGTCTCACCCTGTCATCATGCGGGCGCGGACTTGTGTGCAGCGTTGGAGTGTACACCGTGAGAGCAATCGCATTGTACCAAATGGCTCTTGTGGGTGCAATCGCCGCCGCGCGCGCGGGTGCGGGCGCTGGCGGAGCTGGGGATCGAGTGGAAGGACGTGATGGCGTTCGGGGTGCACAGTGACGGGGTGGTGGTGATCGAGGGTCCGGTGGGGTACAAGCGGACGTGGTGGTTGCCGGGGAGCGGGGCGGAAGAGTAAGCCGTCGGACTCGATGTAGGTGTTAGGCAACCAGCTGGTGTCGCGGCGCCTAGCTTAACCGGTTCTTTAGGAATCTCAAATAGGAGACTGCAAACACCAAGGCAATGCCGATGTTCCCTATCAGCCGTTCCCAGAATCGACCCCTAAAGAACAGTAAATCTGCACTAACGACAACGGCAATCCACACCACAGTCAAAAGCACAAGAGACATGTTCCTTGTCATTTCAATCTCTCGTTCAAATATATCAACAGCCGCTTACCCATGGAGTTGCCGGATTTGCCTCAACATCCTCTTGCGGCTGTTCCTGTTCTCGACAGCCAAGTAGACTCACCAGGAAGATGGCTGCGTTCGAGAGCTGGCGGGGTTGCAGCACTTTGCCCATGCGCCGCCGGCGGCGCTCCGCTCCCCACGTCAGTCGCAACGTCTGCAGGGCAGCCCGCGCGACTTGGTGCGCCCCGATTCCCAGGTGGCAGGTCGGGAAAGAGTCAGCAGTGAGTCAAGCCTCTTCTGAGCACTCGAAGAAGAATGGCAACTTGTCGATGCCCAAGTCTGGGGCAGGCACGCCGTCCGGGGTTCGAGTCTGCTGGCGACATATGCTCCGCACGTACAGCAGGACGTCGCGCGTGGTTTCTACGCCCCGCTTGGCATCGTCGTACGGGATGTCGCTGCTATCGTGTATCGCGCGATTCCTGTCCTTGTTGAGTTTCTTTAGGTTTTTCCATACGGCAGGCTTGTCCTTCTCGAGCGAGTGCCCAGTCAGGCTCTTGAGTATGGGGCTCGTAAAAGTAGCCATCCTGCGCTCGCGAACCAGATGCGAGAAAACTCTCGGCCGGCGAATTCCCTTGGCCCTCAGGAGTTCTTCGATCGCTTGCTGGACGTAGCTGTCGAGCAAAGCAAACGAGACCAACACAGCCTCAGTGTGATACCCCCCATTCAGAAGCTCAACGGCCCTTAGGATCTTGATCCTCTCTGGCGGAATGTCAGCCGTGGTGGAAAAACTCACCCTGGACACGATACCTACGCTTCTCTCCGCAAACTTGGAGTCGAGTGCCAGGTTTGCCAGTGACATGCCCTGCCCGACTCGATTGCCTTCACTGTCTATCGGAAAGTTGTCCAGCGACACGAAGTCCCTAACACCCACACGCCGTATGTGCGGGAACGGATTCTCCTCACTCTGCTCAAAAGTCCCCTGTACCAGGTCGATCAAGTGGTTGACGAGGCTGGCCATGCACCTGGCAGTATCGCCGTACACGATCGCTTGAGCCGCCAGACCACCCGCGCCGCCACCCCCCCGCCCGATACCGTGCCTCTCGGTCCAGTTGTGGTCGAAGACGATCACCGTCAGGTTCTGCTGAGGTCGAATAGAATAGGCGGGATAGTGAAAGTCGACTCGATAGCGAACAACGACGGAGTCGTCCCTCGGATCTGGGAACTGGCCTGCGAACGGGGCCACGGGCCACCTTTCCCCAACCACGCATACGCTCCTCACGCCGCTGCGACCAGACGACGGCATTTCGACCTCCTCACGACCGAGTTGGCCCGAAGAGCGCTCTGACCGCAGCCTCGCTGAGGACTTCCACCACGAAGTCTCTCAGGACCTTGGCGACTTCCGGACCGGCCTTGGTCAAGAGTTTCGCGGCCCTGGCGATCCTTCCACCATCCCCCACATCACTGCGCGCAATGGCCTCCAGATGTTCACTCAGGGCCTCTTTCTCTGCTTCACCGAGCTTATCAGCTCTGTCGATTGTCCTCTTCGCGGCGGCGAGTGCTGCCTCCTGCGCGTCCGTCAGCGTACGGGCAGCTGCCCCCTGGGTCAGCTTGCCATCCTCTCCCACTATCCACCCGGATAGAGACAACACATGATTGAGTTTGCGGCGACGATCCTCGAAAGCGGCCAGATTAGAGTGGTAGCGAGCAGGGTGCATAGCCGCTTCGATAAATGCTTTGACTCCCTCTCCCGAGCCGTCAATGACTTGCCGCACCTTGAGACTCTGAAAGATGCGCCCGCGTTTGGCATAGCCGGGGACCTCCTCTATGCCGCAGTACTCGAGCACTTCGGTGATCTCAGCGTTTGTGAGGCCGGAGCCAGTGTCCCCCAGTATGTTGGTTATCTCCCTTAGGGTCAGCTCGTCGAACCTGGTAGCCTCTTGCATCCTGTGCCTCACAGGGAACGTCTGCCCCAGCGAAAAGATCGCGAATGGGACCCGTGGCCGACATTGTATCACGTTTTGCTGACACACGCAAGATTCGCTACCCATGAGGGGCCAACGTGAATGCCTAGTTACGTCAGCGCCGAGGCGCGAGGCCTCTCGAATGCGCACCCGAAGGGGTCTCTGGGGCTTGCTGGCGGTCCCCACGGATGTTTTAAGGCTAGGGTACTTGACAAGGCAGAACAGTTGTTCTATACTGGGGGTGTACTCGGGTGTGGACATGCGGTCATCGGATGTAGACGGCTGGGGTAGTGGGTAGGGAGCGATGGTAGAGGCGATGGCGGAGTCCTTCGATACGGCCGCTACGCGGCCTACTCAGGATGCACGCGTGAGGCTGGCGCTGGACGGAGACCTTTCGGCGCGGCGGGGGTACGCGGTGACGCTGATGCGGGCGGGGGACACGCTGCACGGCTGGCGGTTCCCTGCTGAGGTGTTGAGGGCGGCGGTGCCCAGGTTCGAGGGAGCGAGCTGCTTTGTCGACCACGTGGGCTGGTTCCAGCAGGCGGCGAGCCTGGGGGACCTGGTGGGCGTGATCAGCGAGGTGGAGTGGAGCGAGGCGGAGGGCGGGTTGACGGGGCGGCTGCGTCTCTCCAACACGCCGGCTGGGGACTGGATGGAGGCGCTGATCGACCAGATCATCGAGGACCGGGAGAACGGGCTGCCGGTGCCGAACGTGGGGCTGTCGGCGGACATGCTGGCAGGGTACTACGTGGAGGGCGACACCAGGGTGGCGACGGAGATCCGGTCGGTGTACTCGGTGGATGCTGTCTTCGCGTCCTTGGCGCGCGGCCGGTCCAGTTGGCATGCTCCACCCCTCCCTGTCCTCACCAGCCCTGGGAAACCACTGCCTCACGAGCAATTCGGATGAGTTTGCGCCGAATAGTCCCTAATGGTATACTCGTCCCTCACATGCAGGTCCGAGACCCAGAGAAGAGAGGAGACGAGTCGATGAGAAGGCCTTATCTGGTTGTAGTGTCGGCGACGACTGTACTTGCGACTGCGTTGGTGGCCTTGTATCTGGCCATGATGGCCACCGCCACTCCGGCAAGCGCGGCCAACCTCTGCACCTTTGGTTACGGTTCCATCCAGGACGCCATCGATGCGGCGGGCGACGGGGATACGGTACGAATCGCCTATGGCACGTACTATGAGACCCTTACTATCACCGAGGACATCACGTTGCAGGGAGGGTGGAGCGCGAAGTGCACGACGCGCCTGTACGAGGATCCACAGCACACGGTCATCGACGGTGGGGCTGCGGGTTCCGTAGTCTCTGTCACCGGCGGCAGCACAGCGACCCTCGACACCCTCACTCTGACCAACGGTCATGCCCAGAAGGGCGGTGGACTGTATGTTTCAGGCGCGTCTCCCACGCTCGACAACGTGGTGGTGACGGGCAATGTGATCAGCCCCACAGGGACCACCACTGGTGACTACACTAAGTGGGCGTACGGTGGCGGCGTGTTCGTGGAGAACGGCGCGATCACCTTGACGGACTGTGAGATCACGTACAATACGAGCGACCCCTCGGCGGCCAATATCTGCTTTGGGGGCGGGTTGGCCCTGGATTGGGTGCCGGCCGGGGCGGCGTCCGCCGTTCTCGAGGGTACCTCCGTCACGAACAACAGCAACCCCTCGGACACCACCCTTTACGGAGGCGGTCTGTTCCTGGACGCTGGGTCCGAGGTGACCTTCGAAGGGATCGACAACCTGGTGGCGTACAACGAGGCCAAGGCCGGCGGCGGTGTGTATATGTATGGGAACGTGGATCTCCAGGGGGTGCTGATTCAGGAGAATTACGCGACGATCAACGGAGGGGGCATCCACCTCGGTTCCGGATACAACGGAGGGCGGATCGCCAACAACTACCTGGTGGACAACAACGCGGGTCAGAAAGGCCCCTCGATCGCTGCAATCGACGTGAGTGTAGAAATCGCCAACAACACCATAGTCGGCGACCTGACCTCGCCTGGCGCTGGCATCGATCTCATCGACGCCGCGACTGGGGTGTTGGAGTTGACCAACAACGTCGTGGTCAGTCACACCATCGGCATCAGGCGGAATGGCTCTGCTTCCGCAACACTGAGTCACAATGACGTGTGGGGAAACACCACCAACTACGACGGCCTATCTGCCGGGAGTGGTGACATTAGTGCGGATCCCCAGTTCGTCGACCCTGGCAATGGGGATTATCACCTCGCCTCCGGTTCGCCGTGCGTCAATGCGGGGGCTTACGTTGAAGGGCTGCTGTTAGACTACGATGGGGACAGGCGCACCGTACCGGTTCTGGACATAGGGGCCGACGAGTACCCCATGGAACCGATCTTCGTCCCCCTGGCCGTTAAAGGATCCTCCCCGTGAGGCGAAGCTCGATCCCCGGCTGGTCACGGAGTTGCCTAACCTAGCGAACCTAGCGCGCCACAGACAACTCGCCCAGGGTGAGCGAACCTCCCAGCGGCGCTAGAGAAGGGTACGCGTAGGCGCCAGCAGTCAGCTTGACCTGGTCTGCCTTCGTCTCGGCCGGGATGGGCAGGACGTGAACGTCCAGCAGAGTCTCCCCAGGCGCCCACATGCTGGAAGGGTAGTACTCCTGCCCAGGGCGGTGGTCGCTTTGCGAGATGGCTTGCCCAGCCTCGTCCAGGAGATGCAGATAGGTGTGGTAATCCTGGCCGAGCTCTCGCTTCACGCGCCAGTACAGCGACACGTGGAGCTCACCAGGGGCAGAGGGCACGTCGGGCTCCACGTCGTAACCCACCAGCGTGAGGCTGTCCCCCAGCGTCATCTCCGTGGGCCTGTCTGGCTCTCCCGTGATAGCCGGGCCTTCAACCTCCACCAGGGGATCGGCAGGCTCCAGTCGATACTTGATCTCCAGACCCGGCATGGGCTTTGCGAGATAGATGGGCCTCCCTATGTCCAGCACGCCGTCCAGGACCCGCACCACGTTGGAGTATTCCTCCCCAGGCAGCATGAGGGGGAACAAAGTCAACAGATCGGGGCGTTGGCCCTCCACGTGCTGGAGATAGAGCAGGGGGGTGATCTCGTTGCGGTCATTGGACACCAGGATGGCACCTTGAGGAAGCGGCTGCGCCAGCACCTCCTCCGCCCACGCCCGGGCCTCCAGGTCCCCGCTCCTGTCCACACCGGGGTAGTTGGCCCAGAACGCGGTGACCGGCAGAAGCGCCAGGAGCGCGAAGAGGGTATAGTAGCCGGCACGCCTGCCAACGGCGAAAAGGCCATGTCCGGCGCTGCGGACTACATCGACCAGCCAGGCCATGCCCACGCCCATAAAGAGGGCGAAGATGATGTAGGAGGGCGTGTAGAAGACGTGGATGTCGCCCACGTTGTACACCAGGGTGAACCCCACCATAGCCAAGCATGAAAGGCCCAGCAAGGCCAGACTGCTGCGCACGGTAGGACTGGCCAGCCCCAGGACCAGCCTGACCAGACCCAACACCCCGAGCGCCACCCCGGCCAAACCAAACTGCCTCAGTAGCAATACGGCGGCCGCCGTCAGACCTTCGAGGAGAGGCGCCCGCACCCCCAGTTCCCCTCTGAACATCTCCCCCATCGCGAAGCGCACGAAACCGCCCAGGGTATTGTCGTACAGATTCAGCGTGCGGTCCGGTGCCAGTTCAACGTGTAGATAGGGCGTCAACGGCGCTCGCCAGGGGATGTAGAGGTAGAGCACCTGCGGAACCGCCACCAGGGCCAGCAGACCGAGCAAGAACCGGGCCTTCCGGAATACCGAGCGATCGGTCAACCACACGAAGAGCAGGGCGGGGGGCAAGAAGAAGATCATGGTGCGGTGGTGGGTGAGGCTGAGGCCGTAAACGAGGGCGGCCAGTTGAAGCGTACGGGGAGACCTGGACTCGGACCAGAGCAGCAACAGCAGCAGGACGACCACCACGAAGAGGCTGTTGAGGGCGTACACCTCGGCTCTGAGCGCCTGCGACCAGAAGGTGCGAGACACGGCCAGCGTCAGTGTCGCCAGGATGGCCGCCGTCCGCATCTGCGTCTCGGGGCGGCCCGGCAAGGCGGCGTGGAGGACCTTGAGCGCGAGTGGGTACGTAAGCCCCACCGCTCCTGCAGCGAAAAGGCCAGAAAGCAGGTTGATGCGGTAGGCTGCGTCTCCCAGAGGCAGAAGATGGGCCCACAGCCATCCCACGATCACGTACAGTGGGTATCCCGTAGGGTGGACCACGCCGAGGATGTTGCAGGCCAGCTGGAACTCGGCCGGATCGGCCATCAAAAGGGTGGGCGCGGTCGTCTTGACATAAAGCAAGAGGGCGCCCAGGGCCAGACTCAGGGCAATGACGGGGTGCGGACGGGACGTGAGGCGACGGAACCGACTCATCGAAGCTCTATGTTGACGTAATCCAGAGCAACCGAGAGGGTCCGGTCGTCGGGGTTCTTGCCCACGTGCAGGTAGGAGTTGCCCTCAGCGGAGGCCTCCAGAGCCGTGCCCAGGGCTGCCCCTTTGACGCCGATGATGGCGTGGGAGAGGTTTTCGGTCCCCCGCAGGTCTAAGGCAGCGCCCAGGGAACGCAGAGCCTCCACGGCTTCCGCGGTCAGATGAGCGGCTCCGTCACCCCTGACCCCGACCGCGACGATGTACCCCTGAGGTATAGCGGCGACGAACTCAGCCAGATCCTGTGACTCGAACTCGTTGGCGAACGTGTCGAAGCCCGCCGTGTCGACCACGGCCCCCGTCTGAGGGTGAATCACCGCCAGGTTGTAGCCTCGACGATGGGTTGAGGCGTCTTCGTCACTCACGGTGATATAGGCGAAGTCGCCCGCGTCCAACCCGGCGCTATTAACCGTGATTTCCACAGGGGACGTCACCCCGCTGTTGCCGATGGCGAACTGGCCGGGGAGCGTTTCCCGAGGTGATACCGCGTATCGGCACTCCAGCAGGATCTCATTGATGCCAGGCTTCAGGTACTCTTCGGGCACGGACAGACTGTGGTCTTCCCAGTAGGGCCCGACGGAGACTACCTCAGGCAGCCTGTGCCCGTTGACCCGCACGCCCATCGTTTGCTGCGGTGCGCCCTCGTAGGCGAAAGCCAGGGCGCGGAAGTTGAGCTCGTAGTCGCCCATCTGCCGCAAGGGGAAGAAGATCTGAGCGCTCCGCGCGTCAGACCAGTTGGCGGTGGCATCACCGATGACCTCGTCGCGGCTCCACCCCTCTCCCTGATACAGCCAGCCTCCTTGCGTTCCGAAGTCGATGCTCACCTCGGTGCGAGCATCTGGCTGTTCCACCCGGTAGACGGTGAGCCCGCGCTCGTCCTCGTAGACCCTTTCCGCAGGGAACACCTGACGCGCATACTCCTCAACTTGAGGGCGGGTATCGGAGTAGGGTGGGCGACCGGGCACGATGGGCTGGAAGACCAGATAGCGGATGTCGAAGAAGTAGATCAGGTCGTCTACGAACGTGCGGTCCAACTCCAGTCGTGCAGCGTCCACCTCTTCGTAAAGTTCCACCCTGGCGATGGAGTCGAAGATGGGCACGCGTCGGAAGTAGTCGAACTTGAAAGGCGGGTTGCGGGAGATGTTCCCCGAGGGGAGCCGCTTCTCGTGGACGGTCTGGTAGTACTGGGCCTGGGTCCGCTCCACTCCAAAGACCCCGAAGCTGTTTCGCCAGCCGAGGGGAAACTCCAGGATGGAGAAATCGCCGACCTCTTCAGCGAGATCATGATACCACTGGGGCACTCTGGCGTCGGTAAGCGGCACAGGAACTGCAAGATGCTCGAACAAGATCAGACACGAGAGTAGCGCTGACATGCCCAGGATCAACCCCCGCCTGTTCAACCTGCTCAGGATGGCCTTGCAGGCGAAGCCCACCAGCACCGCCAGGCAAAGCATGAGCATTTCGCTGAAGCGATTCGGCACCCGGTTGGCCTTCACCACGGGTACGTAGTGGAGGAGAATGAAGGGCAGGGGCACGTTGACCAGCAGCCCATCCAGGTCGAAGACCGAACGTCCGTTGACGTGGAGCAGTGGGCCCATGGCCAGAATCCCCGAGACAAGCGCGCCCACCGCCCAGGGTTTGACAGTTCTCCAGTATCTCACTACTGCGACGACGGCCAGGAAGATCACCACCCACCCCAGGAACACGGTGTTGACGTCCACGAAGCGGGCCGTTCCTTCCCTGACGGCGATCAACTCCCCCCTCCAGTCTGTGCCGA